>JAABUK010000580.1_pt1 | contig 75200 bp, 71 predicted proteins | sample 5559141 | NCBI WGS metagenome assembly JAABUK01 (sample SAMN10711869, study PRJNA513367) | rock metagenome | isolation source: Antarctica rocks | place: Antarctica: Victoria Land, Pudding Butte nord | collected 2016-01-03
TTCCTGACCGTCACCCAGTCAAAAAAGGGGGCGCACGACCCACCGACATCGCCGGCCATGACGGGCTGATCGCGCTGACCCTCCCCGAAATCCGACACCTAATCACCCGCCTGATCTGGTCGAACATTCCCGAACCCGGGCACACCCTGCACCGCTCCAGCTGGCGACGACGACACCAACAACGCGCCAAACAAATGCCACTATCGACGACGAGGACACCTACCTTAAGTGCGACTGTAGTACTAGGGGTGTCGGGGATCCTCAAGCGGTGTTCTCGCAGGCTTGGCCGGCGTGCGTCGACGCGGCCGCGTCCAACAGTTCGAGGAGGTCCGCGGGGCGGGTGATGAGGGAGTGCTGGTCCAGCCACCAGCGGGCGGTGTCGATGCCCACCGCGGTGGCTTCCAACCGCTGATACCCCTGCCGGTCCCCGTCTTCTTGCACGGCCCACTCGTCGAGGGCTTTCAGCTGCTCGGCATCGACGGCGCTGTCGTCGTCGGCGGTGTGCGCGGATTCCACCGACCAGTCCGCGATCATCCCGGTCTCCGCCGAGGACATCACGAACGCTTTGCGGAGGTTGCCCATTTCCCCGTCGGCGAGGCCGCCGAGGAACACCATCTCCGAGCGCTCCACGAAGCCCCACGCCTTCTGCGTGGCATCCGCATCGGCCAGCTCCAGGTCGTCCATGGTGTGGGTGATCAACACCTGGCCGAGGACTTTCTGCCGGTTCAGCCGGGTGATCTCATCGACCCGGTCGACCATTTCCACCGACGCTTTCAGCGTGCGCCACAGCTCGTCCATGATCATTAGGTAGACGGTTTGTTCCCGCAGGCCGGCGTCGGCCAGTTCCTTCGCCGCGGACACGGCGGATTGGCCGTAGGACCAGCACACCAGCTGCACCCCGGCCTGCAAGATCTGCTCGGCGGTGTTGATCCCGGACACGTCGAAGACCACAGCCCGGTCCAGCAGCATCGGCACCGTCGTCGGTTTGGTGAAGGTGTCCCCGAACCGGCCGTCCTCGCCCAACGCCATCAACGTGGCCAGCAGGTTCTCGGCGGTGTCGTCGTAGCGGGAGTCCTCCCCCCGGTCCAGCGACATGGCCCGCACCCGGGGGTGGCGGGCGGTGATGATCGCCACCACGTCGGCGATCAACGGTGCCGTCTGCTGCGTGTAGGCCACGCGCAGGGCCGCCGACAGCATCGACCCTTCCCGGTCGGACAGACGTCCGCCGCGGACCAGCTCGGCCTGCGGGAGTTGCTACTCACACCCCTGACAGCGCGAGCACCGACCGACCCGGCACCGACCGGGACCTCGACACTGTCGGTGATTCCTCGAGGGACGGCTTCGCGGAGGACTACCTGTCGGCGTTGGCCCGGGTCGGCGTCGACCCCGACACCGCCCGGACCCAACTCCGCGCGGGCGACACCGCCGCAGAGCGCCCCGCGGCGGAACAAGCACCTGCTCCGCCGCGCACCAGGTTCTCCGACGGGTCCGACGCGGCCCGCCTGGCGGGCTTGTCGCATCCGCGCAGCGTCGCCGAACAGCCCGCGACCCGCACACCCGGCGGGCAGAAAACACCGGCCGCCCGCGGACGCGAACACGACCCGATCCGACACCGCGCACGGTAACCCGGGCCGAGGGTGCTGACCCCACCACTACCGTGCGGCTGGGGACACGCCCAGGAGGAACCGGACACCGTCTCCAACGGGCGCCACGCTGGAACCACCCATGGCCGAGGGCACCAGGGGAACCCTCACCAGCAGGGGAACCGGGCGCAAGCGGTGCCGCGCTGCCTCCGGTGGCACTGCTCTGATTGCCCTCCTCCCTTCCCCCGGTCAGCTCACGGTGCAGACTCCGGGCCGGTGCCGCCGGTTTCGGTGGCCTTGGCCAGGTCGATCGGCGGGGCGTCGGGCACCGAGGCAGGCTTGGTTTCGCCGCGGAAGGTGAACGTGGCATCTTCCCCGGTGCTTTCGCCGTCCCAACCCTCGACGTCGATGACCACGATCTGGCCGGGCTGGATCTGTCCGAACAGGATCTTCTCCGACAGTTGGTCCTCGATCTCGCGTTGAATGGTGCGGCGCAGCGGTCGGGCACCGAGTACCGGGTCGAAACCCCGCTTGGCCAGCAGTTGCTTGGCCTGATCGGTGATCTCGATTCCCATGTCCTTGTTTCGCATCGCCGTCTCGACCCGGGTGATCATCAGGTCGACCATCTGCACGATCTGGGCGGTGGTGAGCTGGTGGAACACCACTATGTCGTCGATGCGGTTGAGGAACTCGGGGCGGAAGTGCTTCTTCAGTTCGTCGTTGACCTTCTGCTTCATCCGGTCGTAGTTCGAGTCGGCACCGGAACCGTTGGTGAAGCCGAGGCCGACGGCCTTGGAGATGTCACTGGTGCCCAGGTTGGAGGTGAAAATCAGGACAGTGTTCTTGAAGTTCACCGTGCGGCCCTGCCCGTCGGTCAACCGACCGTCTTCCAGGACCTGCAGCAGGGTGTTGTAGATGTCCTGGTGGGCTTTCTCGATCTCATCGAACAGGACCACGCTGAAGGGTTTGCGGCGGACCTTTTCGGTGAGCTGGCCGCCTTCCTCGTAGCCGACGTACCCGGGGGGTGCACCGAAGAGTCGGGAGGCGGTGAACTGGTCGTGGAACTCGCTCATGTCGATTTGGATGAGCGCATCATCATCGCCGAACAGGAAGTTCGCCAGCGCCTTGCTGAGCTCGGTCTTCCCCACACCGGAGGGTCCGGCGAAGATGAAGGAGCCGCTGGGGCGTTTGGGGTCGTGCAGCCCGGCCCGGGTGCGGCGGATGGCTTTGGCCACCGCTGCTACAGCCTCGGTCTGGCCGATGATGCGCTGGTGGATCTCGTCCTCCATGCGCAGCAGCCGAGTGGTTTCCTGCTCGGTCAGCTTGAACACCGGGATGCCGGTCCAGTTGCCCAGGACTTCGGCGATCTGCTCGTCGTCGACCTCCGCGACCACGTCCAGGTCACCGGCGCGCCACTGCTTTTCCCGCTCACCCCTGCGGGTGGACAGCTGCTTCTCGGTGTCGCGCAGGCTTGCCGCCTTCTCGAAATCTTGCGCATCGATCGCGGATTCCTTCTCCCGCCTGGCGTTCGCGATCTTCTCGTCGAACTCCCGCAGGTCTGGCGGCGCGGTCATCCGGCGAATCCGCATCCGGGCGCCGGCCTCGTCGATGAGGTCGATCGCCTTGTCCGGCAGGAAGCGGTCGGAGATGTAGCGGTCCGCGAGGGTGGCCGCCGCGACCAGCGCACCGTCGGTGATGGAGACCCGGTGGTGGGCCTCATAGCGGTCGCGCAGGCCCTTGAGGATCTCGATGGTCTGCTCCACGCTGGGCTCACCCACCCGTACCGGCTGGAAACGGCGCTCCAGGGCGGCGTCCTTTTCCACGTACTTGCGGTACTCATCCAGGGTGGTGGCGCCGATGGTCTGCAACTCACCGCGGGCCAGCATCGGCTTGAGGATCGAGGCGGCGTCGATCGCCCCTTCGGCGGCACCCGCACCGACCAGGGTGTGCAGCTCGTCGATGAACAAGATGATGTCCCCGCGGGTGCGGATCTCCTTGAGCACCTTCTTCAGCCGCTCCTCGAAGTCACCGCGGTAGCGGCTGCCCGCCACCAGCGAACCCATGTCCAGGGTGTACAGCTGCTTGCCGGTCAGCGTCTCGGGCACGTCGCCGTTGACGATGGCCTGCGCCAGCCCCTCGGCCACTGCGGTCTTGCCGACCCCGGCCTCCCCGATGAGGCACGGGTTGTTCTTCGTGCGCCGGGACAGCACCTGCATCACCCGCTCGATCTCTTTCTCCCGCCCGATCACCGGGTCCAGCGCGCCCTCCCGCGCAGCCTGGGTGAGGTTGCGACCGAACTGGTCCAACACCACCGACGTGGACGGAACGTCTTGGCTGGGGCGCTTGCCCGCCTCGGCCGGCTCCTTGCCCTGCCCACCGGACAGCAGCGCGATGACCTGCTGGCGCACCCGGTTCAGTTCCGCACCCAGCTTGACCAGCACCTGCGCGGCGACGCCCTCACCCTCCCGGATGAGGCCCAACAGGATGTGCTCGGTGCCGATGTAGTTGTGCCCCAATTGCAGCGCCTCCCGCAGGCTCAGCTCCAGGACCTTCTTGGCCCGCGGGGTGAAGGGGATGTGCCCCGTCGGGGTCTGCTGACCCTGACCGATGATCTCCTGCACCTGGGCCCGCACCCCCTCCAGGGCGATGCCCAGCGACTCCAGTGCCTTGGCCGCCGAGCCCTCACCCTCATGGACCAGACCGAGCAGGATGTGCTCGGTGCCGATGTAGTTGTGGTTGAGCATCCTGGCTTCCTCTTGCGCCAGCACCACGACGCGCCTCGCACGGTCGGTGAACCTCTCGAACACAGCGTTCCCTCACACTTCTGCTACCTGGCCTCCCGGCCGGGTAGCCCGGGGCGGAGAACCTCCCACCTACGGTAGTGACCCGGCGTCGCCGCAACCGATCATGACGATGCACCCCGCAGCTGATCTCACTCGGCGCCCTCACGCGGCCAAGGGATTCCAGGCGGCCTACGCCGGAAGCGAACACCGCAGAACACAGGCGACCTCCCACCAATCGGGGGCGGCAACCCCACCCGGCCGGTGAAGACATCCCCGTGGCGAGGACGCAGACAGGCACGGACCCAGGTGCGCATCCCCCCGCACCGGCACACTCTTGGGCACCTCCAACCCGACCGGTCGATCGGCGTCGTGCTCGCCACCTCCATCCCCCGGGGACGCACGCCGACGGCCCGGACAGTCTTGGCGTGCGGCCAGCATCGGGGAACAATGGCGGGTATGAGCGTGGACGCGGGATTCGTGGAACCGCCTCGCTTCGATGTCGGCGATCGGGTGATCGCCGTGGAGAACATCGGCGGGCGGCTGCGGCGCCGGGTTGCCCGGCACAGCCGGGGAGTGGTCATCGCCCGCATGCTCAGCGGTGAATTCCAGGTGCATTTCGAGGGCGATCACACCGAGGTCCTCGGCCCGGAGAAACTCGCACCCCAGTGACAGGGCCGCTGCCCGCGCTGCCCCGGGCACGTTTCGTGCTTGCCGAGCTGCGACGCACACCGCCGGCGATGGGGAAGCACTCACCTCAGGACTGCCTGCCAGCTCGGAGCGCCGGTCCGAGGCCGGGTGATCGGTGTATCGGGGTGGTCTGCGGGTCGGTGAGTTGGGGCTGGGTGGCCGATAGCATCGGGTGGTGCGGATTGTGTCGTTGCTGCCCTCGACCACCGAGATGCTTTTCGCCCTCGGCGCGGGTGATGATGTCGTCGGGGTCACCTTCGAGTGCGACTTCCCCCTGCGCAAGGACTGGACCTGCGCCAGCCACAACAACCGGAACTCCCGCAACCCCAACAGAACCGCGAACCCAGCCGCAGGCCCAGGGGTGTCACCGGAATCAGCCATAGCACTGCACAACCTATTCGGTGACCAGACCAGCCGAGGGATTCCGGCGTCGCGAGGGAGACGATGACGACGGGGAACATGGGGGAGCTGATGGGATCAGACAGCGCCGCCAGGCGAGGACGACGGTTATCGGCGGGGTCGCAGGTGAGCCCGTCGATGACAACCGAGCGTTTGGTGCCTTGCTTACCGCGATCGACCGGGGACCGACCCGAAAGTTCGCCTCCGCAGGGCGATTTGGTGATCGACCCATCCACCGACAGGTCCGCGAGGTCGAGGCCGATCATCTGGTCGTAGGCGGCGAGCGCGGCTTTGAGCAGGTCCACACCTACGTCGCGTTCGGCCCAGTCGAGCAGTCGGCGGCGGATCGTGCGATCCGAACACCCCGGGGTGGCGATGCGCTTGTAACCGCTGCCATGGACCAGGGCGGCGAGCACGTGGTCGAACACGACCGGGTTGGGGATCGGGCGGCGGTGACACCCCCACGGATGCGTCGCCGCGAATTCGGGGCGATCGTCCTCATTGAACAGCGTGGAGAACTGGACCCACAGGGGTTCGGTCAGGGATGCTGGCAGCAGGGGCACGGACCCTCCCGGTGATCATGAGGACTTCAGCAATCCCATGATCAAGCCGGGTTCCTTGCCCCAACCCGCAACGACACACCAGCAACATCCGCCCCACCAGTCACATCAAATTGCCGGACGTTCTTAGTCTTGGGTTAAGAACGATTCTTTGGAGGTTCTGGAGCTAAACTTAAGCTCTGCTTAAGGATTGGCGGGGTGCTGCCACTCGCGGCGGCGCCCATCTGGGAGATGTCGATGCGGGTATAGGTCTCGCGGAGCGCACGCAGGTGGACACGCATCGCCTTGCTGGCAGCAGCGTCATTGCCCTCGCGGACGTAGCGCAGGATCTCGGCGTGCTCCTCGGCGACTGTGCGCCAGAACTGTGGCTCGGCGCGGTCGCGCAAGAAGCGGTCGCGCATGACAGAGAAGATCGGCCGGGCGACCACATCGACGAGAGGGTTGCCGCTCGCCTGCAACAGGAGCATGTGGAAACGGCTGTTCACCGACCAGTCGATCTCTTTGCCGTCGGCGGCCTTGTTCACCACGACAACGGTCTCCTGCATCCGCTCGAGATCTTCGTTGGACCGCATCTTCGCTGCGATACCGGCGGATGGAACCTCGATCATCGCGCGAACTTCGAGCAACTGGGTAACCGACAGCCGCGATCGGCTCATCAGACTCAGCGACGTCGAGAGATAGGCCACCACGTCGTCGTTGGTGGGCTCGGCAATGAACGTCCCGCCGTTCACCGACCCCCGGACTGATACCAGTAACTTCTGCGTCGACAACACCCGCAGCGCTTCGCGAAGCGTGCCCCGACTGACTGACATGCGGGCGGTCAGCTCGGCCTCCCGCGGTAGGCGATCACCCGGCCGCAGTTGGCCGAGCATGATCATCGTGCGGATCTCGTCGGCGACTCGTTCGTACTCGAGTGGTCGCCCCTGACCGGCTGGCATGAGCACGACCGTAGCCGACCGAATCCTCGTTCTTTGCGGAGGGTTGACCGTCCAAGGTTAAACGTTTAACGTGGCGTCATGGGAGCTGGACGACGCCAACGACGATCTGGACCGCTACGGCCATCCTCTCCTCGGGCGAGTCGTGTCAACGGACAAGGGAGTGCTTCGCGAGTGAGCGTCAAGTCGGGATGGCAGGGCCGCTTCTTCGAGGACTTCGAAGTCGGCGACGTCTACCAACACCCGTTGGGGCGGACGGTCGAGGCGACTGACAACACCTGGTTCACGTTGCTCACGATGAACACCGACCAAGCCCACTTCAACGCCCAGGTGGGTGAGCAGTCCGAGTTTGGGCAGCGCTTGGTCTTGTCGCCGCTGACGCTGGCGATATCTATCGGGCAGAGCGTCACCGACCTGACCCAGAACGCGTTCGCGAACCTCGAGATGGACAAGGTCAAGTTCAGCGCGCCTGTGTTCTCTGGCGACACGATCTGGTCTGAGTCGCGGGTACTGGCGAAGCGCCACTCGAAGTCGCGGCCTGATGCCGGCATCGTCACCGTGAGTTCGCGCGCGCTCAATCAGGGCGGCCAGGTGGTGTGCAGCTACGAACGAACCTTCTACGTCTACTCCCGCGCCGCCGAGCGTGCGACGCCCCCGTTTCCTACGACCGACGCGGAATGGTCTCAGACAGGGGCCGCGTCGTGAGGCGGCCCCTGGAGGACATTCGCATCATTTCCCTGGAGCAGTACGGCGCCGGACCGTTCGGTTCCCTGCACCTGGCCGATCTTGGTGCGGAGGTCGTCAAGATCGAGGACCCCAACAGCGCCGGCGACATTGGCCGCTACGTACCACCGTTCAACGAGGGCGAGGACTCGCTGTTCTTCGAATCGTTCAACCGCAACAAGTCCTCGATGACTCTTGACATCAACTCGCCCGCCGGCCGTGAAGTGGTCGAGGACCTCGTCCGCCACGCCGATGTCGTGTACTCGAATCTGCGCGGCGACGTGCCGGGCAAACTCGGCATCCGCTACGAGGACCTCAAGCACATCAATCCAGCCATCGTTTGCTGCTCCCTGAGCGGTTTCGGCATGGACGGCCCACGCAGCAAACAACCCGGTTACGACTACGTGTTGCAGGCGCTGGCCGGATGGATGTCGGTGACCGGGGAGCCCGAAGGACCGCCGCAGAAGTCGGGGCTGTCCCTCGTCGACTACAGCGGTGGGTTGGTTGCAGCCATCGCGCTCATCGCCGGTGTCCATGCCGCCAGACGTGATGGCGTCGGCATGGACTGTGACGTCAGCCTATACGACACCGCGATCAGCATGCTGACCTACCTCGGTACGTGGCACTTGAACGAGGGTTTCGAGCCGCGCCGGATGTCCAACAGTGCGCATCCGTCGCTGGTGCCTTTTCAAGCCTTCGAAGCCAGTGACGGGTGGATGGTCGTCGGATGTGCAAAGGAGAAGTTCTGGACGCGGCTCGCCGACGTCCTTGACCGCAGAGACCTGCTCGAAGATCCGCGCTTCTCGGATTTCAACGCGCGTGACCGCAACCGCGACGAACTTCTGCCACAACTGGCCGTCGAGTTCCTCGCTCGGTCGGTCGACGAATGGATCCAGGTCCTGCAAGCCGCGGGCGTACCGTGCGCGCCGATTCACTCAATCGGCGACGCGCTGGCCGACGAGCACACGACCGCCCGCGGGATGATCGTCGACACGAAGCATCCTCGTTACGGACACGTGCGCACGATCGCATCGCCCGTGCGGGTCGGGCCTCGAATAACCGGCCTCGATCGGCGTGGGCCCCAGCTCGGCGAGCACACCGTCAGCATTCTGCGCGACCTCGGCTACGAGGACTCGCGGATCGATGAGCTGCGGGCCGCCGGAGCCTTCGGGAAGCAGTCCATCGAGACTCCTGAGCCCGCCCTCCGCCCGGCCGGGACGATCTGACAAGCAGCGGTCCGCATCGCCAAAGACTGAGAGAGAACCTTCATGGACTTCACACTCAACGACGAGCAGCAGATGTACCGCAAGGTGCTGCGCGACTTTGTCGATCGCGAGATCGTTCCCGTCGCGCGGGAGTGGGAGCACTCTGGCCGGTATCCGACCGAGATCGTCGACACGATGAAGCGGATGGGCCTGTTCGGACTGGTCGTTCCCGAGGAGTACGGCGGTCTGGACGTCGACACAGTGTCGTTTGCTCTGACTTTCGAGGAGATCTCCCGTGGCTGGATGGGCGTTGCTGGCATCCTCGGCAGCCACTCGGTCTCGTGCTGGATGCTTGCGCACCATGGCACGGAGGAGCAGAAGCGGAAGTACCTGCCCGATCTCGCGACCGGCAAGCGGCGCACCGGGATCGCGCTGACCGAGCCGGGTGCCGGTACGGACCTGCAAGGCATTCGAACCACCGCGCGTATCGACGGCGACCACTACATCGTGAACGGCGCCAAGATGTGGATCACCAACGCCCGCTATGCCGACCCGCTGCCCGTGCTCGTCAAGACCGACACCAACGCGACCCCGGCACACAAGGGTATGTCCATCCTTCTCGTCGACGCCGATACTCCCGGTTTCGAGGTCACCAAAGACATCGGCAAGCTCGGCTACAAGGGCACCGAATCGTGCGAGGTCGTTTTTACCGACGTGCGGGTACCGGTGGCGAACCTGCTCGGCGGCGTCGAGGGGCAGGGCCTCAAGCAGGCTCTCTCGTCGCTGGAAACCGGTCGGATCAATGTTGCGAGCCGAGCGCTCGGTGTCGCGCAGCGCGCGTACGACGAGGCCCTGTCCTACGCCAACGAGCGTGAGGCTTTCGGACACACCATCGGCGGCTTCCAAGCAGTTCAAATCCGGCTGGCCGAAATGGCAATCAAGGTGCAGGCCGCCCGGCTCATGACCTACTGGGCAGCATCGCGGATGGACACCGGCGAACGGATGGACACCGAGTCCGGGATGGCGAAGGTGTTCGCCTCCGACGCCGCCATGCAATGTGCTGCCGACGCCATGGTCGTCCACGGCGGCTACGGCTACTCGACGGAGTTCGAAGTTGAACGCCTATACCGCGACGCCCCACTCATGGCGATCGGCGAAGGCACCAACGACGTACTCCGCACCGTCATCGCAAAGTCGCTGCTCGCCACAAAAGCCGTCATCGGCTGACCAACCCACAGTTAGGAGCCCAGGAATGACCACTACCAGTACCGCAACCACCGCCACCGCCAACGGGCAAGGCGAGCTCGTCGCGGCGAAGATGCTGATCGGAGGCCGGTGGGTCGACGCAGCCGACGCCGGCACCTTCGAAACGGTCAACCCGTTCAGCGCCAAGCCGTGGGCGCGAGTGCCGTACGCCCGTGCAGCTGACGTCGATGCCGCAGTCAAGGCCGCCCAGGAAGCCCTCGACGGCCCCTGGGGAACTATGACGGCCTCGCAGCGCGGACGCATCATCTGCCGCTTCGGCGATCTCATCGGCGAACACGCCGAGGAACTGGCCGTCGTCGAGACCACGGATAACGGCAAGCTGCTGCGCGAGATGCGCGGCCAGGTCGCTAGCCTGCCCGACTGGTACCAGTACTTCGGCGGCATGGCCGACAAGATCGAGGGCTCGACCATCCCTTCACCGAAGTTGAATTTCTTCACCTACACCCGCTTCGAACCGGTCGGTGTCGTGGGTGCAATTCTCCCGTGGAACAGTCCGCTGCTCCTGCTGACCTTCAAGCTCGCGCCTGCGCTGGCCGCGGGCTGCACGATGGTGGTCAAGCCCGCCGAGCAGACCCCGATGTCGGTGTTGAAGATCGCCGAGCTGGCAGAGGCGGCCGGCCTGCCGGCCGGCGTGCTCAATGTTGTCACCGGCGACGCCGAAGCCGGCAAGGCGCTGGCCGCCCATCCGGGAGTGTCGAAAGTGGCCTTCACCGGCTCCACCGCCAGCGGCATCAACGTCATGAAGTCCGCCGCCGACCACCTCACCAAAGTCTCGCTCGAACTCGGCGGCAAGTCCCCGAACATCATCTTCGAGGACGCCGACCTGGATGCCGCAGCGAACGGCGTCATCGCTGGCATCTTCGCCGCGACAGGCCAGACGTGCGTCGCCGGCAGCCGAGTCCTAGTGCAGCGAAGCATCCACGACGAGCTCGTCCGGCGCGTGGTGGAACGCGCCGGCACCATCAAGCTCGGCAACCCGCTCGAGCCCGACACCGAGATGGGCCCGGTTGCCTTCCAGGACCAACTGGACAAGATTCTCAGCTACGTCGACATCGGACGTTCGGAGGGCGCCGACGTCGCGGTGGGGGGTGGGCGCAAGCAGGAGGCCGAGTACAGCGACGGCTTGTTCATGGAACCCACGGTGTTCACCGGCGTGCGCAACGACATGCGCATCGCGCAGGAGGAGATCTTCGGCCCCGTGCTGGCCGTCATCCCCTTCGACACCGAGGACGAAGCCGTCGCCATCGGCAACGACACCGGCTACGGCCTCGGATCTGCTGTCTGGACCCGCGACGTCATGCGCGCCCACCGCGTCGCACACCGGCTCAAGGCCGGAACGGTCTGGGTCAACGCCTACCGAACGCTGACCTACAACGTCCCCTTCGGCGGCTACAAGGCCAGCGGCATCGGACGCGAGAACGGGTTCGACGCCGTCAAGGAATACCTCGAGACCAAGTCGGTGTGGATCGAACTGAGCGGGCAGACCCGGGACCCATTCGTCCTCGGCTGACCGACCAGCACCACAAACACTGAGCCCCAAGCACCACCGCACAAACCGACGCAGCACAGCAAGCAGTCCCACAACCCGGCGCCACCGTTGCGTCCCGACATCCTGGAGGCTAGAGAATGTCGTCCTACCACCTCGGCATCGATGTTGGTGGAACATTCACCGACGCGGTGCTCGTGGACCTCGACGAAGGCAGTGTGCGCCGAGCGAAGGTCCGCACCACCCCGGAAGATCAGTCTCAGGGTGTCCTCGACGCACTCGCCGCATTCGACATCGACACGAAAAACATCAAGACCTTCACCCATGGCAGCACCGTGGCGATCAACGCGCTCCTCGAGCGCAAGGGCCCCAAGACAGCATTAATCTGCACCGAAGGCAACCGCGACACCCTCGACATGGGCAGGCTCGTGCGTCCGAACGGGCCCGACCTGTACGACGCCGCATGGATTCGGCCACACCAGAAGCGGCCGCTGGTGAATCGGCGCTACATCCGAGACATTCCTGAGCGGCTCGCCTACGACGGCTCAGTCCACGTCGCACTCGATGAGGACAGCGTCACCCGCGAGGTCGAGTTCCTCAAGTCCGAGGGCGTCACGTCGATCGCGGTGTGTCTGCTGCACGCCTACCGCAACTCTGAGCACGAGGACCGGGTCCGGCAGATCATCAACGAGGTCATGCCCGACGCCTACGTGCAGACGTCATCGGTCCGTCCCGTGATCGGCGAATACGACCGAACATTCGCGGTCGTCCTCAACGCCTACGCCGGCCCGCTGATCTCGGACTACCTCAACCGCTTGCGGGCACGGCTGAACGAATCCGGCTATGACGGCAACGTCTTGATCACTCAGATGAACGGCGGCGTCCGGACCCTGGAGCGGACTGTGGAGGAACTCCCCGCCTACGCCATCCAGTCGGGCCCGACGGCTGGTTTGCTCGGCGCGGAGTCCTACGCTGGCGACGTCCTCGATGAGCGCAACTATGTGTGCATCGACATCGGCGGCACCAGCACCGACATCGGCCTCGTCGATGACGGCGTCGCCCGTCGCACCGACGACTGGGAGTTCGAGTTCGGCATCCGGCTCGGCTTCCCTGCCCTCGACGTGCGCAGCATCGGCGCGGGAGGCGGCAGCATCATTTCCCTCGACGAACTCGGCACGCTGTCAGTCGGCCCGGAGAGCGCCGGATCGGAGCCCGGCCCAGCCTGTTACGGCCGTGGCGGGACTCAGCCAACCACCACCGATGCCATGGTCGCGCTCGGAGTCGTCCACCCGGACCTCTTCCTCGACGGCCGAATGAACCTGTCCAAGCAGGCCGCGATCGACGCGCTTAACACCGTGGCCGAACCCCTGGGCATGACCTACCAGCAGCTCGCCTGGGGTGCGTTTCAGCTCATGAACGCGCAGATCGAGACCGAAGCCAGCAAGATCATCTTTGAGGCTGCCGTCGACCCGGCCAAGTTCGTCGTGCTCGCCTACGGTGGCGCCGGCCCCATCCACTCCGCCGCTGTGGCCCGCATGCTCGGGATGCGCCGCACCGTCGTGCCATACTTCCCCGGCGGGTTCAGCGCGCTAGGCATGGTTGCCGCACCGCTGCGGGTGGAGAAGGCCGTCTCGGTCGTCGACCAGGTCGACACGCTCGGCGCCGACCAGCTCTCGACCATCTTCAGCAAACTCGACGACGACGCGATCGCTGACCTCGTCGGCCAAGGCGTGAACCCCGACGACATCGTCATCGAGCGGTCCCTGCACGGGCACTACCTCGGCCAGGGCTTTGCGAATCGGGTGGTGTTGCGCGGCTGGCCGATCGACGGCAAGGGCATCGAGGAGTGGAAGGCGGACTTCCACGAGTTCTACGAACGCGCCTACGGCTACTCCGCGCTGGAGACCCCTATCGAGGTGACCACGATGACCGTGACCGCCACCGGAGCTCGCGGCAAGATCCCGCTCACTCGTATCGAGTCCGGCACCGACGAACCGCCGGCCGAGGCGCTGACGCTCACATCGGAGGTCTGCCTCGACGGCGAGAGCAGGCAGAGCATTCCATTCTACAAGAGGCAAATACTGCTGGCCGGTAACCGCATCGCCGGGCCGTCCGTGATTGACGATGGCTCGTCGACGATCTTGGTCCCCCAAGATGCCACGGCCTCCATTGACCAGTTCGGCAACGTGATCATCGACGACGACGAAGAGGTGACGGCGTGACTACCAACGACGCCCTGATGACCGCACAGAAGGTCAGGAGCAACTACGACCTCGACATGACTACGGCGGAGACGATCCGCGCCGGACTCATCGAGGTCACCCGACACATGCGCAACAACCTTGTTCGCAGTGCGTTTTCCAACGTGGTCCGCGACATCCTGGACTTCGCCGTCTCCATCCACGCGGTTGGCGACCAGGGCAGCGAGATGACAGCCATCACCGAAGGGTGCGTGCACTTCGCGTTCACCCATCAGCACATGACCAACATGGTCATGGACGAGTGGGGCTACAACAACATTGGTCCCGGCGACACCTTGTTTTGCAACGACCCGTGGCGCGGCTCGATCCACTTCCCGGACGTCAACCTGTTCCGGCCCGTCTTCCATAAAGACGAGGTCGCTTTCATCCTCACCGACGCCACCCACATCACCGATATCGGCGGCCCGGTTGCCGGCGGGTTCAACGCGCGCGCCACCACGCTCTACGAAGAGGGGCTGAGGGTCCCGCCGACGCTGATCACCTCCGGCGGCGTACCAGTCCGGTCGACCATCAACCTGCTGCTAGAGAACACCCGCACGCCGTTCGAGAATCTCGGCGACGTCCGCGCCCTGTTCGGCACGCTGAAGGTCGGCGAAGGCCGCCTCCAAGGCTTGCTCGACACCTACGGCATCGACGCCGTACGAGCCGGCTGCCGCTACACCCTCGACCTGGCCGAGGCCCGAATGCGGCGCTCCATCTCTCTGCTGCCCGACGGCGTCTGGGAGGGCGAGGAGTACGTCGACGACGACGCGATCAGCGACACCCCGATTGGCCTTCGCGCCTCGGTGCGCAAGGTCGACGACCGCGTCGAGGTCGACTTCTCAGGCACCGACCGGCAGTCACTCGGCGCGCTCATGACCTGCTGGGAAGAGGTTAACCGCAGCCTGGTCGGCCCGAAGATGATGCTCGACCCGCGCCACCCGATGAACGCCGGGGCGCTCCGCCCGTTCCACGTGCTGGCTCCGGCCGGCAGCGCCATCATGGGTCTGCCTCCGGCCAGCGCTAGCATCCACACCGAGATCGCTGCACACACCGCCAACCTGATGCTCAACATCTTCGGCCGCATGAGTGCTGAGCGGAAAATCGCGTCCGAGAGCGCGAACACCCACGTTCACGTATTCGCCGGCCTCGACAGCCGGTCCGGCAAGGAAGGCAACCCGTGGGGCCAGATCCTCGCCGCCGGCGGATCGTGGGGCGGCACCAACACCGGTGACGGGATCAGCTTCAACACCACCGCCATCTTCAACATCTCCGACAACACACTGGAACTCCTCGAGCGTGACAACCCGGTCCTCGTGCGCGGACGGAACCTGCTCATGGACGCGGCGGCGCCCGGCAAGCACCGCTCTGGTTTCTCGAACGCCCTGATGGTCGAAGTAGGCAGCGAGAACGCGGTGTCGTCGTACCTGATCGACTCCGGTCGATTCACTCGGCCTGGCCTCGGCGGCGGCGGCGAAGGGATGACCAGCTACATCTACAAGGTGAAGCGGCAGCCTGACGGCACGATCCGCCAAAAACACGGGATGATCCCGATGGAGGACCTGATCCCCATCGCCGGAAAGGTCGACGAGCGCGGCGCCCCGGACTCGGCCAACGGCGTCTGGGGCCGGAACACCGCCGAACAGACACTCAAGCTGACCGGCTACCCGCTCACCAAGGGCGAGGTCGTGTACATCATCTGCTCCACCGGCGGCGCCTACGGCAACCCGCTCGAGCGGGACCCGCAGCGCGTGTGGGACGACGTGTGGAACGAGCGCGTCTCGCCGGACTTCGCCCGTCGCGCCTACGGCGTCGTGCTCACCGATGACGGACTCAAGGTCGACGAGCAGGCCACCACCGCACTGCGCACCGACCTGGGCGCCCAGCAGGAAGCAGGCACCTGGGCCCCGCCGGTCGGCGGCTACGTCCCGTGGCCGCAGACCTGGGACGAGCTTGACGCCGTCACGACCGGAGTTGCGTCCTAGCCGCTCCCGGCACCGCGAAACCATCACCGCACCGAAGGAGCTGACCTCAGATGGCCTGGAACCACCGCTACACCCAAACCCCGCCGACCGAGGAACGAGTGTACGTCGTCCGCGTCCCAGTCGAAGGCAAGACCTGCCTGAACTGCGGCAGCACCAACGTCGCCCGCTACCCGATCGCGAACCATCTCGGCCCGCGCATCACCACCACCTGCCAGAACTGCCTGACACCGCTGCTGGTCGAGCGGCCCACCGTGGAGGACAACTGGCCGCCGTTCCGCGCGGTCACCTACGACTGGCCGGCATCGCCCGGGGAACGGGCCGCGCGAGACGCGCTCGAACGCGAGCTTGCCGGCTGACCGTAGCCGTATCTCAATCAACGTCGTTTCGAAGAGGAGATGCCATGACCGTTGGCACCGTGGCCTACATGCCGCAGCCAGGGAAGATCGAATTCCGCGAGTACGAGCTGCCCACCCCCGAGCCGGGCGGGCTGTTAGTCGAGACCGTAGCGGCCGGGGTGTGCGGGTCGGACCTGCACATGTGGGAAGACCGTCATCCGCTCAAGTCGATCGTCCTCGGACACGAGATGGTCGGACGCGTCGTCGATCCCACCAGCCGCCCAACCGACTCCGCGGGAACCCCCCTGAAGCCCGGCGACCTGGTGTCGATCGTGTACTTCGCGTTCTGCGGGCATTGCCGGGCGTGCGCCCGAGGGCAGACACACCTGTGCGAGAACGGCTACAACCAGTGGACCCAGTCACCAGATGACTTCCCGCATTTCACCGGCACGTTCGGCACCCACTTCTACGTGAGCCCGATGCACTCGCTGTTCAAGGTGCCGGACAACGTGCCGCCGCTCGTCGCCGTCAGCGCAGGCTGCGCGCTGGCGCAGGCCTCGGCCGGTGTTCATCGGGCGCGCATCACCGCTGGTGACACGGTCGTCGTGCAAGGCGCCGGCGGTCTCGGACTCTGGGCTACCGCGCGGGCCAAGGAACGAGGAGCACGGGTCATCGTCCTTGACGCAGTGCAGAAGCGCCTCGACGCCGCCAAGGCGTTCGGCGCCGATGAGACCGTGTCATTCAACGAGTACCCCGAGGCGGCCGACCGCATCGCCAGAGTCCTTGAGCTCACCGACGGGGGCTCGGACACGGCTATCGAACTCACCGGCATCCCGGATGCGGTACTCGAAGGAATCGAGATGGTCCGGACCGGCGCGACCTACATCGTCATCGGCAACGTCATGCCCGGGCGCACCATCCCGCTGGACATCGGGTCTCTGACACGCCGGTCGGTCACGATCCATCCGGTCATTCGGTACCACCAGAAGATTCTGCAGGACTCTCTGCAGTTCTTGTCCCGGAACATGGGCAAGTTGCCGTTCGACAAAATCGTCGATGCCACCTACCCACTCAGCGACGTCCTCGAAGCGCTTGAGGACTCCAGGACCCACAAGGTGAACCGCGCGGCCCTGGCAGTGAGCCTCTGATGGCGGGGACGCGAGTGGAGACAATCGCCGACAAGCTCGCCGACGTCATTGCCGCGACAGACACACAGGATCTGCTGGCATCGACACGCGCGGCCACCACGGTCCATGCGCTGGACACTCTCGGCTGCGCACTCGCGGCCTACGGGTTGGGCAGGGCGACGTTCGTCCGTGAGGCGTACGCCGGGCGTCAAGTTAGCGGCCCGGCAACCGCCATCGGAACTGCCTACGGCCTGCCCGCGACATGGCGGTGATGGTCAACGGTGTGGCAGCGCGACCGCGAAGGTCGCCCGACGGTTCCGGGCGAGATGATTCACCACTCCGATGCCGGCTCGCAGTACACCTCGATTCGGCTGACCGAACACCTCGCGCTGGAGGAGATCTGGCCCTCGATCGGGACCGTCGGGGACGCGTATGAGTGTGGCCGAGACGATCAACGGTCTCTACAAGGCCGAGTGCATCCGCACCACCGTCTTCTACGGCGGCCCCTACAAGCCCATCGCCGATGTCGAGTACGCCACGGCCAGCTGGGTCGACTGGTCGACAACCACCGCCTTCACAGTGTGCTCGACCTCGTCACACCCGAGGAGTTCGAACAGGTCTACTACGCTCACGACACCGGCTCACCGTCTGGCGACGCCGCCAACAAGAAGACGGCATGAAACCGGGACGGTTCACAACGGTACGGACGCTCGGCGCTTCCCTCGCCGAGACAACCTTTTGTTTATCCTGGCGTAATTCGGGTCGCGCCCACTAGTTTCTACACATGAACGAGTCGAGGAACACGAACGAAGCCATCTGGAAGTCTGCGGAGGTCGCCCAGGACTGGACGGCGGAGGCCGACGCACGTGAGCGGAAACGCGCGGTCCAGTGGCGCTTCATGGCTGAGCTTCTCCCTTTCGGTGAGCAGGAGGTCTTCACTTTCCTGGATTTGGGAGCAGGAACTGGGGCAGCGGCGAGAGGGATCCTCAGTCTGTATCCGCGGAGCACCGCCATTCTTGCCGACTTCTCACCGCAGATGATGGGTAAAGGCGAACGTGAGATGCAGTCATTCGCTGAGCGCTTCCAGTACGTCGAGTTCGACATGTTGACGGGAAACTGGCCTGCGAGGATTCCCAACACGCTCGCTGCTGTTGTTACATCGATGTGCATGCACCATATGCCCGATTATCGAAAGCAAGGCCTGTTCGCCGAGATCTTCGAACACCTCGCTCCTGGCGGCTGGTACCTCAACTACGATCCCGTGCGCTCGACTGATCCCGTGGTCGAAGCCACCTGGGAGCGAGTGAACGAGCGAGACGATCATGAGGCGGCGGGCAAGCGGCTCCATCGGACGCCGCAGGAGCAGTTACGCTACGACAACCACGTGCGTTATATGATCCCGCTTGAGCCCCAGCTGGCCTTTTTGCGGTCAGCCGGTTACCAAGGAATCGACGTCTATTGGAAGCGCCTGGATAGCGTGATCTATGGCGGCTGCCGGCCAAACTAGTGTCGCGTGTTTGAAGTTGTTTTACGGTGGGCTTTCGTGAGGATGTCGTCGGCTGTTTTGGTCCAGATGAACGGGGTGCATCGGGTGTTCCAGCCGTCGATGAAGTTTTCGATGGCGGTGATGAGGTCTTTGACGCTGGTGGAGGTGCCGCGTCGGATGGCTTGGCGGGTGATGATGCCGAAGAAGGCTTCGACCATGTTCATCCACGATCCCGAGGTCGGGGTGAAGTGCATGGTGACCCGCGGATTCTTGGCGAGCCAGTTCTTGACCTTGGGGTGTTTGTGGGTGGCGTAGTTGTCGGCGACCACGTGCAGGCGCACCCGGGGGTATGCCTTGGCTACCAGCTTGAGGAAGTCCAGGAACTCGGCGTGGGTGTGCCGTTGGTAGCAGGCGTCGGTCACTGTGCCGGTCGCGACCTGCAGTGCCGCGAACAGGCTTGTGGTGCCGTGGCGGAGGTAGTCGTGGGTGGCCTTCTCGGGCAACCCAGCCCGCATCGGCAGGATCGCAGCGGTGCGGTCGAGTGCCTGGATCTGGGTTTTCTCGTCGATGCAGACCAGACCGCCTTGTCCGGCGGGTTCAGATACAAGCCGACGACGTCGCGGACCTTGGCATCCAACTCAGGGTCGGTGGAGAACTTGAACGTCTCCCGCTTCCACGGCTTCAAATCGTGTTCCCGCCAGATGCGGGCGACCGAGGCGAAGGAAATCCCCAGGTGTTTGCCCAGCAACCGAGCCGACCAGTGCGTCACCCCCAAGGACGCCGGCGGGGCCTCCAACGTGGCCACCACGACCGCCAGGTCATCGATCACCGGCGGACGACCCGACCGATCGAGATCACCGAGCCCCGCGATGCCCGACTGCTCATAGCGGCCCCGCCAGGACAGCACCGTGGGCCGCGACACCCCGACCCGGCGGCCGATCTCCGCGTTCGACGCACCCTCAGCAGCGAGCAAAACGATCCGGGCGCGCTGGGCCACACCAGCACCCGCCGTGGAGCACCGCAACACCGTTCTCAACCTGGACTCATCACCGGGACGCAACACAATCGGCGCAGCAACAGACATACCCCATTGTCCCGAACTCCGACCGTAAAGTCACTTACGACACGCGACACTGGGGTGCGGAATACGAATGTCTAAATGAGGTCGTTTCTAGATCGACGTGAGTGCAGAAAACGTGTTGCCGACGATCCGATAGGGGCCGGGCAGCATGACCGATGTCAGGTATCACGGAAGGGATGGATGTGAGGTGGCACGGGAGGTTGGCGCCGGATAATGGCGTTCCGCAAGTACGCCGTGCTTGAACGTCGGAGAATTCACCTGCCATCCGGGCTGTGGATTAACGGAGTATCAGTTTGGCGGGGCATCATCACCGCTGCCGTTGATGACCCCGGCGGCATCGAGCGCGCGCCGGCCGGCCAGGATGACCAGTGCGGCCGCGAGTAGGAGTACCGCGGCCCCGATCCACGCTGGCGGATAGCCAACGTGCGCTGCGGTAAGCCCGAAGCACAGCGGTCCGAGGCACCCTCCAGTGTTCGTGCCGACCTGGGTCAGGCCGGTCGCCCGGCCGGGGGCAGCCGGATGGCTGCCGGCCACTGCGAAATTGAACAGACCCGCCCACCCCCAGCCTGCGCCATACCCGATGATTGCCGCGGGAAACAGTAGCTGGGGCTCGCCGAGTGCGAGGAGGAGCACGCCTATTGAACCGACCGCGCACAGCACGGAGACGAGCCGGAGGTGGCCGACGGCGCGCCGATCGGATTGCAGCCCAATTCCGAGGCGGACAAGCAGACTCGCAGCGCTGCCCACCGCAGCCACCAGCCCAGCGCGGGAATCGCTGACGTCGATGCTCACTGCGGAGAGCACGAAAAACGAACCTATCGCGTTCGCGGCAGCCGAGCCCATACTTACGCCGACCGCGAGTGTGATGAGTGCGGGTCGGGCGAACGTTGGTCGCTGTGCCGTTGTCGCCTGCACGGTCGAACTGGTGGTGCGGGCGGGCTGGTCTGATCCCCGGATGAGGAGACCGACAGCCACGGCTAGCACTGCAGCCCCGATATAGGCCGAACGCCAGCCGGCGGTGTGCGCAACCACAGGGACTGCCAGCCCGGACATCAGCGTCGCGGCGGGGATGGCCGCCTGTTTGACGCCAAAGGCGAGGCCCTGTCGGCGCGCATTAATCGTGCGTGTGAGGTAGTGGTTGGCCGCGGGTTGGATTGCGCCGTTCGCGACTCCGGCGAGTGCCAGCGCCACCACGAGCCCCAAGAAGCGGTGCACGCCGAGCCCGATAGCCATGAGCGCCACGACAGTCGGAGCGATACCCCAGCGCATCATCGTCGTGCCGCCGACCCGGTCGGATAGTCGTCCGAGCCCCGCGCTACACAGTGCCGAGGAGCCGAAGAACGCTGCGACCACAATTCCAACACGACTCGTCGGCAGGGTGAGGTCCCGCCCGATCTGCACCGCCATTGTGCCGGTGAGGAATACGGGAAGTAGACCGACAGTGGTAGCTGCGACCGTGGCCAGCATCGGTGGCAACCCGAACCGACTAGGTGACCAGGCGCCGCTCTGCGGGCTCGTGCTCACAGCCTCCGGCTCCTCAGGTGTGTCATGCAGTCTACTGTGATCGTATCCGGAAAAGATGACGAGTTCATGACTGGGTGAGGAGAGCGCACTGCGAGCGAGCTTTGCGCAAACCGAATGTCGTCGCCGTAATCGCTTTGTCGGCTGAAAGCCGAGATTCGGGTCTTGACGGTCAGCGCATGAAAGACAGTTTGACTTTCAGCACATTCATATTCCAGTGTGGCTGAAAGGTTGTGCGTGGTCTGAGAAGATTCTTCAATCATCGGGTGTGGCTGGCTACGCGGATCAGATCGCCCAGCGGCGCCGGGCCGACACGGAGCCGCAGCAGGTTGGCTCACCTGCGATGTCTTGGCCGTACGCACCGTCTCCGCTGCACGGGGTCGATCTGCCGTCGCACGCCACCGCCAACACGGGCCCGTACTCGTCCAGTCTGGCGCAGAGATTCCTCGCGCGAACGCGGTTCGTTCCGCGTAAGCACACCCCCCTGCGGGATTTCCTGTGGCTACTCGACTCCAGAAACCTCGCACCGGTCGAGCGCAAAACCCACAACAAGAACAAGGTCGGTCCATGAATCCAGTTTGGACGACCACCTCGCCGACTGCGGCGGGGACGTTCGGGAATCGTTGGGGGACCCTCACACCGCAGGGAGGACCTCCTCGGCCAGCAGGCGCAGCGTGCGCAGCACGTCCTTCTGCGGCATCCCGGGCCATTGCGCCCGGCAGATTAGTTCATCGATCCCTAGGCGGTCGACGTGTTCCCGGATCTGCGCTGCGCAGGTTGCGGGCGAGCCGAGGATGAAGCGGCCACCGGCGGTCAGCTCGTCCCACTCGCGGCGTAGCGTGTCGCCCGCCGGGAGCGCCTCGCTCTGACCCCAGTCCACGTAGGTCTCATACTTGCTCTGCAGGAATGGGCGAGCGACAGCTATCGCCTCCTCGTCGGTGCGCGCGACGCAGACCTCCTTGAGGATCGGCAGCCCGGCAACGGGTTCCCGCCCCGCCTCCTCCCGCGCCACTCGGAACAGCGCGGCTTGGCGCTCAAGCTCGGCCAGGTTGGTGTGAGGGCTAATCATCCAGGTATCCCCGAGGCGAGCCGCACGGCGCACGGCCGCATCAGCGTCGGCCGCGATCCACAGCGGCGGCGGGATCTCCGGGAGCAGCGAGAGGCGGGCACTATTTAAGCGGAAGCCCTGGCCCTCAGCTGTAACCTCCTCGCCCGCCAGTAGACGCCGTACGACGTCGAGCTTGAGCTCAAACAGCCCGCGGCGCTCGCGGTCGACGGCGAAGCCCGCGCTCTCCACTGGTCGGTAGCCGAAACCCACGCCGAGCACGAAGCGCCCGTCGACGATGGCGTCGAGGGTCGCGGCATTCTCGGCGACCTCAAGCGGGTTGAGGAGCGTGAGCAGTATGATGCCGGTTCCGATCGTCATGCCCTCCGCCTCGGCTGCCACCCGGGCAAGGAGCGGGATGTTCTGGAACATCTGGAACGGATGTGACAGGAAGTGCTGTCCGGCCCACACCGAGGAGAAACCGAGTTCCCGGGCCATCGCGACCTGCTCTAGGTGCTCGCCTACCGCGTCAGCGGGGCGCACTTCAGACGGGTGTTGACCAGAAAGGAACAAGCCAACCCGGGGTGCGTTCATGTGACCTCCTTGAGTGGGCAGGGTCTGCGCGTCCACGAGCGGCGCTGAAGCCGGCCTCTTAGATGGCCGCGTAGGTTATCGTCATCGACCGGTCCCCTAGAATACTATTCGTGATCTCTGACACCGCTGTCGACGCGTTGTTGCGCACCCTGCTGTTCGTCCCCGGTAGCGATCGCGGCAAGCTCAACAAGGTGGGGCGTTTCGGCTCGGATGCGGTTGTCCTTGATCTCGAGGACGCCGTCGCCGAGGATCGCAAGACTGAAGCACGAGAGTTCGTTCGCGAGGCTGTGCCCTCGTACGGGGATGGACAGGTCGTGATGGTACGTGTCAACGGCCACACGGGAGGCCGGATGTGCGACGACATCGCCGCGGTCGTCGTGCCTGGGCTCAACGCGGTCATGGTGCCTAAGGTCGAGGACGCACGCGAGCTGGCGGCGGCTGACGCCGCGTTGGCTGAAGCCGAGCACGCGGCTGGTATGCCCACGGGCAGAGTTCGGCTGATCCCGCTGATCGAGACTCCACGCGGCATCGCGCGCTGCGAGGCCGTCGCCGAGGCGGCACCGCAACGCACGCTCACCCTCGCCTTCGGTTCCGGGGACTTCGCGACCGCGCTAGGAGTCGAGCTTAGCGCAGACGGACTCGCGTTGGACTACGCTCGCGGGCGCCTGGTCGTGGCCGCGCGGGCCGCAGGGCTCGCCCACCCGCTCGACGGACCGTACCTCGACTTGCGTGACCTCAACGGTCTCAAACGCGACTGCGAGCGCTCCCGCCAGCTCGGCTACCAAGGTCGGGTGATCGTGTACCCGCCGCAGGTGCCCGTCGCCCAACGCGCGTACTCGGCTGTCTCCGGGGCGGCCGTCGAACACGCGCGGCACGTGGTAGAGGCGTTCGAAGCGGCGGAGGCGCACGGGATCGTATCGATCAACGTGGATGGGCGCTTCGTCGACTACCCGATTTACAGGCTAGCCCAAGAGCGCCTGCGCTCACACGAAGCGTACCGGCGTACGGTCGAAGCGACCGGATAAGCGGCGCGTTGGAGCTCGCGCTGGAGGAATCCGCATCATCGCGGTGGCCTCGTGATCGCGAACGCTTCTCGGCGCCTTGATGCCTCACGATCGTGAGGGTGTGCATTGTATGGAAAAGTATCTCCGAACTGGGAGAATGTGGGCTGTCAAAGCCGTGATTCTGTCCAGTGAGGAGGCACTTCTCCGGTCCCGTTCCGGACGAGGATCGCGGCGGCGCTGCGCGGTGGCCCGGCATCGCCGGGCGTGGTCGACTGTGCAGCGGTTGCTCGGCGAGGTACCGCTTCCGTTGACAGTGATCCTTGAAGGTCGATCCGTCGGGTGATGAGGGTCCGGGGTAAGTCCCCTGGAGTGGTGTAACTGAAATCGCTTGTCGCTCTGCGATGTTGGTGATTATGCCGTTTTGGCGGTGATCGTGTCGAGTACCTCCTCGGTGGGTCGGGGCTGCAGTGCGGTCGGTGCGGGTGGGGTGAGTAGTGCCATGGCTGCTTCGGAGAGGTAGCGGCCGTCGGACACCTGCCACTCGTCGTGGGCTTCGATCAGCACGCAGGCTGAGAGGCGATGGAGGGCTGCGGCGTTGGGGAAGATCCCGACGACGTCGGTGCGGCGCTAGACCTCGCGATTCAATCGCTTGGGTCTGCCCCCGGATTGGTTGACACTCGGGGTGGGTGGTTCTTAGGCCGCTTCTGCGGTCGTGTAGATCATCTCGAACTCGGCTGGTGTGATTTTGGTGTAGTCGGCGCGGAGGGCGGTGAAGACTTCGCGGGCGAGGTAGCGTTTTTGGCAGCGGATGATTTCGGGCATGGACAAACCTTCGGTGGTGCGGCGGGCGGCGTAGGCGCGGGCGCCGGGGTGGTAGCGCAGGCGGACGATGATCGCGCGGTGCAGGGCGCGGTTGGCGGTGCGGTCGCCTCCGCGGTGCAGCCGGTGGCGTGTGGTTTTGCCGGAGGACGCGGGGATGGGTGCGACGCCGCAGAGGCGGGCGAAGGCGGCTTCGGAGCGGAGTCGGTCGGGGTTGTCGCCGATGGCGATGAGTAACGCCGAGACGGTGTCGGGGCCGAGGGCGAACAGGGCGCTGGTCGTTGGTGCGGTGGTTTCGGTGAGGGCGTTGATCTGGGTGTGCAGGGCGGTGGCTTCCTGGTCCAGGGTGCCGATGCGGTGGGCCAGTGAGCGCAGGGCGACTTTGACCGCCTGGGCAGGGTCGGCGGTGTTGGTGGTGTCGGGGCGCAGCTGCTGGCAGGTGCGGATCAGTTGCGCCCTCTTGTGGTGGCGTAGCTGCTCGCGGAGCTGGTCGGGTGCGGTCAGCACAATGGTCCGCAGGGTGTTGATGGCTGCGGTCTTTGCCTTGAGGGCCCCGGTGCGGGTGACGCGCAGGACGCGGATCGCTTCGATCGGTCCGTCGCCGTGTTTTGGTGCGCCGGAGGCGTTGCCGGCGAGTACAGTTCGGGCGGCCGATTCCGCGTCGATCGGGTCGCTCTTGCCGCGTTGGCGGCGCAGCCACCGGTCGGGGCGGGGTACCTCCAGGACGGTGATGTTCTTAGTGTGCAGATGCCGGGCGAGGCCGGCTCCGTAGGAGCCGGTGCCTTCCACGCCTACTGCCTGTAGGTGTCCGTGTCCGCGTATCCAGGTGAGCATCTGGGTGTATCCGGTGGTGGTGGCGGGAAATTCGCGGTCCGCGAGGAGTTGGCCGCGGCGGTCGATGACCACGCAGCGGTGGGTGGAGGCGTGGGTGTCGACGCCGGCGATGATTGTTGGACGGTCAGACGAGGTGGAGGTCATGGGCTGTTCCTTACGCGTGGGCGGTCGGAACTCCTGACGGGGGAGGGATGGACAGGCCAGTGACGAGGCAGAGGGTGCGTCGCGCGTGCTCCTGAGGTCACATCCCGGCGGCGATGTCAGGTGGGTGGGGGTGGGACGCGTTGGTCGGCAGCGTCGACCGGTCCCGGTCAAGACACAACGGTTGTTGGTCGTGAAACTGGTGGGTCACACGATGCCGATCAACATCGACCATCATCACTGGGAAATTGGCGAGCCCGGACCGTCGACGCCGCGCCGTTCAGGTGCTCGGTGAACGGTTCGGGTGTTCCCAGCGGCGGGCGTGTCGGGTGGTGGGCCAGTCCCGCAGCTCGCAGCGGCGCCCACCGGCCCCGGTGGTCGAGGTCGAGCGGGTGCTCCGCGCCCGGCTGCGCCAGATCTCCGCGGAGCATCCGCGGTGGGGGTGGCGCAAAGCCCACGCCATCGCCCGAAACGATGGACTCGTCACCAACCGTAAACGCACCCACCGGCTCTGGCGGGACGAAGGATTGAAGCGGCCGGCGCGGACTCGTAAGAAGCGCCGGCTCGGCGAGGGGCGTAATCAGCGGATGCGAGCTGAGCGTCCGGATCACATGTGGGCGTTGGACTTTCAAACCGACCTCACCGTCGACGGCCGCCAGGTGCGGTTCCTGAACATCATCGACGAGTACACCCGTGAAGCCTTGGCCACCCGCCCGTTCCGCTCCTGCAGCGCCGACCAGCTGTGCGCGGTGCTTGATGACATCATCACCAGCACCGGGCGCACCCCGGCCCACATTCGGATGGACAATGGCACCGAGATGACCGCGCACGCCATGACCGACTGGTGCCGGTTCACCGGCGTCGACCCGTCGTTCATCGACCCAGCCTCACCCTGGCAGAACGGAACCCCTGTGAGTCGTTCAACGGCCGTTTCCGCGACGAATTCCTCACCACCGAACAGTTCGGCAGCATGCTCGAAGTCCAGGTACTGGCGGAAGACTGGCGCATCGAGTACAACACCTACAGACCCCACGGCTCGCTGGGATTCCTCACCCCCGAGGCCTACCGGCAGACGTGGTGCACCACCAAACAGAGCACGACCCCACCAACGCTCTCATAAGCCCTGGCACCACAACCGGGGTCCAGTCAGGTGGCCGCTAGTTCAGCCGGTCGCCGTATAGTTCGATCGCCGTACCGGAGCGAATCCTCGTGCGAGTCTCCGCTGGTACGGCATGCAGGCAGCGCAGGGAATTGTCGAAGTCCCAGTGTGGGTAGTCCGAGCTGAACAAGAGTGTGCGGTCCGCGTGGACCATGTCGAGCATCGCGCGCAGGTGCTCGCGTTTCGGCGGCTCTGGGAACGGCTGGGTGGTCAGGCGGACGTGCTCGAGCACGTAGTCGCTGGGTCGGCGCTTGACCCACGGGACCTCGTCGCGCAGCGACTCCCAGTCCTTGTCGAGGCGCCACATCACCTCGGGCAGCCACGCGAATCCGCCCTCGGTGATCACAACCATAAGCTTGGGGAAGCGCTCAAAGACCCCGTGGCAGACGAGGCTGATTACGTTGGCCTGGAAGATCTGGCTCAGTGCCGTATGCCACTCGACGTAATAGGTCGGCACGCCGCCCGCCATCGTCGGGCCCCGCTGAAAAATTCCGTCGACCGAATTGGGGTGCACGCTGATCGGGAGGCCGTGGCGCTGGGCCGCCTCGTAAATCGGATAGTAATGGCGGTCGCCCATCAGCGTGCCGATAAGCGGCAGGAACACCTGGACAATCCCTGCGCGATCGCCCGCGCGATCGATCTCGGCGACCGCCTGCGCCGGGTCCTGTGGGGCGACGACGAGCGCGCCCCGGAAGCGGCGGTCGACTTGCAGCCACTGTCCGTCGAGCCAGTCGTTGTAAGCGGCCGCGATCACCGCCGCGACATCCGGGTCGGGCAGCGCGCCAAGGCCGAGCACGTTGCCACCGATGAGCACGGCGCGATCGATTCCGCAGCCGTCCAGAAGTTGACTGGCCATCAGGCCAGGATCCGAGCCCGGCACTGACCCATCAGCCGGGAACGCATCACGCCGCATCGCCCCAACCGGGTTGATGTAGAGGTCGTTCTTGGGCAACGTGAACTGCGAGGCATAGACGTCCATCCCCTTGCCCGGCGCGGAGGAAGCGCCGAGCAGGCGACGACGCCAGGCGTCGGTCAGGTACGGATGCAAGGAGCGCAGGCCGTCCTTCAGGTGCGGATGGACGTCGCAATCGACGGTACCGAAGGCGATGCCCTCCGCGCTCGGCACTGGCGCGTTCTGCAACGCGCTGACCTCGACTGCCGTCTGTTCGCTCATAAAGAAACGATAGTACCTCAGTACATTTGTTTGACGTTAAGTACACCTGTATTCTGTCACGCCATGGCCCGTCACGCTCTCTGCTCGGTGGATGAGTTGCGTCCGGGGGAACGCATGATCATCAAGGTCGAGGGCCGCTCGATCGGCGTCTTCAACGTCGATGGCCGCCTCTACGCCCTGCGCAACACGTGCCCGCATCAGGGCGCGCCGTTGTGCGCCGGCATCCTTAGCGGGACCATGCTCCCGTCGGATCCGCATCGGTACGTCTACGGCAAGGAGGACCGCGTGCTCCGGTGTCCATGGCACGGTTGGGAGTTCGACATCGCGACGGGCGTGTCGCTCTTCGATCCGCGCAAACGCGTGCACAGCTACCCGGTGACGGTCGCCGACGGCATCTTGGTCATCGATGTCTGACTCCGCGGGCCGGCGGCCGCTCGACGGGATCCGCGTCTTGGACCTCTCGAATCTGCTGGCTGCGCCGATGGCGGCCATGTACCTGGGCGACTTCGGCGCTGATGTGATTAAGACCGAGCATCCGGTACGCGGCGACGAGTTGCGCCGCTGGGGGCACCGGAAGGGCGACGTGGGGCTCTTCTTCAAGGTTCTCAACCGCAATAAGCGGACGATCACACTCGACCTCAAGGCGCCGCGCGGCCAGGAGTTGGTGCATCGCCTGGCGGCCGAGTGCGACGTCGTGGTGGAGAGCTATCGACCAGGGACGCTGGAGCGCTGGGGGATCGGCTACAAGCAGCTCAGCGAGGTCAACCCCCGGCTCGTCATGCTTCACGTCTCGGGGTTCGGGCGCACGGGGCCGTGGTCGGACCGCCCCGGCTTCGGCACGCTGGCCGAGGCTTTCGCGGGCTATGCGCACATCACTGGTTTCCCGGATCGCCCGCCCTTGCTGCCCTCGTTCGGGCTCGGGGACACCTCGACGGGCATCTTCGCCGCCTTTGCGGTGATGCTCGCGCTCTATGAACGCGACGTGCGCGGCGGCATCGGTCAGGAGATCGACCTCGGCCTCTACGAGGGGTTATTCACGCTGCTGGGGCCGCAGGTCGTCGACTACGATCAGCTCGGGATCGTGCAGCAACGGGCTGGCAGCCGACTGCCATTCGTGGCCCCGCGCAACACCTACCAGACAGCGGACGGCACCTGGGTGGCGATCGCCGGCAGCACGCAGACCACGTTCGAGCGGATCGTCCGCGCGCTCGGTCGCGACGAACTCGCCGACGACCCGCGCTTCGCCGACAACCAGCTGCGGATCGCGAACGCCGAGATGCTCGACGTCGAGTTGCAGCGCGGGGTGGGAGAACGTACCTTGCCGGAGCTGCTGGAGCTCTTCGAGGCGATGCAGGCGCCCGTCGGGCTCGTGCACGATATAGCGCAAATCTTCGAGCATCCCCAGTTTCAGGCCCGTGAGAACGTGGTTGCGGTGTCCGACGAGGAGTTGGGTGTGCTGCGGATGCAAAACGTAGTGCCGCGACTCTCGCGTACGCCGGGACGTATCGAGCACGCCGGCCCGCGCCTGGGCGAGCATAATGTTGACGTCTACGGTGGGCTGCTCGGGCTCGGTGAGGATGAGCTTGTCTCGCTGCGCAGCGACGGCGTGATCTGAAGAGGGATCCAACGTAAGCGGTCGCGCCCTCAGGTCGCCGCCGCCCGCCCCAACTTAAGGCAGTGGGCCTTCGTCGCGCCCGTCCGCGCGTGGCCGCGTGCATACTCGGAACCTAAGAGCGCCTCGACTGCCCGGCCAGCCTCTAGTACGGCCGCAGGGTCGACGCCGGTGTCGATGCCGAGCTCGGCCAGAAATGCGGCGAGGTCCTCTGTCGCCACATTCCCGTTGGGTGGGTAGCCCGTAGGCATACGGATCCCGCCGCCCAAGCCGCAGATCGATGATTCAAGCACAGTTGCACCCGCCTGCAGCGCGGCGAGCGCGTTGGCCAACGCCATCCCGTTAGCGTCGTGCAGGTGGACACCGAGCGTCATCTCCGACCAGCGGTCGAGTAGGCGGGCACACAGTCCGTACATCCGGCGCGGGCCGTCGAGGCCCGCACTCGTGGATACCACGACCTCCTCTACGCCCTCGGCGCGGATACGTTCCACCATCCCGAAGACGCGCTCCTCGGGGATCTCGCCTTCGTACGGGCAGAAAAGTGCAAGCCCGACAGTCACGACGAAGCGCATGCCCGCGTCGCGCGCCACCGCGGCGATCGCTGACATTGCGGCGAGGTTCTCCTCGATGGTCATGTTCTGGTTCTTGCGGGTGTAGGCCGAACTTGCCGTGGTTAGGCCTAGGACTTCCTGCAGCCCCGCCGCGGCGGCGCGCTCCGCACCGCGGCGATTGGCCACGAGCGCCCGGTACGTGCAGCCCTCCCGTCGCGGGAGGCGCGCGACCAACTCCTCGGCGCGAGCGAGCTGGGGCACGATATCATCACGCACGAACGAAGTGACCTCAATGCGCCGCAGGCCCGCCTGCACGAGCGCCTCAATCATGGCGAACCGCGCGTCCACCGAGTGCACATCAGGCAGGCTTTGGAGCCCATCGCGTGGGCCTACCTCGACGATCGACGCTTTCTCGGGCAGGCGCACCGGCTCAGGCGCCCACTGGCACGCGTCCGGCGGCACCCAGATACCCGCCGATCGCGCCGAGGTCCTCCAAACCAGCCAATCCGCGTACCGCATCAACCAGCCCGCGGCGGTCCTCTGGCGCGAGGGCGAAAGCGGCCAGCTCGTCGAACTTGGCCTCCAGCTCGTCCCAGCTCAGCGGCGACTCGGGCTCCCCGCGCGTGGTCCACCGGCGGTCAGTAAATGTGCCTCGCGTAGTGACGAGCTCTACCGAGGCCAACCAGCGCCGCGGGTAGACCTCGTTGGCTTCGGCGTCGGACACGACCTCGACGCGGGCGGCCAGCGCGTTAGTGCCCGCGTCACCGACCAACTCGTAGTCGCTCCACGCCATGCGTCGACGTTGTAGCGCGACCGCTGCGAGGAACGGCATGGAGAATTGCCCGTCAACCAGGCATTCCGGCCGGCGCTTGCGGTCAATCGGCACGCCGATGATCTCGCGTCCCGCGTCCGAGAGGCCGACGGTTAGCGACTCGACCTCCCCAGGCTGCACGTCGTTGGTCTCGACGAGCTCGATCAGCATGTCGAGCGGGGCGTGCGCGTAGCGGCAGGCAGGGTACGGTTTGACCGCGGTGTGAAGGATCTCGAAACGCTCCCCGAGCCCGTCGACGAGGAGTTCGGGATGGGCGGCGTCCGAATAGCCGTGCAGTAGGCCAGACTGGCCATCGAACGGGTGAGCGGAACCGATGAACCCGCGCCGAGCCAACTCAAGCGCGAAGATCGCGTTGTGTGCCGCAAGACCCGGATGGATGCGCTTGTTCCACGAGCCGTTGTCGAGGAACTGCATGCTAGCCGCCGCCTGGCTGCCGTTGACGCCGAACGCGGACGCCAGCTCGCCGGCGCTCATGCCCAGCAGGTTTGCGCCCGCGGCCGTCGCGCCGAACACGCCCGCGGTGCCGGTCGGATGAAACCCACGCGCGTAATGAGACTGGGGGTTCAGAGCACGCGAGAGCCTGCCCGTGACGTCATAGCCTGCGACGATGGCTGCGATCGCGCGGCGACCGTCGATGCCGTGCTGCTCTGCGAGCGCAAGGACGACCGGGATGACGGCAGCGCCCGGGTGCACCGAGCCGTCGCGATGCGTGTCGTCGAAGTCGAGGCTGTGGCCGAGTGAGCCGTTAAGCAGTGCTGCATGCGCCGGCGCCAGCGTGCGCCCCGTGCCAATAGCGGTTGCCTTGCCCGGTCCGGCGAGTGCAAGCACGCTGTCGCGGATGGACGGCGTGGAGTCCGCGTCGGCGGACGCGCATATCGCGATCCCGAGCAGGTCCAGGACCATCTGCGCCGCTTTGTCGATCGCGTCGGCGGGCAGGTCCTCATAGCGCAGGCCGACTGCGTGCTCCGCCAGTACTGCCGTGACATCGTCCATTGAGACCAAACTCCCTCTTATTACCCGCCATTCAGAATGTCGTGTGCCGCAACCTAGTCCCGACAAGTTCGGTCCGAGGTCAATCGTCAGTATACCGCTGTGAGCCCCATAGTGGTAAACGTCGGACCTTGACACGGTCGGGTAGTGTGCTCCAAATCACCGCTTGGGTGAGAGTTAACGGGAGCTGTCGGACGAGGAGAGTGTAATGCGACGAGTGCTTGCGTTGATTGCGGCAGTGGGCCTAGCGACGACGGTGGCCGCATGCGGGTCTAGCGGTGGGGGTGGTGGTGGTGGCGGCGGCAATGGGCCGATCGTGATCGGTACTTCGATCTCGAAAACCGGCGTCTACGCAGCGAGCGCGGACTTCGCCCTCAGGGGTTATCAGTACTGGGTCGACGAGATCAACGCCAAAGGTGGGCTGCTCGGCCGCCAGGTCCAGCTCAAGGTCATGGATGACAAGAGCGACCCAGGCACCGCGATACAGCTCTACACAAAGCTGATCACCCAGGATCGTGTCGACGTCATCGTCGGGCCTTACTCCAGCGGCATCTCGCAGGCGGTCGCGCCGCTCGCCGAGAAGAACCAGATGCCGATGATTCAGCCCGAGGCATCGGCCTCGAACATCTTCGACGGCACGAAGTACAACCTCCAGGGAATTAAGCCTGCCGATGCCTACCTGACCGAAATTCCCGACGTCGCCGCACAGACCGCTCCGGACGCCAAGACGATGGCGATGTTCGTCAACAACACACCGGCCACCACGGCCATGTGCAGTTCGCTGAAGGCTTCGGCGGCCGCTAAGGGAATCAAGACGGTCTTCGAACAGCAGTACCCAAATGCCACCAGCGACTTCTCTTCAATGGTCCTCGCCGCCAAGGCGCAGACTCCCAGCATTGTCGTCGGCTGCAGCTACGTGCCCGACTCCATCGGCCTCACGAAGGAGATGTCCCGCCAGGGCTTGGTCCCAAAGGTCGCCGGCTTCAGCATCGGGCCGGCCGAGCCGACGTTCGGCCAGTCGCTTGGCAAAGCGGCGGACGGTGTGCTGGGCTCGACGAGCTGGTGGCCGACGCTGACCACGCCGGGGAACAAGGAGTTTGTTGCTGGCTTCCAGAAGAAGTACAACGAGTTGCCCGATTACCACGCGGCCGCGAATTACGCTTCGCTCTCCGTGCTCGGGGCGGCCGTCGTGAAGGCCGGCACGATTGACTCCGCCAAGCTCAACGACGCCCTGCACAGCATCACCGTGCCGACCATTGAGGGCGAGTACAAGGTGGACGCTCAGGGCCACCAGCTTGGCTTCAACGAATACCTGCTGCAGTGGAACGGTGGTACATCGAAGCTCGTATGGCCTCCCTCCGACGCCCAGACTAAGCCGACATCGTTAGGCGGCTGAGACTCGACGATGTCCCACCTACTCGATCGCCCAGGAGAGCCTCGTTGACCATCATCCAAGTGATTATCAACGGTGCGCTCCTGGGCGGTCTGTACCTGCTGATGGCCCAGGGGCTGAATCTGATTTTCGGTGTCATGCGGATCGTGAATTTCGCCCATGGGGCGGTAATCGTTATCTCTGGGCTGATCGTCTTTAGTCTCAGCACGCGCGCCGGTCTGAATCCGTTCCTGTGCCTGCCGATAGTCTTCGCGGTGATGTTCGTGCTGGGCATCGCGACCCAGCGCCTGATGATCGAGCGGGTACGGGGAAGCGGGACCCAGCGCGAGCTGCTTACTCTGCTCGTGACTTACGGGCTCTCGTTCATACTCATCAACATCGGCCAGGCGGTCTGGGGCTCGGACTACCGCGGGGTCCCGTATCTGCAGTCCGCCTGGGGCGTTGGCAGTCTTCGCTTCGTGCAAGCGCTGGTGGTCGGAGCCGTGCTTGCAGTCGTCCTTTCCGGTGCGCTGTACTGGTGGCTGCGCTCCACGAGGTCGGGCAAGAGTTTGCGCGCGACCGCGCAGACTTCGGTCGGTGCCGAGAGCTGCGGGATCGACACCCGCCGCATGCGGGTGATCGCGTTCGCGATCGGCACCGGGCTCGCTGGCGCGGCGGGGATGCTGGTCATTCTCGTGCGGCCGGTCTCCCCCGAGCTCGGCACCGAGTTAACGATCATCTCTTTCGTCGTGATCGCGCTCGGCGGCCTCGGCGACTACCTCGGGGCCGCGCTCGGAGCCGTTGTGCTCGGCGTAGCCACGACGCTGGCAGGATACGGCTTAAGTGCAACGGCGCAGAGTGCGGTGCCCTACGTCCTGCTACTCCTGATCATGCTGCTCCGCCCGCAGGGCCTTAGCCTCCAGAGGCTTGCCCGATGAGCACGCTGGGTCCTGCCACGCCTCCAACGACCGGCGAAGCCAGCGACGCCGATGAGACCGCCGTCCAGCCTGTCGCTGGCTTCGGGATCATCGACCGCCTAATCGGGCGAGGTGACTCGGGTCCCCGCCCTGCGACCCGCCGCTCAGACCTGATCGAGGCCGGGGTGTTCGCGCTGCTCGTTGTGATCGCGGTCGTCGTCACGGTCGCCGGTACCCGCTACCGCGTCCAAGTGTCCACTGACATCGCCATGTTCGTCACGCTGGCCTACTCGTGGAATGTGATCAGCGGCTTCACGGGATACATCTCGTTCGGGCAGGTGGCGTTCTTCGGTTTTGGCGCGTACGCCACGTCGCTGCTGATCATCCATGCGGGACTGACGTGGTGGCTAGCCGCCGCCGTCGCCGCCGTCATGTCCGGCCTCCTGGCGATCCCACTTGGTATGATAATGCTGCGTCTGCGCGGCATCTACTTCGCGTTGGGCATGTTTGCCATCGTCAGCGTGCTCTCCCTGACGGCCTCGCGATGGTCCTACACGGGGAGCGGTACCGGTCTGATTCTTCCCGGCAAGCTCGCCCAAGTCGCGGTGTTCGCCGCGATGATCGTCGCGGCGGTGCTGGCCTTTGGGCTCAATGCGTACATGAGCCGATCGCGCTTCGGGCTGCGCGCAATGTCGATTCGTGACGACGAGGAGGTTGCGTCGGCGATGGGTGTAAGGGCCACGCGCGTGAAGGTGATGGCTTTCGCGCTGAGCGCCACGCTTCCCGCCTTCGTGGGTGGTCTGGTGGCCTACAACCGCAGCTTCATCAATGCGGCTAGTGTGTTTGACCCCACGATCGATCTGCAGACGATCCTGTTCGCGATGGCGGGTGGCATCGGTACGTTGTGGGGGCCGCTTATCGGCGCCGTCTCGCTTGAGTTGATCGGCAACCAGCTGTGGCTGAATTACCCCAGCATCCAGCTTGCGCTGTTCGGCGCTCTGATCATCCTGATTCTGCTGTTCCTGCCGGGCGGCGTCGTCTCGCTCTTCAATCGCTTCGGAATGTTGCGACGGCCGATCGTGAAGGCGCCCGCAGTGCTCCCGGAGGGTCGACCGCCCGTCGTGCCTGAGGTCGACGGGCTGCGTTCGGAGCAGATCCTCGAATGCCACGAGGTGGGGGTGAGCTTCGGCGGCGTGCACGCGCTCCAGGAGGTGTCGCTATCCGTTGATCGGGGCGAGACGGTCTGCATCATCGGCGCCAACGGCGCCGGCAAGACGACGCTGTTTAACGCGGTCACCGGAATGGTTAAACCCTCTCACGGCGAGATCGTCTTCAACGGCAAGGCGATCACCGACCAACCGCCGCACCGGCTGGCGGGGCTCGGCCTGGCGCGGACGTTTCAGATCCCGCGGCCATTCGAGTCGATGACCGTGTGGGAGAACATCCTGTTGGCGGCCTACGGCGGGCGTTGCTCCCACGACGCTGTCAGTCAGGCGGCGTGGGTGGTACGCACACTGGATCTTGAGGATCTGTGGCTGCAGCCGGTCGTCACGCTGCCTGCCGGTCACCGACGGCTGATCGAGTTGGGGCGCGCGCTCGCGCTGCAGCCCGATCTCATACTGCTCGACGAGGTGATGGCGGGTATGGCCCAGGAGGAGCTTGAGCGCGTGCGTGGGACGATCCGCGCGATGGCGTCCCACGGCGTCGGCGCGGTCGCCGGGGTGGAGCACGTGATTCGCGCGATCGTTGACCTTGCCGACCGTATCGTGGTGCTCGACGAGGGGCGCCTGATCGCCTCCGGTCCTCCCGACACCATCCTGCGCGACCCTGAGGTTGTGCGTGCATACCTCGGCGGGGAACTCCCCACGTGAGCGCCCCGACGACCCACAAGCCCGGCGAGGACCGTACCGCCATGCCGACGTTGCGGGTGAACAATGTCGACGCCGGCTACGGCCCGCTGCGCATTCTGCACGGAATCTCGCTTGAGGTGGGGGCAAACGAGGTGGTCAGTGTCTTGGGCGCGAATGGTGCCGGTAAGACGACGCTACTTCGCACGATCGCGGGCGCGATCCGTCCACGCAGCGGCAGTGTCTCACTGTTTGGCGAGCGAATCGATGGGCGGCCGGCGTACGCGCTGGCGCGCGCAGGGATCGGTCACGTCCCCAGTGGCCGCGAGCTGTTCCCCGACCTCACGGTGGAGGAGAATCTCATGCTTGGCGCCTACGCCGTGGAGCGTGGCCGCCGTCCGGAGTTGCGCGAGCGGGCGCTCGATCTGTTTCCCGTGCTGCGCGAGATGCTGCACCGGCGGGCGGGCGCTCTCTCGGGCGGGCAGCAGCAGATGCTGGCCGTCGGGCGGGCGCTGATGACGGGACCCCGGCTGCTGCTGCTCGACGAGCCGACGACCGGGCTCGCGCCCAAGGTTGTACTTACGCTCTTCGACGCCATGCGGCAGCTGATCGCCGCCGGCGACCTGAGCATCCTGCTTGTCGAGCAAAATGCGGCGCTCGCGCTCGCGCTTGCCCGTCGGGCCTACGTGCTCGAGAACGGACGCTGCGTGCTCTCGGGCGACTCGGCTGAGCTCAAAGATGATCCGCGCATCGTCAGCGCGTACCTCGGATAGTGAACGTGAGTACAACGCCCGAAGACCGTCACCACCCTTGCTGGCCGATCTACAGGTCACCCGCTCGCACTCACGACCAACGTGTCCAACGACCGCGAGGCCTCCTGGCCGGCTCCTGGCCGCGGCCAGTCGAGCGAACGCAAAGTTCAAAGCTGAACTTAACCTCGCGCTTTCATCGCGGTCGGGTTTCTTAGCCGTGTCGTGAACGAAAAATGGTGCTCTGACCTGGGATAATTCGACTTGCTGAGAGACGAATCGGACCAGAATCAGGAGCACCATTCAGGTGAGTCAGTCTACGTCGCTGTACCCGTCGCTGTTGGTGGACACCACCGGACGTGGGGTCGTGTCGCAAGCCGGGGCCATTACCTTGCTGCGAACGGCGGGAGAAGACCGGTCTGGCCGCGGGGCTCTCGGCAGCGTTGGCGCCGTGGCGCAAACCGTTGGCCACCCATGATCCGGGCAAGATCCTGCTCGACCTGGCCGTGGCCGTGGCGCTCGGCGGCGACTGCCTCGCCGATATTGCCGTGCTGCGGGAGGAGCCCGGGGTGTTCGGGCCGGTGGCCTCCGACCCGACCGTGTCTCGACTGTTGAGCACCCTGGCCGCCGACGCATCCGCGGCGTTGGCCGCGATCAACACCGCCCGCGCGGGCGCCCGCCGGGCCGCGTGGGCCCACGCCGGTGCCCACGCCCCCGATCACGACATCAGCGCCAAGGATCCGCTGATCATCGACGTCGATGCCACGCTGGTGACCGCACACTCGGAGAAGGAACACGCCGCCCCGACCTACAAGAGAGGCTTCGGGCACCACCCGCTGGGCGCGTTCGTCGACCACGGCCAGACCGGCACCGGCGAAGCTCTGGCCTTGCAGTTACGCCCAGGCAATGCGGGGAGTAACACCGCAGCCGACCACCTCACCGTGATCGCCGAGGCGTTGGCGCAGTTGCCGTTTTCCACCGCCGGCCGAGTGGGGCGCAAGGTGCTCATCCGCACCGACGGAGCCGGGGGCACCCATGACGTGGTCACCTACCTCACCAAGCGGGCACTGTCGTACTCCCTCGGCTTCGGACTCACCACCACCATGGTCGACAAGCTCAGCCTCATCCCGGACCAGGTGTGGACCCCGGCCTACGACGCCGAGGAAACTCCTCGCGACGGTGCCTGGGTCGCCGAGCTCACCGGGCTGCTGGATCTGTCCGCCTGGCCGGCCGGGATGCGGGTCATCCGCAAGGAACGCCCGCACCCCGGGGCGCAGCTACGGTTCACCGACACCGAGGGGCTGCGGCTGACCGCGTTCATCACCAACACCCGAGGCGGGCAACTGGCCGACCTGGAACTACGCCACCGCCGTCGCGCCCGCTGCGAGGACCGCATCCGCATTAGCAAAGACACCGGGCTGACCAACCTGCCCCTGCACGGCTACGCGCAAAACAAGCTCTGGTTGGCCGTCGTCTGCCTCGCCGTCGAGCTCACCGCCTGGCTGCAGCTGCTGGCTTTCACCGACCACCCCGCCCGCCGCTGGGAACCCAAACACCTCCGGCTGCGCCTGTTCACCATCGCCGGTCGCCTCGTCCGCCACGCCCGACGACACCGGCTCCGACTGTCCGCTCACCCCCCCCCCGGCGTCACCTCATCGCGACCGCTCTCACCCGCCTGAAAGCACTCCCCGCACTCACCTGACCAGCACGGATCCGCCCCAACGAGACTGCATCACCACCGGAACCGTGGAACCCGGCAGACCACCCCGACTGACCACCGGGCACACCACCACACCCAACCGCAGAACGGAGAACGAAAACGAGGCCCACGACCGGCCACAGGCCGACGCATCAGACGCGCGAAAGATCGAGGTTAATACGTAAGACGTTTTACATGCCTCGATGATATTCAGCTTTAACCTGCGAGATTCGCATGATACGTTTAACGTATGGCTACTGGCACGCTCCCCGCCTCGTTGGAATCAGACCGCGTGACCGCGGCCGGGACATCGGAGGCGAATGAGCTCTTCCAGCAGCGCGGATGGAGCGACGGGCTGCCGATCGTTCCGCCGACCGAGGCCAGGGTGCGCGAGTTTTTGGAGTGGGTCGGACTGCCGCCGGACCACGTCATCGGCGTGGAGACCGTGCGGCGGCGGCCTCTGACCGCTGAGAAAGTAGCGGTGAACGCCATCGCGGCTGGCTGTTTGGCGCCCTACTTCCCAGTCGTCGTCGCCGCGGTCGAGGCGATGTGCGAAGAGGCTTTTCTCCTGCATGGCTGCTCTGCCAGCACGGGTGGCAGCGCGCCGCTGATCGTGGTCAACGGCCCTATCCGTCGCGAGATTGGGATGAACGCCACCCATAACGCGCTGGCGAATGGCAGCCGCGCCAACACAACGATCGGCCGCGCCCTCCGACTCGTGTTGATCAATTTACTCGGCTGCGTGCCAGGCGAGCTAGACCGGTCGACCTTTGGCCATCCCGGCAAGTTCACATTGTGCATCGCCGAAGACGAGGAGGGCAGCCCCTGGCTGCCGCTCGCTGAGGAGCGCGGCGCACCCGAGGGTGGCGGCGTCTCGGCCGTCACCGTGATGGCGTGCGAGTCACCCCATCAATTGATGAATGAGTGGACCGAGGAGCCCGAGGAGATCCTTGAGACCTTCGCGGCCAGTATGCGATCGAATATGCTCGAGTACTCCATCTGGTCGGGCAACTACGCGATCGTGATCGGCAAGCAGTTGCGCGACCTCATCGTGGCGCGGGGCTGGACCAAGCGCGACATTCGCGAGTACATCCACGCACGTGCACGTGTGCGCCGTAGTGACTGGGCGTCGGTCGGTAAGGCGGCGCTCGTCAAAGATCGCGACCCCGATCAGGAATATACGGCCCTCGGCTCCGCCGACGACCTGCTCGTCATCGCCGCGGGTGGCCCCGCTGGCGGATTCGGCGTCATGTTCCCGCCCTGGTACGGTGACCGCTCCGCCGCGGTCACCAAGGGTATCGGCGTCTGCGTCAACTGCCTAGGAGATCCAAGATGAGTGAGATCGTTGCCCTCAACCCGACCTTCGAGGAACGCGTTGGCGAGCAGTCGCTGGCACCTGCGCTGCGCTCGCTGAAGGGCGCCACCATCGGCCTGCTCGACAACAGCAAGAAGAACGTGGGGCATTTTCTTCAGTACGTTGGAGAGGAGCTGGTCGAACGCCACGGGGTCGCTACGTTGGTTCGGCGCCGCAAAGTGAACATGAGCGCGCCCGCGCCGCAGGAGGTTATGATCGACCTTATACCGTGCGATGCAGTCATTATCGCTATCGGTGATTGAGGAAGTTGCTCGTCGTGCAGTTTGCATGACTCGGTGACAGTCGAACAGGGCGGGACCCCGGCGGTGGCAGTGATCACTGAAGCCTTCGTTCACACAGCGGACTTGATGGCCGAGGTGTGCGGCGTCCCCGGTTACCGTTTCGCGGTCATCGGGCATCCGTTCGCCTCGGTAGGCGACGCTGCCCTGCGTGAGAAGGCGCACGAGGCTGTGGCCCAGGTCGCCGAACTGCTGACGCGGCGACCGTAGCCCGGGGCGGTCAAGCCTAGGCCTCGAGGTGGGCGCGTATCGCCCTCAAGGTATAGATGTCAAATCGAGCATGTTGTCGCAACAGATACTCTGGCGCGATCCGCTCGCCGCTCGACCGCGGCAAGCAGGGCATGACGCGGTCGGTGGCACTGACGATGCCAAGGAGCCGTCTCGCCCTGGTCGCCGCAGGTGCCAACCGGCAGCGGCTGGCCGCTGTTCAAACCCACCATGCGCCAGATCCTGGAAATGAGTTCATCGACTGCCCGATGAGGGCTATGTGCATCTTGCCCGATCGCCCGCAAGGGAATTCCGCATCCATCTGTACCTCCCGGCCACCCACCACCGTCCCGCGCCACCTCATCAACCGAGCCCACACACACTACCGCTGGCCAACCGGCCAACCACCCTGTCAACGCTGGGCCAAAGTTGACAGTTGTTGCCCAGCAACACGGGGTGAGTATTCAGTCGGCATCGACACACCCGCCGACTCCGGTAACCATCAATTGCTGGGCGCTCTAAGTGCAAGCTACTGGGGCCTTCGAGCATCATCCTTGCCAGATGGCGAAACTTCATGCATGTCGTCGATCTGTTCGTATAGGACATCCAGTTCAAGCAGATGCGCCCGCATCAAGTATTCGGCGCGCTTGGCGTCCCCCTCAGCAATGGTTTCCGCAATGGCGATGTGGCAGGCATCGACCTTGGCCCACGAGGAGCGGTCCTCCGCCCTGGTGCGCCGCAGTCGCGTTCGCAACACATCACTGATCGGTTGCAGCATCAGCGCTAGCATCAGATTGCCGGTCGCCATCAAGACGGTCGTATGGAAATCGATATGGGGGGCGAAACCACTCGGGTCTCGGGGATCGCGCGGAGCACGGGCAGCGACCTGGACGGCCTCGGTAGCGTCAAAGTCCGCGCGTTGAGCGGCCAACCCCGCTGCCGCCGGCTCGAGCAGCAACCGCGCCTCCAACATGTTGCCGACAGACAGTTGCGGGGTCATGATTAGCACGCCGAGCGCCCCACCGACGTCTTCGATCACGCGGGCCGGATCCACTGCCGCGACGAACGATCCGCCCTGCACTCCTCGCGTCGTCACAATCAGATGCTGACTGGCCAGCACCCGCAGTGCTTCACGCACCGTCCCTCGGCTCACACCGAACATGCGGCCCAGCGCAGGCTCGGTCGGCAACTTTTCACCGGCAGCCAGCATCCCGGCGACAATCTGAGAGCGCAGCTCGTCTGCCACTTGACGATAAGCAGGCCGCACGCGCTCAACGCGCAACCGCGTCGTGGGTTGCTTCGCCTCAGCCACGCTGGCCCCCGCCGTTCCGCCTGAAGCCCGCCCATCGAAGGTCATATCCGGCGCCACACTCCGCTACCTCACGTCAATCACAGCGGTGCCAGGATCGCACTGGCCGATACTTACATCTCCTTGGCTCGTCGACCCTAACGCGAAGTTCTTAGCGCCCCCGTCGATCATCAACCGAATGACCTAATGTAAGCACAGCCGGGCATTGACTGTCAAACGTCCGACGTTTATAATTTTGTTGTGGTTAACGAGGACGAGGCGACTGTGATGATCACACGAGGTTGGCTGGGGCGGTTCTACGAAGACTTCGAGATCGGGGCTGTGTACCAGCACCCACTGGGACGCACGGTGAGCGACACGGACAACACATGGTTCACCCTGCTGACGATGAACGCCAACGAGGCACATTTCAACGCCGAGGTTGGTAAAGCATCTGAATTCGGCAAGCCGGTCGTAGTCTCAGCGCTTACTATCGCCATCGGACAGAGCTTGACGGACACCACCCAGAACGCCTTCGCGAATCTCGGAATGGACAAGTTGGCGCTCACCCATCCGGTGGACGCCGGGGACACGCTGTGGTCGGAGTTCTTGGCTCTAGCCAAGCGCGAGTCCGAGAGCCGGGCGCGGGCAGGGATCGTCACGATCAAGACCCGCACGCTGACTCAGCACGGTGACGAGGCGCTCTCCTTCGAACGGACGTTTTACTTGCATAAATGCGCTGCCGATCGCGCGCGGGCGATCTTTCCACAAGCCAAGAAGCCTCTGAAACCATGACCATGAAACCGTCGCCGCTGCCCCGAGGTGCGCTAAGTGGAGCGAGCCGAACGGGCCTGCCCCATACTGCTCCAGTGCGAGGATCCGTATGTCCTCCAAACGACGCCGCCGCAGAGATGCCTATCCAGCTACAAGCCGCCCGGCTGCTGATATACTGGTCGGCATCCCAAATGGATGCCGGAAAGCGTGCGGACACCGAAACAGGAGTGCCCAAAGTCTTCGCTTCCGAAACCGCACCTCAGTGCGCTCTCGACTCGCTACGGGTCCACGGCGGATATGGATATTCTCAAGAATTCAAGATTGAACGCCTCTACCGTGATGCGCCACTCATGGCCATCGGCGAAGGCACCAGCGACGTCCTTCCGACCGTCATCGCTAAATCTCTATTCGCGGGCCGAGCAACTATCTGCTAGGCGGTATAGGAGTAAGGCTGGGATCGTGGCCCGCGTGTGACGCGTGTTGCATACAGGAGTGGTCCAATCAGTAAACCACAGAGTTGGGGTTCAGTGATAGGGAGTCGTCCTAGTAGCGGTTGGATGCGTGAAGTGGTGCAATGGCCATACCCGACGGATGAGGCGGTTCGGGCTTGGATCATTGGACGCGGTGTGAGCGCATCAACTGCGACGGTCTCCCGCGCGCTTGAACGGCGGCTCAGCGATCTCACAGGGAGCTGGCGGAACGGATCCGGGAGTGCGCCAGAGCCAAATGTTTGCGTAGCGAACCACCTAGAACGTTGGTCGACTACCGTGAGCAGGGCGTCCGTTGGGTTGTCATCGCGATCGCGATACACCGATTTACTCGGCCGTCGCGGAGGAGTGCGCAAGCGTGCCGCTGGCCGTACTCGGACGCAGGGACTTCGACTACCGCGGAATCGGCCCGAAAAGGCCCTCGTAGGGCGGGTCGCCATACCCGGCTACAGGAGATGCCGCAGCCGCCAGGAGTTCGCCCGTCTGGCCGGATCCGATGCCTGCCAGGCCGTCGGACCCGACGCGCGAAAAGTGGCTGTGGCCCTGGGTGTGTTGGCGGATGCTCTGCGCCTTACCCGTACGTGCGGAACAAAGTAAGGAGCATCGTTTATGTCTGACGGTCCATTGTCCGGTCTTCGAGTGGTCGATGCGGCCACTCTGGCGGCGGGACCACTGGTAGCCACCTGGCTGGGCGAATTCGGTGCTGAGGTCATCAAAATCGAACAGCCCGACGGCGGTGATCCGCTGCGGCAATGGGGTGCGCAGAAAAATGGCGTCGGGTTGATGTGGAAAAGTCTTGGTCGCAATAAAAAGTCGGTCACGCTCAATTTGCGCCGTGAGGCCGGTCGCGACCTGCTGCGCGAACTGGTCCGCAGGGCTGACGTGCTGGTGATGAACCTACGTCCCTCGACGCTCATCCGTTGGGGCCTCGACTATCCGAGCGTGGCGGCGGAAAACCCAGGACTGGTAATGCTGCACGTTACCGGGTTCGGTGCGGGCGGCCCGAAGAGCGATCGGCCGGGGTTCGGCACGCTGGGCGAGGCAATGAGCGGATTCGCACATCTCACCGGGCATCCCGAGGGGCCGCCGACGCTGCCGTCGTTCATGCTTGCCGATGGTGTCACCGCGCTTACCGCGACCTATGCGGTGATGATGGCGTTATATCACCGCGACGTACATGGCGCTGACGGTCAGCTCGTCGACGTGAACCTCATTGAGCCGCTAGCCCGCTTGCTGGAGCAGCCTGTGCTGACCTACGACCAACTGGGGACGGTGCCCGGACGAACCGGCAACCGGTGGGACATCAGCGCACCGCGCAATACTTACCGCACCAAAGACGGGCATTGGCTGGCCATGTCGGGCAGCGCGCCGTCGATCGCGATGCGCGCGCTGCGGGCCGTCGGCCGACCGGAGCTGAGCACCGATCCGCGATTCGCCGAGGCCCAGAAGCGGTTGCGTAACGCCGTGGAGATCGACGCGATTATGGCCGACTGGATCAGTGATCGGACGCTCGACGACGCCATGGCGGTATTCGAGGCGGCCGACGTCGCTGCCGCCCCGGTCTACGACGCCCCGCAGTTACTGGCGGATCCGCAGCTGCAGGCTCGCGGTGTCTATCCGTCCTTTCCGGATCCCGATCTGGGTTCAATGCGCATCCAAGCGCCGGTGCCCCGCCTCTCGGCGACTCCAGGCCATGTCGACCGCCTCGGGGCCGCGTTGGGCGAGCACAACGCCGAGGTCTACGGCGAGCTGTTGGGACTCGGCGCCGAACGTCGCCGCATACTGCACGACGACGGTGTGATTTGACCCTCTGGCTCATAGCCGTTCAACCTTGGCGCGAGGAGTGTGTGATATGAGTATTCGGGCACGCCGTTCGGAACTAGCGACTCCAGCGAGCAACGAGTGGATGTTCGCCAAGGCGGCCGGCTCCGGAGCCGATCTGGTGTTCCTCGACTTGGAAGACGCTTGCGCGCCGGCCCAGCGGGAGGTCTCCCGGTTTAAGGCAGCCGCCGCGTTGCGCGACCTCGACTGGGGACGCACCACCCGGGCGATCAGAATGAACGGCGTCGACACGCGGTGGGCACATGGCGACATCATCGATGTCGTCACTGGTGCACGCGAGGCCCTCGATCTGATTATCGTACCGAAAGTGCGCCGGGCCAGGGACGTGTGGTGGGTCGACGTGCTTCTTACCCAGCTTGAGGAGACCCTCGAACTGGGCAAGCGAATTGCGCTTGAGGTGCTCATCGAGGATGTGGAGGGCCTACAGAACGTCGATGCGATCGCGCGGGCCAGCGATCGATTGGAAGCGGTCATTTTCGGGGCTGGCGACTTCTCCGCCTCTCAAGGTGCCCGAGTGGACACTAACTTCGATCCGGTCGCGAGCTACCCGGGAGATATGTGGCACTACGCGCGTGCCCGCATCGTGGTCGCCGCCCGCGCGGCGGGAATCGACGCGATTGACGCGCCCTTCCCGAACTACCGCAACCCCGGCGCCTACCGCGTGGCCTGCGACCGCGCCAGCGCAATGGGCTACGCCGGGAAATGGACCATTCATCCGAGCCAAGTTGAGCTTGCCAACGACGCGTTCGCCCCTACACCCGCCGAGATTCTGCACGCCGAGAAGGTGGTGGCCGCATACCGCGAGGCTGAGGCCGCCGGCCGGGGTGCGACCGGACTCGACGGTATGCTCGTCGACGCCGCCCATCTGCGTCATGCGGACACTATCGCCCGTAAAGCTGAACTACTTGGCCTCTCCGGGCGGAAACCCGAAAGTATTCGCTGATGATGGTAGGCGCGTCGGCCGCGGAATCCTAGTGCCCACTTGTGGGAGCATTCCTGATACCTCCCGGCTCGTGGCCCAGAGCTCGACACAAAGGAGTATTCCCGATGACCCTCAATCCGTATGACTGCCTGCCCACGGTTCCCGGTTTTGAATTGGCCAGCGATGACGTGGCCAACGGCATTATGCTGAGTCCCGCACACCGCAGCGGGATCTTGGGGGCGGGTGGACAAGATATCTCCCCGCATCTTTCCTGGATAGGATTCCCCGCCCAGACTCGAAGTTTCGCGGTGACCGTCTATGACCCCGACGCGCCGACCGGGAGCGGTTTCTGGCACTGGGCTGTCGCTGACATCCCTCGCGAGGTGACCGAACTGAAGACCGGCGCGGGCAACGACAACGGCGCCGGACTTCCCGATGCCGCTGTTCAGCTGCTCAACGACGCTAGCTCCCGCCGGTATCTCGGCGCCGCCCCACCTGCGGGGCATGGCATACACCAGTACTACATCGCGGTGCACGCCGTGGATCTTGCGTCGTTGGAACTGCCCGAAAACGCGACTCCGGCCTTCCTCGGCTTCAACCTGTTTAGCCACACGCTTGCCCGTGCGATGATCGTCCCGGTCTACGAATGCTGAGGTGGAAGATCCACTTCAGGGGTACTTTCCCATCAGGCCCTCATAACTGATGTTCCGCATATCTGCCGGGATGATATCTCGGAATTACTCGATCAGCCCTCGGCGTCGAGGGACACGCGTAGTGAGCGGGCTTCGAGTTCGGTGAGTGCGTCGCGGAGTCGGTGCCTACCGCATGGTCGCTCCGCAGGTACCCTGCGGCGGAGTTGGTGCCTCCGGGATGGGTCGTGAGAACTTGATCGGCGCGATCAAAACAAATCGGAATAGTAAGCCGTGTGGTTCGAAACAGCCTGACAGAGCCGCGATCCGTTCATCCTCGGATTACACGTAGGCTAGAACGGTACTCAGAATGGAGTAGTAGCCGTGAAACTGGGCCTTATTGGAGTCAGCAAGGTCGGCGCACCGACGGCACGTCGGCTACCAAACGCAGGACATGACCTAGTTGTGCACGACACCAACAGCGACGCAACACAGCCATTTATGGATATCGGGGGCGTTATCGCCGATTCGCCAGCGGATGTGGGCGACCGAGCGGAAACTGTACAGACGAGTCTTCCTACACCCAACGTCGTTCGGAGGGGCATCGTGGGTTGTCGTTTGCCAGCGTGATGGGACCACCGTGTTGTCACGAGCATGGGACCACCTGGAGGTGTCAGCGAGCATGGTGGGGCTGCGTGTCGGTGTCAACTGAGGTGCGCGGTGTTCTGACGGATGGTGTGGGTTCGTCGGTGGTTGGCAGCAGGTCTTTGACCGCGACGGGTTCGTCGCAGTGGGGCATGCGCCGCCGGGGCCGATTCGGGTGCACGGCCGGTTGCAGTCGTAACACCACTGCTCGGCGAGGTATCGCTGTTCGCACTCGTCGCACTGGTAGATCGTGGTGTCTTTGCGGGTCCGGGCCACCGGCACCGTCACCGTCGGTGTTGCGGGTTGGTGGGCACGCTGGTAGGCGGTCTGTCGGCAGGCGGGACGGCAGAAGCGTTGACGGCGGATCGGGGTGAAGTGGGTTCCGCAGACCGGGCAGGTCGTTGTCGTCACATTGTCGTCACCCCAGGGGGTTCGCGGGACGCTGTGCCGGGGTGGGTTCGTTGCCGGTAGGAGGGCCCTTCGATGATCAGGGTGTGTGCTGCGGAGGTGAGCCGGTCGATGGCGGACTGGGCGAGCAGCGCTCGGACATCATCGACATCCACTCGGCCGGTTCGCGGTTGGAGGTCACGATCGTGGAGGCTGTGCGGTGTCGTTCGACGATGACCTCGTAGAAGTCGTTGGTCTCGGTCGCGTCCAGGGTGCGTAGCGCGAAGTCGTCGAGGATGAGCAGGTCGACGCGGGCCAGCTTGCGCATCTCGGCCTGCAGCGTGTTGTCCAGGCGGGCGGCGCGCAGTCGGGTGAACAGCTTGTCGGTGCGGGAGGCGAGCACGGACAGGCGGCGGCGGAGCCCGATGTGGCCCAGCGCGGTGGCCAGGTGAGTCTTTCCGACGCCGACGGGTCTCAGGATGAGGACGCCGTGGCCTGCTTCGGTGAACCGCAGGCTGGTCAGGTCCGACAGCAGCGCCCGGTCGTAGGTGAGGTCGTCGGGTTCGTCCCAGGTGTCCAGGGGCATGGTCGGGTCGAGGCCGGCGGTGCGGGCCCGCAGCATCGCTGAGCGGGACTCGCGTCGGGTGACTTCGTCGGACAAGACGAGCTCGAGGAACGCGGCGTGGCCCATCGTGCGGGCTCTGGCCAGGGTGAGTCGTTCGGGCAGGGTGTCTTTGAGCCCGCCGAGCTTCAGGGCGCGCAGAGTCCTCATCAGGTCGGCGCCGATCGGGTCGGTGGGCCCGGACGTCGCCGTGCTCGTGGTCGTGGTGCTCATGGGGTGGTCTCCGGTTTCGGTGTGGTCGATGCGGTGGCGGTTTTGGCGCCGCCGCGGATCAGGGTCAGTTGTGCTCGCGCTGCGGTGGCGTACTCGCCGGGGTCGCGGGCGAACCGGGCGGTCGGTGAGCCGGCTGCGGCGGGCAGCACCGGTTGCTCACGTTCGATCGCCTTCTCCAGCATCGAGGCGAGCTTCGACACGGACACGACGTCGAGGTTCAGGGACCGGGTGCAGGCGGTCTCGACCGGTCCCGGTCCTTAGCGGCGGACGAGGCCCAGCAGCCGGTAGACGCTGCGCATCCGGGTCCAGGGCAGCGGGTCTTCGAGGAGGCGTTCGGCGTAGATCCCGGTGCTGGGTCCGTGCCCGGTGCAGACCGCGATCAACGCTGTCAGGTCCCGCATCGCATACCCGGCGCGCTCAACGGGTAGATCCTCACGGTCGGTGGACCGCCCGCCCGGCGGCTGCCGCGGGTGGGTCTTGACCAGCTGCCCACGGTGGTACAGCTTGACCAGCTTGGAGTCGGCGCGGGCGTCGAGGTACTGCCCGATCCACTGCTCGGGCAGCGAGTACAACGCCCTGGCGACCTCGACGTGGAAGTCGCGGTGCACCATGACCCGGGTGAAGGTCGGCACGTCGTAGGCGGGCGGGACAGCCAGCATGCACGCCGCCTCGACCTCGGTGAACATCTCGGCGGGCCGGGCCGCGGTGCTGCCGTGGATGCGCATCCCGGCCCGCTGCGCGCACCAGGCGGTGACCCGGGCTTGGGCGTCGGCCAGGTCGGTGAACGTCTCTCCGGCCCAGAAGTTGCCGCGCACGTACTGAACCGCCCGTTCAACCCGGGGCTTGTCTTGTGGGGTGCGGACCCGGGCCGGGTCGGTGGCGAAGCCGACGTGCTGGGCGTAGTCCAACCAGCCAGTCGACAACTGCGGGTTGACCGTGTCGGCCTTGGTGACCACCGCCTTGAGGTTGTCGGGGATCAGGACCTTGAACACCCCACCGAAGAAGGACCACGCCGCCTCACAGCCGGCGGTCATCGCGACCAGCGTCTGGGAGTAGGTCAACCACACGAACATGTGCCTGCTCAGCACGGCGGTGAAGATCAGCGCGTGCACCCGCCGTTTCTTCCCGGTCTCGGGGTCAACGATGAACCCCATCTGGGAAGTCGATCTGGCACTCCACCCCGGGCTCGCCGTCGTTGATCCGCTTTGTGGTGGTCTTGACCCCGAACCCGCAGCGTTCGACCGTGAACCGGTGCAGGGTGCGGTAAGGCACCACGCAACCCTGCCGGGTGAGCAGCTCGGCGATCTTCACCACCGACAACGGCGGCTGACCGCCACCTCCGGCGACCCACGTGGTGATCTGCTCCTGCCGGGCCAGCAGCAGCTCCCACGCCGCACCGTGGCCGTGCGGTAGAGCCGGACGGACCACGGTGAGCACCGCACCGATCAGCTCATCGGTCACCGCCTCGACCCCGGACTCCCGCGTCAAGCCTTCGGCCTCGGCCGCAACCACGTAGCGGCGGGCGGTCTTGCGGTCCACCCCCGCCCGCTCCGCGACCGTGTGCAGACCGGCTCCTTCGAGCCACCCGCAAAGCACCTCACGCACCTCACGCACCTCAACCACACTGAACTCCCTGAATCCCACGCCCGATGACCTCCACGTCGACGAACAAGCCGTGGGCAGTCAACGAGCAGACCAAGCACCCACCGGCAAGGCGCACCGGGTGGTCCCATGACTGGCACTCCAGGTGGTCCCATGAACTTGGCAGAAAACCCCTCAGAGCGGTCCCATGCTCATGGCAGGCGACATGGTGTCTCGGGTCTAATTACCGGAAAGGCAGTACGTACCGTCGTCGATCTTTCGACCACAGGGGTGCCCACAACTATCGAACTATCAGGTGCCCTGGCGCAGCACGATGTCCTTTTGATAGACGCTCCAGTGAGTGGGGGTGTGGCCAGGTGCGCGAGACGAAAGACTCGCGTTGATGGTGGCGTGTCCCACTCCGGTGTTTGCAGAGATTGACACCCACTGGTCTCAAAGACCTTGACAAATTCCGGTCCCGCGAATTGTTGCAATGCGGTAGATGTGCGGAGCGATTCTTAAAAATCTAGCTGCGCGCCCCGACAAAAATATGTTCACAGACACGGCCTAGCATGATGGTGCCCAGTATATTCGGCGACCCGAGCGACTGATTTCCTACTGTACTACAACTGAGCTACAGCGAAACAGAATAATCGACCCGCGTGTCTCGAACACGTGGACTGACACGAAGGAAAACATAGCTGAGAGCAAGATGTTTGAAGACGGGTTGAACGTACGCCGGCAGGTGCTGGGTGGGGCGTACGTCGACGCCAGCCTGGCGAAGGCTGACGATTTCATGGCGGCAATGCAGCGCCACCACCGAATGGTGCTGGGGCCGCTATCGCTAGACCCGGCCCGGGCTTGAGCCGACGACTCGGAGCATGCTGAATCTGGCCATGCTCACTGCACTGGGTCGCAGTCAGGAGTTGAAACTGCATGTCGAGGGAGCACTCGACAACGGCGTCTCCGTAGAGGAGATCAAGGAGATTCTGTTGCACGCAACGGTAGACTGCGGAATCCCCGCGGGGCTAGACGCCTTCGAGGCAGCCCACGAGGTGCTGCCCGCAGAGGTCGCTATCACCTCGATCGACGAATGACCGCCCCGCATATCCGGCGCATCGGATTCGTCGGCATCGGCAACATGGGGCTGCCAATGGCTGCGAACCTCTTGTCGGCGGGGTTCGATGTGGCGGTGCTGGACGCCGTCCCACCGCGCTGACCAACGGCTGGCCCATCGCCACCGGCATCGTCGAAGGCATCTGCGCCACATGGTCGCCGACCGGCTCGACATCACCGGCGCCCGCTGGGGCCTACCCTGCGCCGAAGCCATCCTCAAACTCCGCGCCCTACGCAGCAACGGCGACTTCGACGACTACTGGACCTACCACCTCGCCCAGGAACGACGCCGCATCCACCAATCCCGCTACGCCGACGCTCTCATCCCACAAACCGGCTCTACGGTCACTCCAAAAGAGCCGCATGCCATATAATTATGGGATGCCAATGAATGTGCGTTTGTGTTCGACCGTGTCGGGCACTCGGGATGGCAACGGTGACAAGCAGGATTCCCTTGCCGACCCAATCATGAGCGGCCGGTCAAGACACAGAAGGACGTGCTCCTCGACCACGGCGGCGCGGGTGTCGCGCTCGAGTTCGAGTCGAACGCCGGAGCCCGGCCACCACCACCGCAGAGTCGCTGGGCAAACGCCGCTTTTCGTTCCGCAAGGACGCCAGTTCAGCATCGCCGAGGACGAGGACGAGGCGAACCTCAGCGGAGGGGCACTGGCCGGCGGCCACGCAGGCGACGCCCTGTTCCCGTGGGTGTCTGCCCACAGTTCCATGAGACCGTGATGGCGAACGCACAGCGCCGGGAGGTCAAGGTTGCGGATCTCGTCGAGCGTGCCCGCGACGGTCAGGCCCACGCCGTTGCCCGGCTGATTTCAATGGTAGAAGATGCGAGTCCGCAACTGCGGGAGGTGACTGCGGCGCTTGTGCCTCAAGCCGGTCACGCGCAGGTGATCGGTCTGACCGGTGCGCCGGGAGTGGGCAAGTCGACGTCGACCGCGGCGCTGGTTTCGGCCTACAGGGAGACTGGCCACCGCGTCGGCGTGCTCGCCATCGATCCGTCATCACCGTTCTCCGGTGGCGCGCTGCTCGGTGATCGCATCCGCATGCAGGTCCACGCCACCGATCCCGGCGTGTTCATCCGCTCGATGGCTGCTCGTGGGCGCCTCGGTGGGTTGTCCTGGGCAGCACCTCAGGCGCTGCGGGTACTCGACGCCGCGGGATACGGTGTCGTGCTCATCGAGACCGTGGGGGTCGGCCAGTCAGAAGTGGACGTCGTGTCGCTCGCCGACTCCACACTGGTGTTGGTGGCGCCGGGGATGGGCGATGGCATCCAAGCGGCGAAAGCCGGCATTCTTGAGGTAGCTGACGTGTTCGTGGTCAACAAGGCCGATCGTGAAGGTGCGGAACGGACTGCGCGGGAGCTGAGGTACATGATTTCGCTCGGTCGTCGCGAACACAGCGGGCCGTCCTGGCGGCCGCCTGTAGTGCGGACCATCGCCGACAAGGGCCAGGGCATCACCGAGGTGATCGAGGCGATTGGGGCCCATCGTGACTGGATGGCCACCTGCGGCGAACTCGAGCGTAGACGGACGGATCGGGCACGTAGCGAGGTGGAGGCGATCGCGCTGCAAGCCTTGCGCGAGCGCTTGGGTCAGCTTCGGGGCGACGCGTTAGCCGCCGTGGCCGAACGGGTGGTTGCCGGTGAACTCGACTCGTATGCCGCCGCCGATGTGTTGATCGCCCAGTTGCAGGCTGGACACTGAATGCGTCAGGCCACGGAGCCGACATCTGCCGTCCCGCCGAATCCGATGTGGGTTGTTCAACAAATCGTGATCTGATATTATATCGCAATGCCAAACGAAGAGGCTTCGAGTACAACCGAGTCGGGCATCCCGGTGGCCCGGATGTATGGGCCCGGTGATGTCGGGGATACGGACTCGGCGATCGGGGTGCCGGGCAAGTTTCCGTTCACGCGCGGAAACTTTGCGGGTGGCTACCGGGACAGGTTGTGGACCTTCCGTCAGTACTCGGGCTTCGGCACACCGGAGGAAACCAACCGCCGGTACCGGTATCTGTTAGAGCAGGGAGGCACGGGTTTGTCTGTGGCGTTTGACCTGCCCACGCAGTGCGGCTATGACTCTGACGATCCGGAGGTGGAGGAGGAGGTTGGACGCGTCGGTGTGGCGGTCGACACGCTGGCCGATGCAGAGATCATCTTCGACGGGATCCCGTTAGACCAGATCAGTACGAGTTTTACGATCAATGGGACCGCGGCGATCGTGCTGGCTCTCTACGTCGCGGTGGGGGAGAAGCAGGGGGTAGACCGCTCCGCGTTGCGGGGCACGATCCAGAACGACATTTTGAAGGAGTACGCCTCGCGGGGCACCTGGATTTGGCCGGCGCGGCCTTCGCTGCGATTGATCGCTGACACGATCGAGTTCTGCGCCAGCGACGTCCCACGGTTCAACGCGATTTCCGTCGCCGGGGCGCACTTCCGCGATGCGGGTGCCAATGCAGCTCAGGAGATGGCATTCACGCTGCAGGACGGGGTGACCTACTGCGATGAGGTGGTCTCCCGGGGCCGGTTGACGATCGACGAGTTCGCCCCACAGGTGTCGTTCTTTTTCTATACCCACGGAGACTTTTTCGAAGAGATCGCGAAGTACCGTGCCGGCCGCCGCCATTGGGCGCGCATAGTGCGTGAACGCTACGGCGCCAAGGACGACCGCTCGAGCATGTTTCGGGTAGGTTGCGTCTGCGGTGGTTCGTCGCTGTATGCGCCACAGGCGCATAACAACATCATACGGGTGGCCTACCAGGCGATGGCCGCAGCGTTAGGTGGTGTGCAGTCCATGTTCACCGCGGCATGGGACGAACCATTCGCGCTGCCCAGCGAGGAGACCACAACGCTCGCCTTGCGCACCCAGCAAATCTTGGCCTACGAAACTGGTGTGGCCCGCACCGTTGACCCATTAGGTGGTTCTTATTACGTCGAAGCCCTCACTGACCAAATGGAGGAGCGCATCGCCAAAATCATGGACGAACTTGAATCGTGGGATGGCATGGATCACGCGATCGAAGAGGGGCACATCCAGGGGCTGATCGCCGAGGAAGCCTACCGGACGCAACAAGCGTTGGAGTCGGGGGAACGGGTTGTCGTCGGCGTGAACCGGTTCCAGTCTGACGCACCGTCCCCCGACGTGCACGGCTACGAGATGGACGAGGAAAGCCGGCGAAGGCAACGCGAGCGCCTGGTGGAAGTGAAACGCACTCGCGACTCAGGTGCGGTGACGAGCACCCTGGAACAGCTGTCGAAAGCTGCACAGACCGATGACGTCAACCTCATGCCCTTGCTGGTCGACTGCGCGAAGGCATATTGCACCGTCGGAGAAATGACGACCGTGCTGACCAGTGTGTGGGGCGAATTCCAACAGCCCGCGGTCTTCTGATGCGGGCAGGAGTGCTGATCGCCAAGCCAGGTCTGGACGGCCACGACCGCGGCGCCAAGCTGGTGGCCCGGGCATTGCGTGATGCGGGATTCGAGGTCGTCTATACCGGGATCCGCCAAACACCCCAACAGATCGCCGCGGTCGCGATCCAGGAGGACGTCGACCTCGTCGGATTGAGCATCCTCAGCGGCTCTCACGTGGCCATGACTCAAAAGGTCGCCGATGCGCTACGTGCGCACGGCGGCGAGGACATCCTCATCGTCGTCGGCGGCACGATTCCCATAGCAGACACCGAACGCCTGCTGGCCGCTGGAGCGCGCGCGGTGTATCCCACCGGGACTACCCTCGAAAAGCTCGTAGGAGGTATTCGTGGTCTCATCGCCTCGCCAACCGACACCTGACCGGGAGACGTCGGCCGCTAATTCCGCCGTCGCCGACGCCGGTCCGCTGGGTGGTATCCGGGTCCTGGACTTCAGCCGCTTTCTGGCTGGCCCGTACGCGACGATGATCCTCGCCGAGCTCGGCGCTGATGTGATCAAATTCGAGGATCCCGAACACCCGGACGAGGCACGACAGGTCGGCCCGTACTTCCAGGGCGGCCAGTCCCTGTACTTTGCCGCCCTCAACCGCGGTAAACGGTCAGTCCGCGCGAGGCTGAGTCGACCCGAGGGGCGTGAGGTGGTGCGCGCCCTCCTCGCCAGCGTGGATGTCGTCGTTGACAATTCTCGTCCGGGCGTGATGACGAAGCTGCGCTTGGACCCGAGCACCATCCGCGAGATCAATCCCGAAGTCATCACATGCTCGCTGAGCGGGTTCGGCGCCACCGGCCCCTATGCAGAGCGAGTTGCCTATGACTACACCATTCAGGCCCTCGCGGGCGTGATGAGCATGAGCGGCGAACCTGACGGCCCACCGGGTAAGGCCGGTGTCTCCTACGTCGACCACAGCGGTGGTTTGGCGGCGGCACTGGCGGTGTGTGCCGCACTGGTCGAACGCACCCGGACCGGCCACGGGCGGCACCTAGACCTCGGGCTGCTCGATGTGCAAACATCGATGCTGAGTTACCTGGCAGCATGGACCCTGAATCAGGGCTACGAGCCAAGCAGGATCAGCGATGGCGCCCACCCTTCCCTCGTACCAGCACAGACGTTCGCCACCCGGGACGGGTTTCTATCGCTGTTCATAGGCAACGATGCGATGTGGACGCGATTCGCCTCCGCACTCGGCGGATCGCAGCTGAGCGACCCGGCGCTTCAAACCGGCGCCGGACGGTTGCAGCACCGGGACACCCTGGTGCGTGTGCTGTCGGAGCTGTTCGCAGCCAAAGACACCACTCATTGGGTCACCGTTTTGGCCGCCTCGGGTGTAGCTTGCGCGCCGGTCAACAGCCTCGGTGACGCCTTACGGGATCCGCAGGTGACCTCCCGTGGGCTCGTGGTGACCGCTTCGCACCCTTCCTACGGCGACTACCGCTGCGTCCGGGGTCCGTTGCCCGGACTCGCTGGGGGTCACATCCACCTCGGGGCTCCTCTACTCGGTGAACACACTGGCGAAGTGCTCCAAGAACTCGGTTACGACCCCCAAAGGATCGAATACCTCACGTCGGGCGAGATCACCGATGGATCCGGGCAGCAGCACGCATCAACGGCGGAAAAGTGACCAGAGCAAAGGTGGGTAGAGCACAGGTGGCTAGACCTTCGGTGCACGACATGCCGGGCGCGCCCGACCCTATCGACCCGCCGGTAGGATTGCGTCGGCGCAAATTATCCGATGAGGTAGCCGCGAGGCTGCGTCGGATGATCCTTACCGGCGAACTCGCCCCAGGAAGTCGCACGACCCAGGACGAACTTGCGCGCTTGCTCGACGTGAGCACGATGCCCGTGCGTGAGGCGCTGCTAGGGCTAGCAGCGCAGGGCTTTGTGCAGGCCAGGCCGAACCGATCGTTCGCCGTCGTCCGCACCACCCCAGATGACGTTCGCGATATTTACTGGCTGCACGCAACCTTGGCCGGTGAACTAACCAGCCGTGCATGTGTCCGGTCCGACAGCGAGTTTCTTCAGACGATGCAGAAACTACGGGACCGGTGCGAGCACTCCCACCAGGAGGGTGACACCGAAGGGATGGAGGTATCGAACTGGGCGTTCCACCGCGAAATTAACTTTGCTGCTGCCGCTCCGAAGTTGCTGTTGGTGTTGGGTACTAGTCTGCGTTTCATCCCTGGCGGGTTTTACGGGCTCCTACCCGGCTGGCCTGACGCATCCACGAACGGCCATGACGACATCATGAAAGCTTTCCATGACCATGATCCACCGGCGGCCCGCGTGGCGGCCGAAGCGCATGTGCGCGACGCCGGAGCACTCCTAACCGCCCACTTTTCCACGACCGGTTATTGGACACGCCCGGCCGGACCGGGTGGTGGCGCCAGTGAGTGAGGTGCGACTGGACCGTGTCGGTGACGCCACGGTGCTCACGATTGACCGCCCGGCGGTGCACAACGCGATCAGCCGCGCGACTATGGGTGACCTCGCGGAGGCCCTCGATGAAGTAGCTGCATCCGACGCCCGTGTCCTCGCAGTACGCGGAGCGGGGACACGAACATTTATCTCCGGCGGCGACCTGAACGAACTTGCCACGATCCGCCGCCACGACGAAGCACGAGATATGGCACTGCGGATGCGGTCGCTGTTAGACAGACTGGCGACGCTTCCGATCCCGGTCGTCGCCGGGCTCAACGGCCACGCCTTCGGTGGCGGTTGCGAAACCGCAGTCGCCTGCGATTTCCGAATCGCGGCCCACGACGTGCGCATGGCGTTTAACCAAGTCGATTTGGCGATTACCCCCGCCTGGGGTGGCATCGAACGGCTGCAGGCGCTCGCCGGTCGATCCCGCGCACTGTACCTCACCACTACCGGAATCCCGATCGACGCGTCCACCGCGCTGGCTTGGGGACTGGTCGAGGAAGTCGTCGACCGCAATGCCTTTGACACTCGGCTTGGCACGTTGATCGAGCGTCTCGCTCGTGTCCCGCGCGCCACCCTGGTGGGAATCAAGGCCACGGCCAGCCGGGCGCATAGCCCAGTCAACCCCGATCTCGCCGCCGCCGCCGCTGAGGTCTTCGCCGACAGCTGGATCGCCGATACCCACTGGACCGCAGCGGAGCAGGCGGCCTCCCGCCGCCGCGCTCGGACCAAACCTAGCGTGGCGCCGTAGTACAGCTACATCGAAGGAGCCGGCGTGAATCGCCGGCGCGATCCCGGCTTGGCGGTGGCCTACTTTAAGCGGGTAGCGCGGTCGACCAGACGCCGGCAGAGCAGCGCGGGCGCGACATCTGCACGCGGGTGCTGGGCCACGGCGGGATCAAGGTCGTCGCCAGGGCAGCGGGGTCAGCGCGGTCACGGTGGCCAAGGGTGCTGCGGAGCTCGAGGCCGGTGGTGAACCGCTGGAGCGGGTGCGCCAACCGGGTGCGGGACGCAAACCGCTCACGTCCAGCGACCCTGGGCTTGTGGCCGCGCTGCTGGGACTGGTCGAGCGCGACGAGCGCGGCGATCCGGGCTCGCCTCTGCGCTGGACGATCAAGTCCCCCCGCATCTTTGCCGAGCAACTGACCCGGGGCGGCCACCTGGTTTCGGCGTGAACGGTGGCGAACCTGTTGCGCGAGCAGGGGTTCAGCCTGCAGGGTAATGCCAAGCAGGTCGAGGGCAGCCCTCTGTGTCAACATCGACCGGGACGTTCAGTTCGGCTACCTCACTGCCCAGTCCGGGGCGCAAATCGGCGACGGGCTCGCAGCCCTCTAGCCCAACGCTGGTACGACGCCCTCGCACGGGTTGATGCACTCCCGGAGGACGGGCTGATGCCGTTGGCGTCCTTGACCCTCGCCGAGGAGGAGCCCATCCTCATCCGGCCTGGCCGCACTGTCGCCGGCCAGTACGACGCCGACAGTCTGGCGGACGTGCTCGCCCAGCTAGAACAGCAGTGGTCGGCCGAGCAGCCGGGCAAGTTGACGGTGGGGACCGATGCGCCGGCGGCAGCCCTGTGACCTCCACGTCGGTTGACAGGTTTCTCCGAGCTCGGTGGCCATCGGAAAGCATCAGTGGCGCGATGGCAATCACCGGTGAGCAGGCTCTCCGACTGCTGGGTTGCCAGTTTAGCGGAGTGCGCCGTTCGGCCGTCGGACGGTGTCACAGTGCCACGCACCATCCGCCGGCAGCGCGGGCGTCGTCGGTTGGTGCGCAGTCAGGCGGGCAGGTGTCGTCGACTTCGGTGGCGAGGAAGGCGATAGCAGCGCGGTGGAGTCCGGCGGATAGCCCGGTGTCGAGGGTGGCCCGCAATGTGGCGCCGGGGTCGCTGTGGCCGAGGCGGTGTCCTGCGGTGATGCGACGGTCGGGTGGCCGGTTCAGGACGGCGTAGTAGACGTAGACGACTACCGACCACGAGTCCAGGGCGGGGCGATGCCCGAGTCGTGTCGCGAGTTCCTGGCGTGCCCAGGCGGCTGTGTCCTGTGCGGGCGCGGTGGGCTGAATCTGTGTGACCGGTGTGGCGGCACTGAGGTGCGGCAAGGGGCGGGCCCGCACCACCAGCGGCAGCGCCAGCGTGAAGGCCAGCAGGGTGTGCGCCGAAGTTCGGGTGCGGCGCAGGTGGTAGCGCAGGGTGGGGTGGACCCCGGCGTATTAGGGGTAGACCAGCACGACACCGGGTCAACGAGGATGTGCGGCACCCGGTGGGCGACGACCAGGCGATCATGCAACAGCACCCAGCCGGCGGATTCCAGCGCCTGCAGTCTTGCTGCGGTCCGAGTTTCCTGTCGCGCTTGGTGACGCAGATCGCGGGTCGCGGGGTCATACCCGAAGCGAGTGGTCACCTGGGTGCCCACGGTGAGTATGCAGCCCACCACGGTGGCGGTACTTGCAGCGGTCAGGACCCATGCCGGGTTCGGTGAAGCGAGTGCCCAAAGAATCGCGGCGAGGACCGCGGCGGCGAGGCTGCAGGTGAGCGCTCGGAGGACGGCGGGGCGCAGTGGACGGGACCGAGCCCGCGCAATTTCCTCGGCGATGCGGGCACGCAGCGACGCCCCTGGCCCCGGCGGCCCGGTGCTGGTACGCGTCCTGGTGGCTTCCCATTCCAGATTTGCTCGGGACATCAGCCGCTGCTGCTGCTGCTGCTTGGCCTGCTGGTCGTTGGTTGCCCATCGCCCGGTCTCCCCACTGCATTGCTCGTTTGGGGGCGCTAGCTGGTGGCACCGACAGATCGCAGTCACTCAGTCCGGGCGGCGGGGGAGTGACACGGCATTGGTGGCGTTCGATGCGCGCCGTGGTCGTGGGGTGGGAGTTGAAGAACGGCACCAGGGCTATCGCGGCTTTGATACGGGACCGAATCTGGGTGAGTGATTCGCCTGTGCCCGCGGTGTCGGTGTGATCGGCGGCGGCGGCGGCGTCGTCGTCGTCATCAGCGGCGAGCTTTGCCTTAAGTAGCTCTCCGATCAGCGGGTGCACGGGACCGGACCGCGCGATCTCACCGCCATGGCAGCGGGGGGGCCCTGGGGAGTAGCGCCATCACCGCACATGACGCCTCCCGGCCCGAGCCGTCAACCCGCCAGTGCCGCCGGTGGCAGGCCCTCGGGGTCGCCCGTCGCGGTGGTTGGTTCCTCGTTCGGCGGCGAGACCGTCCCTGGTGCGCCGGCCGAGGCCCGCTTGAGGAGTTTGCGGACTTCGGCAGCGGATAGTTCGGTCGCCTCTGCGATGCTCGCGACGGTTTCGCCGCGGTCTTTGATGGTGCGCAGGGCGGTCGCTTGTTCTAGCTCGGCGGCGGTGATCTTGATGGCGGCGTCGTCGCTGATGGCGTGGATCTTCTCGTCGAGGTCCGCGCCGATCTTGTCGGTGGTCTTGCCCGCGTCGAAGAATGTGACCAGGTCGTTCTCGTTCTTGCGCAACCGGGCGTGTTCTGCGGCGAGGCGTCGTGTGGTCGCCTGTCGAGCCCGCTCTCGCGCGCTGACGGGGGACTTCCTGGTGGGATTGTCTGCTGCGGACATGCCTCGCATACTCCTCTTGGCCTTGCGGGGTCGGTGTAGCGGCCTCGGTCAGTGGCGAGACCTGGGTGCGGCGCTGTGCTGGGGTGGGCGGTGGCTGTGGGGTCATGCCGACGCCGGTGAGGATGCTCATGTCCAGGGCGCAGCCTGCCTTGGAGCGAGATTGCCACCGGTTGGCGCTTCGCATCATCCGTCTGCGAGAACGGCACATCCAGATACCCGTCGCCGGCCACGGCACGGACACTACCGCAGTAGAGCATTTCCCTTCTCACCTCACGCGGCGGAAGGTCGCCAGCCGGGGCAGTTCGTTTCATCTTCAGTCGACGGCACTCGTGACACACCTCTTGCATTCAGGTTATGTGCATGTAAAGTCAACCGTCCGTACGAAACGTGGGGAGGTTGTTATGCAGCTCGATCCGTGTCCGCGGTGCGGTCGCGCTGTGGATTGGGCGGAGCGCGGTCGACGCCCTCTCTGGTGCTCGCAAGCCTGTAGGCGCGCTGCCTATGAAGAGCGCCGCGCGTCCGCATCCGGGGCTATCGCCGTGCGGGTGGTGGAACGCGACAAGGTCACCGAGCGGGTCGGCACCCAGCTCCGAGAACCGACAGTGGCCGAGTGCGTCGAGCGGGTGCTTGCCTCCCCGCGGGCGTGTCGTGAAGTAGTGAACGGTCTGACCGTGAAGGCCGTGCACGGGCGCTTGGACTCGGGGGCGCACGCTGCGACGGTCGCCGCCATCGAACGTCTCGTGCAGACCCTGATCAATTCGGGCACCCGCCCGGTCCGCTGACTCGCGCGGGCGGGGCCGGGACAGCCACCAGATGCTCGCGGAGAGACGGCGCGGCGGCCGGCGTGCTGAAGATGAAGGGCCTGCATTTCGTCGCCGTACTGGCTAAAGCCGCAGCTGTTTGTACGTAGATGGGTGTACCCCTGAGAGGCGGCACCCATGGCCCGTCGAACACGACAGCACGCCCGCGACGACAATCAGCTCACCCTGGACTTCCCGTGCGCCACCACCGACGCCGACGAGGATCTTCGCCCCCCTTCGTCCGCGCCCCATGACTCAGCGGATGGGCACCGCGGCGGTCGGCACCAGCCGGTCACAGCCCACCGAGGCGGCCGTCAGGCGGCAGGCCGCGCCAATCAGCGCACGGCTCGCGACGGAGGCATCGCAAGCGCGGGCGCGGGTCGGCGGGATCGGCAGTCTTGGTCGGCAGGCGTACACGCAGGACGTGCTTTGCCGCGACGACTGACACCATCGCAGCCCGATCCTGACCGCAGCCCTGTTAAGCGCGCCACCAGATTTGCTACCCCCGTTCCGCTCAGGGCCGCCACCTCGGCCCGGATACATGGATCGCGCGCTCCCGCTGGTGAACTCAAGCGCGACCTGGGCGCCGAGGCCGTGGAACGCAAATGTCGAAGCGAAGTCAAAACCTTAGCGGAGTACTTCGCCGAAATCGTCGACGCAGCACCCCCGCTCTCGGGCGCCCAACGCATTCGCCTCGCAGTTCTCCTACGGGCAAGCACCACCGTTGCATGATGCCGCTCGTGCCGGCGGCGCATGGCCGATCTTGATGTCCCATGACGGAGGAGCAGGGCAGCTGCGATGTCTGGCCATCACCTGCGACTTGACGCTGACAAGAGTGTCGGTTCCGAGTTGGAAACTTCGGCTGCCTCGATGGGATCAGCGGCGTGTGAGGATCGGCGCGCAGTGCGCGAGCTGCGGTAGCCATGGGCGAACGTTTCACCACTGCCGGATGTGGTGGTGAAAGGTTGTTCACGAAACGTTTCACCCCCAGGTCAGTTGGGGTGAAGACTTGGCTGCACCGCTCGCGAGGTGGAGGATTCAGTCGGCCGGGTTGTCGGGGGGTGCTTGGGCTGAGGTGGAGCCAACGGCCCGTGATTTCATCGCGGTGAAGCGTGACGTGGCGGCGGATTCGTTCATCCTGGCGGTGTCCGACGAGCTGCCCGCCATGCTGAGCGTCGCTGCAAACGACGATCGTTCGGTGGGGTTCCGTCTTTGACGGGTCGAAGATTGCGCTGGTGTAGCGCTTCCTAGCTGCAGTGTCGCTCGAAGTAGGACACGCACCTGTCCTACCGCATCGGGTTGAAGACCTTTTCGGCCGCGGAGTCCCGCTCGGTGCTCGGGGTGCCGGATGCCTATGAGCTGCCCAGCGTGCCCGGCTCCGGCTACCTCAAGTTCGACACGGCGTCGATGGTCCGGTTCAAGGCGGCCTACGTCTCCGGCCCCTATCGGGGTGTTGCCGGAGCGGAGGCGACGGTGACCGCTCCGGTGACCGGTGACCGCAGGCCACGCTGGTTCGGTCCCGAGCGTATCGAGCCCGAGCACGTGGACGTACTGACCCCCGAGGAGGTACAGGCGAGTATTGCGGCGCCCATGCCGTCCTCGGGCGTGGAGAAGACCCTGCTCGATGTGCTCGTGCGTCGCCTGGTCGGGCAGGGGCCACCGGCCCACGAGGTCTGGCTGCCTCCGATGGATCTGCCCCCCAGCCTGGACCAGTTGCTGCCGCCGTTGTCGGTCACCCCCGACCGTGGACTCTCACCGGTGGGCTTTTTCGGCAACGGTCGGCTGACGGTGCCGATCGGCATTGTGGACAAGCCCTACGAGCAGCGCCGTGACCAGCTGTGGGTCGATCTATCCGGCGGTCAGGGACACATGGCGGTGCTGGGCGGCCCACAGTCCGGCAAGTCGACCCTGCTGCGCACCTTCGTCATGTCCATGGCGTTGACCCACACGCCCGCAGAGGTGCAGTTCTACTGCCTCGACTTCGGCGGCGGCACGCTCGGCCCGATGGGCCGGGTGCCGCACGTCGGATCGGTGGCCGGCCGCCTGGACGCCGATCGGGTGCGCAGGACGGTGGCCGAGCTCACCGGGCTCGTGCGCCGCAGGGAGGAGCTGTTCCGCGACCTCGACATCGACTCGATGGCCGACTTCCGCGCGCGCAAGCGGCGTGGGGAGATCCCGGAGACCAGCGAGGACCCGTTCGGCGACGTCTTTCTTGTGCTCGACGGCTGGTTGGCGTTCAAGACGGAGTTCGAGGCGCTGGAGCAGGCCGTGATGAACCTGGGCGCGCAAGGACTCTCCTACGGAGTGCACCTGGTGATCGCGAGCGCCCGCTGGGCGGAAATCCGTCCGGCGCTGAAGGACCTGCTGGGCACCAGGGTCGAACTCCGCCTCGGTGACACGTCGGAGTCCGATGTGGATCGACGCGTCGCCGCCAACGTCCCCGAGGGGCGCCCGGGTCGGGGGCTGTCCCGGGACAAGTTGCAGATGCTCACCGCGCTGCCCCGAATCGATTCCGCCGCCACCACCGAGGACCTCGCCGCCGGGATCACCGATACGGCGAACCGGTTGACCCAGGCATGGACCGGACCGTCCGCGCCGCCCGTGCGGATGCTGCCCGAGCAGTACCGCTACGAGGATCTACTGGCGGTGACGGCGCAGGACGGCCGCCACCCGATGCGGGTATCGATCGGGATCGACGAGAACGAGCTTGCGCCTGCCTATCTGGACTTCGGCGCCGAACCGCACCTACTGGTATTTGCCGACGGCGAGTCGGGCAAGACCAACCTGCTCCGCACCCTGTGCACCGAGCTCATCGCCCGAAACACCGCCCAACAGGCGAAGTTCATCGTGGCCGATTACCGGCGCACCCTGCTCGGGGTGGTGGAGGGTGACCACCTGGCGGGGTACGCAGCTTCGGCGACAGTGCTCGCCGACATGATTGGCGAGATCGTGGAGTACCTGACCGCTCGGATGCCGGATGCCGGGGTGACCCAGGACCAGCTGCGGACGCGCTCCTGGTGGAGCGGCCCGGAAATCTACGTCGTCGTCGACGACTACGACCTGGTGGCGACCGGCAGCGGCAACCCGCTGAGCCCCCTGGTCGACCTTTTGGCGCAGGCGAAAGACATCGGCTTGCACCTCATCGTCACCCGCCGCAGCGGCGGTGCGAGCCGGGCGCTCTATGACCCGGTGATTGCCCGGATGCGGGACCTGGCCTCGACCGGCCTGGTGATGAGCGGCAGTCGGGACGAAGGCGCCCTCATCGGCCCCGTCAAGCCCTCGCCCATGCCCGCCGGGCGCGGAACGCTGGTGAGCAGAAAGCTCGGCCAGCGGCTGGTGCAGCTGGCGTGGTCTCCGCCGCAATGACGCTGGCGGTCGCTGTCGACTTCGGGACGTCATCGACCTGTGTGGCCATTGCCCTCGACGACGAGCAGCCGCGGGTGGTGGTGATCGACGGCAGTCCCCTGATGCCGAGTGCGGTGTACGCCGACGGCCGCACGCTGTTCGTCGGGGCCGAGGCGCAACGCCAAGCGGCGTTGGATCCCTCACGGTATGAGCCCACGCCCAAGCGCCGGATCGACGAGGGCACACTGCTGCTGGGTGACACGGTCGTCCCGGTCCGTCGGGTGATCACGGCGGTGCTCGAGCGTGCCGTGCGCGAGGCGCGAAACCTGGTGGGCGGCAAGGCGGTCGATATGCTCGTCCTCACCCATCCCGCCGAGTGGGGCACGGTGCGGATCGGTCTGCTGCGCTCAGCCGCGCAGGGCTTGGCGGCCTCGGTGCGCACCGTGGCGGAGCCGGTGGCTGCCGCGGTGCTGTACGGAGCGGGCTCCGCCGACGGAATGGTTCTCGCGGTGTTGGATGTCGGGGCGGGGACCACCGATGTGAGCGTGCTGCGGCGGGAGCGCAGTGAGTTCCGCGCGCTCGCCACTCGCGGGGACCCGCATTTCGGTGGCGCGGACATCGACGAGGCGCTGATGGGCGAACTCGGCGCCCGGCTGGGCCCGGAGGAACGCCCGGCCTGGGATTTCGTGGCGGGGGGACAGGGGCTGCAGGAGCGCCGACGACGTCGTGCGCTGCGGGCCGATGTCCGCGGCGCCAAGGAAAGCCTCTCACGGCATTCCTATGCCGACGTGCCCCTACCCGGGTCGCTGCCCGACGGGCACGTCACCAGGGCCGACCTCGAGCGGCTGATTGCGCAACGGTTGGTCTCGGTGGTCGAGATGCTGGCCGCGACGCTGCGGGAGGCCGGTGCACTCGACGCCGCGGGAGGGTGCCGGGCCGGCGTTTTCCTGGTCGGCGGATCCTCGCGGATTCCATTGATCGCCACGACGGTGCACCAACGGCTGGGGGTACTGCCCGTATCGACCGAGCAGCCGGAGACGGTCGTCGCCCGGGGTGCGCTGCGCTTGCTGGGACGCCAATGTCCCCAGATACCGCCCACCGCCGACCCGCCCCGGCCGCAGCCTGTGTCTCCGGCACCCTCGGTTGCGCCGTCCACGGTCCGCGGCCATCGGCGTTGGTGGTTGGCGGCCGCCGTTGTGCTGGTCGTCGCCATCGCAGCGGTCGGGGGGTTGTGGGCGAGCCGGGGCCAGGCGGCGCCGACGACTCGGCTGGTGGTGCTGCAACGCATCAGTGTCACCGTTCCCGCGAGCTGGCAAGAAGCTCGACGTGTCGAGGAGAGCACCAACGCGCAGGTGGATCTGACTCCCGACGGCGCCCCCGTCCGTGATCGCGGACTGCTCGTCGTGCAGACCATTCTTGATCCGGCGCTGACGCAGGAGGACGTGGCTCGTGCGCTGCGGGTGCAGGTGGCCACCGAACAAGCTGCCGGTAAGAAATACGAAGCCTTCGACGGGGCCGCCGCCTTCGCCGGGCGATCGGTCATCCACTACCGCGAGATTCCTACCAGTGGGGGAGAAGTCGACTGGTACGTCCTTGTGCAGATGCATACCCAGGTGAGCATCGGATGCCAACACCCCGACGGCCATCCCGAGGCGATGGCGGCACCGTGCGCGCAAGCGGTGCAGACCGTGCGCGTCGCTGCCGGCTGAGCGCGATGACCGGTGGTTGACCACCGTCGTGTTTGCAATCGCAACCGACTTCGGCAATTACTTTGGACCGGGGAACCGTTCCTGCCAGTGTTCACGTCGTAGTGGTTGTCAGGACAGCAACGGTCGGCTCCCGCCGGGTGCAGGCCAGCACAACCAAGCCGAAGTACTTCAGGAGGGAAATTCATGTCTGCAACTGTCGCAACACCGGAAGAGTTGGCCACCGCGTCCAACAAGGCGCAGGACACCGCCCAGCAGGTCCAGGGTGAGTTGGGCAAACTGCGCGGGACCGTCTCCGGCGTGAGCGCCTCGTGGGCGGGTGACGCACAGCGCGCCTTCGGCTCGCTGATGGAGCGCTGGGACGTCGACGCCAAGAAGTTGAACGAGGCACTGCTGGCGATCAGCGAGAACCTTGCCGGCGCAGGCAAGGGCTTCAGCGCCACGCAGCAGGACCACGTCGCATCCATCAACAAGGTCGGTGGCTCGCTCAACCTCTGATCGGCCGTGTCGGTGCCCGAGGGCATCGCCTAGCGCGTAGAGAAGAGCCCCACCCGCTCACACCACTCGTAAGACTTACCGAGGAGGAACAATGGACGGATTGATCAAGTACAACCACGCCGGAATCGACACGGCCAGCATGGAAATCGCGACCTCGAGCAAGACCATGAACGGTCAGCTCGACGACCTGAAGGCAGCGCTCCGCGACATCGAGAGCCGGTGGGAAGGCGCGGGTTCCGCGGCCTACCTGGCACAGAAGGCGAAGTGGGACCAGTCCGCGCAGGACCTCAACATGGTCCTCGCCCAGATCAGCCAGGCGGTCTCGCAGGGCAACCAGGAGATGTCGTCCACCGATGCCAAGGTCGGCAACTCCTTCGGGGGCTGATCCCTCCCCGCGGCACCGGCGCACCCCGCAGCACACGCTGCGGGGTGCCGTCGTGTCAGTGGGGCACTTTGACCCACGGGGACCAGGGACGGTATCGTTCAAGATCGGCGTGCGCCCCGATCGTCCTCGACCGGTAGGCCACCAGCTTTGTCGGCTACCGGTCGACGGGTTGCCAGCTGAGCCGCACCGTCAGACCCGCTCCATCCGAGAAGACGAGGAAGTCCTGTGCCTACGTTCAGCCCAAAGGCCGGTGACGTCACCCGCACCTGGCACGTCATCGACGCCACCGACGTGGTGCTCGGTCGCCTGGCGACTCACGCGGCAACCCTGCTGCGCGGAAAGCACAAGCCGATCTTCGCGCCGCATGTCGACACCGGCGATTTCGTCGTCATCGTCAACGCAGAGAAGATCGCGGTCAGTGGCAACAAGCGCGACGCCAAGTTCATTTACCGCCACTCCAACTACCCGGGCGGTCTACGGCGTCGTTCGGTGGGCGAGATGATCGAGAAGCAGCCCGACCGGCTGGTGGAGAAGGCCATCGAGGGGATGCTGCCGAAAAATCGACTGGGTCGGGCGATGATCAGCAAGCTCAAGGTGTACGCCGGCCCCGAGCACCCGCATACGGCGCAGAAGCCCGTACCGTTCGAGATCACCCAGGTTGCCCAGTGACGGCGCCGGAGGAGCAGCAAATGGCGCAGATGGCGCCGGAGGAGCAGCAGATGACCCCCCCAGAGCTCGCAGGCGATGTCAGCATCGAGCAGGTTGACGAGGCGGTGGAGTCCTTCGAGTCCGCTGCCGTCGCCGCACCCCGCCCCGCTCCGATCGTGATGGAACGCCCGGTGCAGACGGTGGGCCGGCGTAAGGAAGCGGTTGTCCGCATCCGGTTGGTGCCGGGCACCGGGAACTACACCCTCAACGGCAAGTCGCTGGGCGAGTACTTCCCCAACAAGGTCCACCAGCAACTCATCAACGATCCTTTCGTCGTCGCCGAGCGCACCGAGATCTTCGACGTGCACGCTCGGCTGCACGGCGGCGGAACGTCGGGTCAGGCCGGTGCGCTGCGTCTGGCCATCGCACGCGCGCTCATCGAGGTACAGCCGGATGACCGTCCGGTGCTCAAGCGCGCCGGCTTCCTCACCCGTGACCCGCGTGCCACCGAGCGTAAAAAGTACGGCCTGAAGAAGGCCCGTAAGGCGCCGCAGTACTCCAAGCGTTGATTCTGGGCCGGCGCAGCGATGTCGGCCTGTTCAACTACGTCTGCACATACGAGAGCAGGCGCCCAGGATCGTCCGGGCGCCTGCTCTCGTGCTTCAGGAGGTATCGAGTTCGTGTCGACAGCATCTGCCGTGACCACCCCGCCCCCCCGAGCACGGTTGTTCGGCACCGACGGGATACGCGGGTTGGCCAACTCCGAGCTCACTGCGGACCTGGCCCTCCAGGTCGCGGAGGCGGCTGCGGCGGTGCTCGGCGAGTCCGGTCTCGGCCATCGCCCGGTGGCCGTGCTCGGCCGCGATCCGCGGGCCAGCGGGGAGATGCTTGAGGCCGCAGTAACCGCTGGGCTGACGGCCGCAGGCGCGGACGTGCTCCGGGTCGGCGTGCTCCCCACCCCTGCGCTGGCTCACTTGGTCGCCGATACCGGCGCCGACCTGGGTGTGATGATCTCTGCTTCGCACAACGCAATGCCCGACAACGGGATCAAGCTCTTCGCCGCCGGCGGACACAAGCTGGCCGACGCGGTCGAGGATCGGGTCGAGCGGCACCTCGGACAGGTGGGCGCGCGGGTGGTGGGCGCGCAGATCGGGCGGGTGCGCGAACTCGAGGACGCCGCCGAGCGCTACGTCGCCCATCTTATGCAGGCGAGTCCAGAACGACTCGACGGACTTCGCGTGGTGGTCGACTGCGCAAACGGGGCGGCATCGGTCGTCGCACCGCTCGCCTATCGCCGAGCAGGCGCCAAGGTGATCGCCATCCACGCCGAGCCGGACGGGTTGAACATCAACGACGGCTGTGGTTCGACGCACTTGGCGGACCTCCAAGCCGCCGTGGTGACGCACGGCGCCGATCTCGGCATTGCGCACGACGGCGACGCAGATCGCTGCCTCGCGGTGGACGAGTCGGGCGGTGTTGTCGATGGCGACGCAATTCTGGCCATCCTCGCCGTAGCCATGCACGAGGCGGGCACGCTCACCCAGAACACCATGGTGGCGACCGTGATGAGCAATCTCGGGTTGCACATCGCCATGCGCTCGGCGGGAATCGCGATGCACACCACCGGGGTGGGGGACCGCTACGTTCTTGAGGAGCTGCGCGCGGGCGGGTTTGCGCTGGGCGGTGAGCAGTCCGGGCACGTCGTGTTGCCCGCTCATGCGACCACCGGCGACGGCATCCTGACAGCGCTGCGGCTGATGGCCCGGATGGCGAGTACCCGCAGATCGTTGGCCGAGCTCGCGGCGGTGATGCACGCGCTCCCGCAGGTGCTGGTGAACGTCCGCGTCGCGGACAAAACTGCCGTGAGTTCCGCGCCCAGTGTGCAGCGGGCCGTGGCCAACGCCGAGGCGGAGCTCGGCGACGGCGGACGAGTACTGCTTCGCCCCTCGGGCACCGAGCAGCTCTTTCGGGTCATGGTGGAGGCGCCTACTGCCGAGGAGGCACACCGCATCGCGCAGGAGCTCGTCGGGCACGTCAGCGCGGTGTAGATCGTCGCTAGCCGGTAACTGGACGCCATAGCGGGCCGCCGCCGGTGAGGCCGAGGAGGGGGTCCATCTGCGCCGAAAACCTGCGCTCCCGCGCGACCCTCTACGACCGCAGCCCCAACGAACTCGCCATGCACTTCATCGACTGGGGGAGTATTGGCCCCGGACACGCTTTCCACCCCGCCGAGCCGAACATAGCCGGGCGGCAGAATGCCGGTTTCACCGGGAGCGAGCGAGGTGTCCATGGACCTGACCACCGGCTAGGCGGCTTCGATGCGGTCCCTGCCTGCGGTTTTGGCCCCGCGCAGTGCGGTGTCAGCGCGGGTCAGCAGCTCTTGCAGGTCGGCTGAGCCGTGGTCGGGTTGCTGGTGGGCGAGGCCGATGGACATGGTGATTTTCAGGGGGGACTTGAACTCAAGGGCGCTGATAGCGGCCCGCAACCGCGTTGCGACGCGTTCGGCATCGGGTAGCGCAAGTCGGTCGAGAATGACGACGAACTCCTCACCGCCGAAGCGTCCGAGGCCGTCGTGGCCTCGGAGTTCGCGGCGTAGACAGTTCGCCACCGAAACCAGCACCTCGTCTCCGACGAGATGGCCGTAGGCGTCGTTTACATTTTTGAACCGATCCAGATCGCAGAACAGCACCGTGACCGGTGTCATTTCGCGGTTGCTGCGTAAGAGCACGCCTTTCGCCTGATCGGTCCAAGCTGTGTTGTTGAGCAGGCCGGTCTTGGCGTCGATGCGGGTGGCGTGATGCAAACCGTTGACCAGCGAGCTCCGATGCAAGAACGCGGCCAAGACGAACACAAGCGGAACGAGCACGGGAACGCGCAGAACGAACTCGGCCGTGAAAATACCAAGCACGAGCGTAGCGAGTTCGTAGCCGAGGGCATCCTTATCTGGCAGCAAAGCGCGCACGCTCGGGGGCCGGGCAGTAATCCACATCGCGCCCAGCATCAACCCGAGGTTAACCGCGGTGAACACGACGAGCGCCACAACTATGGCGACGGGACCGAAGAACCCGCTGAGCAGCACTCCACGTGCGGTGCCACCCAGTGTTGCTGATGCTGCGAGCACGGAGAGCATCACCGCAGCTGCAGTGAACACCACCCGATAGGGAGGCCCGGACCGCTCGCGGTGCCGCTGGACGAGTACCTGCGCGTACACGAGAATGACCAAGACCGCGGCCCAGCCAGCGGGAACGGTCAGTGCGGCAGCGAAGGTCCAAACCCCGAGTTGGTCGGTGAAGACTTTGGTGCCGCCTCCCAGGTAGCGCTTGAGGCGCTCGATGCGGGCGGCGCATTCGGCGTAGCCGATGGCCAGACCAGCCAACACGACGACGCGGATCAAGTCAGCGGACGCCACCGGCTGAGTCACCAGCGCCATGATCGTCAGCATCGCTGCCGCCGCCTCGACCAGCAGCAAAAGCCCGCGCGCGGGGGCTGGGATTGACCAGAACGGAAGACGGCGCACGCGCGTGCCGCAGGAGCCGATGGAGCGAGGTGCCGCAACGTGATGCTGTTCGGTACTCATTCGCTCACCACCGTCCAATTACGCACTACCGCATAACTTTCCACAATAGCTCGGTGGGCAACCCATCCGAAGGGCCGCGCCACGCTACGTTTCCCGATGTCTGAACTATAGCGGTAAGGGCAAGATCGAACTCGGCAACGATTCATCTATCACTGCGGGTCACTTGCGCCCAACGGTGAGTGATTGAGAGGAGGCGTCATGCGCAACTGGACCTGGTGACCCCTGGCACCCCACCAACTCACGCGAGGAAGGAGTCGTCATGCGCAACTGGACTTGGTGACCCCTGGCACCCCACCAACTCACGCGAGGAAGGAGTCGTCATGCGCAACTGGACTTGGTGACCCCCGAACCCCACCCTGCCAGACCTGCTAGCCGACAGGGGGGAGTAGCTGCTTGTGCTGCCGTCGGCGGGCAAGCGCCAACGCTGAGCCCAGCACCGTCGCTGCGCCGCCCGCGGTAGCGACGGCGGTCGCGGGCGTCGCGACTTGGGTGATAAGCCCGCCGGCGAGGAGTCCGACGCCTTGCGCGGCCAGCAGCCCGGCGGCGGCGATGCTGATGCCTTGACCGCGGATGCTCGGGTCGATGGTGCCGACGAACTCGGTGACGACCTGCACTTGATAAGCGGTGCAGGCGCCGCTGAGTGCCCAGAGGAGGCAGGTGAGGGCGAGGCCGGGGGTGGCGGCGCACGCCAGCAAGGGCAACCCGGCAACAGCGGCCAACGGGCCCAGCAGCGCGGTCCGCGTGGAAGCTGACAACCAGCGGGAGTACAGCACGGTGCCCAGTAAGACGCCCGCCGGGCCTGCGGCCAGCAGCAGTCCTACCGTGCGCGGAGTACCTTCGAAGAGTTGCGCGTAAGGGGCGGCAAGTCCCTCGGGGACTACGAGGAGTCCGAGCAGCCAGGACAAGGCGAGCAGTAGACGCAGTTGGCGGTTCCGCAGAACCACTGTCGTGCCCGCGAGCCACCGCTGTGACACGTGGGATTCGCTTTTTTGCGATTTTGAGGCGGCTGGTCGATAGCGCACTCCGAGCCGGATGATCATCGCCGAGATGAGGAAGGTCGCTGTATCCAGGGCCAACGCGCCCCGCGCCCCCAAAGCGGCGACGGTGATCCCGCCCACCGCGAAACCGGCCACTTGCGCTGCCTGCCCAGTGGCCGCGCGCAGTCCGATACCGAGCGCATAGTCCCGGGCGGTGAGTACGTCGACGACTAGAGCGGACTCGGCCGCACTCCACGGAGTAGCCACGAGGACAACCAGAACCAATAGGGCGCCGAGCACCGGAACCGGCATATTCGGCAGGGTCATCAACCCCAGCAGGGCGGCACGAATCAGGTCTCCGCCGACGAGCACGCTACGTCGGGGGAGGCGGTCGGCCAGCGGACCGAGAAGCACACTGCCCACCAGAGCCGGCAGAAAGCTCAGCGCGTACACCACTGCGGTGACCAACGCGGAGCGAGTTCGGTCGTAGACCAACACCGACAGCGCCACCCGGGCCAACTGGTCGCCGAGCAGGGACTGGACGTCGGCCAACCACAAGAACCGATATTCCCGCAGCCGCAACAAGGCGATAAAACCAACAGCCGGCATGGGGGCATCACCTGAGTCGGACATAACACGGTCAACATATCCGGTCAGACCTGCCCGTAAGCGGAACGACGGACGGGCGTTGGGCACCATCGCGCTGGCGCCCTCAGACGTCGGGACACTCAGCGCCCCCAATCATAAAAGGTCTTACCTTGCTTGCGTCTCCGATCCGGGTCCCTGTTGCCGCCGATGGACCGCCACCTCCGGATGACCGCGCGGAACCGGCTGGTGATCCGATGTTCGAGCACGCAGCCGTGGCCGCGACCACACGTCGTGCTGAACTGGGCAAGATCTCGACGGGGCGCTAGGCCGGGCTGCGACTCTCGCGCAAGGCGATCCGTGGGGAACCGTTGAGCGCGGTGGTGCGTCACACTCTCCAAGAGCCCAACCGGTAGGGGAGTCTGACATGAGCACACCACTGAACGTCGAGCGCGACGAAGTCACCAACGTCGCGACGATTTTTGACACCACCGCGGACACGATCGAGCACGAAGCCGAGGCCGCAACGGGGTGCACGTTTGACGGCCCGTTGGCCGGGCGCAAGTACACCGCGAACGGCACTGCAGTACACGGCGGCTACCAGAAGATCGCGGCATCGTTACAGGACTGGACCAAGCAGTCCCACAACATTGCGAAGACAATGCGCGCAGCGGTGACCCAGTACCGCGCCGACGACGCCAAGAACGCCGACAACCTGGCTGGGCAGCACTGATGGCCAACGCGCTGACCGTGCAGGAAGTCAAGAAGCTGCTGGACAATCCGGCGGTCTCCGACGACGTCAAACGGGCGCTCGTCGCGACTTACGTATCCGGCCACTGGAACGATGCCGGCGAGCTGAAGAGCTACGCCGACCGACTGGGAATACCCGGTGGCGGTCTGCCTCCCTTCTTCGGTGAGCCGGTGGGGGATCTGAAGAAGGTCATTCACGAAGCGCGCCGGCAGATCGGTAAGCACAATTCGGATAATGGAAAACAGGAGCTCGGTGAGCGGAGTACGGGCGCCGCGAACGCGGATCAACATTCAGGTGGGGCAGACCGTCGGGACCCATCTCCACGGTGTAATGCGCTTGGTGCCCGGTGGGATCGGCCACTGTGATGTCCACGCCGTGCGCGCCCCCTTGTTCCGCGGCCACGGTCAGCGTGCTATAGCCATCTGTGATCGTGATCGACGGGACGGCCGGATCCGCGGCGGGCGTGGCCTGCGCACCTCCGACGCCCGAGACAACCCCCGCACCCCCCGGCGCGGCATCAGCAGCCGGTGCAGACCCGACCCCGGGCGTGGCGGGCATATCCGTCGCGGTGCCCAGCCCTGCGGTACCCAGCCCCGCGGTACCCAGCCCCGCGGTACCCAGCCCAGCCGTACCCAGGCCAGCCGTACCCAGGCCAGCCGTACCCGACGCAGGAGGAGTGAGCTCCTCGGTAGTCGGGTTGATCGTCCAGCCCGGTGGCAGCGACGCATCGCGAAGCCATGCCACGCCTTGGCCCGCGCCAGGCACCGCCGCACTCAGCGTGGCCGGCGCCATGGGGTCGATCGACGACGTCGTGCCGGATACGGCGGAAGGGGTAGGCGGCGTGAAGCCTTGCGGCGACGCCGCCGGGGACACAGCGGACGGTGCGGCAGCCGGTGCACTCTGCGGCATCGACGCCGGTGGGGAAATCGACGCCCCGGGAGTGATGGGCGCCTCTGCAGTCATGGGCGCCGTCGGTGGGGGCGCCTGCTGGGACTGCGCTGGTGGCGTGCCGCCCGCTTGCGGGGGGCCGTCACCCGCACCGGACCCCCGCTGGTCAGGCAACGGGGTGGTCGCTTGCCCATGACCCGGCTTGTCGCCCTTCACCGGCGGCCGATCGGCGGAAGTCACGGGGGGCAGTGTGCCGGTCGAGGCGGTGAAGGGGTGGTCGTTGATCGAGTTGGCCTCTGTCACGATCCGCTGGTAGATCTCCTGCACGGATTTGTCGGTGGCCGTGCACGTATCGATAAAGCCCTCCCACTTGCCCTCGACATCGGGCTTGAAGACGTTCTCGACGAAGTTCGTCGCGTACCCTTTCGCTTTGCCGAGCAGGTCGACCGCCGCATGGGATGCACCGACGAGCGGATCAATGGCAAAGAATTCGAGAATATTCTCGC
>JAABUK010000582.1_pt1 | contig 75099 bp, 64 predicted proteins | sample 5559141 | NCBI WGS metagenome assembly JAABUK01 (sample SAMN10711869, study PRJNA513367) | rock metagenome | isolation source: Antarctica rocks | place: Antarctica: Victoria Land, Pudding Butte nord | collected 2016-01-03
ACAGGGGGCCCTCCTTGTCAGTCGAAGGTGGTGAGATACCCTCGATTGGAGGCGAGGAGGGCCCTCCGGTACATCCCCAGTTGACGAAAAAGGTTACGGCTCTGTCAGTGCCATTCATCCATCGGCCGATCGGGACGCTACACACCCAGACGATCAGTGTTGCCTTGCCGGCCGGGATTGAAAGCAGGTCGACCTGGAAGGAGAAGACCCCCGGCGATTCCTCGGCGGGGATGGTCACGCCCGTGTAATCCCGTGTCCCCCGTTCCGGGATGGCCACGACGACCACTTTCGATGGGGAGGCGGCTCCACCGGCTTGCGCGAACCGACCCCGGACCCGGATCACCTTCTCCGTGCTCCGGCCGACCGCGCTTTCCTCCAGGGAGTGCCGGACGTCGATCAGCCGGATAGCCCGGATGTTCGGCCCTCCCACGGTCAGCTCCGTCAGGTAGGGGAGCCCGCGGAGCCGATCGACCGCCTCGTCGGAGACGGCCGTGTCTCCGAGGTTGAGCTGCACCAGCCCGTTCATCCGCAGGATCTTGTCGACGGAACGATCCGTGATGCTCGTCGAGGCAAGCTCCATCGAGTTGATCGAGGAGGGGTCGCGAAGTCCCCCGATCCAGTCGTCGTCGAGGTTCACCGCCCCGTCGGCCGAGACGACCCGGATCGGGCGGGCTTCGAGGAGTTCGCCCAGTTGATCCTTACTCGCTCCCTTCGCATTGAAATCGAGAGAATACCCGTCGATCCCGACGAGCGGGTCGACGAACTTCGGGCCGACCCACCGCCGCAGCCGGGCGAGGGAAGGAGATGGGTTCCGCAAGGGGCGGACCACGCCTCCCCATCGCCGGGCTCGGGCCTGGAGTGCTTCCATTTCCCTTTCGTGGGCCCGGCGGGCGTACCAGCCGAGGCCGGCCCAGGTCAGGACCGCCCCCAGGGCGAGCAGGCCGGCGACTCGCCGGGCGCGCCTCTTGCTCATGGCCGGCCTCCGATCGCGGTCACCCGACGAACTCGACCTCGGGCGACCCGGGGATCAGGCCGGCCTCGGAGGCCCGGCGGAGGAGGGTCCGGACGGCCTCGCGGCCCCTCGGGCCGTAGTCGACGGTCCACTCGTTGACGTACATCCCGACGAACCGGTCGGCGAGGGCGGGGTCGAGGTCGCGGGCGTAGTTCAGGGCGTAGTCGAGGGCCTCCTGGCGGTGGGCCAGGGCGTACTCGATGCTCCCCTTCACGAGCCGGGCGACCTCGTTGACCACGTCGTCGCCCAGGTCCTTGCGGACGACGTTGCCGCCGAGCGGGAGGGGCAAGCCGGTCTCGGCCTGCCACCACTGGCCGAGGTCGACGATCTGATGGAGGCCCTTGTCCTGGTAGAACAGTTGCCCTTCGTGGATGATCAGGCCGACGTCAACTTTCCCCTCGGCGACGGCGGGGAGGATCTGGTCGAACGGCATCACCGCGACCTTCACATCCTTGCCCAGGCAGAGCTGGAGCGTGAGGTAGGCCGTGGTGAGCTTGCCGGGGATGGCGATCGTCCTCGATCGGGCCTCGTCGAGCGTCATCGGCTCGCGGGCGATGAGCTTGGGGCCGTAGTGGTCTCCCATGCTGCACCCGGAGGCGAGCAGGGCGTATCGGTCGGCGAGGTGGGCGAAGGCGTGGATCGAGATGGCCGAGACTTCCAGCTCGCCTTCCAGGGCCCGGCGGTTGAGGGTCTCGATGTCTTCGAGCTGGTGGACGAAGTGGAGCCCGCCGTTGTCGAGCTTGTCGTGGGTCAGGGCGTAGAACATGAAAGCGTCGTCGGAGTCGGGGCTGTGCCCGACCCGGATGGTCCGGCGGACGGCGGTGGTCATGGCGGATCCGGCCTTTGGTCCCGTCCCGGACGGCTCGCGACCCCGGACCGCGTCCGGGTCGGGCCGCCCTCCGGGGATATGGTAGGCAGGAGGGGGGTCGGGGTCCAAGGGACGACCCCGACCCCCTCCGCGGTCGATCATCGGGGGGCGGGCGTCGACGACCGGGTGGAGGTGTCGAGCATCTCCATCGCGTCGTAGGGGTCCTTGCTGACGTCGTTCTCGTACGCCTTGAGGAGGTCCTGGAACGGCGCGTCCTGAGGAAGCTCGACCTGCGACTGCTGGCAGGCCCGGGCATATCGCTTGACGATCAGGCCGGTGTCCTTCTTGTTGAGGTCGTCGCGGCGGTAGATCGGGTGCAGCGTGAGCAGCTTGTCCCAGATCGCCAGACCATCCTTGAAGAGCTGGACGGCCTTGGGGAACTCGGCCGACTTGTACGCCTTGGTCCCGAGGTAGAACTGGCGACGGGCGGCGACCCCTTCGGTCGTCATCTCGGCGGCGCACCGGTCCTTCCAGTAGGGATAATTCATCAGGTTGGCCCACTTGTCGGCCCAGTGCTGCTGGTTCTCGTGGAGCTTCTTGTACTCCTCGGGGTTGGTCATGTTGTTGTCGTCGAGGCGGACCTTCTGGCGGGTCAGCTTGCCGTCGACCATGACCTCGTTGTAGGTGTCATAGATCCGGTGGCCGAAGGTGGACCACTCCTCGTGCGCCTTGAGCCATTCATTCTGGGCCCGGGCGCCGAAGGTGGCCTCGATCCCCTTGATGCTCTCCTTCTCCAGGCCGGTGGCGTACCGGGTCTGGGCGTGGGCGGGCATGGATCGGAACGGGAGGTCGCCCGGGCGGCCCTTGCGCTGGGCGGGGGCGTCGACGTGGTCGATGACCTCGAGCTTCTCGCCCTCGGCCCGCCGCTCGCCCTCGTCGACCAGCCGGACGGCCCGGGCGAACCAGTCGTGGCCGAGCTGGAAATTATCCTGGTAGACGAGGCCGTCGAGCGGGCTCTTCTTGAATTCCTCGTCGGTATCGTCGCGGAAGAGGCGGCGGAGGATGATCGACTCGTCCGAGAACCCGAGCTTGTGGTAGTAATACCACGCCGTGTCCCAGAGCAGGTCGGGCGATTTCTGATTCTTCTTGACCCCCTCCTGGACGAACTTGATCCCGCGCCTGATCCACTCGTACTTGTCCTCGGGGGCGTCCCATTCCACCGAGACGTTGTAGGTCAGGTTCCAGCTCTGGTAGGTCCAGATCGCCAGGAAGTGGGGCTGGAGCTTGGTGATCATGTCGATGGTCACCTTCATCCGGTCCCATTCCTGGACCTTCTGGAGGTCGATGGCGCGGGTCCAGAGGACGTTGGCCGCCATCCCCCGGAAGCCGCCCAGCATGAACAGCTTGAGGACGAAGCTGCCGGTGTCGACCTCGCCGATGGTCGCCTCGCCGAGGTCCTTCTTGAGGGCCTCGGCCTGGAGGTATCGCTTGTAGGGGAACATCGCCGCGAACAGGAACAGGATCCCGACGGCGAAGACGATCTTGCGCTGGACGTTCGTCAGATAGCTCACGCGGCCACCTCCCGGTTCTTGAGGATGAAATAGCCGGCGATCGAGAAGGGGATCGTGTAGGCCAGGGCGACCAAGGTGTTCTGGAAGATCAGGGGCCAGCCGACGGCGTAGCCCTCGGCCACGGTGTTGCTGACGTCGAGGGCGGCGAGGTTGGGGATCAGGTAGATCATCATCCTCATCACCGGCATGACCAGCGAGTCCAGCGTCTTGACGGCGACCACGCCGAGCGTGGGCGCCAGCTCGTTGACGAGGTTCTCGTGGGAGAGGAGCCGGAACATCGACTCGAAGGGGCCGCCCCCGACGATCGATTGCAGGAAGAATTGCTGGAGGATCGAGAACGCCGCGTGGCCGGCGACGAAGAAGGCGATCGTGAACAGCAGGGCCACCGGCCAGCTCAGGAACGTCCCGGCGAAGACGCCGATGGCCGTCAGGACCATCGCCTGGAGCCAGATCCCGAATAGGCCCTTCATGAAGTTCTCGCCGAAGTTGCCCGAGTCGGCCAGGAGGTAGAGGTCGCTCTCGGACATCCCCAGGTACTGGGTCGGGCTCATGCAGTGGACGGTGATCTTCAACTCGCCCAGCGAGCCGACCAGGAACGAGGAGGGGAGGAAACGCTTGTTGGTGTAATATTCGCGGACCGGGAACGTGTCGCGGAACCGGGGCATGGTGGGGACGGGGCTCTCGACCTCGATCTCGGCGTAGACCGGCTCGCCGACCCGCCCCTTGGTGGTCCGGTAGATCGTGAAGGTCATCTCCAACGGGATCGGCGGGGAGTGGAGGGCCGCGGCCTCCTTGCGGAGCCGATCGGCGTCCTCGACCTTCTTGTCCCGCTCGGCGTTCCGGGCGTCGAGGATCTTCCGGTCGAAGTCGGCCCGGAGCTTCTGCGATTGGTCGCGGAGGCCCTGGATCTGGGCCCTGATGGCCGACGCCTCGGCGGTCGCGCGGGCGGCGTCGGCGGCCGGGAGCTTGCCCTCCTGCTGGCGGCGCCCGATCCCGGCGACGTTGTATTCCAGCCGGAGCGCCTGGTCCTCGATCGCCTCGATGGTCCCGGTGCCGAGCAGGTCCTCGACCGGGATCCTCCGATTGAGCGCGCGCCGGGGATCGAAGGGGTCGGGGATCCGGGAGCCGAAGGTCCAGATCGCCGAGGCCGGCGTCCCGCCCTCGATGTGGCTGCGGAATTCCAGCTCCTGGCCGACGTCCACGCCCTTGATCTGCGGCTTCCCCAGCGAGTCGAGGAACGTCAGCGACCCCTTGACCGGCACCCGGGCCGACATCCGGGCCCGGAGCTGGTCCGCCTGCTCGTCGAGATATTTGGCCCGGTCCGGGTCGGTCGGCTTGAGCTTCTCGGCCTGGTCCACGATCCTGTCGATCGCCCCGACCTTGATCTCCCGGTAGAGGTAGCCCAGGCTCGCCGCGCCGAAGAGGAGCACCAGCGCCGTGACGATCGCCATGTAGCCGATCATCCGGCCCCAGATCAGTTCCAGGCGGCGGGTCGGCTTGGTGACGACCGTGTAGATCGTCTGCGCCTGGATGTCCTGCGGCAAGCTCAGCGGCGAGAGCACCGTCACCATCACCGTCAGCAGGAGCATGCAGAGCAGGGACAGCGTCCCGACGAAGATCCGCCCGAGCTCGGCGGGACGCTGCTGGGGCGCGGGGAGGAACCAGTGGGTGAAGGCCAGGATCACCACGAACAGGAAGATCACCACCCAGGGGGCCCACATCTTCCGGGTCGCCTCGGCCACGCCCAGCCGGGCGATCGCGTAGAGCCGGCGGGGCCTCAGCGCCAGGAGTTCGGGCACCAGCAGCCAGAACACCTTGATCAGGACCACCAGCCCCATGTACGACGCGCCCAGCCGGACGCCGTCGACGGCGACCTGAACGAGCGGCGGCCGGGCCAGCCGATCCATCCCCTGGGAGGCGGCTACCTGGGATCCGATCAGGACGTAGGCCACGCCGATCCCCAGGGCCACGGCCAGGTGGATCCCCGCCAGGACCAGCGCGTCGGACACCCTGCCGAACCGGCGGATCGACGTCCAGACCGCCCGCTCGGTCCAGAGCAGGATCACCGCCCCGCACGCCAGGGCCAGGATCGTCCCCGCCGCGACGCCGCGGGCCGAAAGGGGCCGGATCCGCCCGGTCGTCTCCAGGACGTTCAAGACGACCGAGGACAGGCACCCCACCAGGGCGGCCAGCGCGGCGATGTCGAGCCAGTCGACCCTCGACCGCGATCGGGTCCGGTTCGCGGCCAGGACCCAGGAGAATACCCAGCCCATCAGGGCGAACAGGCCGACCACCTTGAGCCAGGCGATCAGGCCGCCGAGCAGGGGGATGCTGCTGTCCGTGATCCCCGGCTCGCCGAAGATATACAGCCATTTCAGCGTCTTGACCAGGGAATCCGGCACCCCGGGCATCTTGGTCTGCGCCCAGAGCAGGAATAAGGACGGGAGCGGGTGCATCGTGGTGGGGCTCCTCAAGCACCGCCGGGGACGACGATCGCCGGACCGGGATGATGGATGATGGACGAAAGGCGAACGGCCCCGGATCGTCGGGGAAATCGCGTGGCTGGCTGACGGCGGATCGATCCGGAAGGGGGATATCCGGCCCAGGCACCGGGGGCCCGCTTCGGCCCCCGGACGCGCCCGGACTCGGTCCCGGCAAGGTAACGGGATCCGGCCCGGATCAGGGCTTGCCCGGTGTCCCGGCGAACTCGTCGGAGATGATCACCGGGGGCTTGTTGACGTCGGCCGGCTTCTCCCCGACCCGGCGGCGGCCCGGGTGGAGGTCGCTCTCGCGGACGATCCGGAGGAACAGTTCCTCCAGCGTCGTGGTCGGATGGTCGACCGACAGGAGATGCGCCCCATGCCGGCCGATCACGGCCCGGATCTCCTCGATGGCCGCCTCGGGCAGGTTGCGCGTCTTGATCTGGGTCACGTCCTGGACCGTCAGCAGGTCGGAGACCTTGCCCAGCTCCTTCAGCTCGCCCTTGTGGAGGATGGCGATCCGGTCGCAGATATCCTGCATGTCGGCCAGGAGGTGGCCCGACAGGACGACCGTCTTGCCCTGCGTCTTGAGGTCGCGGATCAGCTCCTTGATCTCGGCCGTGCCGATCGGGTCGAGGCCCGAGGTCGGCTCGTCGAGCAGGATCAGCTCGGGATTGTTGATCAGGGCCTGGGCCAGCCCGATCCGCCGCTGCATCCCCTTGGAATATTCCCGGAGCTGGCGATGCTTCGCCGCGTTCAGGCCGACCATGTCGATCAGCCGGCCGACCCGCTTGGTCCGCTCGGCCCGCGAGATCTTGAACAGTCGGCCGTAGAAGTGGAGCGTCTCCTCGGCGTTGAGGAACTTGTAGAGGTACGATTCCTCGGGGAGGTAGCCGATCCGCTCGTTCTTGGCGACGTTCGTCGTCGGCTCATTGAAGATCAGGGCGTCCCCCTCGGTGGGGAAGAGCAGCCCCAGCAGGAGCTTGATCGTGGTCGTCTTGCCCGATCCGTTGGGCCCGAGCAGGCCGAAGATCTCCCCTTTATGGACCCGAAGGTCGAGCGCCTTGAGCGCCTGGACTTTCGGCCGGCCCCAGAAGTCGCGGTAGACCTTGGTGAGATTCCGTGTCTCGATGATGACGTCGCGGCTCATCAGGGGTGCCCTTGATAGCGGGAAAGATGGGTCGGGCCAGAGGTGATCGGCCTTCGAGGCCGGGATCCCTCGCGTGCGGGCCCTCGGGGGGATGAGCTAGATGAATGAAGCCGTCAGAAATCCCCCGGACCCGCGCAATCTATCGGGCTGCTACGATGCGGGATGGGGGATGGTTCGCCCGAAAATCGGCGGATTTCTATTTTGACCGCGAGGGCCCCGGACCGGTCAGGGGCGGGAGCCGCCGACGGGCCCGTGGGGAAGTCCATCCTATATCCCGGCCGGATCTTCTGGCAAGGATCCGGGCACGTTTCGAGGGTCGAATGGGAGAGCCCGGCTTACGGATCGTCGAAGATCGGGTCCGGATCCCTTCGATCAGGGTCGGAGGCCGGTGGAGCCGGGATTGATCGGCTGGGCCTCGACTCGCCCGGTGAATGTGGGCGCGGAGATCCTCGGCTGGTTGTTGAGCGTCTCCTGGTAAGGGTTCCTCGACTCGACCGCCGATCCCGGGGCCGGGGCGCTCACGGGGTGAGGACCGCCGCAGCCCGCGAAGGGGAGGAATCGCTGCCCTCGCGAGACGTAGGGGTTGAAGTAATTGGGCATGAAGATCTGGGACGGGGGGACCGCCAGATATCGCGGGAAGAAGTAGTCGGGCGTGCGATCGGCGGTCAGCGGCATCAGCACGCCGGGGTCGACGAACCCGTAACCGTCGGGGTTCCCGTTGCGGAAACCGATGCCATAACCCGGCTGGGGGGGGAGGACGAGGTTGTTCGGGTCCCGATTGAAGAAGATCCCGCCCGTCGAGCCCATCGCGACCATGAGAGTCACCGAACCGACCAGGGAAATCATGTCCGATCCTCCGTGTCAGATACCGTCCGCGCGATCCGCAACGCTCCAGAATAGCCGCTCCGGCGCCTCCCGGGCGGCCGTCGAGGGGCCGATTCCCTTCCGAACGTCGGTTTGTCCGGGTATTATGCGTCCTGGCGGTCGCAACGGGACGGGATGACGACCGCCGAGCGTCGCCGGGTGGGGCTTATGATCGTCCTGATCGACAACTACGATTCGTTCACCTACAACCTGGTCCAGCGACTCGGCGAGATCGACCCGGCGCTCGACGTCCTTGTCGTCCGGAATGACGAGATCGGCCTGGATGAGATCGAGGCCAGGGGGCCGACGCACCTGATCGTCTCGCCCGGCCCTTGCACCCCGAACGAGGCGGGGATCTCCGGTGCCGCGATCCGGCGGTTCGCCCCTCGGATCCCCGTCCTGGGCGTCTGCCTGGGCCACCAGTGCATCGGCCAGTCGTTCGGCGCCCGGATCGTCCGGGCCGACAGGATCATGCATGGCAAGACCTCCCCCATCCACCACGACGGCCAGGGCGTCTATCGGGGGCTGGCCAACCCGTTCGAGGCGACCCGATATCACAGCCTGGTCATCGAGCCCGGGACCCTGCCCGACTCGCTCCGGGTCGTGGCCCGGACCGAGGAAGGGGAGATCATGGGGGTCCGCCACGAGACCTTCCCGCTGGAAGGTGTCCAGTATCACCCCGAGAGCTTCCTGACGGTCGAGGGGACCAGGCTCCTCAGGAACTTCGTCGGGCGATGAGGCGACCGCCCATGCTGACCGTCGACGAGGCGATTGCCGCCGTCCTCCGCCGCGCGTCCGTCCTCCCCGCGCGATCGGTCCGGCTCGCCGATGCCCTCGGCCTGACCCTGGCCGTCGACGTCCGGGCCGACATCGACCTGCCGCCCTTCGACAAGGCGCTGATGGACGGCTACGCCGTCCGATCGGCCGACCTCGGCGACCCGGGCGAGTATCGCCTCCGGGTCGTCGACGACATTACGGCGGGCCGGGACCCGGGGCGGGCCCTGGGCCCGGGCGAATCCGCCCGGATCATGACCGGCGCCCCCCTCCCCCCGGGCGCCGACGCCGTCGTGATGGTCGAGCAGACCCGGGCCCCCGGCGATGGGACGGTGGTCGTGCCCGGTGGGGTCCGATCGGGCCAGAACCGCCTGCCGAGGGGGCGGGAGATGAGGGAGGGCGAGCTCCTCCTGAGGGGCGGGACCCGGATCGACGCGGCCAAGCTCGGGCTGATCGCCTCGGCCGGCCTCGCCGACGTCCCGGTCATCCCGGCCCCTTGTGTCGCGGTCGTCCCGACCGGGGATGAACTCGTCCCGGTCGCCGATCGCCCGGGCCCCGGCCAGATCCGGAACACCAATGCCGTCATGCTCGGGGGCCTGGCGAGGGCCCTGGGGGCGGGACCCGTCTTCGAATCGGCCATCGCGCCCGACGAGCCCTCGGGCCTCCGGGATCTGCTCCGGGCCGCCCTGATCGGGCCCCGGGACGCCGGGTCCGGGACGAACCCAACCGGCCTCGATCGGGGCCGAACCGACGTCCTCCTGGTCAGCGGCGGGGTGTCGGCGGGGACCAGGGACCTCGTCCCCTCCGCCCTGATCGACCTGGAGATCGAGCCGGTCTTCCACAAGGTCCACGTCAAGCCGGGCAAGCCGCTCTGGTTCGGGGTCGGCCCCCGTCGGGGCGGGCGGCCGGGGGCGCTGGTCTTCGGCCTCCCCGGCAATCCGGCGAGCGGCCTGGTCGGCTTCCTCCTGTTCGTCCGGCCCGCGATCGACGCGATGGCGGGCCGGACCCCGGCCCGGGCCGACCGGATGGCGGGGCGGCTGGGCGCCCCCTTCGCGCATCGGGGCGACCGCCCGACCTACCATCCCGCACGGCTCGAAGGGGGCCGGATCATCCCCCTCGATTGGGCCGGCTCCGCCGACCTGAGGACCGTCGCCCTGGCCGATGGTTTCGCCGCCTTCCCGGGGGGAGACCATTCTTACCTCGAAGGCGATGAGGTTCCCTTCCTGCCGATCGGCTGATCGGGCCCACGTCGGCCCCGGACGCCCCGCCCTCCGATCGCCCGGTGGGCTTGCCGACCGTCCCGGGCGGCTCATCCTGGCCCCGGGCGGCCGGAGGGACCCATGCTTAACTTTTGGGGGCGACCGCCCGCAACCGGATCGTGCCGATCGGTTGCGCCGGATGGCCGAGGCCGTCGTCCATCGGGCTGACCTGGACCTCCGCATTGCCCATGGCGTATGTCGTCTCGGCCTCGGTCGGCTTGCCGACGGCCGGCCCGGCGACCCGGACGCTCAGGAGGTATTCGCCCGGCGGTACCCCCTCGATCCGGATCGAGCCGTCACGGCCGGCCGGAAGCCCATTGCGGGAGTAAGCCCGGCCCTCGTCGGTCGCCAGGAAGGCTTGATAAGCCAGCAAGACCGGCTCGTCGCCGGGGAAGCCGAAATGCGGCGCCTTCAGGCTGAGCCCGACGCGGACCTGGGACCAGTCGATCGCCGGCCTGAAACCCTCCGGGGCCTCGATCCGGCCGACCACGGCCCGGCCCGGCCCGCCGAGGGTGACTCGGGCCGTCTGCCCTTCGCGGACCTCGATCGGGGTGGCCAGGCCGCTCACGCTCGCCCGGACCTCGCCCATCGAAAAGGCCCGGTCGACGATCGCCCGGCCCGGGACGACCCGGTCGCAGGAGAACCGGCCGTCGGCGTCGGTGATCGCCTCGGCATGCCAGGGGGGCGTCGGCGATCCGACGCCCTCGCCCCCGCCGGCGTAGATCCACACGGTCTGACCGGAGACGGGCCTCGGGCCCGCGAGGATCCGGCCCTCGACCCGGCCCCAGGGTCGGAGCGAGACGACGCCCGAGGAGACGAGGTCGGCGGGCCGGACCGCGGCCTGGCCGCTCTCGTGCCCGACCACGATCACGCCGGGGTCGACCTCGGGAGGCAGATGGATCCGGCCCGAGGCGTCGGCCGAGACGACCCGGGCGCCGAGCCTCTCCGCGTGACCGGAGAGCCGGACCGACGACCCCCGGAGGGTCGCCTCGCGCGATTGCGTGGCCCAGGCCGCCTGGGCACCGGCCGCCGGTGCGCCCCCGGGGGTCCGGACGACGGCCGAGATCCCCGGGTCGGGTTGGAGGGGGAAGTCGATCGCGGCCTTCCCCTCCGACTTCTTCACGACCCGCGAGACGCCCGGCCGGTAGCCCTCGGCCTCGACCCGGAATTGCGTCTCGTCCCAGGCCCTCGGGTTGGCCGGGAGGTCGAACCGACCGTCCTGGTGGTCGGTTATCAGATGCGGCTGCCAGGTCACCCCGACGCTCCCGAGGGCGCCGGGGACGACCCGGAAGCGGTCGATCGGCCGCCCCGATCTGGCGTCGATCACCCGGCCGCCCACGGCGAGCGTCGGCCGGGCCGGGGTCTGGGGGGCCCGGCGGGGACTGGCGCCGGCAAGCCGGGCCGGGGATCCCGAGGCCGGGCGGTCGTCGACCTGGACCTTACCCTCGACGGCCTTCTTTGCCTCATCCTTCGGCCTCGGCATCACGATCCGAACCCGGGGGGCGGGGCCGTCCTTCGGCACCGTCACGACCGCGAAGGCCCGATGATCCGCGACGCGCCAGCCCGTGCGTCCCTTCTGTTCGGGGGTCTCGGGGACGTAGGCCTCGGCGACGACCGTGTAGGTCCCCGGGAGGAGCCGAGGGGTCCTGAACCGCCCGGCTTCGTCGCAGGTCAGGGCCTCGACATGCTTCTCGGCGAACCGATCGGGCCGGCCGTCCCGGGCCTCGTCGCCGAGGTTGACCAGCAGGAAGGCCCCGGGCACCTTCAACTCCTTCAGGCCGACGACCTCGCCCTCGACCGGAGTGCCGGACTCGCGGACGAACGCGACCTCGGCCGATTTGCCGGCCTCGACGACCACGTTCTGCCGGTCCAGGAACGGGCTGATCCCCGCGTCTCCCACCCGCAAGTTCTTCCGGTAGCGGGACAGGTCATAGGTCCCCGGCCTGAGGTTGTCCAGGACGACCCGCCCCTTGTTCGCCACCGTGGGCTCGCGGAGGTACTGGACGGCGTCCAATCCCCCGGGGCCCTGGCGGAGCAACTGGAGGAAGACGGTCGCCTCGGGCTCGGCGCCGTCGATGTCGTACCGCAGGACGAGCTTGCCGGATGCAGGTAAGATGATCTCCAGCTCTTTCCCCTCGGGCGGCGCCGGGGCGACGTGGAGGTCGAGGATCGACGTGGAGACGGCCACGGTGGTCGCTTCGGACCCCGCGCCGGTCAGGGTGAATCGGCCCTCGGCGTCGGTGGTCGCCCGGGTGACGGTCCTGTCCTCGCCGCCGACGAACGGCCGCACGGCGATCCCGCCGGTGATGTTCGACGCGGCCCGGCCGCCGACGAGGAAAACCGAAGCCCCGGCGACCGGCCTGCCGGCGGGGTCGAGCACCCGGCCGGCGATCTGCCGGCCCCGACGAAGCCTGACCGTGACCTCGACCTGGCCTTCCTCGCCGTCATGAGGCTTCTCGGTGATCGGCTGCGGGAGGTAGCCGGCGGCCAGGACGCGCTTCCAGGATCCCTTCTCGCCCAGGGTCTCGCGGAGGACGCCATCGGGATTGGCCGACTCGATCCGCCCTTCGCTCCACCCCCAGGAGATCCGCCCCGGATCCTTCGGGTCGGGCCGGCCGTCCTGGACGACGTAATTGGGGATCGGCTTGCCGGTCTCGGCGTCGACCACCTTGCCGTTGATCCTCAGCGACGCACCTGCCCTGGCCACGGCCTTGACCTCCTCGATCGCGTCGACGTTTTGCGGCGGGGCGCCCACGATCGGCCCCGCCGCCGGAATTCGGGGCCCGATCGGCTCGGATGAGGTCGGGCCCGGCCGGGCATCGGCGTTCGCGACCGCGACCGCGACGACCCGGGCGCCGCCCAGGCCCAGCGCCAGCCCCATCACGACGCCCCCGATCGCGAAGACGCGGCGGGCGGGGAGGGGTGAAATCCATCGCTCCATGTCAACCTCCAGGAGGTGTTCAATCCTCGGTTTTACCGTCTCCCGCCCGAAGAACGGCAACGACTGCGGGACGCCCGGGATGAGCAGCCCGCCGGGCCTCCGCGCGAAATCGAGGAGCATCCGCGCGTAGTCGCGCGGGTCGACGCCCCGGGCAACCGCCGCCTCGTCGCAGAGCAACTCACGCTCGCGCTCCAGCCGGGCGAGCAGCCAGAGCACCATCGGGTGGAAGAAGAACGCGGCGCGGAGCAGTTCCAGGCCGATCTTCGACCGATCGTCGTACCTCGCCAGGTGCGTGAGCTCGTGCAGCAGGCACGCCCTGCGGACCGATGACGGCCGGTCGTCCCAGTCGGCCGGGACGAGGACCATCGGCGGACGGCCCCCGATCGCCGCCGGCGCGGCGATCGCGGGGTGACTCGCCAGGGCGACGCGCCGGCGGGGGGCGACCTCCGCCGCGCACAATTCGAACTGCCGCCCCGACTCCGCACCGACCGGGCCGGCCGTCCCCCGGAGCCGATCCACCAGCCGGCGGCCGATCGCCAGCCGGACCAGGAGCGACGCGACCCCCGCCAGGTAGGCGGCCCAGAGGCCGAGCACGACGAGGCGACGGGCGCCCGGGGGCTCCTGGGCCGGCGCCGGCGGCCCGATCGGCAAGGAGGCCGGGGCTTCGACCGCCGGGGCAGGGGCCGGGGAGGGGGGGCGACCCGCCGTCGCGATCGGACCGGGCATCGCGACCGGCCCGGGCTTTGGGTCGACCGCGGGCGGCGGGGCGGGGGCCTCCGATCCCGGGGCCGGGTCGGGGACCGGACGCCAGAGCCCCGGTCCCCATCGGGGGACGATCGGCAGGATCAGGCCGGTCCAGAGCACCACGACGCCCATCAGATGCCTTGTCGCCGCCCGCCTCGGCGGCCGGACGGCCAGGAAGGCCGCCATCGCGACGATCGGGACGGCCCATCGGAGCGACCACCCGGCCAGGGCCCACATCCCGGGCTCGGCGAACCGATCGACGAACTCATTCATGATTGCCCCCCCTTCTTCCGCCCCGGCCCGGGCTCGCCCGCCGGCCGCTCCAGCCGGGCCTCGATCTCGCGGAGTTCCTCCGGCGAGAGTTGCCTGGCGTCGACCAGGCCGAGGATCAGGGCCTCGGCCGACCCCCGGAAGAAGCGGGCGACGAAGTCGGTGAGCAGGTGGCCCGTCGCCTCCTCTCGCGTGACCGAGGGGGTATATCGGTGGGTCAGGCCCTCCTTCCGGTGCGTGACCAGGAGGGCCTTCTCCATCGTCTGGAGCAGGCCCAGCACCGTCGTGTACGGCTGCTTGTCGCCGCCCGGCAGGTGTCCCATCAGCTCGCGGACCGTCAACGGGCCCCGATCCCAGAGGATCTTCAGGACCCCATATTGCCGGTCGGTGATCGCCAGCGTCTTGCGCCCCGCCATGACCGCCCCCCTGGTGCCAACGGCTCAATCCATACGGATTGTTCCGTAGGCAGGCGGGCACGTCAAGGCGCGTCCCCGAAAAGGTCCGTCGGGCCGGGGGCGGGTCAATCGACGTAGACGAATTCGTTGAGGTTCAGCAGCGCCAGGCAGAGGTCGGCGAGGCCCGATTCGCCGCCATCGGCGAGGAATGACCCGGCCATCTGACGCTCGGACGGGTCGGGGCCCCGGCCCAGGGCCAGGCGATACGCGCGGTCGACCCGGGCGGCGGCCTCGGGCCCGGCCTCGCGGGCGACCCGGCCGGCGAGGGCCCGGGCCGCGTCGGCGGAGATCCGGCCGTTGAGCAGGCTCAGCGCCTGGGGGGCGATCGTCGTGACCGCCCGCCGGGGGCAGCTCGCGTTGGCGTCGGGCCGGTCGAACGCCTCGAAGAACGGATAGCGGAGGTTCCGGCGGACGAAAACATAAAGGCTCCGACGGACGCGGTCTTCCTCCCGGGGCGAGACGGGCCAGGCCGCCCCCTTGCCGCTGAGTTTGGTCAGCTCGGCGGGGAGTTCGGGGAAGACGCCCGGTCCGCCCATCGCCGGGTTGAGCCGGCCCGAGACGGCCAGGAGCGCGTCGCGGATCGCCTCGCCGTCCAGGCGTCGGCGATTCTGCCGCCAGAGCAGGTCGTTGTCGGGGTCGACCCGGGCCGATCCCGCGGACGGTCGGGTCGACTGGCGATAGGTCGCGCTCGTGACGATCAGCCGGTGGATCGCCTTGAGGCTCCATCCCCGGTCGACCAGCTCCAGGGCCAGGTGATCGAGGAGTTCGGGGTGGCTGGGCGACTCGCCCATCGTGCCGAAGTCGCTGGGGGTGGCGACGATCCCCCGGCCGAAGTGCCCTTGCCAGAGCCGGTTGACGGCCACCCGAGCCGTCAGGGGGTGGTCGGGCCGGGTCAGCCAGGCGGCCAGGGCCGTCCGGCGGCCGGAGGATCGGGCGGTCGGCCGGATCGCCGGGGCGGCGTCGGCCAGGACCGACGGGAAGGCGGGGTGGACCTCGGGCCCCTGGGCGAGATAATCTCCCCGGCGGCGGAGATACGTGGGCGGCGGCTCGGGGCCGGCCTCGTCGATCACCCGGGCTTTCTCCCGGGGTGCGGGCCTCCGCCCGAGGATCCGGGCCAGCTCGGCGAGCGCCTCGGCCCGGGCCCGCGACGCGTCGGGCCCGAGGTCGGAGCCGAGGGCCTTGGCGTCGACCCGCCCGTCCTTGGCCTGGGCTTCGAAAGCCTTGCCGACCTCCTCCGGGGTCCGCTCGGCTTCGTCCTTCATCAGGGCCGCGACGGACTGGTCGTCGAGCCCGGGCGGGGGGCCGGGGGCGATCCGGGCGCGGGCCGGTGACTCGATCCGGAGGATGATCCCCTGGACCCGGGCCACCTCGTCCCGCCAGTCGGCCAGCTCCTTATCGAAGGCGGCGCGGGCGTTGGCCGGGGCGATCGGGTAGTCGTCGCGGAACCGGGCGGGGGTGAAGAAGGCCTGGAGCCGGTAGAAGTCGGCCTGCGAGATCGGGTCGAACTTGTGGTCATGGCAGCGGGCGCATCCGATCGTCAGGCCGAGGAACGCCAGCCCGGCCGTCTCGGTGATGTCGTCGAGCCCGTTCTGCCGCCGGAGTCCCTGGTCGTTCAGGTCCACCATGTCGGGCTGACAGCGGTTGAAGCCGGTGGCGATGGCCGAGGTCGTGTCGTCGGGATCCAGCTCGTCGCCGGCAAGCTGGAGGGCGACGAAGCGGTCATAGGGCAGGTCCGCGTTCATCGCCCGGACGACCCAATCGCGGTAGCGCCAGGCGTCGGGCCGGACCTCGTCGAACTCGAACCCGTCGGTATCGGCGTACCGCGCCAGGTCGAGCCAGTGCTGGGCCTGGCGTTCGCCGAATCCCGGGCGGGACAGGAGCCGGTCGACCTGCGACTCGTAAGCACCCGGAGACGGATCGGCCAGGAACGCCTCGACCTCCCCGGGGGTGGGCGGCAACCCGGTCAGGTCGAAGCTCAGCCGGCGGAGGAGGGTCGCCCGGTCGGCCTCGGGGGCATGGGACAGCCCTTCGGCTTCGAGGCGGGCGAGGACGAAGGCATCGATCGGGTTGCGGACCCATCCGCCATCCTTCACCGGCGGCAAATCCTGCCTCCGGGGCGGCTGGAAGGCCCAGTGGGCCCGATCCTCGGCGGTGATCGGCTTCGACGCGATCCCGTCGTCCCCGCCCGTCGCCGGGACGGTCACGGCCAGGATCAGGAGGGACACGAATCCGGTCGGTCGCATCGTCGGCCCTCGGGGCGGGGGCGGCTCAGGCCAGGATCGGGGTGATGACCCGGCCGGAGGTGTCGGTCAGCCGCTCGTCGCGGCCGTTGTGGGGGAAGGTCAGGCGGGTGTGGTCGAGGCCGAGCAGGTGGAGGACCGTCGCGTGGAGGTCGTGGACGTGGACCCGGTCCCGTTCGGCGCGGAGGCCGACGGCGTCGGTCGACCCGTGGACCGTGCCGCCCTTGATCCCGCCGCCGGCCATCCAGGCGGTGAACCCGTGCGGGTTGTGGTCGCGGCCCTTGCCGCCCTCCGACATCGGCATCCGGCCGAACTCGCCGCCCCAGAGGACCAGCGTATCGTCGAGCAACCCCCGACGCTTCAGGTCGATCAGGAGGGCGGCGACGGGCTGGTCGGTCCTGGCGCACATGGTGGCGTGGTTCTTCTCGACGTCGTCGTGGGCGTCCCAGCCGTTCACGTCGCCCGAGTAGAGCTGGACGAACCGGACCCCGCGCTCGATCAGCCGCCGGGCCAGGAGGCATCGGGTGCCGAACTCCGCCGTCGTCGGCCGATCCAGGCCGTAGAGTCGGCGGGTTTCCTCCGATTCATCGGCGAGGTCGACCGCCTCGGGCGCGGCGCCTTGCATCCGGTAGGCCAGCTCATAGGACCGGATCCGGGCCTCCAGCTCGGGATCCTCGCCGCGCGGTTCCAGGTGATGGGCGTTGAGCCGGCCGATCAGGTCGAGCGTCCGCCGCTGACGTGCCGGGGTCATCGAGTCGGGCGGCCGGAGGTCGAGGATCGGGCTCTCGCCGCCCCGGACCACGGTCCCCTGGTAGGAGGCAGGGAGATACCCGGCGCCGTAGGCGGGAGGGCCGCCCTTGATCCCGCCCGCGGGGTCGGGCAGGACGACGAACGCGGGGAGGTCGCGGTTCTCGGTTCCCAGGCCATAGCCGACCCAGCTCCCCAGGCTCGGCCGGCCCATCAGGGGCGAGCCGGTGTTCATCTGGTAGACGGCCTGCGGGTGGTTGACGCTGTCGGCCCAGCACGACCGGATCACCGCCAGGTCGTCGACCAGCCCGGACAGGTGCGGGAACAGGTCGGAGACCTCGATCCCGCTCTGTCCGTACTTGCGGAAGGTCCGCTTCGTGTCGAGCAGCGGGTTATGGGCGACCTTCCGCCGGGTCGCCACCGGGCCGAAGCTCTCCGGGAGTGGCTTCCCGGCCAGGCGTCGGAGGTCGGGCTTGGGGTCGAACGTCTCCAGGTGGCTCGGCCCACCGTGCATGAACAGCGAGATCACCCGCCGGGCCCTCGCCGGGCGATGCGGGGGCCTGGGGGCCAGCGGGTCGACCGGCGAGCCCCCCCGGGCGGCCTCCTCCCCGAGCATCCAGGCCAGGGCCAGCGCCCCGAAGCCGTTGCCCGACCGGCGCAGGAACGACCGTCGGGAAGGGACATGGGCCGATGATCGATGAGAGGAGGTTGGCATGTGATTTCGTTGCTGATAAAAGACCGGAGGCGGGATCATGGGGGACGGTTCAAGCATGCCTGGCAGGAGTCGTCCGACCCTCCAGAAGGAGCCGGGCAGCCGCCAGCGCCTCCTCATCCTCCAGGTCCCAGACCGCCCCCGCCTCCGTTCGCCCCGCGGCCATCGCGAGATTCGACAGGGTCTGGCCGAGCCGCCAGTTCGGGTGCGCACGCCCCAGTTCGGCCAATGCCCTGAGCAGTTCCGTACGTGTCACCTCCGTCCTCATAACCGCGCTCCCACCGTAGGTAACCTGCCGACCGCCTCAGCCGATTATCGCTCTCCGGACGGATGCTCTTTCAGCCTTCTCTTGAAGTCCTCGAACTTAGACCCAATCATCTTGGCGAGGATCTTGGATTGCTCCTTTGAGTCCAAGACTTCCCGCAGAAAACGGACTATCTCGGGAGAGGCAGATTTCAAGTCGAACAGCATTACCGCCCAGGCCAGCTTGATTTCGGGATGGGCAATTTTGCTGAAGTATTTGACTCCGAAATCCCGTGGCTCCTTGCGATCCACCAACCCGCGGCTCAGCGCTAGGAAAGGATACATATCGAGTCCCTCGATGTCTTTCTCTGTCAGGGCCAGCAGCACACGGGTATGTGGGGCGGCCTTGATGATCGCCTCGTCCGTGAAGAATTCCGCGGCGGTAGGCAGCATGGAGAGAAGCTCAAGGAACGTCCGCTTCTCCTCGGCGGTGGCCCCCGCTCGATCCTGGGGAGGTGCGATGAACAGGCCAAACAAGATTATTGTAATAAACATGCGTCGTTCCCGGCGACATTGACTACGTTAAAAAAACCCGATGGCGGCTGGGTGGATCTTCAACGATCGAGGTCAATCGATCCACAAAGCGCTGCCATCGGCTCACGCCCCGGGCCAGCCGGCAACCTGTCCGCTCCGATAGGCCCGGTTGCCCAGGTGGGCCGCCGACGCCGCGGCGACGCCGGCCTCGGCCGGGCAGGAGGGTTTGCTCCGGGATCGGACGGCTTCGAGCCAGTCGACCAGGTGGAGCCGCTCGCCGTCGGGCTTGTCGTAGAAGTCGAGCCCTCGCTGCGGGTTGGTGCCCAGGACCATCGATTCGACGTCGCCCCGGCCCCGCTCGGGGGTGATGACGTAGGCACCCCGGTCGATGAAGATGGTCCCCTCGGTGCCGAGGAACTCGACCCGGGCGGCGTTCCGGGCGTTCGAGAAGGTCCCCTCGAAGTGGGCCTGGACCCCCCCGGGATAGGCGAGCAGGCACTGGATCGTGTCGGGTGTCTGCCAGACGCCCTCGCTGGCGAAGTGCTCGCCGATCGCGGTGGCCTTGTCGGGGTGGTCGAGGTTGAGGACCCACTGGACCACGTCGATCCAGTGGACCATCAGGTCGGTCAGGAGGCCGCCGCCGAAGTCCCAGAACCACCGCCAGTTGCGGAACCGGTATTCGTCGAAGGGCTGATCGGGGGCCGCGCCCAGGAAGTCGGCCCAGGCGACCTGCTTCGGGTCGACCCCCTGCGGGCCCCGGGCGAAGCGGCTGCCGGTGTTCCGGTTCCAGCTCAGGGCAACCTTGAAGACCTTGCCGATCCGCCCGGCGGCGATCAGGTCGCGGGCCTTCCGGATGTGCGGCATGCTCCGCTGCTGCAGGCCGACCTGGACGACCCGCTTGTTCTCGTCCTGGGCGCGGATCACCCGGGCCCCCTCGGCGAGGTCGTGCGTCAGCGGCTTCTCGACGTAGACATCCTTCCCCGCGGCGCAGGCGTCGACGGTCATCGGGACGTGCCAGTGGTCGGGGCTCCCGATCAGGACGGCGTCGACGTCGCGGCGGTCGAGGACCTCCTTGTAATGCTTGGTGGCGAAGGCCTGCGGGTCGGCGATCTTGCGGGCCTCGGCGAGGGCCACGTCCCAGGCGTCGCAGACGGCGACCATCCGGACGCCCGGGGTCCCGGCCAGCGACTTCATCAGGGTCCGGCACCGCCCGCCGGTCCCGAGACAGCCGACGGTGATCGTGTCATTGGCCGCGAACCCCCGGGCCGACTCCACCGGCCCGGCCAGCATGACGCCGGCCCCGGCCAGGCCCAGCGACCCCAGGAACGCGCGTCGAGACTCTCCCGGGTCACGCATGGCCTCGCCCCTCTTGACGTCGATCTGAGTGTCCTCGTCGAGGTCGATCCTACCAGGGCCCGGGCCCGGATGTCACGAGGGCGGCGGATCGCGCGGCGTGGGGTTTCGAGGATGCCCGTCGCGGCATCCGTCGATCCGGGCTTCGGGGTCGGACGACACGTCGCTCGGGTCAGTACTTGTCCGCCAGGGTCTGGAGGGTCTTCTCCAGCTCGACGATGAACCGTTCGAGGGCCGCGGCGTCGGCGACGTCCTTCGACCTGACGATCGGCAGGGCCGCGAGCGAGAACGCGGCCAGCTTGACCTTGGCGTCGACCACCTGCTTGACGGAGGCGTGGCCCGAGACCCGCCGGGCGTCGACAACGTCGCGGACCGCCTGCTCGGCCGGGGCCCGCCTCCCGGCGACGGACGCGTCGGCGGGCGTGGCGGCGGGCCAGAGGATCCGGCCGTCGTCGGCGAGGAGCCGGTCGCGGGGGATGGTCGGGAGCGGCCGGGGGCGGGGCCGGACCCGGCCCGTCGTGCGGTTCCAGCTCGGGACCTGGGTGAGGATGTTCGCCACGCCGTTGATGTTGTTATAGGTCAGGGGGGCCGTCGGGTTGGGCCGGATGGCGTTGATGTTGGCGCCCGGCCGATATCCCGGGCTCAACTGGCCGCTCCCGATCCCATAACCGGTGTTGTAGGTATAGGGGGTGTAATAGGGATAGCCCGGGGCGAAAGTCCGCCCGCGATACTGGGCCCCGGCCGGTCGGGGGCCGGCGGCCGTGAGGGCGACGGACAGGGCGAACGGCACGATCAGCCCGCGGGTCCGGATCAAGCTCATGGTCTCACCCTCGGATCAAGGGCCCGGGTCGTCATTTGAGGGGGAAGGCCGTGCCGGAGTCGAGGGCCGCGGCGATGGCCCGGTCGAGCCCTTCGCCGGCGAGGTCGGTCGCGACGACCTTGCCGTCGCGGCCGATCAGGAAGCGGGCCGGAATGTCCTCAATCCCGTAGGCCTTGACCGCGTCCCCCTCGCCCTCGTCATTCATCAGGTTGGTCCAGCGGACCCCGTGGTCGACCAGGAACCGGCGGACGGCCGGCCGGGCCGACTCCACGTCCCTGGCGTCGCGGTGCATGGCATCCACGTTAACGCCCAAGACGACGAAATCCCCGGCCCCATACTTCTCGGAGAGCGCCTTGAGCCGGGGGATCTCGTCGATGCACGGCGGGCACCACGTGGCCCAGAAGTCGACCAGGACGACCCGGCCGGCGAGCCCTCCCAGCGAGGCCCGGTTGCCGTCGACGTCGACCCCGGCGATGGGCGGCGCCGGCTTGCCGACCCGGTCGAGGCGGGCCATCAGCGACCCGAAGTGGGCCTTGAAGGCGTCCGGGGCCCCTTCCAGGGTCCGGGCGAACTCGCAGGCGGACCGGGCGGCGTCGCAGCGACGGGCGGCGATCTGGCGGCCGACGTAATCGCCCGTCACCGCGTAGGCCGCGTCGAGGTCGGCCGGGGATGCCCCGCGGGCCCGATCGGCGAGGAACGGCTTGAGGGCGGCGAGCGCCTCGGCCTCGTCGCCGCGATCGGCCGCGGCCCCGATCCGGACCAGGGTGGCCAGCGACCTGACCTCGCGCGGCGAGGACGGCGAGGCCAGGCATCGGTCCGCCGCGGGCCCGGCCTCGGCGAGGAGGTTCCTGCCGATCGCCAGGTGGAAGAGCCGGGCATAGGCGGCGGCCGACCCGGCCCCGTCGGCCCGGGCCGCGAAGTCGGCGAGGTCGGCCATCCGGCGGCGGTCGAGGTCGGCGGATTGCCGGTCGCAGGCGGCATCCAGCTCCTCCAGCGACCGGAACGACCCGGCCGGGGGGCGGGGCCCGTCCGCCCCGAGGATGCCGGCGGTCGCGGCGAGGATCGCCAGGGCGGGCAGGATCCGGGTCGTCGGCATGGTGGGTTTCCTCGCCCGTCGATCCCCCTCCGCTCGGGGTCGGATCGACACCTTCGATCGAGAAGTGCGCGGCGATTTCGCGGAGGTCGACCGGCCGAGCGTACCCCACGCCGCCGCCCCGGGCAAGATGACCGCTCGGAAGGGCGGATCGAATCGGTGGCGGGGCGGCCGCTTCGCGAGTACGATCGGGGACGCTCGCCCCGCCCCTTCGAGGCCGAGGTTGCCCCTCCCATGACCATGACGGTCGACCCCATCCGCCTGCTGCGACCCCGGCGCCGGATCGCCGGGGCGTCGGCGATCCTGCTCCCGTTCGGCCCCGATGGCGCGGTGGATTGGGCCTCGTTCGATGCCCACGTCGCCCGGACCGCCGGGGCGGGGCTCACGCCCGCCGTCAACATGGACACCGGGTACGTCAACCTGATCGGGGACGAGATCCGGGGCGAGGTCCTGGATCGGACCCGAGACGTCCTCTCGGGCGGGACGTTCCTGGCCGGGGCCTTCGTGGGCGACCGGCCCGGGGGCCGATGGGACCGCGACTCCTACCTCCGGCAAGTCGAGGCCATCGAGGCCCGGGGGGGGACGCCGGTGATCTTCCCGTCCTACGGGCTGACCGGCCTGGGGGACGAGGAGATCGTCGGGGCCTACGCCGACCTGGGTCGGGGTTGCGACCGGTTCGTCGCCTTCGAGCTGGGCCCGGAATTCGCCCCGTTCGGCCGGATCTACCCGATGGAGGTCTTCCGCGGCCTGCTCGGCGTCCGATCGTGCGTCGGGGCCAAGCATTCCTCGCTCCGCCGCGAGCCGGAATGGCTCCGCCTGATCGAGCGCGACCGGGTCCGTCCCGACTTCCGGGTCTACACCGGGAATGACCTGGCCATCGACATGGTGATGTACGGGAGCGACTACCTCCTCGGCCTGAGCACGTTCGCCCCCGACCTCTTCGCCCGCCGGGACGCGATGTGGGAGGCCGGCGACCCGGGATTCTACGGGCTGAACGACACGCTCCAGTATCTCGGCTGCTTCGCCTTCCGGCCGCCCGTCCCCGCCTATAAACACTCGGCCGCCCAGTTCCTCCACGCGAGAGGATGGGCGGCGACCGACCGGACCCACCCGGCCAGCCCCTCCCGGCCGTCGACCGACCTGGAAGTCCTCCACGACATCGGCCGGAGGCTCGGCGTCCTCGGCGGGGCCGCGCCATGACGATCCGCCGCCTCGCCTCGCTCAAATCCGCCGCCGAGTTCCGCGACCATGCGGCCGCCGTCGGCGTGAATTTGCCCCTCGACCTCGACCTGGAGGCCGGGCCCGACGCCCCGCTCGCCCGGCCCTATCGCCTAAGCTCCGGCGCGGTCGGCAATCGGTTCGCGATCCTGCCGATGGAGGGATGGGACGGCACCAGGGACGGCCGACCGACCGACCTCACCCGCCGCCGATGGGCGAACTTCGGCCGGAGCGGGGCCAAGCTGATCTGGGGCGGCGAGGCCGTCGCCGTCCGCCCCGACGGCCGGGCCAACCCCAACCAGCTCCTTTTGGACGGGACGACGGTCGCCGACATCGCCGGACTCCGCGAGGTCCTGGTCGCCTCCCACCGCGATCGGTTCGGCCCCGTCGACGACCTCGTCGTCGGGCTCCAGCTCACGCATTCCGGCCGGTTCGCCCGGCCGAACGAGAAGCGTCGGGCCGAACCTCGGGTCGCCTACCGCCACCCGATCCTCGACCGGATGGTCGGGGTCGAGGACGACCGGCCCGTCCTGGCCGACGACGAGGTCGCCCGGCTGGTCGACGACTTCGTGGCCGCGGCCGTCCTGGCCCGGGAGGCCGGGTTCGCGTTCGTCGACGTCAAGCATTGCCACGGCTACCTCGGCCACGAGTTCCTCTCGGCCGTCGACCGGCCCGGCCGATACGGGGGCCCCCTGGCCAATCGGGCCCGGTTCCTCCGCGAGGTCGTCGACGGGATCCGCGCCGAGGCGCCCGGCCTGGCGGTCGGGGTCCGGGTGAGCGTGCTCGACCTGGTCCCGTTCCGGGCCGGGGCCGACGGGGTCGGCGAGCCCATGGCCCCGGGGCCCTATCGCCACGCCTTCGGGGGCGACGGGACCGGCCTGGGCGTCGACCTCGCCGAGGTCTCGGAGTTCTTCAAACTGCTGGAAGGCCTGGGGATCGAGCTGGTCTGTACCACGGCCGGGAGCCCGTATTACACGCCCCACGTCATCCGACCGGCCGCCTTCCCGCCCTCCGACGGCTACCGGCCGCCCGAAGACCCCCTGATCGGTGTCGCCCGCCAGCTCGACGCGACGGCCCGGCTCAAGGCGCTCCACCCCCGGCTGGCCATCGTGGGGTCGGGCTACTCGTACCTGCAGGAGTGGCTCCCGCACGTCGGCCAGCGCGTCGTCTGCGACGGCGGGGCCGACTTCATCGGGCTGGGCCGGATGGTCCTATCCTACCCGGAACTGCCCGCCGACGTCCTGGCCGGACGTCCGGCCGTCCGCAAGCGGATCTGCCGGACCTTCAGCGACTGCACGACCGCCCCGCGCAACGGGATGGTCTCCGGGTGCTACCCGCTCGACCCCTTCTACAAGGTCCGACCCGAGCGCGATCAGGTGAACCGGATCAAACAAGAGGCCCCCGGGCGGCCCGACCCCTGACCGGACGGCTCGCCGCGAAATCCGCCCCGATTCTGTGATAGCCGGGCACCCGCGATCGCGAATATATCGGGGAACGATGGGGCCGCCCGGGAAGTCCGCCGGCCCCGGTCATTGGGTTTGTTCTTCCCGGAGGGTGGGGAGGCTGTCCTGTGCAAATTTCCTCGTCCAGGGCTCCCGAGGGCAGCGAAACCCGCCGGCTCCCCCGTCGATCCCCCCGGTCCGGTGGGTTTCGCCGGGCCCAGCGACCCGGCAAGATCCGTCCATTGGGTTTGTTCTTCCCGGGGGGATGGTCGGCGGGTCGGCGACCGGATTGGGTTCGTTTTCCCGGGGGGGTCGGAGCCCGGGATGCGGGAGGGTTGGGTTCGTTTTTCCCCGGGGGCCCCGGGGCCCGGGAGCGACGGGATTGGGTTCGTTTTCCCCGGTCGGTCTCGGGGCGGCTCGCCGTCCTCGTCGGCCTCGCCATCGCGTCCGCGGGGACGGCCGCGAGCGATTGCCCGGCGCAGGGATCGGAGGCCGGGACCAGGTTCGACTTCGGCCCGGGGAAGGTCGCGGCGGGCTATGTCAAGGTCGGGCCGTCCGCGGTCTACTCCAGGGCCACCGGCCATGGCTTCGATCCGGGCTCCCGGGTCGTCGGCGTCGACCGGGGCGGTGTCGACCCGCTCCGGGGCGACTTCATCGCGGGCGACCGGCCCTTCTCCTTCTCGGTCGACCTCCCCGAGGGCAATTATGACGTCACGGTCACGATGGGCGACGCGGCCGGCGAGTCGTCGACGACCGTGAAGGCCGAGTCGCGCCGCCTGATGGTCGAGGACGTCCGGACCGGGCCCGGCGTATTCGCCGTCCGGACGTTCACTGTGAACGTCCGCGATGATCGGATTGCGTCCGGGGGTGCGGTGAAGCTGAAGGCCAGGGAGCGGGACGTCCTCCACTGGGACGGCAAGCTCACCCTGGAGTTCAACGGCGATCGGCCTTGCATCGTCGCGGTGGAGATCATCCGGGCGGATCGGGCCACGACGGTCTATCTGGCGGGCGACTCCACGGTGACCGATCAGCCTCGGGAGCCCTGGAATAGCTGGGGGCAGATGCTCCCCCGGTTCTTCAAGCCGGGCGTCGCGGTGGCCAACCACGCCGAGTCCGGCGAGTCGCTCCGGAGCTTCGTGGCCGGGCGTCGGCTGGAGAAGATCCTCGGCACGATCCGGCCGGGCGACTACCTGTTCATCCAGTTCGGCCACAACGATCAGAAGGAGCGCGGGGCGGTGGTCGGTGCGTTCACAAGCTACATGGATTCGCTCCGGCGGTTCGTCGCCGAGGCCCGCAAGCGGGACGCCATCCCGGTGCTCGTGACGCCGGTCCGGCGTCGGGCGTTCGGCCCCGACGGCAAGGTCGTCGACAGCCTGGGCGACTACCCCGAGGCGGTCCGCCGGGTCGCCCGGGAAGACGACGTGGCGCTGATCGACCTCCACGCCATGAGCGGGCCCTTCTACGAGGCCCTGGGCGCGGAGGGCTCGAAGGTGGCGTTCGTCGACAACACTCACCACAACAATTACGGGAGCTACGAGCTGGCCCGGTGCGTCGTCGAGGGGATCCGCCGGAGCAAGCTGGGCCTCGTCGCGATGCTCGCCGACGACGTCCCGCCCTTCGACCCGGCCCACCCCGACCCCGTCGGCGGGTTCCGGGTCCCGGCGAGTCCGCAGGGCACGGCCACCGCGCCGGACGGGAATTGAGGGCGATCCCATGACCACCACGAAGGCGAAGCTGGCGGCGATCGCGATCGGGATCCTCCTCGGGGACGGGGACGAGGCCCGGGCGCAACGGCGGATGGAGCACCTGGGGCGGGGGACGGTGGCGATCCGGCAGGAGGGCGGCAAGGTCTACGTCGGCTGGCGGTTGCTGGCGACCGACCCCGTCGGCGTGGCGTTCCACGTCGACCGGTCCGCCGACGGGGCCGCGCCGGTCCGCCTGACCCGCGAGCCGATCCGCGACTCGACCAACCTCGTCGACGAGGGGGCCCCGCCCGATCGGGCCCTCTCGTACGAGGTCCGGCCGGTCCTGGACGGCCGGATCGGGGAGCCCGGCGCCCCCTATCGCCTGAAGGTCGGGGCCCCGACCCGTCCGTTCATCGAGGTCCCCCTCAGGACCCCGACGGGCTACACGCCCAACGACGCCTCGGCCGCCGACCTCGACGGCGACGGCGAGTACGAATTGATCGTCCACATGGCCGGCCGGGGTCGCGACAATGCGCAGGCCGGCCCGACGGACCCGCCGATCATCCACGCCTACCGGCTCGACGGCTCGCTCCTCTGGTCGATCAACCTGGGGCGGAACATCCGCGAGGGGGCCCATTACACCCAGTTCCTGGCCTTCGACCTCGACGGCGACGGCCGGGCCGAGATGGCCTGCAAGACGGCCGACGGCACCCTCGACGGCCGGGGCCAGGCCATCGGCGATCCCCGGGCCAATCACGTCGGCGCCGACGGGAGGATCCTCACCGGCCCGGAATACTTCACCGTCTTCGACGGCCGGACCGGGGCCGCCCTGGCCACGGCGGATTACATCCCGGCCCGGGGAGATCTCGGCTCCTGGGGCGGCGTGGGGGGCAATGGCGGGAACGACCGGACCGGCAACCGCGTCGACCGGTTCCTGGCGTGCGTGGCGTATCTCGACGGCAGGCTCCCGAGCGCCGTCATGTGCCGGGGATACTACGGCCGGTCGGTCCTGGCCGCCTGGGACTGGCGCGGCGGCAAGCTGACCTCCCGGTGGGTCTTCGACAACGACCGGGGATATCCCGCCTTCGCCGGCCAGGGGAACCACAGCGTCAGCGTCGCCGACGTGGACGCCAACGGCCGCGACGAGATCATCTACGGGTCGATGGCGGTCGACGACGATGGCAAGGGGCTGTACTCGACCGGCCTGAGGCACGGCGACGCCCTCCACGTCGGCGACCTCGACCCCGACCGGCCCGGCCTGGAAGTCTTCGGGATCCACGAGAACGAGGGCCGGGCCCGATCCAGCCCCGGGACCGCCATGTACGACGCCCGGACCGGCGCGATCCTCTGGAAGACGGCGCCGGGCGAGGACGTCGGCCGGGGCCTCGCGGCCGACATCGATCCCCGCCACCCGGGCGCCGAATGCTGGGGAGGGCCCGGCGGGCTCCGCTCCTGCAAGGGCGAGCCGATCGGCCCGGCGCCGAGGTCGGCGAACTTCGCCATCTGGTGGGACGCCGACCCGCTCCGCGAGATCCTCGACGGCACCCGGATCTCGAAATGGGACTGGGACGCCGGGCGCCTCGAAACCCTCCTGACCGCCGACGGGTGCGCCGCCAACAACGGCTCGAAATCCACCCCCACCCTGAGCGCCGACCTGTTCGGCGACTGGCGCGAGGAGGTCGCGTTCCGATCGTCGGACAATCGATCGATCCGGATCTACACCACGACCATTCCCACCCATCTGCGGATCGTCACCCTGATGCACGACCCCCAGTATCGCCTCGCGATCGCCTGGCAGAACGTGGGATACAACCAGCCCCCGCACCCCGGATTCTTCCTGGGCGACGGCTATCGAGATGGAGCGAATCGACCGCCTTCCCGGTAGAGACCGCACCTCAGATAATAACATAACGAGATATGAACGAAATTTCCATCATCTGCCCCGGGGCCAGTCCAGGTGGCGGGCGAGGAAGGGGAACGTCCCCCGGCCTTCGATCTTGTGGCCTCCGTTGAAATAGGCGATCTCGGCCCGGTCGGGGATGCCCAGGGTGTCGTAGAGGCGACGGACCTTGGCATATTCATATCCAATCCACTCGTCGGGCGCGACCCCGTCGGAATGGCCGCGCTCGACCTGGAAGGGCCGGGGGGCGATCAGGGCGGCCATCTCGGCGTAGTTGAACCGCTCGGCCAGGCCGAACTCGTACATCTCGTATTCCAGGTTGTACATATAGCTGGTCGGGCGGTCGAGGTTCGTGTTCTTGACCACCCACTCGTTGAAGTCGCCCGAGCAGATCGACAGGCAGTAGCGGTCGAGGATCGCCGGGACGCGCATGGCGGTCTTCCCGCCGTAGGACAGGCCGTAGAAGGCGATCCGGGCGGGGTCGACCTGCGGGAGGTCGGCGAGCCACCGGAGGGTCTGGTCGTGCTGGCCGACGATCACCGAGAACAGCGACAAGCCCATCGGATTCAGCTTGCGCTGGAGGGTCCGGAATCGGTCCTTGCCGATGTACGGATTCTGCGGGGCGTAGACGATGTAACCCCGGTCGGCGAGCTGGGCCCCGAAGGCGTTGTAGACGGATTGGATCCGGGGGTCGACGACGTCCTCGGGCCGCCCTTCGAGCCCGTGCTGGCAGACCACGACCGGCCGGCGCTCGCCCTCCTTCAGGTCCTTGGGCAGGAGCAGGATCCCGGAGGCCACGACGTCGGGCCAGACGGGGATCTCGACGCCATATCCTACCCATCTGGGCTCATCATAGAGCCGAACCGTCCGGGCTTCGGGCTTCGCGGAGGGCCCGGGGGCCTTGCCGATCAGCCCCTCGTGGAACGCCTCGCGGTAGGGCCTGACCGACTTCGCCCAGGCCTCGGGCGAGGAGGTATCGGCCTTCGACCAGTACGCATAGCGGCGCAGTTCGGACGTCCGGATGATCGACTGGGTATAGTCCGAGAGCTGGCCGACCAGGCGGCCCATCCGATCGCGGGGGTTGGAGGCGGGGCGAAGGTCCCGGATCGTCGGATCCCGGTCGGGGGCCTCGCGAGGTTCGATCCCGAGGGCTTCGAGGAACGGTCCGACCGCGAGGCCCCACTCGCCGGCCGAGGGCGGGATGAACTTCGTCCCGCGGAGGAAGGGTTCGGGCACGATCGATCGGATCCGCCGGAACTCCCCCTCGGCGAGACCGGCCGGGGGGGACGCGGACCGGCCCGACGCCGCGTCATCCCGGCCGCCCTTGGGCGGGGGCGGTCCGTCGTATCGGGGGGCGGCGGCGGCGTCGACCAGGAGCGGTCGGGGGGCGACGAGCGCGGCGATCTCGGCATCGCCGAACTCGGTCAGGAGCCTCCAGACGTTCCGGTCGATCGGCTCGGCCCAGAGCCCCTCGCGGGGCCCGAAGTGGCCGGCGACCCACGCGGCGTCGATCCGGGTGTCGACCGCCGCCGCATGCAGGGCGATCAGCCCGCCCTCGCCGTGGCCGACCACGCCGACCGGCAGCCTCGGCCCGATCGCAATGTTGCCCGGTCCGACGACGCCGGGGGTCGGATTCGCGGCGGCGGGCGAGCGGAACCAGTCGACCGCCGCACGGACCGCGTCGACCTCGTAGCCGATGAGATGACGGCCCGTCTCGTAGGCCATCCGATAGATCCACTCGCGGTGCGGGATGTTGGTCATCCGGACGATCGGGCTGCCCGAGAACTGATCGGAGCGGTCGATGAGGGTCGGGATCAGCACCCGGCAACCCTGCTCGGCCAGCCGAGACGCCAGTCGAAACCCGGGCCCGGGCGCGAGCCCGGCGAGCGCCTCGGGCGAGGACGAGGCGTCGGGCACGGCCACGATGTTCGCCCTGGGCCCGCCCGCCGGTTCGAGCATCAGCCCCTCGGCCTCGACCCCGGGATAGACGGTCCATCGGACGGTGGACACCCGGATCGAAGGTCCCGGCTGGACGTCCGGGACCTCGGCGACCCCGGCCCGCGCCCCGGGCGAAGCGACGCAGGAGAGCGAGCTCGGTGCATACGGCAAGCGAGTCGATCCGATGATCCCGGCGAGCCGCGCCCGGTTGGGCCCGACCGACCGCGTATAAGCCTCGGGCGAGGCCGGGTCGATCGCCCATCGCTCCTTCCGCCGGGCGACCCCGGCGGCGGTCTCGCGGTCGGCGAGCCGATGGAGCCCCTCGACCATGTCGGAGGCCGGGTCGCCCCGGTTTTCCCAGGGCTTCGTCCCCGGCAAGGGTTGGGCATCCGCCCGCCCGGACGGGATCAGGATCGCGAGGGCCAGGATCGAGGGGAAGGGGATGCGGGGCATGGGCGTCGGGCCTCCGGTCGTCGTCAACGCGGGTCGATCGGCCCCGAGGATGGCCCGGCGGGCCGGGCGTTGCAAGGGGGCGAGCCTCGTCCCGGGATCTCCGCCCCGGCCGTCTCCGGGGTCTGTGACGATTGTCTGTCGCTCGGGGGCCGGGTCGTGTATCCTGCCCATGGGCCGCCCGGGAACTCGGGGCGGGAGCTCTGGGAAGGGGAGAAGTCGACGATGCGAGTCCGCGACGCCTGCGCGCCTTTCTTGATCCTGGCCTGCCCGATGTTCTCCCGGGGCGACGCCCCGGAGCCGAACAGGCCGGCGACCGTGAAGGTCGAGAAGGGGCCGATCCGGGTGGTCGCGACCCTCAAGGGGATCGTCGAGTCCGACCGGATGGACGAGGTCGCCATCGGCCAGGAGGCGTCCACCCTCCCGATGACCGTCGAGAAGGCCGTTGACCACGGCTCGGCGGTCAAGAAGGGGGATGTCCTCGTCGTCCTGGACAGGGACAAGATCGACCATGCGATCGACGACCTCCGGGTCGAGATCGACCAGTCGAGGGCGGCTCTCCGCCACGCCGAGCGCGAGCTCCCGGTCCTCGAAAAGCTGATGCCGCTGGACCTGGCGACGGCCGAACGCTCGAAGGCGCGGTCGGCCGAGGACCTGGCCCGATTCCTGGAGACCGACAGGCCGCTGGCCCTGCTCGGGGTCGAGTTCGCCGACAAATCCGCTCAATTCTCGGTCGAATCGTCCGAGGATGAGCTGGCCCAGCTGGAGAAGATGTACCGCTCCAAGGACCTGACCGAGGAGACGGAGCAGATGATCCTGAAGCGGCATCGCTTCCAGGTCGAGATGGCCCGGTTCATGCTGAAGATGGCCCGGAACCAGAACGAACAGACGCTCAAGGTCGAATTGCCCCGCCGCGAGCTGGCCGCCCGGGAGGAGGCCGACCGCCAGTCGCTGGCGCTGGAGAAGTCGCGCGGACTGCTCCCGCTGGAGATCGGCCAGAAGCGGCTGGCCCTCCACAAGCTCGCCTTCGAGCTGGCCAAGAACGAGGAGAAGCTGGTCCGGCTCGGACGCGACCGGGATGCGATGGTCGTCCGGTCGCCCGCCGACGGGGTCGTCTTCCACGGGAAGGCCACCCGGGGCCAGTGGACGACCGCCGCAGGGCTCACGCCGAGGCTCGCCAAGGGGGGCGTGTTGACCCCCGACGAGGTCATTGTGACCATCGTGGCCTCCCGACCCGCCTTCATCCGGGCCACGGTCGAGGAGAAGGACCTCCACTGGCTCCGGCCGGGGGCGGAGGGCAAGGCGGTCCCCGCCGGCTTCCCCGACCTCAAGCTGCCCGCCCGGCTGGCCTCGGTGTCGACCGTCCCCCAGACGGCCGGCGTGTTCGAGGCCCGGGTCGAGGTCGAGCTCGCCCCGGCCGCGTCGGCCGTGATGCCCGGCATGGCGTGCTCGGCCCGGTTCCTCGCCTACCGGAAGGACGACGCGCTGACGGTCCCCGAGTCGGCCGTCTCGTCCGACGACGAGGAGGAGCATCACGTCTTCCTGCCCGGCCCCGGCGGCGCCCGGTCGCGGCGAGTCGTCGCGGTCGGCAGGATTTCCGGCGGCCGGGCGGAGATCCTGGACGGCCTGAAGGAAGGCGACGAGATCCTGACCTCCAAGCCGTGAGGGACCGCATGGACCGCCGATCGATCCCCCTGCTCGTCGCGATGGCCGCCCTGTCGGCGGCCGCCTCCCCCGAGGATCCCCCCGCCCGGCCGGCCGAGGCCCGGCCCCGGACCGCGCCCGACCTCCACCCCGGGCCGCCCGAGCCCGTCCCGCCCGAGGCCCTCGAAGCCTCGATCCGGAAGGGCGTCGCCTACCTGGTCGAGCACCAGAACAAGGATGGGTCCTGGGGCTCGCCCCGGCTGACCGGCGTCGAGATCATGGCGGGGATCGGCTCGCACCACGCCTTCGGGGTCGCCGTCTCGGCGCTCGCCGTCTCGGCCCTGATCGAGGTCGACGACGGCTCCGAGGCCGTCCGCCGCGCCATCGATCGCGGCGAGGAGCACCTGCTCCGCGAGCTGCCCCGGGTCCGCCGGGATGACTCGATGCTGATCTATAACATCTGGACCCACGCCTACGGGATCCAGGCCCTCTGCCGGATGCACCGCCGGGCGGCCTCCGAAGGCCGGCGCGAGGCGATCCGCGACCAGATCCGCGGGCAATTCGACCGGCTCGTCCGCTACGAGTCGGCGCAGGGCGGCTGGGGCTATTACGACTTTCACGCCGGGACGCAGCGGCCCGACTCGGACTCGACCAGCTTCATGAATGCCGCCGTCCTGGTGGCCCTGCACGAGGCCCGGGCCCTCGGCGTCGAGCCGCCCGCGAAGGTCGTCGCCCGGGCCATCGAGGCCACGAAGCTCCAGCGCAAGCCGGATTTCAGCTACCTCTACGGGACCTACCTCCGCCAGCGTCCCGTGATGGACATCAACCGCCCGGGCGGGAGCCTGGGGCGGTCGCAGTCGTGCAACCTGGCGCTCCGCCTCTGGGGCGACGACAAGGTGACCGACGCCGTGATCCGCGAGTGGCTCGACCGGCTGATCGTCCGCAACGGATGGCTCGACATGGGCCGCAAGAAGCCGATCCCGCACGAGTCGTTCTTCATGGTGGCGGGCTATTTCTACTACTTCGGCCACTATTACGCGGCCCTGGAGATCGAGCTGTTGCCGGCCGCCGACCGGGCGTTCTACCGGGACCACCTGGCCCGGATCCTGATGGGCGTCCAGGAGCCGGACGGGTCGTGGTGGGACTACCCGCTCTACGATTATCACCGGCCCTACGGCACGTCATTCGCACTGATGTCGCTGCACCGATGCCGGAAGCCGGCCGCGATCGCGCCCGTCGGCCGCTGAGGGGCGGCCCGGCACCGCCCTCGTCGGGGAGAGCCATGTTCGAGAACGCGGAACTCGGCCAGAAGGTCGACAAGGAGACATACAAGCGCGAGGCGCCGCTGGTCCGAGCCGACCTCCTGGAGGCGCAGCGGGCGCTGGCCGATTCCGACTTCTCCGTCGTGGTCATCGTGGCGGGGATGGGAGGCGCGGGGAAGTCGGAGGCGGTCAATCTCCTCCACGAGTGGCTGGACGCCCGGGGGATCCAGACCCACGCCATGAGGGAGCCCACCGACGAGGAGCGGCTCCGGCCGCCGATGTGGCGGTTCTGGCGCGAGCTCCCGCCCCGGGGCCGGATGGCGGTCTCGTTCGGGGCCTGGATCGCCGGGCCGATCCTGGACCGGACCTCGGGCCGGGTCGACCTCCCCGAATTCGACCAGACCATCGACCGGATCCTTGAATTTGAGCATATGCTCCATCGCGAAGGCGTCCTGGTCGTCAAGCTGTGGCTCCACCTGTCCCGGGACGCCCAGAGGAAGCGGCTCGGGAAGCTGGAGGCCGACCCCACCCAGCGTTGGCGCGACATGAAGCGCGACTGGAAGCTCTTCGACCGATACGACGCCCATCGGAGCGCCGCCGAGCACCTCCTGAGGCGGACCGGCACGGCGGAATCGCCCTGGACCATCATCGAAGGGGCCAACCGCCGCCACGGCAACCTGACCGTGGCCCGGACGTTGCTGGACGCGATCCGGGGGCGGCTGGTCGGCCCGCCCTCGCCGCCGGCCCCGAGCCCCGCCGATTCCGCCCCGCCGGTCCCCGCGCCGGTCAACGTCATCAACACGCTCGACCTGGGATTGGCCCTCGATCGCGTGACCTACGAGGACGAGCTGCGGGAAGCCCAGGGCGAGATCGGCCCGCTCTCGCACCGGCTGGGCAAGCGGAAGCGGTCGCTGATCCTGGTCTTCGAGGGGCCCGACGCCGGCGGCAAGGGCGGGGCGATCCGCCGGGTCACCGCGGCCATGGACGCCCGCGACTACCAGGTCATCTCGATCGCCGCCCCGACCGACGAGGAGCGGGCCCACCCCTACCTCTGGCGGTTCTGGCGCCACCTCCCCCCGATCGGCCGGGTCACCATCTACGACCGGTCCTGGTACGGCCGGGTCCTGGTCGAGCGCGTCGAGGGGTTCGCCCGCCCCGACGAGTGGCAGCGGGCTTATGGGGAGATCAACGCCTTCGAGGCCCAGCTCGCCGAGTCGGGGGTGATCGTGATCAAGTTCTGGCTGGCGATCTCGCCCGACGAGCAACTCCGGCGGTTCGAGGACCGCCAGGCGACCCCCTACAAGCAATACAAGATCACCGCCGAGGACTGGCGGAACCGCGACCGATGGGCCGCCTACGAGGCCGCCGCCTGCGAGATGGTCGAGCGCACCGGGACCGAGGCGGCGCCCTGGATCCTCGTCGAGGGGAACAACAAGGAGTGGGCCCGGGTCAAAGTCCTCAAGGCCGTCGCCCGCCGCCTCAAGTCCGCACTCTCGGATTGATGGCGGGGGACGTCCCGGAAGGAACGCGCCATGGGCCTTGATGCCTCGGTGATGTGTGGATGCTTCGCGAAAGGCCTGACGACCGACCCGCCCTTCCCCCGGGAATGGCTCCGGGTCGACGAGGAGGGCTACATGCACGTCGTCCCCGATCACGATCGGCTCGCATTTTCCATCTGGATCCAGTCGTGCTGCCCCCACCCGAGGTTCGATTATGCCTGGGAGCACATCGCCAACTGGTCGGGCTTCCGGCTCTTCCAGGACGCGATGGAACGGGCCGGTTGGGAGCGATTTCCGACGCTTCGGGCCGAGCTGCCCGAGGTGAACGGGGGGCTGGCGCTCCCCTCGGCCTCCGCCCTCGCGCTCCAGGAGCTGGAGGAGTTCCGCGGCCTCGGGGCGCTGGGGACGAACGCCTGCCTGGTCGACTCGACCACGGGGGAAGCCCTGTACGAGCACATCGGGCCGTATGAAGGGATCTTCATCCTGGACGGCCGGACGGGCGTCGACGTCGGGGTCGGCGAGTTCACCTTCTTCATCCGCGACCGCGAGACCGGCGTCGACCTGTTCCGGTCGGCCCGGTTCCGCCAGACCCTCCTCGACCACGACCTCCACCCCTACGACGACGAGCCGGGCCGGGTCGAGTACTTCGACCCGGACACCGGCGAGAAATACACCGGCCGGACCGCCGTCTCCGGCGAGGCGATCCCCTGGCCCGACGGCCGGATGCAGGACGACCGGCACCGGGTCCGCTTCGATCACCCGGCCGGACTGCACGTCGAGGCCCGCGAGATCCGGCCCGGAGACTTCGCCCCCATCCTCGACCCGCTGGCCCGGGTCTTCCGGGCCTCGGTCGAGACGGGCAACCCGGTCCGGTGGTGCTGACGGGCCGGGAGGACGGCCCGCCCCCGGATTACTCGGCGACCCCGGCCGCTCCCAGGAGCTTCCGATAGGCCGACTCGGGGCGGAACCCGACCAGCCGGCCCACTTCCCGGCCCCCTCGGTAAGCGACCACGGTCGGGACCGAGGAGATCCCCAGCTCGCCGACCAGCTCCCGGTTGGCCCCGGACTCGATCTTGAGGATGCTCGCCCGGCCCTCGTAATCGGCGGCAAGCCGGTCGATCACCGGGGCCAGTTGGCGGCAGGGCGGGCAATGCTCGCCGTAGACGTCCAGCAGGACCGGCAGGTCCGAGCCGACGACCTCGGCCTCGTACTCGACTGCGTTGATCTCGCGGGCCATGATCCCCATCCTCTCGTCCAGGTGGCTTGCAAATCGAACGGCGGGCTCCGGCCCGGTCGACCGGATGACTCTGCCCGACCCGGAGGAGAATGCGAGAGCCGACCGGCCGGGTGGACATCCCGCCGGAAAAATATTCCCGGGATGGGCCCCCCGGCCCTCCGGGCGATATCCCGTTCACCGTTCTTGCCCCAGGAGCCAATCGCGGAAGGCGTCCCGAGGTCCTTGCGGCGATCGCATCGACTCCAGGCGGCGCCGGAGTTCGCCGGAGTGATCGGCCAGGGTGCCGTCGAGGTCGAAGATCGCGACGATCGGATTCTCGGGGTCGGGCATGGTCGGACTCCCGATGGTTCGCGCGGAGGGGGGGCGGATCACCGGCTCCGGGGGGCGTATTGCCCGCCGGACCCGGCGGCAATCTTCCGGAGGTCGTCACCGGCGGCCCCGTTGGCCAGGTCGATGCAGTGGATCGGGACCTTCCCGGGGTTGAGATGGGCGACGGCCTCGGCGGTCCCGTCGGGGAATGCGCCGTCGGACAGGAGGAAGACGGCGTCGGGCCGCATGGCGAGGGCCAGCGACAGGGCCCCCCGGGGGTCGGTCCCCCCGTCGGGCTGGACGAGGTCGAGCCACCGGCCGAGCTGGGCCTTGGAAGGATGGTCGGCCGCCCGGGGGAGGTCGCCGGGCATGGGGATCGGGCGGTCGTTGTAGAAAATGACCTTGAACCGCTGGGGCGACTGCAACGCCGCCACGCTCCGGCGGAGTTCGCGCTTGGCCCGGTCGAGGCGGTCCTCGTCGATCATGCTCCCCGAGCAGTCGACCACATAGATGAAGACCTGGCCCTGGGCCCGGATCCCGAAGAACGACGTCTGCCGCCAGGGCGGGACCTCGCGCCAGTCGGGCTCGCCGTACCGATCCCTCGCGACCGGCCGGCCCCGGGCGGCGGCCGCGGCCTCGAATGACATCACGGTCGGCTCGTCGTCGGCCTGCCGGGCCCGGGCCCGGGGCGGGGCGGGCGTGGCCTTCGCCCGCGCCCTGGGTGCGGGCCCGGCCGGGCCCCCGGGGGCGGACCCGGGCGATTGGCCCTCGGCGGCGAGGGCGCAGGTCGCGACGATCAGGGCCGTCATCAGGGGACATCCGGGGTTTCTCCGGGTCGACCGTCCCAGCATCGCCGCGCCTCCCCCGGCCCATCCCCGCCCGCCCACCTCTCCTCCACCATAACCCCCGCCGCGGCGCCCGGCCAGCGGCCCGGGCGATTTCGGCTTTCCCTCGGGTCGGAGACGAGGGGTCGCCCCGCCGCGATTTCTGTGATAGCTTGTCCGTTCCGACGGGCGGCACCCGGCTTGGTCCGCCCCACACCGGATCTCCCGGTCCCGTCCCCCCTTGCGTGAGGAGTCCCCGGCATGTGGGGCATCGACGCCTCCGGATTCGTGGTGCTGCTGGGCACGATCGGCACGCTGGTCGTGCTCGAAGGGCTGCTCAGCGCCGACAACGCGCTGGTCCTGGCCGTGATGGTGAGGCATCTGCCCAAGACCCCCAGGAATCAGCAGAAGCGGGCGCTCCGATACGGGATGCTCGGGGCGTTCTTCTTCCGGCTGGTCGCCGTGCTGTTCGCCTCGACGCTCCTGCAATACTGGATCCTCAAGGTCGGGGGCGGCGTCTACCTCCTCTACATCGCGTTGTCGAACCTGCTCCGGGGCGGGGGCGACGATGAGGGCGAGCGCCATTCGCGGTTCGGCAACGGGTTCTGGGGGACGGTCATCGGCGTCGAGCTGACCGACATCGTGTTCTCGGTCGACTCGATCCTGGCGGCGGTCGCCACGGCCGAGGCCATGCCCGACGAGCTGGGCAACATCCCCCTGTTCACGATCGCCGGGCTGAGGATCCCGGTCAACGTCAAGCTGATGGTGATCTACATCGGCGGCGTCCTGGGGATCATCGCGATGCGGTTCGTCGCCGGCTATTTCCTGATCCTCCTGGAGAAGTTCAAGGGGCTGGAGAAGGGGGCCTATTACCTGGTCGGCTGGATCGGCGTGAAGCTCGTCGGCGGCGGGATGCACGACGCCTTCAACCCCAGCTTCCCCGTCCCCGCCGGCAACTGGCGCGAGTCGCTCCCCGTCTGGTCGACCCGGATCCCGCTGGAGATGAACTCCTGGGTCTTCTGGGCCGGGATGGGCTCGATCATCGTCGTCAGCCTGCTGGTCAAGCCGAAGGCCAAGGGCAACCTGGTCGGGTCGTCTCATTCGCTCGATTGAAGCCCGGGCGAAAAACGAACCCAATGAGCCTCCGCCCGCCGCGACCCGGGCACCCGGCCGGCGAAAACGAAGCCAACCCTCGACGCCGATCGGTCCTCGAAGCCGAGGAAAGACGAAGCCAACGACCCGCCGTCCGCCCCGGGAAAATCGAAGCCAACCCGGTCCCGGTCGCCCGGCGAGGTCCGGGGAAAAACGAAGCCAATCGGCCGGCATCCGAAGGTCCCGATGAGGTCCGGGGCGGTCAGCATGACGCCCCGGGTACATCTTCACTCCCGGGCGGGCCGGCCCAACACACTTTCCCCCGAAAAGGCCCGGGTGTCGATCGGGAGCCCCCCAAGATCCGGGGAAGTCCGGTGGACCCGGCGGAAACGGCCCGCCCTCCCGGAGGGCGATCCTTTTCATTGAATCCCCCGCCCCCGCGCGTTAACGTCGGGGACGGCGGATGGATCGAGGGACGTCGAGGTCTTATCGATCCATGCGCATTCCCCGCGTGTCGGATGGGCGAGGCGGCCCACACTCGCGTGCCGGTCATCGGACCGGCGGCGATCCGAGGACGACCCCGATGAAATTCCCCCTCCGGATCGGCATCGGCACGAAGATCTGCCTGCTGACGTCGCTCCTCATCGTCACCACCTTCTTCCTGACCTGGCCTTCGATCGCGGAACTCGGCTCCCGGGTGCTCATCCTCCACGAGCTGATCGACAATGACGACGACACCCACCTGGCCGCCCGGTCGATCCGGTCGAGCATCGAGGCGCTGCGGGAGGACACGCTCGACCTGGCGAGTCGGGCCGGGAAAGCGGCGGACGCGGGCGAGTCGCGAGCCCAGATCGACCGGCTCCTGGTCCGGTTCCTGGATGAGAACTGGATCCCGAGGCGGGGTTCCGCCTATCGGCAGGATGCCTCCTACCGTCGGGCCTGCTACCTGCCCGGAGACGGGGGGGACCTCCCGCCCCGATGGGTGGACTCGACCCGGGGCGCGCCGGAGCCGGAGGCGGGGCGACCCCGGGCCGAGCAGGCCCGGGAGTCGCTCCGGGAGGCCCTGGCCCTCGACCCGCGGCAGGTCCGCCTGTCGGGGATCGATCGGGGTCGGTTCGAGATCCGTGCGGTCGCCCCGGTCTACCGGGCCGGAGCCGCCCGGCCGGAGGGGGCCATCCTCCTCGATCTCGACCTGAAGCCGAAGATCGATGCGAGCGTGGAGAGCCCGAGGACGGTCGCGTTCGTCGCCGGGGGCGACGACACGCTCCTGGCGTGGTCGCACGACATCCCGCTCGATGGCGATCGGGCGTGGAAACTGGGGGATGTCCGAGGGCTGGTGAAACTCCCCGGGGAGAAGTCGCCCGACGAGCACGCCCGGGGCCCGAACGGCCCCCCGGCCTTGCTGGAGCAGGAACGCATCCTCCTGGCCCCCGGCGTCCCCTTCCGGTACGACCCCCCGTCGCCGATGTTCATGCTCGCCATCGACATCGAGAAGCCGCAGGCCGTCGCCGATCGGGTCAGCTCCTCCTTCCTGGAGGGGCTCCAGAAATTCCTCGACGACTCCGCCAAGGGCCGCGATGGCCCGAAGATCGTCGCGTCCCGGGGCCTGGCGCAGGACTGGCCCAACTATTACCCGTATGCGTTCGTCCGGTCGAGCGACCGGGCCCGGCTCGAAGAGATCCGGGGGAGGCTGGAAGCCCATCCGACCCTGGGGGCCCGGACCCGGAGCCGGGCGATCTTCGATTGCGGGTCGTTCGACGTCCGTCTCATCAAACTCCCCTACGACCCCGGCGACCGGTCGCACTTGCTCCAGCTCGGCGTGGGGGTGTCGCGGAATGAACTCCGGAGCGACTTCGAGAAGGGGGCCCGCGAACTCCGCCTGGTGAACTTCGGGATCCTGGCCGGCGGCGTGGCGATCACGTATCTGTTCTCGCGGATCCTGACCGGCCCGTTGAAGCGGATGACCCGGGCGGCCGAGGGCCTCGCCGAGGGGGACTTCTCGGCCAGGCTGCCCACCCGGGCCCGCGACGAGATCGGCGTGCTGGCCCGGACCTTCGAGGCGATGGGGGCCCAGGTCCGGGCCCGGACCGAGGAGCTTCGGGCCGCCGCATTGCGGACGCGGACGATCCTCGACATGGCCGCCGAGGGGATCATCACCATCAATACCGACGGGATCATCGAGTCGTTCAACCGGGCGGCCGGGCGGATCCTCGGCTATCCGGCCGAGGAAGTGCTCGGCCGGCACATCTCCGCCCTCTTGCCGGGACACGGCGGGCCTGTCGGGTCGAACGAACTATCGGAGCTCGTGGCCCGGGGCCAGCGCGACCCCGGCCGGGTCCTCGGCCGGGTCCACGTCCTGACCGGCCGGCGCAAGGACGGGTCCGAGTTCCCGATGGAGATCGCCATCGGCGAGGTCGACCTGGGCGACCGTCGCCTGTTCACCTCGATCGTCCGCGACATCACCGAGCGCCATCAGGCCGAGGAGGCCCTCCGGGCCGGAGAGGAGCGGCTCCGCCGGCTCAACGGGGAGCTCGACCGCCGCGTCAACGAGCGGACCGCCGAGCTGGAGCGGGCCCGGGCCGCCCTGGAGCTGTCCAATCAGCAGCTCTGCGCCGCCCGGGACGCCACCGAGGCCGCCATGCAGGCGCAGGTGGTCTTCTTCGACCAGGTCGCCCACGACCTGCGCACGCCCCTGACCAACGTCATCGGCTACGGCCAGGAGTTGCGCGACCAGGCGGTCCGGCTCGGCCGCGACGACTTCGTCGCCGACCTGAACCTGGTCGTCGACCAGGGGAGGTTCCTCGGCGAGCTGATCGACGACCTGCTGAATGTCAGCAAGGCGATGAACGGCAAGGAGCTGACCCTGAAGCTCGCCGAGTTCGACCTGCCGTCCATGCTCGCCGCGAGGCTGCCGGGGATCCACTATTTCGCCTCGCAGAACGAGAACCGGGTCGAGCTCGATTGCCCGGCCGACCTCGGGACCATGATCGCCGACGAGGTCCGCGTCTGGCGGATCCTGATGAACCTGCTGACCAACGCCTGCAAGTTCACCGAGGAGGGGACGATCCGCGTCTCGGCCCGCCGGGAGGCCGGGCCGCAGGGCGATCGGATCGTCTTCCGGGTGGCGGACACCGGCCGGGGGATGGCCCCCGACCAGGTCGCCCGGCTGTTCAACCGGTTCGAGCAGGTCCACAACCACCTGGCGGCGGATGGCTTCGGCCTGGGGCTCTCGACCTGCTCGCTCTACTGCCGGGCGATGGGGGGGGAGATCCGGGTCGAGAGCGAGATCGGCCGGGGATCGACCTTCACCGTCGTCCTGCCGGCCGCGGTCGACCGGCCCCGGCCCGCGGCCCCGCCCCGCCCCGCCCCCCGGGTGGCGACGATCGCCCACGCGGTCGACGAGGTGATGAGGGGCCACGAGACCGACCTGGTGCTCATCATCGACGACGACCCGTCCTTCGGCGAGCTGATGCGCCGCCACCTGGTCGCCCAGGGGTTCCAGGCCCGGCTCGCCTCGGACGGCGAGGAGGGGCTGAGGCTGGCCATCCAGCTCCGCCCGGCGGCGATCCTGCTCGACGTGGTCATGCCGGGGATCGACGGCTGGGCCGTCCTGGCCGCCCTGAAGACCGACGCGACGACGGCCGGGATCCCGATCATCATGGCCACCATGGTCGACGAATGCGCCCGGGGCGTCGCCCTGGGCGCCGACGACTTCGCGACCAAGCCCATCAGCCGCGACCGGCTCGCCGAGCTGCTCCGCAAGCACCTGGGGGGCCGGCGGGCCGAGCGGATCCTCGTGGTCGAGGACGACGCCTCCGCCCGCGAGCTGCTGGTCCGGATGCTCGCCGAGCACGGCTTCGAGGTCGGCGGGGCGGCGGACGGCCGGATCGCCCTGGAGAGCATCGCCGCGACCCGGCCGGACCTGGTCCTGATCGACCTGATGCTGCCCAACATGGACGGGTTCGAGCTGGTCGAGCGGATCCGCCGCGAGCACTCGTCCCGAGAGATCCCGATCATCATCGTCACCGGGGTCGAGATCACGCCCGAGGCGAGGCGTCGGCTCCAGGGTCAGGTCGCGCAGATCCTCCAGAAGGGGCGGGACGGCCGCGACGAGCTGTTCCGCGAGGTCCGGACCGTGGTCTCCGAGCTCCGACAACGATCCAGGAACGTACCGGAGGCGGCCGATGCCTAAGATCCTCTCGGTCGAGGACGAGCCCGCCATCGCCGAACTCGTCCGACGTCGCCTGGCGGCCGCCGGCTTCGAGGTCATCCAGGCCAAGAACGGCCACAAGGCCCTGGAAAAGGCGGCCGCCGAGCTGCCCGACCTGATTCTGATGGACATCAACCTCGGGACGTTCAGCCCGGAGGGGTGGGAGGTCAACCGCCTCCTCAAGCAGGACCCGGCGACCGCGTCGATCCCGGTCATCGCCCTCACGGCCCACGCGCAACAGGTCGAGCACCGCGAGCGCGCCTTCCGCGAGGGGTTCGTCGAGCATGTCACCAAGCCGATCGACTTCGACCTGCTGTTGAGGACGGTCGGCCGGTTCCTGGGAGGAAGGAAGGACGATGATCCCGGATAATCGCCAGGCCCCCGAGGAGCTTCCCACCCCGATGCCGGAGCCCGAGCCCGAGCCCCGGAACGTCGAGGCCGACGCCCGCGCACGCAGGCGATACCTCATCGGCCGCCGTCGCGAGCTGCTCGCCCCGGCCCACACGCTCCGGGATATCCTCTCGGAGCTGCACGCGGACGAGATCATCAGCTCGGTCAATTTCATCATCGATGATCTTACGACCGTCCGCGACGCCGTGGAGCAGCTCATCGAGATGTTCGACCAGGCGCTCCACCCGGACCGGGCCGACGGCGATGAGGCCCCGCACATCCTCAACCACCACGCCCGCAACCAGCTGGCGATCGTCATCGGCTACGCCGAGGAACTCCGCCGGGGCGCGACCGAGGCCTTCCTCGACGACTACTTCGCCGACTTCGATCAGGTCGGGGTCCTGGGCAATCACGCCCTGACGCTCCTCGACGCCACCGTCGCCCGGCTCCGATCGCCCGATTGCGCCCCGACGGCGGACGACGCCCGGGGGCCGATCGGCCGCGACCAGAGCGGGGGCGAGACCGCCGGGGATGCCGACCTCCCCTCGGCCGAGCCGGGGCTGATTCTCGTCGCCGAGGACCACGACAAGATCCGCGACCTCCTCTGCGGCCTCCTCGAACGCCAGGGGCACGAGGTCGTCCCGGCCCGGGACGGCCGCGAGGCCCTCGCCCTGATCGGCTCCCGCCCCTTCGACCTTATCCTCACCGACATCGAGATGCCCCTGGTCGACGGCTTCGAGGTCCTGGAATACCTCAAGAAAGACGAGAACCTGCGCGAAATCCCGGTGATCGTCGTCAGCGGTCATGGCGAGATCCATAACATCTGCCGGTGCATCAAGTCGGGCGCCGAGGACTACCTCCCCAAGCCTTATAACCGGGTCATCCTCAAGGCCAGGGTGGATGCCTGCCTGGAGAAGAAGCGGCTCCGGGGCCGCAACGAGCAGCAGCGCCGGCGGTATGATCAGCTCCTGAAATCGATCCTCCCGGCCCAGATCGTCCAGGAGCTGTCGGAGACGAACGCCTTCCCGCCCCGCCGGCGCGAGCGGGTGGCCGTGCTCTTCGCCGACATCGTCGGCTTCACCCGGTTCTGCAACCGGCGGCAGGATCAGCCCGAGGTCATCGTCCGCTGCTTGCAGAAGGCCTTCGAGGCGTGGGAGGAGGTCGCCAGCAACCTCGGCGTCCTCAAGATCAAGACGATCGGCGACGCCTTCATGGCGACCAGCGGGCTCCTGGTCGACGCCGAGGATCCGGTGATGGACTGCGTCCGGTGCGGCCTGCAGATGATCGAGACCACCCGGGCCCTCCTCGACGACGAGGGGAAGGAGATCGGCTGGGACCTCCGGGTGGGGATCCACGTCGGGCCGGTCGTGACGGGCGTGCTGGGCCGGCGCCAGTCGCTGCTCGACCTCTGGGGCGACACGGTCAACATCGCCGCCCGGCTGGAGAGCCAGGGCGAGCCGGGACACGTCAATCTCGGCGTCGAGTCGTGGGGGGCCGTCGCCGGTCGGATCCGCAACGAGGCCCGGAGCATGAGGAAGTTGAGGGGGACCGAGGTGGAACGCGAGGTGATCCACCTCAACCCCGGGACGGTCGAGATCCTGCCGGATGGGCGACCGGGGCCGGCGTGAGCCGCCTCAAGGGAAGATGGCGTTGAGGATCGCGGCGAGCCGGACACCGGCCTGCGCGACCCGGCGCTCGGCCAGGGGGAGGTTGGCGTCCTGGTAGGGCCGGTCAAGTTTCGCGCCGGCCTTCAGTTCGGAGCCGTCGACCGGGTTCCGGTAGGCCCCCCGGGCCACGGCCAGGCTCTCGTCGGCCCAGTCGGCCGGGTTCCCCCGCGACCAGGCTTCGGCCAGGTCGGGGGCGATCGTCTGCTCCAGGGCGGCGACGTATTCCGCCTCCGGGCGGCCGGCGTGTTCGAGGAGGCCCGAGTCCCAGACCCGGTGCAGGTTCGACCCCTCGCCGAAGAACCGGACCTGGAGGTCGTTGCCGCCCCGGTCGTCGCGGTGGCCGACGTGGACCGGCTGGTGCATGTCCTGGACGAAATGGGCCAGGAACTTGAGCGCCTGCTGCCGGCCGGCGCGGGGGGTGGCCGGGTCGGCCAGGATCCTCCGGAAGTCCTCGACCTTGGTGACGACCCCGCCCCCCTCGGCCTCGAACTTCCTGTCGTACTTCGGCTCGGCGATCGGCACGTTGACATAATGCCAGGGGCCGGTCTCGCGGTGATCCCGGCGGTAGTCGTCGGCCCAGGTCGAGACGTCGGCCAGCGACTCGCCCGGGCCGAGGAGGTCGCGGACCGCCGCCCGGGCCGACGGGGTGAGCCGGTCCTCGGCGATCCTGCCGGCGACCCGATGTCCCAACCTCCCCCATCCCCACGCCGGGCCCGCCATCAGCGACGCCGCCACCAGCGCCACGCCCATCGACCGCCCGATCCGGCCCGATCCGATCGCGTTCATCCGCTGCCCTCTCCCCGATTCCGGCCGTCCCGGGACCCCGAGGCGACGGCCCGCGGGGCGACCAGCCCAGCATAGGCGCGACCCTCGCCGCTTTGCTACTGTACACCGACGGAGGCCCCGAGCCCTCCGGGCGTCCTCGACCGATTTCTCCCCGCCAGGAATGCGAAACGATGGCCGGCGTCGAGCCCTACTCCCCGTGCCCGTGCGGCAGCGGTCAGAAGTTCAAGTGGTGCTGCCACAAGGTGGAACCGTTCGCCGACCGGGCGCAGAGGCTCTTCGAGGGAGGGCAGGTCGAGGCGGCCGTCAAGGTGCTCGACGAGGGCCTGCGCAAGGAGCCGGGCAATCCCTGGCTCCTGACCCGCAAGGCGATCATGCAGATCCGCCAGGAGCAGTCCGAGCCGGCCAAGACGACCCTCCGCCAGGTCCTCCAGAAGAACCCCAGGCACTTCGGCGCCCTGGTCCTGCTCACCCGGTGCGTGCTGGAGACCGAGGGGCCGGTCAACGGCGCGGGGATGTTTCAGCAGGCCCTGTCGACCGTCGGCGAGGCCGAGCGGCCCGACCTGGCGAGCCTGGCCCGGGTGGTGGCGATCCTGCTGGCCCAGGCCCGGCTCTACCCGGCGGCGCGGAAGCACCTGATGCTGGCCGTCGCCCTCGGGGCCGACCCCGACCAGGCGGCCCTCTCGGCCATGCGGAACCTCGACGCCAACCCCTCGATCTCGCCCTGGGTCAAGGACGATCATCGGCCGGCCGACCCCCCGGCCCACCTCGACGACGACGCCCGGGGCCGGTTCGACCGGGCCCTCGGCCTGGCCAACCAGGGCCAGTGGGCGCCGGCCGCCGCCGCCTTCGACCTCCTGTCGGCCGACGACCCGGGCGGCGAGGCCGACTATAACCTCGGCCTCTGCCGGCTCTGGCTGGGCGACGAGTCGGGCGCCGTCGGCCCGCTCCGGCGGCGGGCCCGGAGGCTCGGGGGATCGGCCGAGGCGGTCGACCTGGAGGTCCTCTGCCAGCAGATCGAGCCGATCCACCCCGACGACCGCGTCGAGCACGTCCAGCTCACCTGGCCGCTCCGGAACCGCGAGGCCCTGCTAACCGCCCTCCGCGACCAGCCCGACATCCACGACGACGGCCCCGCGTCGGTCGACCCCGAGGATCCCGCAGCGCCCGAGGTCGACGAGTTCGTCCTGCTCGACCGGCCCCGGATCGACCGGCACGACGGCAAGGGCCTGGCCGCCGACCAGGTCCCCCGGATCCTGGGCCGGGTGTTCGTCGGCAACGAGACCGCCGACCTGGAGACCTACGACGACGGCCGGGTCGACACCCTGGGCGACCGATTCACCGCACTGGCCGGCCGGGCCATCGCCCCGGCGCATCCCAGGACCCGGGTCCTCGACGAGGATTCCCGGTCGAGCCTGGCGCTGGTCTGGGAGTGGCTCTATCCCGCCGGGATGGAACCGGCCGAGGCCGAGCGGCTCGACGACGATCAGCGGATCCGGATGCTCCGCGACGTCTTTCCCGTCACGCCGATGCCCTACCTCGGCTTCCGGACCCCCGAGAAGGCCGCCCGCGACCTGGACGCCGCCATCCCCATCCGCGCCGCACTCTGCCAGTACGAGCAGGACCGCGGCCTGGCCCGCGCCGGGCTCGACTTCGCCGCCCTCCGCGCCCGCCTGAACGTCGAGGCCGAGCCGGCGGTCGACCCGGAGACGGCCGACCTCGTCCGCCTGCCGCTGGCCCGGCTCGCCTCGGTCCCGGTCGACCGGCTCGACGACGACCGGCTCGTCGTCCTCTACCGACGGGCCCGGCGGTTCATGATGGACGCCGCGATGGAGGCCGCCGCCCGGGCGATCGTCGACCGCCCGGCCTTGTTCGAACGCGGGCAGGTCGACCCGGTCTCGGTCCACTCCGACCTGGCCAGCCTGGCCTCCGCGCGGGGCGACCGGGCCGAGGCCCAGTCCTGGATCGACCGGGGTCGCCAGGCCGACTCGCCCGCTCGCCGGGGCCCGAATGCCCCGCTCTGGGACATGGTGGAACTCCGCCTCAAGGCCCGGGCCGACGCCCCCGAGGTCTGGGTCCCCGAGCTGGCCGTCGTCCTGGAGCGATACTCCCAGGACCCCACGGCCAACCAGATCATGCTCATGAACCTGGTGGAGATGGGCCTGGTCCGGCTCTCCCCGAACCCCGACAACCCCGAGGACATCCTCCTCGACAGCCGCCCCTTGCAGGCCGTCATGGCCGAGTACGGCCCCCGGGTGACCACCGCCTCCGGACGGCTGGGGGTTTCCGCCGCGAAGCCCGAAGTCTGGACCCCCGGAGGTCCCGCCGCCGGGGCCGGGGGCGCCATCTGGACCCCCGGTTCATCGGCCGCAAACACTCCGCCCGGCGACAAGCCCAAGCTGATCATCCCCGGTCGGTGATATCATGCCACGATTTGAGTATTGGAATGATTCGGGTGGGTGAGCGCGACGAAACCCACCTCAACCCCCGAGATTGCCCCTGGCCCGGTGGGTTTCGCCGCGCTCACCCACCCGAATCATTCAATCTTTGGGAGCTGGCGCCAGGCGCGTGAGCCTCCAGCCACGATCGTCGACCTCGATGGCGTCATGGCCGGCGTGCCGGTCGTAGGTCTGCTCCATCTCCTCAATTGAATCGAAGTACCCGACGATGAACGCGGCGCCGAAGACCTGCCCCTTCCGGACGGGCCGGCCGCCGATCTCCTCGATGAGGCAGACATACCCGCGCTGGTGGCACCACGCCTCCGAGACCCCGGCCGGGTCGAGCGTCATCCCGGCGAGCCAGGGCCCGGGGGCGCCCGTCTTCGGGTCGCGGAGGTGATAGGCCCGGATGAATCGACGGGGGATGGCCCGGTCGTCCCGGACGTAGAGGGATTTCTCGTCGGGGGCGAAGTCGGCGAGGAACTCAGCGGCGGGGATGGTCCCTCGATAGCTGAGGTAAACCTCGGAGAAGGAGTCGCCCCCGGCGTGCTTGATATGGCCGGGCATGTCGATCCGGAAGAACGGGGCCTCGCCGTCGTTGGCGACGGTCATGCGGTCGGCCGACACGAAGTAGCGGCGGCCGGCGGGGAAGACGATCGTCTGGTCCCACCGGGAGCCGGCCACCTTCCCGGGCGCGGCGATCTGATAGGTGAAGCCCTGCCGGATCGCGACATGATCCTTGCCGGTCACGATCTGCGGCGTGAGCTTGCCGGCCCTGGTGCAGATCTGCGGCCCTTCGATGCACCGCTTGGGGCGTTTGCCGTGGTAGGCATTGTTGAACAAGTAGGCCAGGTCGCCCGGGAGTTGGTCTCGGTACGCCTCGTCGCTGCCGGATTCCATCAGCCAGTCGACGATGTCGAGCCCGAAGCCCAGGTCGCGCGAGCCCGTCCGCTTGTCGACGAGCGATCGGCCCTCGACGCCCGAGACGTAGCCCGTCTTGCGGATCGACGCCTCCAGCGCCGGGCCGACGATCCGGATCCGGGCCTCGTCCTCGGCCACCGAGAACGGCGGATCGTCGGGAGGGCTCGGGGCGGGGGAGAATGCCGTGGTTGCCGAGAGGATCAGGATACCGATCATCGATCGCGCCTCCCCGTTGCCCTCAACTCGCCGTCTTGGTCCGGGCCATGTCGGGGTCGACGATCGTCTGTTCGATCGCGTCGTCGACCATCGGCCCGGCCTCCGCGGCCAGGCTCCGGACCTGCCGGAGGTTGGCCAGGTAGATGCAGGCGCCGACCAGCCCGCTGCCGTACATCAGCACGCGGAAGGCCATCATCGCGATGGCCCCGTTGTCGTGGTGGACCAGCCCGAAGAGCTTGCCGCTGATCCCCTCGACGAATCCCAGGGCCCCGAAGGGGACGGGGACGGCGGTGGTGAACAGGGTGAGCGGGACCATCAGGTAATGTTCGACCAGGGTCGGCAGCGTCCGGAAGATCGCGGTGCTGGCGACGTAGAAGGCGAGGACATAGAGGGCGTGGCCGAATGTGGCGACGCCGAGCATGGCGACCACCGTCCCCAGCCGCCTGCGGTAGGCCAGCCCGATCGCCTCCAGCTCGCGGACCGCCCGCTCGAACTTGCCACGCCCCGCGACCAGGCGGTTCAGGGGGCGATACAGGGACGGGGAGAAGACGACGGCCAGCCCCGCGAACCCGGCGGACAGCCCCGCCCAGACCATCCCGATCAGGATCTTGACCTGGGAGTCGGCCGAGCTCCAGGTGGCCGCCCCGGCGATCCCGGCCAGCAGGAACAGGCCGAGCAGGCCGAGGATCCGGTCGAGCACCATCGACGCCACCGCCTGCGGCTTCCGGTCCGGCTGCATCCGGCAGAGGTAGGCGGCCTTGATCACGTCGCCCCCCACCGCGCCGGGGATCACCAGGTTGAAGACGTTGCCGATGAACCCGAGTCGGACCGCATCCCGGATCGAGAACGACAGCCCCTGCGCCCGGACGAGCTGGTGCCATCGGGCGAACGTCATCGTCAGGGCCGCCATGTAGATCCCGAACCCCAGCGCGAAGAACTTGTAATCGACCGGGTTGCGGAAGACCTTGGCGATCTCCTCCCATTTCTGGTAGACCACCAGACCCAGGAGCCCGAACGCGAGGACCACCAGGGACACGTTCACGATCAGGGATCGCCGGGACGTCTTGACTGCGCTCATGCGGTTGGCTCGGCTCGGTGGGACCGGGACTCGGGCTCGGGGACGGATGGCTCTCGGTTCTCGACCCCGGATCGCACCCGGGCGGTCGGCCCGGGGCCCTCAGAGGGAGCCCTTGGTCGAGGGGACGCCGTGGCCCCGGGGGTCGGGCTCGGACGCGACCCGGAGCGACCGGGCCAGCCCCTTGAAGATGGCCTCGCTGATATGGTGGGCGTTCCGGCCGTAATGGAGCAGGACGTGGAGGTTCATCCTCCCCTGGGTCGCGACGGCCTGCCAGAAGTCGGCGACCAGCTCGCTGTCGAAGTCGCCGATCTTCGGCGACGGCATCGGCGCCTGCCAGGCCCAGCAGGCCCGGCCGCCGAGGTCGACGGCGCAGGTCACCAGGGTCTCGTCCATCGGCAGGATGCAATGGCCGTACCGGCGGATCCCCGCCTTGTCGCCCAGCGCCCGGTCGATCGCCTGGCCCAGGCAGATCCCGATGTCCTCGGTGGTGTGGTGGGCGTCGACGTGCAGGTCGCCCTGGCACGAGACGTCCAGGTCCATCAGCGCATGCCGGGCGAACAGTTCGAGCATGTGGTCGAGGAAGCCCACGCCCGAGGCGACACTCGACCGCCCCGACCCGTCCAGGGCCAGGCGGAGGCGGATGTCGGTCTCTCTCGTCTTGCGGACGATCTCGGCGGTGCGATCGGCCAAGGCTCGGGTCCTCCCGCCGAGATCGTACCAGGGAGGGGCGGGCCGTGCTACCCGATCGCCCTCAGGGCCGCCAGGAGCTGGTCGACTTCCTCGTCGGTCCCGACCGTGATCCGGAGGCCGTCGGCCTGGCCGGGGTAGCACATCAGGCGGACCAGGATCCCCCGGCCCTTCAGGGCCTCGTAGGCCTGCCGGGCCGGGGGCCCGCCCGTGCACCAGACGAAATTGGCCTGACTCTCGGGGACCCGATAGCCCCGGCCTCGCATCGCCGACGCCAGCCGGGCCCGGGTCGCCCGGACCATCGACGATGTCCGCGCGAGGTGGTCGCGGTCCTCCAGCGCCGCGGCACCTCCGACCAGGCTCAGGGTGTCGCAGTTGTAGGAATCCTTGACCTTGATCAGCCCCTCGACGATCTCCGGCCGGGCGATCAGGTAGCCGAGCCGGAGCCCGGCCAGGCTATACCCCTTGCTCAAGGTCCGCAGGACGATCACGTTGGGAAGGGCGGCGACCAGGCCGACGGCGTCGGAGTCGGCGAAGTTGACGTAGGCCTCGTCGACGACCAGCGGGCAGTCGAGCGTGCCGGCCAGGGCGGCGAGCCGATCGGGCGGGATGATCGTCCCCGAGGGGCTGTTCGGGTTCGCCACCAAGGCCAGCCGGACTCCGGGGCGGGCGAACCTCGACGGGTCGAGGGTCCAGTCGGCCTCGAACGGGATTTCCACCGGCCGGGCCCCCTGGATCTCGGCCAGGGTCCGGTAAAGGATGTAGCTCGGTGTCGGGTAGGCCACCGCGTCTCCCGGCCCGACGAACGCCCGGGTGAGGATGGTCAGCAGGTCGTCCGAGCCGTTCCCCGCCAGGATCATCCCCGGGTCGACCCCGTGCAGCGACGCGGCGGCCCGACGGAACGCCGTGCCGACCGGATCGGGGTAGAGTCGGAGCCGATCCCCCAGCGCCCCGGCGATCGCCTCGGCGACCCTGGGCGAGGGCGGATAGGGGTTCTCGTTGGTGTTCAGCTTGATGAAGCCGCCGTCGCGGGGCTGCTCGCCGGGGGTATAGCCGGCCAGTCGGTCGATGTGGCTGAGGAAGAAGCGGCTCATCGCGCGTCCCTTGGTGGCGACCCGGGACCCGGGCCTCGCGGTCCTATTCTCGACGAGGGAAGTCCCGGATTGGAAATTTGTTCTAACTTAGGTGAGTAGCCGACGGGACTTCGAGCGGGGCTTCGACGCCGGGGGGGTCGCGATGTTGAGGCAAGATGAGGTCCTTGAGGGCCGGCTGGAGCAGCTCGAAGAAAGCACCGGGCGTGCCAAATTCGATAGCAAGGTCCGGGCCCTGAAGATTGACAGCACCGAGACGCCGCTCCCGACCGGCGAGGATGGCATCGAGCCGATCGGCCGGATCCTGTCGCTCATGGAAGATCTCGCCCGGCGGATGGACGGCCTGGAGCGGAAGAACCGGATCTTGATGGAAGGGTTCCGCCATCGGGAATGGCGACGGAGGCGGGGATGGGCCATGATCGCCGCCGTCGTCGCCCTGGCCGGACTGATCGGGTCGGGGATCTGGATCAAGGGCCGGCTCGGTCCCGCGAGTCGGCCGCCGGCCGTCGTCGATGAACGCCCCGACGGGGCCTCCTGAGCGTCCGGGGCTCATCCCTCGACCGCGAGTCGGCCCAGCGCCGGGTCGACGACGCGGTAGACGGTCCACTCGTCCATCGGGACGGCCCCGAGGGAGCGGTAGAAGCCGATCGCCGGCCGGTTCCAATCCAGGACCGCCCATTCCAGCCGGCCGCAGCCGCGGTCGACGGCGATCCAGGCCAGCCGCGCCAGGATCGCCTTGCCGATCCCCCGGCCTCGGTGCTCGGGCCGGACGAACAGGTCTTCGAGGTAGATCTCCGGCTGTCCCCGGAACGTCGAGAAGGTCGGGAAGAACAGGGCGAAGCCGACCACCGCGCCGCCGACCTCGGCCAGGATCACCTCGGCGGCCGGCCGGTCGCCGAACAGGTGGCGGCGGAGGTCGTCGGCGGTCGCCTTCGCCTGGTCTTCGAGCTTTTCGAAGACGGCCAGCTCGCGGATCAGGCTCGCGATCGTCCCGGCGTCGTCGGGCCGGGCGGGGCGGAGGGTCACGTCCATCGGTCGGCTCATCGCCCCCGGTCCGGTGACTGCCAGCCCGATGGGGTGGCCGGGGCGGGCGGCGAGTTGCCCCCGAGCCCGATTGCCTTCTGGCGGAGGGCGGCGACCGACCAGTCGAGGCGATCGGGAGGGTGGAGGTAATTCCGGTACGCCAGCGCCATCTGCCGGGCGGCCTCGACGGGCGGGACCTCGCCGTAGCCGGTCCCCAGGCCGGGGCAGGCCACGACCCGGATCGGCGGGGCCGAGTCGCGATTATGGCGATGGATCGCGCGGAGGGCCGCCGCCATCGCGAGGTAGACGTAATCGGTCCGGTCGATCGCCATCGGGACCCGCATGGTCGGCGTGTGGGCGACGTACGGGTGGGCGGCGTCGCCGGTCTCGGCCAGGAACGACGTCCCGACCGGCTGCTCGCCCAGGAATTCGCGGAGGATGTGCGCCTGGACGTCGCGGACCAGGTAGGGGCCGAAATAGTGGTCAACCGCCGCGTCGACCCCGGCGTCCATCTGGCCGAACGAGTTGGCGGCGGTGATGAAGCAGTCGAATCGGGGGAGGTCCTCGAACCGGCCGACGACCACATCGACGCCGGGCAGGTCGCGGAAATGGCCCTTCCACGCCCCGCAGAGCTTGGGGTCGGGTGCGACCAGGATGAGCTGGATGGGCTCCACGTTGCGCCTTTCGGGGGGGCCGTCGCGGGTCAGGTGGACGTTTCGGGCCCTTCGAGCCGGATGTCGACGCTGTATCGGTGGGCGGAGAGGCCTTCCTTGTCGGCCAGCCGGCGGATGTCGGGGGCGAGCTTCTCCAGGCCCTCGCGGTCGACCCAGATCAGGCTGGTCCGCTTGAGGAAGTCGTTGGCCGAGAGCCCCGAGGCCCATCGGGCGGTCCCGCCGGTGGGCAGGACGTGCGAGGGGCCGGCCGCGTAGTCGCCGACGGCGACGGGCGTCTCGTGCCCGAGGAAGATGGCGCCGGCGTTGGTCAGGCGATCGGCCAGGCGGTCGGGGTCGGAGGTCGAGACGTGGAGGTGTTCGGGGGCGATCAGGTTGGTCAGGGCGATCGCCTCGGCCTCGTCGCGGACCAGGATCAGGGCCCCGAAGCGTTCCAGGCTCTCGCGGGCCAGGTCGCCCCGGCTGAGCCGGTCGAGCTGCTCGGCCAGGGCCGCGTCGACCCGGTCGATCAGGTCGGGCTCCCAGGTGATCAGGATCGAGGCGCCCGGCGAGTGCTCGGCCTGGCTGATCAGGTCGGCGGCGATGAACCGGGGGTCGGCCGTCCAGTCGGCGATCAGGACGACCTCGCTCGGCCCGGCGATGCTGTCGATGTCGACCTCGCCATAAACCTGCCGCTTGGCCAGGGCCACGAACAGGTTGCCCGGCCCGACGATCTTGTCGACCGGCTCGATCCCCTCGACCCCGTAGGCCATCGCCGCGACGGCCTGGGCCCCGCCGACCCGGTGGACCTCGGTCACGCCCAGGGCGTGGCAGGCGGCCAGGAGGTCGACGTTATACCCGCCGAAGGGCGTGGGGGGGACGACCACGGCGATCTCCGCCACCCCCGCCGCCTGGGCCGGGACCACCGTCATCAGGAGCGACGACGGGTAGGCCGCCGCGCCGCCCGGGATGCAGATCCCGACCCGCCGGAGCGGACGATAGCGGAGCCGGAGCTCGCACCCCCGGCCTCGCCGGAAGGTCGCATCGCGGTGGAGGATGCCCGACTGGAAGGCCAGGATGTTGTCGCGGACCCGCCGGATCGTCCGGAGGTACGCCGGGTCGGCCGATCGGTGGGCCTCGGCCAGCTCATCGGCCGAGACCCGGACGGACGAAGGGCCGAGCCGGACCCCGTCGAGCCGCTCGGTGTAATCGAGCAGGGCGTCGAGCCCCCGGTCGCGGACGTCGGCGCAGATCCGCCCGACCACCTGCTCGGGGGTGAGCGGCTCGCCGAACGCGGCGATCGTCCGCGCCCGCCCCTGGGGGCTGACCACGTCGCCCCGAGGGCTGAGCTGCCGCCTCAGATCTCGGATCGCCCCATGCGCGTCCTCGGAGGCGCAGTCGATCCGACCGATGTTCGTGGTGCTTGCCATCGGACGGGGAATCTCCGGACCGTGACCCATCCCCCCATTCTAATCGGCCCGGCCAGTCGTCGCCCCCCCCTTCCAGATCAAGGCCCGAGAGATCACTCGGGAAATCGCGATCGATCGCGGTGATGGGGAGCAAACCGGTCCGGAACTCCCGGTCGCGGGATTGCCGAGGCCTGGTGTGCTGGAATCGATCGCGCGGGCGATTTGACGTCCCGGGCCGGATCCGGTCTACTGGGTAAGTCCTCGGGGGATTCCCCGCGCCGGGTCCGGTCGGGCTCCGATCGTGCGATCGATCGGGGCCGGTCCATCCCGCCGCCAGGGATCCGGCCGATTGCGGTGCCGCCCGCCGCATTCGCCCGACTCGGACAAGATCGAACGAAAAGGAATCGCATGCCTTCGAACGCCGAACGACCCGCCCGCCGGGTCCAGCCCGCCCGCCTCTGGTTCGCCCTGCTGGCCGCGTCCCTGGCCCCGGCGGCCCAGGCCGGCCCGCTCCCCGCAACCCCGGAAGGGGCCCCCGGGCTGCCGAAGCTGAAGACCGAGCTGGCCTATCCTCGCCTCAAATTCGACCGGCCGGTGGCCCTGGCCTGCCCCAACGACGGGAGCAACCTCGTCTTTGTGGTGGAGCAGCACGTCGCGAGGATCCAGTCGTTCCCCGACGTCAAGGATACCGCCGACAAGAAGGAGTTCTTCCAGCTCCCCGACCCGATCAATCGGGGGAATGAGGAGGGGCTCCTCGGCCTGGCGTTCCACCCCGGGTACAAGCAGAACGGCGAGTTCTTCGTCTATTATTCGGCGAAAGATCCCGACGGCCGCCGATCGGTCGTCTCGCGGTTCAAGGTCTCCAGGGATGACCCCCGCAAGGCCGACCCTTCGACCGAGCAGCGGGTCTGGGTCTCGGAGAAGGATCCGTTCGAAAACCATAACGGCGGGTGCATCGAGTTCGGCCCCGATGGCTACCTGTACATCTCCCTGGGCGACAGCGGCGCCGCCGACGACCCGCTGACCACCGGCCAGAACCCCAAGGATTGGTTCGGCTCGATCCTCCGGATCGACGTCGACCACCCGTCCGACGGCAAGGCCTACGGGATCCCCTCGGACAACCCCAGGCTCCGCGACCCGAAATTCGCCGGCTGGGCCCCCGAGGTCTATTGCATCGGGCTCCGGAACGTCTGGAAGTTCAGCTTCGACCGCGAGAACGGCGACCTCTGGGCCGGCGACGTCGGCCAGAACAAGTGGGAGATGGTGCACCTCATCAGGAACGGCGGCAATTACGGTTGGAGCGTCGTCGAGTCGTTCCACCCGTTCAAGGCCCGCCAGAAGGCCGACCCCGCCAGCCCGATCACCAAGCCGGTCGTGGAGTACCCCCACGCGAACGGGCTCGACCCCCGGCGCAAGGATCTCGGCCAGAGCATCACCGGGGGCTACGTCTACCGGGGCAAGTCGCTCCCGATCGCCGGCGTCTACGTCTACGGCGACTACCAGACCGGCCGGATCTGGGGCGTCCGCGCCAACAAGGAAGGCGTGGCCGTCGAGTCCGCCGAGCTGATCGACGTGACCAGGCAGAAGGTCCTGAACATCGCGGCCTTCGGCGAGGACCGCTCGGGCGACCTGCTCATCCTCGCCTTCGACGGCCAGATCCACCGGCTTGTCCCGGCCTCGAATTGATGCGGGGACGCGCGCCCCGGGGTCCCCGAAAATCGAAGCCATGCCGCCCGCCCGGGCGGCATGGCTTTTCGCTTCCGAGGGGCCCCGGGCCGCGTTGTCCGGGCGGACGCCATCGGCTAGACTGGAACTTCGAAGGATCGAGGTCCTTCGGGGCCGGATGGATCGGGGAGGACGCCTCATGCCGGGGTCGATGAGCATCCGCCGCCGGGCCCTGTCGCTGGCGATCTGCTGGGCGATCCTGGGCGCCTGGACGGACCGGACGCCGGCCCAGGACCCCGAGCCGGCCCCGGTGTCGGCGGACGATGGGCTTCCCAAGGCCGGGGGATCGCGGTCGTTCCTCCGGTGGATGGCCGACGCGTCGGGCCCGATCGGGGTCGTGATCCTGGCGATGTCGTTCTACCTGATCGCCCTGATCGCGTGGATGGCCCGGGAGTATCGCCGATCGGTCGCCGTGCCCGATCACCTGGTCCGGGAAATCGGCGAGATGCTCGCCCGGAAGCAGTACACCGAGGCGTATCAACGGGTCGCGGAAAGCCCGACGTTCCTGGCCAGGGTCCTGGCCGCCGGGGTCCGCAAGCTCCCATCGGGCCAGGCCCCCGCCCAGCGGGCCATGGAACTGGCCAATGATGATGCCACCATGGCGATGGAGCACCGGACCACCTACCTGGCCACCGTCGGGACCCTGGGCCCGATGATCGGGCTGGTCGGGACGGTCTATGGGATGATCGTCAGCTTCCAGGTGATCGCCGATGCCGGGGGCTCGCCCCAGGCCACCCAGCTCGCCAGGGGGATCTCCACGGCGTTGTTCGCCACGCTCGAAGGGATCGCGGTGTCGATCCCGGCGATCTTCTTCCACGCCCTGTTCCGCAACCGGATCGCCCGGCTCTCGCTGGAGGTATCGCTGGCGGCCGAGTCGCTCCTGGAACAGTTCGCCCCCGGCGTCCGGGCCCCGCATCCGCTGGCGGCGTCGGCCATGGCTCCCCGGACCGCCCCGAGCGGCCTGTCTTCCCCTTCCCCGGGTTGACCCGGCCTCGGGACGGGCCGGAGATCGCGGCCCCGGGCCCTGAGCCGTCGGACGTCACCCATCCCAGAGGATCACGGACCCCGGAGGCTCGATGGCGTTCCGGAACCGGTCGAGGGCCGAGGGGACCTTCCAGCTCAACCTGACGCCGCTGCTGGACGTGGTCCTCCAGCTCATCACGTTTTTCATGATCCTGGTCCATTTCGGGACCAAGATCGAGGGGGAGACGGCGTCGATCCGGCTCCCATCGGCCCCGTCGGCCCTGCCCGGGGGCGAACTGGGGCTGGACCAGTTGGTCGTCGGCGTCGACGCAAAGGGGCGATTGATCTCGGGTGGCTCCGCGTACGAAGGCGAGTCGGCCCGGGCGTGGTGGGCCGACCAGGCCCGGGTCCGCCTGGCCGGGCTGGCCGCGCTGGGCCGTCGGGCCGCCGAGTTGCCCACGATGGTCATCGTCCGGGCCGACAAGGATGCACCCTTCGGCTCGATCCGGGCGCTGCTGGCCTCTGCCCAGGAGCTGGGCTTCGCCCGTTTCTCGCTGGTCATCCTGAAGGGGCGGAACCCATGAGCGCAATCGAAGGCCGGCGGCGGGCCCGCCGGGGCGAGGGCGCCGAGGAGGTCCAGTTCCCGGTCACGCCGATGCTCGACATGGCGTTCCAGCTCCTCGCCTTCTTCGTCCTGACGTTCGAATCGCCCACGGCCGAGACCCGGCTCGACCTCTACCTGCCCGTCGCACCGGTCGCATTACCGGGCTCGCCCCGGGGCCAGGCCCGGGTCACTCCCCCGAGCCGGTCCGACCTCGACCTGGAGAACGACCTCCGGATCCGGGCCGGGGCCGACGACCTGGGCGAGCTCAAGTCGATCCGGATCGGCGAGACGACGCTGCCCGACCTCGACGACCTGGCCGACCGGCTCCGGCGCTATGCGGCCCTCCTCGACGGCCGGCCCCTCCGGGTCCGGATCGTCGCCGACGACCGGCTCCGCTACGAGGTCGCCGCCCGGATCATCGGCATCTGCACCGCGTCGGGCGTCTCGACGATCCGGCTGGCCGACCCCGCCGCGACCGATCCGACGAGGGCCGGGCCATGATCGTTCTCCGGTCCTGGCAACTCGCGCCCCTGCTGGCGGCGATCCTGATCGCGAGCCCGGCGATCGCCGAGGACTCCGCCCTCGCGCTCGCCGACCTGGAAGCTTACCGGGATGCCCTCGGGACGAGGCCGGGCGGCCCCTCGCCGACGGTCAGCTTCCGGGACCTCTGGGAACGGCCCGCCGGTCACGCCGGCCGGGCCGTGGCCGTCGAGGGGCGGGTGGCCCGGCTGTTCCGCCAGCCCCCGATGGGCGAATTCCCGGCGCTGACGGAAGCCTGGATCCTCTCCCCGGCCGACGACCCATTCTGCCTGGTCTTCCCCTCGGGCGCAGGCCGGGCCTCGCCGCCCGTCGGCGCATCGGTCCGGTTCCGCGGGACGTACCTCCGACGGATCCGCTATCGGGCGGGCGACGTCCCCCGCCTCGCGCCCCTGATCGTCGGCCCCGACGCCCCGACGCCCTCGGGCCCGGGGGCCCGGCCGGTCGGCCCGTCCTGGTCGACGATTGACTGGATGGTGGGGATGGCCGCCGCCTCGGCGATCGCGATGGTCCTGTTGAGGAGGCACCTCGCCCGGCCGCCCTCCCTCTCCTCCCCCGTCGGCCCGCCCCCGACGTTCCTCGACGGCGACCCGACCCACGGACCCGACGGAGTGGCCCGCGATGAGCACCGATGACCCCGAGGCCGGAGGACGGACGGGGAAGGTCCGGCTCGGCCGCTCGCCCCTGACCGACCCCCGGGCTCTGATCAGCTCGTTCCTGATCCACGCGACGTTCCTGGCGGTGGCCTCGGCGATCGCCCTCCGGGCCGTGGCGACCCGGACCGATCCGCCCGCGCCGCGGACCATGCACACCGAGCTCGATCCGATCGACAACCGGGCCCCCGACGCCGCCGGCGGGGGCGGGACCGGCGACCCCGACGGCGCCCAGGCCGACGTCACCGCCGGGCGCGGGCTGCCCGCCCCGTCGACCCGCGACCCGGCGGCCGACGCCCTGCTCGCCGAGATCCTGCCGACCCGGCCGTCCGCCGAATCGACCCCGCAGGCCTTGCCCGGACCCTCGACCAGCGGCCTCGGCCTGCCCACCGGCTCCAGCCCGGGCGACGGCGGCGGCCAGGGGGGCGGCTCGGGCGGCGGTATCGGGTCGACGACCGGGCCGGGGACCGAGTTCTTCGGGATGCGCGACCGGGGCGGCTCGTTCGCCTACGTGATCGACTGCTCGGGGAGCATGACGACCCGGAGTTCGCTCGAAGTCGCCAAGCGGGAGCTGCTCAAGAGCCTGGCGCGGATCCCGCCCGAGGCGCGATTCGCCGTCGTCTTCTACAACCTCGACGCCAAGGTCTTCACCGACCCCTCCGGGCGGCCCGGCCTGATGGCCGCCACCCCGGCCAACAAGGACCGGGTCCGAGGACTCCTGGCGACCGTCGAGCCCAGCGGGCTGACCGACCACATGCTGGGCCTCCGGGCCGCCCTCGCGCTCCGCCCCGAGGTGATCTTCTTCCTGACCGACGCCGACCTGATGACCCGCCAGGAGGTCGCCCTCCTGCTCGGGCAGGTGGGCAAGACCCGGATCCAGGCCGTCGAGTTCGGCCTGACCGGCGGCCTGGCGGGCAATGCCGCGCTCCGGTCGCTGGCGAAGTCGACCGGGGGCACCTATCGCTATATCAACGTCAATGATTTCGGGAGGTGAGGCGTCTCGGCGCGCCGCCCGGCTACGGCCGGTCGGGCGGCCTCCCCCGGGCGAACACGATGAAGTCGTCCAGGCCGGCGACCTTGACGGGTCGCCGGTGATCGGGGAACGGCCCGAGCGCGGCGAATTTTCCCCAATCCGCCCGATACCGGGGCGGGTAGGCGACGAGTTCCGGGGACCTGGGCAGCATCCCCTCGGCCCCGAGCAGGTGCGGCCCTCCCCCGGGCGGGGGGATGTAGAGGATCGCGTCCTCGGTCGCGTACAGCTTCCCCTCGGCCATCAAAACGGCCAGCGGGTTCCATGGGAAGTAGGCCGAGCCGGGATTCCGCCTCGCGTGTTCGAAGGCCAGCTGATTGGGGTTCTGGCGGAGCCGCCGGATGACCTCGGCCCGGTGAAATACGATCGGGGGAGGTCCCAGGGAGATCTGCACCGAGAGCCATGGGACGCAGGCCAGCGCGGCCAGCGCCCGGGCGGTCCGCCGGCCCGGCTCCGGCGAGGGTCCGGGCCATCCGGCCGCGCCCCGGGCCACGAGCATCGCCGCGACCGCGGTGAAGTAATAGACCGTGAAGGCCATCGAGTTCGAGTCGCCGCCCAGCTTCATCGCCCCCAGGATCGCGATCGGCAGGTTCCCCAGGCCGACCAGCATGGGCAAGGCCCAGGGCCCCCGGGTCGACCGGCCCCGGGGCGGCCCGGGGGGGCGACCGGCCGCCCCGGGGTCCTGCCCGAGGTACAGCGCCGAGCCGATCAGGAGGAGCGGCAGGATGAGCATGTAGGCCATCTGGCGGGTCAGTTCCGGGATCCGGGATGAGAACAGGGACATGCCGGCCTGGACCCCGAACAGGTAATGCACCAGCGTCGTCGCCCCGTAGGTCCGGATCAAGATCAGACCCAGGACCACCCCGATCCCGCCCACGAGCGCCCCGTAGACGACCCCCGCCCGAGGGCCGAACGCGAGCGCGCAGTAAAGCACCAGCGAGGGGAGGATGAACGCGGCATTTTGCTTGGCCAGGACCGCCAGGACCGCCAGGGTCGCGGAGAGGGCCAGCGGTCGCCAACCGGCCGACTCCCGGGCCATCAGCGGGAGGCAGGCCAGGAGCCCGAGCCCGAGCGCGACCGCGTCGTGGACCGGGCTCATGGTGGTGTAGACCAGCGCCGGGTTCCGGGCCAGGATCGCGAACACGAGCAGCCCGAGGGCCACGGCACCCGGCCGTCCCGACCCGCCCCGGGTCCCGATCAGGAGGAGGGCCAGGACCGGCCCCAGGCTGTAGATCAGGGTCAGGACGCCGGCCCCCAGCAGGGCCGACGTCGGGTCGGGGGCCGCCACGGCCGGGAGGTAGGCCAGCACCGAGATCGGGCCGTAAGTGTAACCGACCGGGGGCCCCTCGTCCGCCCTCGGGTAGAGCGAGTAGCCGCGACAGGCCGCGAAGACCGGCGCCAGCCGGAGGCCGTCCATGTTCTCGTGCGTCCGCTCGATCATCGCCTGGGCGATCGAATCGAGGAACCAGACCCCGACGAGCCCGAAGAAGGCCCCGGCGACCCGGTTTCGGCGCCCCCCGGCCTCGTCGTTCCCGGTCGTTCCCGGATCGTCCATCGCCCTTCGACCTTCGAGGAACCGGGGCCGGACGACCCGAAAGATTCCGGATTTGCAGCGTCCCGCCCCGCGACGTCCTCGGTCCGGGCCGGAGGGACGCGCCTCACCGATGGTAACGGGGGCCGGCCCTCCGAGAAAGCGGGGAGCGCCCCTCCCCTCATTCCCAACGCTCGATCAGGGCATTGGCGACCTCGCGCGGACGGACGACCTCGGCGATCGGCGCCCGGGCCCGGCGGAACGACTCGTGGATCTCGTCGATCTCCTCGGCCGTGGGGTCGAGCGGGCGGATCGCGGCGACCAGCCGGGGCAGGACCTCGCGCCGGGCGTGGCGGCCGGCGTCGGTCAGCAGGGCGACCACCGTGAACGCCAGGCAGGTCGCCCCGACGCCGACGGTGATCCACTCCAGGGTCTCGCCCGGGAGCTTGGCGGCGATCGGGAGGATCACCAGGCAGGCGGCCGGGAGCAGGAAGGTGGCCAGGCATCCCAGGTTGCTCGGCCCGTCGAGCCGCCCGCCGGAGCTCCGCCGCGCCAGGACGTCGTCGGCCATCTCGAACGGCTCGCGGAGCAGGCCGGCCCGCTCGCCGGACGTCAACTTCCTCGACCGGATCCGGTCTTCCAGGATCATCCGGGACGCCCACTTGCGGCGGATGTCGGGGTTGGTCTCGGCGATCAGCCGTTCCAGGCCGGCATCGGGATCGCGCGAGGTCGCCGTGTAGGTCGTCGGGTCGGCGTTGACCTCCAGGCCGCACGTCTCGCAGATCCGCGCGAAGCCGACCGCGACGTGGCCGCCCAGGTGGACGTAGTAGAAGTGGCGGACGCTCTCCAACTGCACCAGCCGGGACGCCCGGAAGGCCCGACAGAGCGGGCAGAAGTCGGCCACCCGGCCGATGGCCCGGTGGGCGACCCTCCGCCCCATGGGGATGTACATCGCGATCGTCCGCCCCGATCCCGGGGCGGCTCCCTGGTGAAGTCCCCGGAGGGGAGACGTCCCGGATGGCCATCGGGGCCACCATCCGGGACGGCCCCGGGAAGATTGACGCCGAGAGTAAATGTTGTCGCATCGCCTTGGCGCCGACTATAATAGGCGGCTAGCCCGGTGCAACCGTCGTCCCACCCCCCGGCCCGACCTCGGGCCGGCCCGCCGAAGGAAGGGCCCGGTCGTGATCTCCAAGCTCATTGCGTATCTCCAGGGCGATCCCGTCAAGGCGGTCGCCCTGATGGCGGCCCTCGTCGCGATCGCTTCGACGCCGATCGCGTTCGCGATCCTGGGGCGGCTCGACTGGTTCAAGGCCCGGCGCGGTCGGGTGATGATGAAGCCGGCATTCTCGTCGATCGTCGTCGGGATGATGCTCGTGATGGGGATCCCGGCCATCTTCGCCGCGATGGTCGTCAAGAGCGAGGATTTCGACAAGAACCGCTACGAGTTCGACCCGAACAAGACCTGGTCGGTCCTCGAACAGGGCCGGCAATTCAGCGATGTCCAGAAGGCCGACGAGGCCGTCCGGGAAGAAATGAAAAGGCTGGCCCTGGAGCGCAAGAACCTGGTCGACTCGGTCAAGAAGCTCGACGAGGCGATGCTCACCCTCCGGGCCGCGTCCGGCCAGTCGCCCCCGGTGGCGCAGACGGTCCCGGCCGTCCTCGAACGCCTGGCCGCCGTCCGGCGATCGGTCGGGCTGGACGGGCCCCAGCAGTTGATGGACTTCAAGGCCCCGCCCGCGTCGCTCAGCCCGGGCCAGACCGTCGTCGCCAGCGTCCCCGGCCCGGGCGCGATGACCAACGCCACGCCCCCGTCGCAGGCGCCGACCACCAAGCTGATCGCCGGCCTGACCCGGCCCGAGGCCGACGCCGAGCTGGCCACCGTGCCCGAGCCCCAGCGATCGCTGGCCTCGATGCTCCCGATGGACGACCTGCCCGAAGGGTGGACCGTCGCCAAGTACGGCCCCAGGCACCTGGAGACCTTCAACGCCGACAACCTGTTCGAGAAGATCGACGGCCGGGCCGAGAGCTTCACCCAGAACAACGTGACCGGCATGGCTTATGCGTCGTACCACCCGACCGGCGACGAGTCGAACGAGGTCCAGGTCTACATCTTCGAGTTCGACCACTCCAAGGATCGCCGGGCCCAGGGGAAGTATATCGCCGAGAAGCCCGAGCAGTCCGAGGCGGTGAAGGTCGGGACCGAGGGGTACACCTCGGCCGGGAGCCTCCTGTTCTTCGCCGACCCGTTCTATACCCAGATCGTCTCGACCAAAGACGACGCCCGGTTCGCCGCCTTCTCGATGGAGACGGCAAGGCGAATCGCCGCCAGGCAGATGCCCGACTCGGGCCCGGCGGGCGACGGGTCGCCGAAGCCGGCCAAACCGGCCACCATGGCCGACGCGGTCATCGCCCTCCTCCCCGCCCAGGATGGCCGCGGGACGCCGACACTCGTCGCCTCGGACGTCTTCGGATACGGGTTCCTGTCGGAAGTCTTCATGGCCGATTACAAGGATGGCTCCGTCACCTGGCAGGGCTTCCTCCGCCCCTATCACTCGCCCGAGGAGGCGAAGGGGATCTTCGAGAAGTACGTCGCCTCGGCCAGGCAGAACGGCGGGGAGCCCAGGATGGTCGAGGCCGAAGGGGCCGACCAGATGTACGTCAGTGCCAGCGTCGGCCTGGTCGACGCCGTCTTCCGCAAGGGAAATGTGATCGGCGGGGCCAACGGCGCCACCGACTCCGGCAACGTCGAGGCCAACGCCGTGGCCAGGGCCGAGGCCTTCGCCCGATCCTTCGTCAAGTCGCTCCCGGCCGACCTCCCCAGGGCCGCCCCGGCCGAGAAGAAGCCCGCCAGCCCGCCCCCGGGCGAAGAGGGCTGACGCCCATCTCCCGATCATCACGCCCCGCCGAGCGGTCCCTTCAAAACGAACCGAGGTCGCCCGATGAGCGAAAAGCTGACGCGGACCCAGATCAAGAACCTGGAGCGGCTGGGCGGGGTGAATCCGGCCGACCAGCCGTTCTCGCGCCGGCAATTCGCGAATCAGGTCGGCACCTATGCCGCCGTGGCCGGCGGGGCGGTCGGCGCCGGGCTCCTGGTCCGCGACCGGTGGGGCATGGAAGGCGTCAAGCCCCCGCCCCCGGTCCGCCTCAGGGACTACACCGTCGGTCCGGCCCTCAGCAAGCCCAGCATGGTCGTCGTCCGCTCGACCCCCCCCGATGCCGGGGACTTCGCCACCAAGGAAGACGAATACCTGGCGAAAGAAGAGCAGGCGCTCCGGATGGTCAGGGCCGCCCTGGAGGAGATGGGCGGAGAGAAGGGCGTCGGCCACTTCATCACCCGGGGCGACGTGGTGGTGATCAAGCCCAACGTCGCCTTCGACAAGAACCCCGACCTCGGGGCGACCACCCAGCCCGACACCGTCTCCGCGGTCGTCAAGCTCTGCCTCAAGGCCGGGGCCCGCAAGGTGATCGTCTGCGACAACCCGATCAATAACCCCGAGAGCTGCTTCTTCAAGACCAAGGTCGGAGACGCCGCCCTCCGCGCCGGCGCCGAGCTGATGATGCCCCAGGACAGCTACTTCGAACAGCTCTACGTCGGCGGCGAGACGATCGTCAACACCTGGCGGATGTTCTATCGCCCGTTCCGCGAGGCGACCAAGGTCATCGGGATCTCGCCGGTCAAGGACCACAACCTCTGCAAGGCGACCGTCACCATCAAGAACTGGTACGGGCTGCTGGGCAACCCCCGGAACCAGTTCCACCAGAATATCCACGGGATCATCTCCGACTTCGCCCTGATGATGAAGCCGACCCTGGTGATCGCCGACGGCCGGAAGCTCCTGATGCGCAACGGCCCGACCGGCGGGAGCCTCAACGACGTCAAGAAGTCCGACACCATCGTGGTCGGGACCGACGGGACCTCGGTCGACAGCTGGTGCGTCACCCGGCTCCTCCAGAAGCAGCGGCACGAGATCATCTACCTCGACAAGATCATCGCCCGTAAACTCGGCAAGGACTGGCGCCCGCAGTGGACCCGCGAGATTACCGTATGAGCGTCTCCCCGCGACGAGCCCGCTCGGCGACCGGAACCCGGGGCGGGGCCATCCCGCTGATGGTCCCGCGCCGGTCGGGCCTCCGCGCGTCGGCGGCTGCGTTCTGGAACCTCTGCGCCGCCAACCGCGATCTGAGGCTGGAACGCACGGCGCGGGGAGAGGTGATCGTCATGGCGCCGGCCGGCTCGGATACGGGAATGAGGAACATGAGCCTCTCGGCTCAGGTCTGGAACTGGAATCGGCAGACCGATCTGGGCCTGGCCTTCGACTCATCGGCGGGTTTCACGCTGGCGGATGGGGCGGTGGTCTCCCCCGACACTTCCTGGATCGCCCGAGACCGATGGCTGGCCGTCCCGACCGAAGACCGCAAGCGGTTCGCTCCGATTTGCCCGGATTTCGTCGTCGAGCTGATGTCTCCATCGGATAAACTGGTTGATTTGCGAACCCGGATGAAACAATACCTCGGCCAGGGTGCCCGTCTCGGCTGGCTCCTCGACCCGAAGTCGGGCCTCGCGGAGGTCTACCGCCCGGGCCGGCCCGTCGCGGCGTTTGCCCGGCCGGCCACCCTCTCGGGCGAGGGCGTGTTGCCCGGCTTCGTGCTCGACCTCAAGGGCATCCTCTTCGATTGAGCCCGGCCGCGGCGAGGGAGGTCCCGATGGCGGTCGTTTCCAAGGTCAGGATCCGAATCGGCCCGCGATCGGCCGGGTTATCGATGGCTCCCGAGGAGTTCGACGACCTCCCGGTCTCCGCCTTCGCGGAGCACTATCGGTACGAACTGATCCGCGGGGTCCTCGTCGTGACCCCACCGCCCTCGAACGCGGAGATCGCGCCGAACGAGCATCTGGGCAATCTCCTCTGGTACCACCAGGAATATCATCCGCAAGGGTCCGTGATCGATAAAACCTTGTCGGAGCAGACGATCTATGCGACGCCCAATCGCCGTCGCTGCGACCGGGCCATCTGGATCGGGCTGGGCCGCGTGCCGGACGTTGAGAAGGACATCCCGGCGATCGTCGTCGAGTTCGTCTCCCCTTCCAGGCGGGCCCACAAGCGGGATTACGAGGAAAAGCTCGCCGAATACCGGGCCATCGGCGTCCGCGAATACTGGATTATCGATCGTTTCCAACGTATGATGACGGTCTACCACGATCGCCCCGACGGGGCCGCCCCCTCGATCATCAAGGAGGGGGTAACCTACCAGACCGACCTGCTCCCCGGATTCATCCTGCCGCTCGACCGGCTGCTGGCCAGGGCCGACGACTGGCCGCGGAAGCGGAGGTCTCCCCGCAGGCCGCCGGAGGGAGAAGCCCACTGATGGTCAAGATCCGACGGGCCTATGAGGTCCTGTTCCTCGGGCTCTTCCTGTTCTTCCTGCTGATCACCGACCTCCGCTATCTGAAGGGCTGGCCGGTCTCGTTCTTCCTGGAGGCGACCCCGCTGGTGGCCCTGGCCACGGCGCTGACGACGCATACCCTGTATCGGAACCTGGTCTGGGGCCTGGTCGTCATCGCGATCACGATGATGCTGGGTCGGGTCTGGTGCAACTGGATGTGCCCGTTCGGGATCATGCACCACTTCTTCGGGTGGATCGGCAACCGCCGGAACACCAAGCAGATGATCGAGGTCAATCGCTACCGCAAGATTTATGCGATCAAATATTACATCCTGGCCGCGATGCTCGCGATGGCCAGCTTGTGGATGATCCCGACGGCGATCGACGCACCGGGCAAGATCGCCAGGGCCTATCGCGATCAGGACGCGTCGGCCTACGGCTTCCGGATCGGCGAGGTGGTCGTCGGGCTGTTCCTGGTCGCCGGGGCGGCATTCGGGATCGGCAAGCTTTACGATCTCGCCTCGCGACGGCTCAAGATGGGCGTCCTCGGGGTCCAGGTCCGGAAGTCGGCGACGGTGGCGGTGGGCGCGGCCCTGTTCGCGGGCCTGATGGTGGCCCGACCCGGCCGGGTCTTCGACGCCGTCGGGACCGGGTTCGCCGTGGCGGCCGAAGAGCACAAGGGCGGCGGGACCAGCACCCTGCAAATCGGCCTGCTGGACCCGATCGCGCTGACGGTCCGGTCCATGACGACCGCCGTCCTGCCGACGGTCCAGATGGCTTCCGAGGGGGTCTACACGGAGTCCCGCGAATACTGGCAGGCGTGGATCGTCGGCCTGATCTTTTTCGGGTTCCTGATCGCCAACTGGTACATCCCCCGGTTCTTCTGCCGGGCCATCTGCCCGCTCGGGGCGTTGCTGGGGATCTTCAGCCGGTTCGCGCTCTGGCGGATCGACCGCGACCCGGTCCGGTGTACCGACTGCGACCTCTGCATCAAGAGCTGTGAGGGGGCGTCCGACCCGCACGCCGACCTCCGCAAGAGCGAGTGCTTCGTCTGCCTCAACTGCATCGAGGACTGCCCGCACGACGCCCTGTCCTTCCGGTTCCTCCCCAGGAAGGCCAGCGAGGTGACCTACCCGGCCGTCGGCCGCCGCCAGATGCTCCTGGCCGGCGCCTTCGGCCTGCTGTTCTTCCCGATGGCCCGGCTTTCGGGCGGCGTCCGGAAGAACTTCAACCGGGCCGTGATCCGCCCGCCGGGGTCGGTGGCCGAGGATGAGTTCCTCCGCCGGTGCATCAAGTGCGACCAGTGCATCCGGGTCTGCCCGACCAACGTCCTCCAGCCCAGCCTGTTCGAGGGGGGCGTGGAAGGGCTCTGGACCCCGATCATGATCTCCAAGATGGGTTGGTGCGAGCTGAACTGCACCCTCTGCAGCCAGGTCTGCCCGACCGGGGCCATCCGGGAGATCTCGATTGCCGAGAAGCTAGGCGTCGGCCCGTTCGAGTCCAAGGGGCCGATCAAGACCGGCACCGCGTTCTACAACCAGGGCCGATGCCTCCCCTGGGCGATGGACACCGACTGCGTCGTCTGCGAGGAGGTCTGTCCGGTCAGTCCCAAGGCGATCTTCACCCGGAACGTCGAGGTCACCGACCGTTGGGGGGCGACGCTCCAGCTCAAGCGGCCGTATATCGACCCCGAACGCTGCATCGGCTGCGGGATCTGCGAGCACGAATGCCCGGTCAAGGACGACCCCGCGGTCTACGTCACCGCCATCGGCGAGACCCGCGACAAGTCGCGGTCGCTCCTGCTCTCGCTCGTCGAGGACGACGCCCAGGACCTGGTCTCGGTCTGATCCGGGCCCGATGGGACAGATCCTCCCGCCATCCCCTTGAATCCGACGGGCCGCCGATCGACACTCGATCGGCGGCCCGCACCGCGCAAGGGCATCATCATCCCCCGGCACACGGAAATCGAACCGATGAAACTCCGGCTCAAGGTCGTCCTCGGCGGTTTGCTGCTGGCCAGTTCCGCCTTCGCCGTCCAGAAGGTCGTCAAGCGTTCCACGTTCGTGGACACGAATTACGGGTTCAGCCTGGAGGCGCCGCGATTCCCCGACGCCGGCCCCACGACGGCCGGCATCGCGCTGGTCTTCTCCGGCCCGCCGAAGGACGGCTTCGCGCCCAACGTGAATGTCTCGGTCCAGGCGACGGCGACGACCGCCAAGGCTTACCGCGAACTCTCGTTCGCCCAGCTCGATCAGCTCAAGTTGAAGCGGAATTCGGATCGAAACCTCAAGGTGTCGGGACGAGACGCGATCGAGGTCGACTACGAAGGGACCATCGGGGGATCGAAACCGCTCCGCTTCCTCGCACTCGCGGTGATCGACAAGGATCGGGTCATCCAGATCACCTGCACGGCCTTGCCAGAAGCCTTCCCGGCCGTCGAGGCGGAGTTCCGCGCCTGCCTCCAGAGCTTCAAGCTGGATTGAACGACATCGGCCGCGAGGTCCCGCGACAGGATCGGCCCCAGACGGAATCGAGGGTCCGCGGATGATCCGAGCCCGAACCTCCGTCGCGTCCTTGCTGGTCTTCGTCGGGCTGATGTCCGTCGGCTTCGCGGCGCTCCGGGTCTCCTCGCGGCTCTGGGCGAACGCGATGTTCAGCCTGGCCTTCGGCCTGCTCCTCGTTGCCGTCGCGGGGTCGATTTATCGCCGGGGCGGCGTGAGGGCCTTCTGCGCGGGGTCCGCGTTGTTCGGCTGGGCCTACTTCCTCGCCACCCTGGGCCCATCGCCGTTGAACGCCTTGCGCGACTCGATGATCACGACGCCGCTCCTGATCTTCCTGGAAGATCAGATGCTCGAGGATGTTCCCGTCTCGCCCCCGGGGATGGCCCGGGGCCTGGTGGCTCCAACCCGGCGATCGTCGAATTTCGTCGAGCTGAGCCCCTGGTCTCACTGGACCGCCACGGATCGCTCGAATCCGTTCTCCTCGGATTCGTTCAACAAGATCGGCCACTCCCTGTTCTGCATCGGGGTCGCGCTCGCGGGGGGGGTGCTCTGCCTCCGATGGCAAGTCGCCCGCGATGCGGAGGGGTCCGGGCCCCCCGACAGGTCGAGCGTGAAGCCATGAAAATGCTGATCAATCGCCCCGAGGCGGTCGTCGACGAGATGCTCGACGGGCTCGTCGCGCTCCATCCGGGGCTCCGGCGGCCGGCCGGCCGTTCGGTGATCGTCCGGGCCGACGCCGACGAGTCCCGCGACCGCCGGGTCGCCCTGATCTCGGGCGGGGGGAGCGGCCACGAGCCGGCCCACGCGGGGTACGTCGGGCCGGGGATGCTGGCGGCGGCGGTGGCCGGCGACGTCTTCACCTCGCCCAGCCCCGACGCCGTGCTCGACGCCATCCGGGCCGTCGCCGGCAAGCCCGGGGCTCTGCTGATCGTGAAGAATTACACGGGCGACCGGCTCAACTTCGGCCTCGCCGCCGAGCTGGCCCGCGCCGAGGGGATCGCGGTCGAGATCGCGGTCGTGGCCGATGATGTCGCCCTCCCCGAGTCGGAGCAGACCGCCGGCCCCCGGGGGCTGGCCGGGACGGTCCTGGTCCACAAGGTCGCGGGCGCGGCGGCCGAGGCCGGGGCCTCGCTCGCCGAGGTCGCCGCCGAGGCCCGGGCCGCCGCCGGGGCGGTCCGGACGATGGGCGTCGCGCTCTCGGCCTGCACGGTCCCCGCCGCGGGCAAGCCCGGCTTCGTCCTGGGCGAGGGCGAGGTCGAGCTTGGGCTCGGGATCCACGGCGAGCCGGGCGTCCGCCGCGCCCCGATCGAGCCGGCCGACGCCCTAGTCGACCGCCTCCTCGGGGCGATCCTGGGCCGGTTCGCCGCCCCTCCCGATCGCGTCGCCCTGCTCGTCAACGGCCTGGGAGGGACCACCGCGATGGAGCTGGCCATCGTCGCCCGCCGTGCCCTGGCCACGCTCTCGGGCCGGGGGATCGTCGTCGAGCGGGCCTACGCCGGGACGTTCCTGTCGGCGCTGGAGATGGCCGGCGTCTCGCTCTCTTTGCTCGCCCTCGACGACGCCCGGCTCGCCCGGCTCGACGCCCCGACCGCCGCCCCCGCCTGGCCCAACGCTCCACCCCGGACCAGGGTGGAACCCCGGACGACCCCCTCGGAGGCCGCGGACCCGGCCCGGCCCCGTCCGAGCCCGCCGGCGACCGAAGGCGGACGGGCGCTCGGCGAGGCGATCGCCCGGGCGGCCCGGTCCCTGATCGCCGACGCACCCCGCCTGACCGAGCTCGACCAGGCCGTCGGCGACGGCGACCTCGGGGTCAGCCTGGCCCGGGGGGCCGAGGCGGTCGTCGGCGAGTTGCCGGGCCTGCCGCTCGACGACCCGGCCGCGACCCTCCATGCCCTGGGCGTGATCCTCCAGCGGACGCTCGGCGGGACCTCGGGCCCGCTCTATGCCGTGGCGCTGGTCCGGGCCGCCGCCCACCTCCGGCAGGCACCCGGCGACTGGGCCGGCGCCCTCCGGGCCGGATGCACCGGGATCTCCGACCTGGGAGGCGCCCGGCCCGGCGATCGGACCATGCTCGACGCCCTGATCCCCGCCGCCGACGCCCTGGCCGCCGGCGAGTCGCCCGTCGAGGCCGCCGCGGCGGGGGCCCGGGCCACCGCCTCGATGAGACCGCGACGGGGCCGGTCGAGTTACCTCGGCGACCGCGCCCTCGGCCATCCCGACCCCGGTGCGGAGGCCGTCGCCGTCTGGCTCCGCGCCCTGGCCGGGGGGAGAGATCGAGTCTGATCGACCCTGTAGCCCAGGGTCCGCCGGGGAGAACCGGCGCTCCGGCGATCGCCCGATCGAAACCCTTCCGCCATCGGACGAGGCGGGACGATCACCAGGCTTCCTGACCCCGGCGACTATTTCTGCTTCATGACCCACGCGACATGGCGGGCGATCCCCTCATGGGCGAGGAGTTGCTCCCGGGTGTGATAGCGCTCGCCCAGCTCCGTCTCGTCGGGGATGAGGTCGTGGATCCCCGAGTGGCAGGGCCGGCAGAGGTGGAGGCCCCGGTGCCGCAGCTCGTGGATCGAGTATCGGCGGCGGAACCGGGCCTTGCGGTGGTTCTTGCGCGGGATGAGGTGGTGGAAGGTGAGCGGCTGGTCCCGCCCGCAGAGCTCGCAACGGTCGGGACGCCGCCTGTCGGCCGGCGATCCCGTGGAAAGGGCGGTCGATTCCGGGGACTTCAAGGGGGCGACCTCCTCGGGTCATCCCTCGCCGAAGTAGCGGCGGACCAGGGCGGGCAGCTCGGCGGTGAAGCGACTCCGGGGCAGGACCGGGTCGCAACCGGCCGCGGCGGCCTCGGCGAGGGCCTGGGCGTCGACGTGCGAGCCGAAGGCGACGAACGGCGTCCCCGGCCCGACGGTCTCCCGGTATTGTACGATCGACGCCGGGGCGACAAGGTCCCCGGCCGCCAGGTCGACGAAGACGACCACCGGCCTCCACAGGCCCAGCATCGCCGACGCCCGGGCGACGTCGCCGACGACGATCACCCGATGCCCGAGGGCCGAGGCCGTGCCAGTGACCTTCGAGGTGAAGATCAGGTCGCGGCTCAGGAGGATCCCGGCGGGGCCCTCGGGGATCGGCACATTAGACGGGTCGCTCATCGGATTTCCCCCCCTCGGTCCTCGCCGAACGTCCGGTCGACCCAGGCCGGCGAGAGCGGGCGGAGGTCATCGAGGACCGCGTCGGCCCCGGCCCCGCGCAGCTCGGCGGCCGAGTAGGTTTGAGCCACGCCCGCCGCCTTCATCCCGGCCCCCTTGGCCGAGATGATCCCGGCGAGGCTGTCCTCCAGGACCATGCAGTCTCCGGCCTCCAGGTCGGCCATCCCCGGCTCCCGGCGGAGAGCATCCAGGGCCAGGAGGTATCCCATCGGGTCGGGCTTGCCCTTGCGGACGTCCTCGGCCGAGACGATCGCCGCGACCCGGTCGCGGACGCCCAGCTTGCGGAGGGCGAACTCGATCTCGGGCCGGAGCGCCCCGGAGTTGATCGCCACCGGCCATCGATCGGCCAGGCGCTCCAGCGACCCGGCCGCGTCGGGGAAGAACCGCAACCCGCCCTCGGCCACCTCGAAGTAGCGCACGGCCTTCCGCGCGATCAGGGCGTCGACCCGCTTCCGGCCCGCCGGCCGGCCGGCGTCGGCCATCGCCGTCTCGAAGCACTCCCGGTCGTCGAAGCCGAGGTATCGGTCGTGATACTGCCGCTCGTCCATGGCGACGCCCTCGCCGGCCAGGACCTCGCGGAACAGGGCGAAGTGGACCGACTCGTCGTCGACGAGCACGCCGTTGAAATCGAAGATCACCGCGCGAATCATGCCGTCCCGGCCCCTCAAATCGTCGCCCCTCGGACCGTCAGATCGCCTCGGGCCCGCGCTCGCCGGTCCGGATCCGGATGCAGTCGTCCATCGGCAGGATGAAGATCTTGCCGTCGCCGATCTTCCCGTCCGGCCCGCTCCGCCCCGCCTGGATAATGGCGTTGACCGTCGGCTCGACGAAATCCTCGTTCACCGCGATTTGCAGCTCGATCTTGCGGAGCAGGTTCACCGTAATCTCATGCCCGCGATAAACCTCCGTGTACCCCTTCTGACGCCCGAATCCTTGCACATCCGTCACCGTGAGGCGGAAGACTTCCACCTGCGACAGCGCCTCCTTGACCGCCTCAAGCTTGGTCGGCTGGATGATCGCGATGATCAGCTTCATTGCGGGATGGCCCCCCCGATGCCTTCCGAAGCTCCGACCCCGACCCGGCGGCGTCCCGAACGGCCCGGGGAGCGCCGGCCGGGCGATCGATTGTGCGGCGGGCCCTCGGCCCCCGTCAAGCGGAAAGCCGGCGAGGGACCGAGGCGCGGTGAGCGTCACGAAAGTTGGTGGAATCTTTGTACAGAGCGGGCCCATCGGCGATAGTGGCGGGAAACTCGACCCTCCAGGCGGAGCCCAGCCATGCCGACTCCTCCCGTCTCGCCCGAGAAGCAGGCCGAGATCGACGACCTCGAGCGGGCCATCCACGAGGCCGCCGAGGCCGAGATCGGCCAACTCGCCGCCAACCTCGCCACCACCGACGATGCCCACCTCTTCGGCAGGAACGAGTTCCAGATCCGCGCCATCGCCCTGAAGGTCGCCGCCAAGGCCTACCAGCAGCACCTGACTAGAAAAAAAACGACACTCCTCGCCAATCTCCACCTTCGATTTGCTGGCTCGAACCCATTCTGGTCTTGAAAGTTAGGGCTCGCGCCTTGGTGAATGTGGTTGGTTACACGCCACCCTCACCAAGGACGCAAGCATGGGCACCGAAGCACCCACGCCGGTTGTTATACCCGTTCACCGCGCGCCCAAGAAAGCCCCGTGCCCGGAGTGCGGAAAACCGGGCCGGCGCCAGGGTGGTTTCCCTCTGATCTAGCCAGAATCATGATCGCGGTTTGTATCCATCCGCTGTGGTCGATGATCTCGGGGAGCCTTCGGATCAGGAGTCTGGCATGGAAGCCCACGCCTCCTTGATGGA
>JAABUK010000584.1_pt1 | contig 74989 bp, 73 predicted proteins | sample 5559141 | NCBI WGS metagenome assembly JAABUK01 (sample SAMN10711869, study PRJNA513367) | rock metagenome | isolation source: Antarctica rocks | place: Antarctica: Victoria Land, Pudding Butte nord | collected 2016-01-03
GAGACTTGCTCAGGCGCAGCATCTCTTCGCGCTCGGCTTCGGTCAAAGAAACATGATATTTTTTCGTAGACATGGATAAGCCTCCTCAGTCTTATCCATTCTACCTGGTTCTTCTACTAGTGGTGACGCAAGACAGCCCCCGGCACAACAAGTGCCAGGGGCTGTTTTTATGTCTAATTACTTGTGCTATAATATAAACGAAAAGACAGCCGTGGGGGCTGTCTTCTCACTCTTGCTGAAAGGAGGTGATGCTCTTTGAAGCAAGTACCCATGCGAATCGCTCTGAAAATCAGAGTGGTGGCGCAGACCATCGCCGCGATTGTTAGCGCAATCGCCGCGCTGCAACAGCTACTCAAAAAGTAGCATGACGGCAAGAGGGTGTCACTGGCTGGTGATGCCCTCTTGTCACGTAGCGATTATACCACGAATGTAAGTTATATTTACCAAACCGTTAGGTATGTCAGCAAAATTATTTACGCGCAGGAGACACACCCCATGAGAAGCCTGACACGCACGCCGCTCCGCTCCGCCCGGACAGGCATGGTCGCCGCCGCAAACCCGCTGGCGTCGCTGATTGGCGTCGAAACCCTGCGGGCGGGCGGCAATGCCGTGGACGCCGCTGTGGCGATGGGGGCGGCGATGGCCGTGATGGAGCCGCATTTGTCGCATCTCGGCGGGGATGCGTTCGCGCAGTTCTGGGACGCGCCTGCCCGCAAGCTGTCGGCGCTGAACGGCAGCGGGGCCGCCCCGGCGGGGGCGACGTTGGAGGCGATGGGCGCGGCTATTCCGCACCGGGGCATTCGGGCTGCCTCCGTGCCAGGGGCCGTCGATGCCTGGCTGACGGCGCTGGAAACGTGGGGGACAATGCCCGCCTCGGAGGCGCTGGCTCCGGCGATTGCGCTGGCCGAGGAGGGCTATGCCCTCCCCGCGTGGCAGGCGGCGCTGCTTCAATCGCACGAGGCGCTGTGGAACGAGTTCCCTGAGTCGGGCGCGGCGCTGGTCCCGGACAGACTCCGTGCCGGGGCGGTGCTGTATCAGCCGACCCTGGCCCGCACCCTGCGGCAAGTCGCCGAGGGGGGCCGGGCGGCGTTCTATGAAGGCGAGTTTGCGGACGCTCTGGTGGCCTATTCGGACGTAAGCGGCGGCTTTTTCACCCGCGCTGACTTAGCAGCGCACCGGTCACAAATCATAGAGCCGCTGCGAACGACGTACCGGGACGTCACGGTCACCGAGCAGCCGCCGGTCTCGCAGGGCTGCCTGCTCCTGCAAATGCTGAACATTTTAGAGGGCTATGACCTGGCCGTGCTGGACCCGGAAGGCCCCGATGCCGTGCATCTGATGGCCGAGGCTAAAAAGCTGGCCTTTGCCGACCGGCTGGCGTATCTGGGCGATGTTCCGAAAACGCCGCTGCAAACGCTGCTGTCCAAAGACTACGCCGCCCGGCAGCGTACACGGCTGAACTTGCAGACCGCCGCCCCGCGCTACTCGCCGGGCCGCCTGCCGGTGGTCAGCGGCGGCACGGACACGACCTCGCTGTGCGTTATGGACGGCCACGGCAACGCGGTGTCGTGGATACAGAGCGTCTTTCACGGCTTCGGCAGCGGCGTGGTCGTCCCCGGCACGGGGGTTTTGCTCAATAACCGTATGACCGGCTTCAGCTTGGACCCGAAGAGTCCGAACGTGCTGGCTCCGGGCAAAAAGACGATGCACACGCTTAATACTTGGATGCTCTTTGACGGCGACACCTTGCGGGCAGTCGGCGGCACGCCCGGCGGCGATGTGCAGGTGCAGACGAGCCTGCAAACGATCACGCAGATGCTTGACTGGGGACGTAATCCGCAGGAGGCCATCGAAAGCCCCAAGTGGAATGTCCCGCCGGACGGCCCGGAACTGGCTGTCGAAGACCGCCTGCCGCTGGACACCTGCTACGAGCTGCGCCGCCGGGGCCATGCGCTCACGGTGGGCGACCCGTGGTCCGGCGCGTGTGCCTCGCAGATTATCACGGTGGACCCCGACACCGGGGCGCGGCTCGGCGCCTCCGACCCCCGCGTGGACGGCCTGGCGCTGGGGTACTGAGGCCGGAGAAAATCTTTCGCCCTCACCGAACCCTTTTGCCGCCAAGCCCCGTCTTTATCTGTATGACACACGGCACACTGGGACACGCGATGGCCGCTGACTGGGGCCATTTACTGCGGGACGCGGACATTCGGCCCCGCGAAATCCGCGAAGAAGCCGCCTGGATCGCCCGCGCCCGAACCGGCGACGAGGCGGCGTACCGCTGGCTGCTGGAACAGTACCGGGGCCGGGCGGTCCGCCTGGCCGCGCACGTCCTGCGGCGGGACAGCGAGGCCGAGGACGCCGCGCAGGAGGCGTTTGTCCGCGCCTTTCGGCATCTGCCAACGTTTCGGGGCGACGGCCCGTTTTCGGCGTGGCTGCTGGGCATCGTCGTCCGCGTCTGCCTCGACCGGATGCGCTCCGCCCGCTGGACCCGCGAGGGCGGCGAAGTTCTCGCCGACACAGCCGCCCCCGATACGTCGGAGGCCGTCACCACCCGAGTCGCCGTTCACGCCCTACTGGCGCAGCTCACCCCGCCGCTCCGGGCCGCGCTGGTTTTGCGCGAGCTGGAAGGCTTAGACTACCCCGAAATCGCCGCCGCGCTCGGCATTCCCGTCGGCACGGTGCGCTCGCGCCTTCATGCCGCCCGCGCCCAGTTTCGCGCCCTCTGGCTGGCGTCGGAGGAAGCCTCCCATGACTGATTTAATGGCTGAACTGCGCGATGCTTTGACCGAACTGCCAACCCCGCCCCCATCGCCGGACTTCGACGCCCGCGTGCTGGCCGCCCTCAGTGTACCCCCGCCGTGGTGGGACTGGCGGGCCTGGCACTGGCACGCGCTCTGGCCTGCCCTGCGTCCTGTCATGCTGGGCGCGGGCGGCTCGCTCGGCGTCACCCTGCTGGCCCTGCACTGGACGCTGTCCGCCCCCGTGTCCGCTCCGACGTTCTCCGCCGCACCGCGAGACCTTGCCGCCGCCCCGGCCCGCCTGCCGCCTCTGGATGCCCTGCTGTCCCGCCCGGATTTGTCGGCAGGCAGCTTCGCCGCGTGGGCCGCCCTGCCCCCGCCGCCCGCCCCTGCCGACCGCCGCCCCGTCCCCCGCCGCCGCGCCGAGCGCCTGCGCCCCGACGCGCTGATAGTTTAGGATTTCCACTATGAGAAAGCAAGGATTTACGCTGATTGAGCTGCTGGTCGTCGCTGGCATTCTGGCGCTGCTGGCCGCCATTATTTTGCCTGTTTTGAGTCATGCCAAAGAGAATGCGCGGCGGGCAAGCTGTGCCGCCAATCTGCATCAGCTAGGACTGGCATTCGCCGCCTACACCCAGGAGTACGATGAAAAGCTGCCGACAACCGCCTTTGGGGGCAGTCACCCGTATTTCGTCACCAATGTCGGCTGGGCGGGCAAGCTTTATCCATATATCAAAAGCGTGTTCCCGTTTCGCTGCCCGGATGACCCGACAATAGACACCGTATTTTCTGGTTCCACGCAGCCTGCCGCCGTTGTCTCCTACGGGATCAACATCAACTTCCATGCCTCGACGGCTCTGGCACAAATCATTTCCCCGACGCGCACCGTGCTTTTATTCGAGATTAGGGGAGACAACGCCGAAATCCAGGACTTGAATGAAGGACCGAGCAGCGTGCCTCAAACCTCTGCGGCGGGCAACGGGGTGGATAGTTACCTGCCTAACCTGTCAGGAGGCTCTTTGCCCGATGGCAGTGAGGGGGCTATCTATGCGACCGGCCCGATGGACAACCACGCTTGGATTCCAGGTGCCTCTTCGCCGCGCTACGCCAAAGAGGCCCGGCACGATGGCAGCTCCAACTTCCTGGCTGCTGATGGACACGTTAAATGGCTGCGCCCATCTGAGGTCAGTGCAGGCAGCAGCGCACATCAAAGCAACGACCCGCAGGCACAATTCGGCTGCCTCGGTAATATCCCGAGACTGGGAACGATGCCCTGCGCGGAAGGAACTGCGCGGGAGCGCCATCGCCTCACATTCAGTGCTATCTAGCCGAAGGACCTCATCATGTCTCTTTCCCTGCAACGCGCCATTTTTGGCGTCGCCATCGGCGTTCTCGCCGCGCTCGCCCTTGCCCCGCAGACACGCTGGATGGTGCGGGAGCAACTGCTCATCAGCATCGGGCGGTATCACCTGCTGCCGCTCAATAGCGGCGCGTATATGACCTCGCCTGCTGCCGACCGTCGCCGGATTGAGGCCGCTGCCGCGTCGGCCCCGAACGACTTTGGCCTGCAATATGCCGCCGTGAATGGGGACGGGCACGCGGGGGTCGCCGCTGGGATGCGCGGGCTGGTGCCCCGCTTTCCGAACGAACCCGCGCTGTATGCCAACATTCTGCGTTATGACACGCTGGGGGCTGTTCTCATGGTGCGCCCCGAAGGCGCTCTCCTGACCGGCATCAAGCCAAACCCGCTCTGGAAGCCCAAGCCCCCGACCCCCGCCGCGCTGGCGGCGTTTGACCGGACCGCCGCTGATGGGGAGCGGGTGGACCCGGACAATGCCTACTTTCCGCTGATGCGGGCCGTGGGCCTGCTGGCCGTACATCGGGATGCCGAAGCGGAAGCCGCTGTGCGCCGAGCCGGGGAAAAGACCGCGTGGCGCGAGTATATCCCTGACGATGTCCAAAGCCGCTGGCGGCTGCATCAGGTCGCGTTTGACGACAACGGGGTCCTTCCGCAGGTATCCGTCTCCAGCGGTACGCTACTGCCGCAGTATCAGCGGATGCGGGACATGACGCGAGTGCTGACCTATCGGGCCATGCAGAAGGAGCAGGCAGGAGATGTCGCCGGGGGGCTGTCCCTGCGTGAGTCGGTGCGCCGGTGTGGGGACCTGCTGCGCGTGCAATCCAATTACCTGATTGGCGCGATTATCGGCTCCAGCCTCTGCGATATCGCCTGCCTGCGTCCCGGCGGCGCTCCGCCCCCGCCCGAGCCGCCTTCCAATGCCACTGAGGCGCAGCAGAGCGCCCGCTACCAGTCGAATGCACTGGCCTTTGCGGGCTATGCTCGGCGGCATGGGCGGGCCGACCTTGCGGCAAAGGCGCTGGCCGAAGCTGATGCGCGGGCACATCTCCAGGCAGTGCTGGATTACGCGCAAAGCCAGGAGAATTCTACTCTGGCGTCGCTGTTTCGGGCAGTCAACTGGTGGACGGCGGATGTGGCCGTGCTGGCAAACGTCTTCTGGCTGCTGGCGCTCTGGGCACTGGCCGCGCTGATTTACGCTGAGCGGCGGCTGGCCCCGGCGTCCCCGGACTGGGCGCGGAGCGTCGGCTGGCTCATTGGATTAGCGTTGGGCCTGGTAGTTTTTCTAGCCCTGCTTTATCTGCTGCTATTTCTAGCCGTGAACCTGTCTCCCGTGCTGGGGGTGTGGCTGACGGGGGCCACTGTCCTGCTGCTTGCGGCGGCCTGCGTGCTGGGCCTGCGAGATGCCCTGCGGCGAATTCCGTGGCGCACGCTCCGGCAGGAAAACGTGTGGCGCGGACTGGGTCTGCTTGGCCTGGCTTTCATTCTGCTTTGCGGTCTGTATACGGGATTGCTGTGGCAGACAAAAGGCATCTGGGCGACGTGGGCGACGCACTTCTACTTTCTGCCTTCCACCAGCTTTGGGGCAGTCCCTTACGACGACGCCCGGCGCAGTCAGCTTCAATGGAGCGCCCTCGGTGCGGCTTTAATTACGCCCCTTCTGCTCCTGCTGGGAGCCGCCCTCGCCGCCCGTCTGCGCCCGGCCCCGCGACTGGCCCGTTTTGGGGCGAGCCTGCGCGTTCTGGCCCCGGCAACCGCCTGCGTTCTGCTGATTGTCTACGGCGGCCTTGTTTTGGCAACGCTGCGGCAGGAGGCCATCGTGCGGGGGCCGATGGAAGCGACGATGCAGGACAGCGGGCAATACTTCGCCGCCCGCGCCGGTCTGCCGTGGCCGGGGCCGGTTAAATAAAGGAGCAGAGGCCCCCCCGCCCCAATTCTGGGGAGCCAGACAGTTGGAAGCAGCCTGCTCCTGATTATCTGGTTCCCCCATTATTGGGGGCTAGGGGGTCTCCGAGGGCCTGGCAGGAATTACCGCCCCCTATGCCGAACCTGCTGCTATGACCATTCCCGCCGCGATGCCCGAAACTATGCCCGACACAGCCCCCGACATGGGCCGCTTTTTTACAAACACCGACCGCAGCGTGTATGCGCTCCAAAACCTGCCGGAAGAAGTGGTCGCGTATCTGTTCGCCCGCTATTCCCGCTCCCGGCTGTCGCTCCGGGATGACCTGCGAAATATGATTGAGGCCGAGGATTTGGGGGCACTCATCGGCGCAGGCACGCCGGACACGCCGGGAACGGGCCGGGACATCGCGCCGTTGCAGGAGCGGGCGCGGGCGTTTGCCGAGAAGTATGTGCTGGGCTACGGGCACTCCTCGGTGGCCGAGCATGGCGTGGTGCATCTGGCACTGGAAGATGTCAGCATCGTGGCCTCCAAGCTGGTCGAAGATGCCCGGCTGGCATCGTACACCGAAAAAAGCACCCGCTACGTGGCCTTTGACGCCGGGAAAATGCACACGCCGGAAGCACTGACAAAGCATCCCGCGCTTCACGCCGAGTACCAGGAAACGATTGCAGCGCTTTTGGATGCCTATACCGGCTGGGCCGAGGACTTTGTCGCGCAGATTAAAGCGCGGACGCCCAAGACCGAGAAGCAGGCCGAGCGCGGCTATGACGCGGCCTCGCGGGCGACGGCGTTTGATCTCCTGCGGGCGCTGCTGCCGGCGGCGACGCACACCAATATCGGCCTGACTTTGAACGCCCGCGCGTTGGAGCATTTAATTACAAAGCTGCTGTCGCAGCCGCTGGCGGAAGGGCGGGTGCTGGGGGAGCGCATCAAAGAGGAAGCGCAGCACGTTGTCCCGACGCTGCTGAAATACGCCGACCCGAACGCCTACCGCGCCGAGACGGCAGACGCGATAGACACGCTGGCACGGGAGCTTTTGGGCGGGGAGACCGTGCCGTCTGGGCAGCCGTCCTCCGTGTCCCTTATTTTTGCCGACCCGGATGCCGATACTCGGTTAGTCGCGGCCATTTTGTACGGCCCCTCCGGCCTGCCGATGGAGACGTTGCTGGAACGGGTCCGGGCGATGGACGCGGACACCAAAGCGCGGGTGGTGGACGAATACCTGTCCCGCCGGGGGCGGCATGATGCGCCGGGGCGGGCATTGGAGCGTCTGTTCTGCACCGTCGAGATGACAATGGACTACGGGGCGTACCGCGATGTGCAGCGGCACCGGATGGCGACGCAGACCTTGCAGCCGCTGTCGCCCACGCTGGGCTTTGCCCGCGCCCCCGAGTGGGAAGTGTTCGGCTACGCGGACCGCTTCGACGCTCTGATGGCCCGCGCCGCCCACACGTTTACGCGAATGCAGGCGGCGGGGCTGATCCACGAAGCGGCTTACGTGCTTCCGCTGGCAACGCGGGTGCGGGCGCTGTTCACCTGGAACCTGCGCGAAGTGACCCATTTTGTCGAGCTGCGCTCCGCCCGGCAGGGGCATCCGTCGTACCGCAAAGTCGCGCAGGATGTCTACCACGCCGTCGCCGCCGAGTATCCCTTGATTGCCCGTTACCTGCGCCCAAATTTAAACACCTATGCCCTCACACGAGACTGACAGAGAGTTAAAAACCGCTGATAGCGGCGAAATCGCCGACGATGCGCTGATTGGCACGCCTGCGCCCCGGTCCAACCGCCGCCCATGGTGGCTGTGGGCGGGGCTTGGCGTCGTGGTCGGCGTTCCCCTGCTGCTGACGCTGATTGGGGCGCTGACCTCGCCGCCGCACGTCAAAGGCATCCCGGCGGGAACGCTGGTCTACCTGGAAGCCGACGCGCCTTCCGAACACACCACCACCCTGCGCGGCCTCTACGTCGTGACGCCCGGCACGCCCCCGCGCCTCTTGACGCATGAGACCGAGCCGCAGGACAGCGATGGCGGCGTCCGCGAGTGGATTACGCAGCCCGCGCTGTCGCCGGACAGCAAGTTCGTGGCTTACGAAAAGCAGCTTATCTCCCTTCAGGAAGAAAAGCAGTCCATCGTCAGCCAGCTCTGGGTGCAGCCCGTAGACGCCTCCGCGCCCGCGCACCTGATTTTAGACTTCACCGCGCAGAAGCTCAAACAGCCCGTTGGCCTCGCCTGGGACTCGGACTCGTCGGTGCTGGTTCTCGAAGACCGCACCGCCTACAGCGTCCCTCTCGAAACGCTGGACACGCCCCTCAAAATGCCGCTCGACCTGAACGGCCTGACGCTGGCCCCGACGCCCGCGCTGTCCGCCTCGCGCAGCCCATCGCTGACCGAGGCGGGCGGCTTTGCCTACTCGGTGCAGACCCCCACCGGCCCACAGGTCCTCATCCAAACCGCCGGTAAAGCTGCTCCCGGCCCGGCGGCCTCCGTGTTCGCCCTTTCCCCCACCGGCGGCGTGCTGGCCTATGTGCCGCCGGGCACGAACGTCCTGCGCCTCTCCAACCTCGCTACTGGTGCCACCCTCAAAGACATCCCCGCCCGCTGGGGCTGGTCCGTCTTCGGCAAACGGGCCGTCACCTCCCTGCGCTGGTCCCCCGACGGCAAACGCCTCGCCTACACCGTCTCCAAGCCCCCCGTCCCCGACGACGAAATCTTCGTGGTGTCCATCGACACCGGCAAAACCGTTCAGCTTCCCTACCGCACCGGCCTCGCCGCCTGGGACTGGGGCAAGTAGGGGCGCTGCTTGCCGCGCCCTCCTAATTGTCTGGCTCCCTCTCCTTCCAAAGGAGAGGGCTGGGGTGAGGTTCTTTGGGCCTTCTTCCACAGTCTTTGAGCAATGAGAAACAGGAATTAAGGCTAGATTGGCCGAAACTGGCCTTGATTTTTCTTTCTTCCCATTCCGGCACTCTCAGGCCGGGTTCGCCAACGAGTAAGGAGTTCAAGATGTTTCCATTTTTCACCCCTCGGTTTCTCACAAACTGGGTGCTTCCGTTTGTGTTTGCCTCAGCAATAATTGGTAGCGGACTTTTCAGCCAGCCGCTTTATGCGGAGGGTGCGCCCGTACCCACGCAATCTCATCAGCAGATATATCAGGCCGACTACACGCCGGTCAACCAGGGAGAATTCCTACAAGGGCTGCCTATGGTTCACGTCAAGATCAACGCCACACAAGAAGGAACTTTCTTAGTTGATACCGCTACTTCCGATAGTATCATCAGCACGGAACTGGCGAAGCGTCTAGGACTGCCTTTGAGTCCGGCCATCAATAAATTTAATAAGCCCCTTCTTTGGCGAAACAAGCCAATGACCATGATTGTCCCGGACAGCATGGAAGTCGGCCACCTCACCTTTAGAAAATCACCGCTTTTGGTGCTAAACGCCAAAGAGTTCGTCCTCTCGAACGGCTTCTCCAAAACCACGTATGATGGCATTCTTGGGACCAACTATCTGGAACACTTTGCTTTGATCATAGACCCCGTGCAACGAAAAATCGGGTTTTCTCTGCCCGGTTCCCTGCTCCCAGAGCAGGTGCGGTTGCTTGGATTGACGCAGCCTTCTGTGGTTTCTATCTCAAAGATAGAAAATGGATGGTTTGCTCAGGGACAATTTACGGACGGGGGCATTACCCAGGCAAGTACAGTCTTGATAGATACGGGAGCGACCAGTTCGGGCATCGCCGAAAAGCTGGCACAGCAACTTCACCTGAAAACTCTTAGTCAGGAAAAGCAAACCAATCTGGACGGAGCTAAAATCGTCAGCAAAACCAGTGCTGGTTCTCTCGTTGTGGGCAGCCTGTCACTCTCCGATGTGACGTTACTTATCCACCCAACGCCGAAAGGCGATCCAAGCCTTCATGTTGCTGACCCATCCTCATCAATCGGTATGGATATTTTGTCGAAGTACCGCGTCATACTGGACTTCCCCGGTGGCAAGATGTATTTGCAGCCGCTCCCGCCGCCCGTGCACAAAATCACCATCGGGCCAGGCACAATGCCGCCCGCACCGTAAGCCGCAAGCCGGGCGCGTTGCGGGTATAATCAGCGTATCATGTCGCCCACGCTGCTGAATGCTGACGAAGAAATCGATGCCGGGGTGTACGGGGCCTACCTGCGGGCGCAGGACAACGCCGATTTGCTGGATATCGCCCGGCATCTGGACCCGGACCTGTACCCTGCCCGCGCTCACTGGGCGGCCCGCGAGCTGGCCCGGCGGGGGCTGCTGGAAACGCGGGTGTATTCGTCTGCCGAGTCGGTCATCCGGCAGATGGCGCTGGGGGCGTTCACGCTGTCGCTGGCGCTGGTGCTGCTGCGCGTCTTCCTGTCCCCCGACGATGCACTAGGGCCATCGTGGCCGACCGGGGAGATGATCCCGGACGGGGCACCGCTCAGTGTGGTGGCAGGCATCTTCTGCGTCGCGCTGCTGCGGGGCGCGGTGGTGTGGAGCGTCAAGCTGGGGGCGTACTGGGGGCTGGCGCTGGGTCTGGGCGGATGGAGCGTGTGGCTGCTTCCTCGCGTTCTGCGCCGCCGGGCGAAGCGCGACGTGTGGCGTTTGGCTTTGTTTGGCTTTCTGGCATTGGCACTGGCAACGGCGATTGCACTGGCCCCCGGCAGTGCTATCCCCCTACTGTTTGCGCCGCCGCCGGGGCCGTGAGCGAAAGAGGGCGGGGGGACCCCGCCCCTACGGGTTCAGCCTGTGTCCTATCCTAATCCTTCCTTTAGGAAGGACCCTGCGAAGCGAAGAATGAGCGAAGCAAGGTGGTAGGTTCCTACGCGGGCGGATCGGCGAATGGGGGACGGACCACATGGTCGGGATACTGATATAAACGGGCCTGGCTCCAGCGCATCCATTTGGCGTGGCCGTCATAGAACAGGTAATTCGCGCCGCCCCGGTGTCGGTCGTATTTAATCCAGCCTTCGTTCGCATACTTGCCGCTGCCGTTCTGGACCAGGTTTTTCTCGCCGGGCCAGGTGTCGTAATCGTCCTGCGGGACATAGAACCAGGGGTTGTCGGGGTCGTCGAGCGCCTGCGAGTTGCGCTCGGAGAACATGATCAAATTTTGGTCGGGCAGGGCGTCCAGGGCAGCGGCGGTGGCGAAGCCGCTGAGGACACCTTCTTTGGCGTAGCGGCAGGATTTGTGCGTGAACACCGAGTTCAGCAGGTAGCTCCACATGGCCTGATGATTGGCTTCCGCTTGGCACTGCTCGCCGTTCGGGGCGGCGCTGCATTCGTTGCCCAGAACACTGATGCCGCCGTTGTATGCTATGATGTCATGCGCCTGCACCTGCGAATGCGTCTCCGAATCGTCGGGGCAGTAGATCACGTCGCGGCTTGCCAGGTAGGGCTGAAAGAAGATCGCCCAGGGCTTTTCGGCGTTGCTGTTGCCGCTGCCGCCCCCGGTGCAGCCGCTCACATCGTCGGGCAGGTCATGGGTTTGTGAGCCGTCATCCAGGACATAATCCTCGTGATGGTGGTAGAGAGCGCCGTCGTTATCGTTCATATACTGAGTGGCGGCTAGTCCGATTTGTTTTAAATTAGACAAGCAGGCGGTGCGCCGGGCATTCTCCCGGACGCTCTGAAAGACGGGAAATAAAATCGCGGCGAGGATGGCGATTATGGCGATCACAACGAGCAGCTCGATCAGGGTGAACCCAGGGCGTCGACGGATCATCAGTGTTCCAATTCTTAGGCGCTCGCCCGGCGAGGCAGGGCAGCAGTGGAAAGTCGCACCCTCACTATACCTACCTGCCACCGGGAACTGGCTGCCGTTTTGCTGCGTATTATTACAGACGGGTTGCAGAGTTGCATGAAACATAAAAGCCGCCGCACCGGGCCGAACCCAGTCTCCGAATACCGCCGCTTGCAGCGCGAGATACGCGCCATTTTTGACCCGTTCACCGCCCGCCACTGCGCCACCTGCGCGACCCCCTGCTGCATCCGGCCCACGCGGGTCACGCCGGTTGATGTCGCCCTTGCGGTCGGTCTCGGCCACACGTTTCCCCATTTGGAGGGCGGCGACCCCTACGCCCCGGCGGCGGACTATGCCGGGAACCGGCTGTTGTTGCCGATGCTGCCGACTGAGTCCGCCGCCGCCGTGCCGTGCGAATATCTGCACGAATACCGCTGCACATTCCCCGACGACCTGCGGCCATACGGCTGCACTGCTTACATCTGCGGCCCGATGTACGCCCACTTGCCGGGCGACACCCTGCGCCGCCTCCGCCGCCTTATCCGTCAGCTTGACGATGCCCACGTCGCCCTCCTGCGCGGCCTGCGTGATGCGGGCAAAATGCCGGCAGAGGAAGAAGGTGAGTAAGCACGTTTACTTTTTTGGCAGATTATGCCATAATACAAACAAGCAAGGGAACGCTGCTAGCAACAGCGCCCCCTCGCAAGTCAGCTACTTTTTAAGTAGCTGGTGAATCGCGGCGATTGCAGATACAATCGCGGCGATGGTCTGAGCGATTGCCCTGAGTTTCAGGACCTTGCGCCAGTGTTCTCGCTGCATAGGGTTTCCTCCTTTCAGCAAGATTGAAAAGACAGCCCCGATCAGACTGTCTTTTCGTTTGTAGTGTAGCACAAGCCGCTCGCCATACAAATGTGGCCCCCTGCCGCCTCCGTAAGCTTACCGGGAAATCCGCCGGCCTCTCTTGCCCCGCCCCCGCCGTGCCGATAAACAGCACATGGCACAGACACCGAAAACCATATCCCAAGCCGCGCCGCAGACCGTTCAGCCCATCCCGCTGGCACTTATTGCGCCCAACGAAAACCAGCCCCGCAAGTCGTTCTACCAGGACACGCTGGAAGAGCTGGCCGCGTCCATCAAAGAGCGCGGCGTGCTGGAGCCGATTGTGGTGCGCCCATTCCCCGGCGCGGACGGCACGCTCTACCAGATTGTCATGGGCGAGCGCCGCTTCCGGGCGTCGAAGCTCGCCGGGTGCGCGACCATCCCCGCCCTTGTCAAAGAGATGAGTGACGAGGACGCACACGCCGATGCCCTGCTGGAAAACTTCCAGCGCGAGGACATGAACCCGGTCGAGAAAGCCAGGGCCATTCAGGGCCTGCTGACATTTATGTCGTGGGAAAAGTGCGGCAAAACGCTGGGGGTCTCCGAGACCACCCTGCGCCGCTCGCTGGAACTCTTGGACCTGCCGCCGTTTGTGCAGCACGAGCTGACCCTGCGCGACCCCGCTCCGGGCCAGATGCTTCTGTCCGAAGGCCATGCCCGCGCCCTCGCCGCTTTGGCCCATGAGCCGGGGGTGCAGAAGCGCATGGTGGAGAAGATCAAGACCGAAAAGCTAAACGTCGCCGATGCCGAGAAAGTCATGACAGCCATTCTCAAGTACCCCGAGAAAAAAGAAGCGTTTCTGCGTGTTCCCCTTGCTATCACCGAGCAGCTTCTGAAGTCGCTGGGCGCACGCGCCGACAAGGCCAAACCGTACCGCCCGCAGACCGCCGAGCAGCACATGAAGGCGATTGACAAAGTCGGCCAGCAGCTCTCGGAGCTGTTGGACGGGCGCGTGATTGAGTACCTGAGCGCGGTGCAGATGAACCAGATGCTGGCGACCTGCGCGGAGCTGAGCCGGGGGCTGGAAGAGTTCAATCGCAAGGTGCGACTGGCCCTCAAATCCAAAGAATACGGCTTCCAGGAGACTTACATCCACTGCCCTCTCTGCGGGCGCGTGGAGCTTGTCGGGTCGCTGCGCTGCTCCGTCTGCTGGACCATCCTGCGCCGCTGCTACGACTGCGGCAACTACGACCGCACCCGCGAAAAATGCGGCGTCAACCAGGCGGCTATCTATGTCGCCGAAGCCGAAAACCCCAAAGAATACTCCAAAAGCTACAAATGCCCCGACTACAAGCCGAAGTACGAAGCGCAAGCTGCAAAGGTGCTGCGGACGGTGTGAGCGGGACAAGGCAGAGGCAAACAGAGGGCCGGGCGCACTGCGCCCGGCCCTCTGTTTGTTGTCTTTACTGGGGCACGCGCAGGGTGATTTCGGGCGGCGGGGCACCAGACTCAGTGGGCTGACCGGCGAAGACGAACTGGAAGCGGTAGGTTCCGGGGCGCGACAGGTCATAATAGTCTTTCACATTGAAGGTCCAGGCAGCGTAGTCCTTGGTCGGCGTGAGGGTGCGGGCGAGGGCAGGCGGCATGGGCGCGGCGGCGCGGGGCGGAACAGAGGTCCAGACACGCCGAGGGTCGGTCTGTTCGAGCGGCGGGGCGGCGGCGGGGTCATCCAGGGAGAACAGCAAAGTCGGCGTGACGTGCGTTTTCAGGAAGTCAGCGTCTATGGTCTGTGTCAGCGCCCGACGTGAGCGCAGGCGCAGTGTGATGGGCACGGGGTCCGTGGCGTTCACAGTATACAGGTAGGGATTTAGTGTCCCCTCAGCGATTCGCGCTCCGGCCTCCAGAAACTCCGTGACCTGGGGCCAGTCGTAATAATCGGGAAATGGGGTGGGAAACTCAATGTCTTCGGCGGGCACGCGGGCGATGTCGTGGGGGCCGACAAAGCCGTAGAAGCGGTGACCGTCGGCGGTGTCTTCCGCCTGCCAGACCATGCCGTCCTGTGCGTAGCCGACCCCATCATGGTACTTCTTGTCAGCCACAGACCAGATATTCTCCTGGCGCGGGTAGCGGTGGTCAGTCAGCCAGCGGGCGGGGAGCGGAAACTTTGGCAGCGGCCAGACCCGCGCCCCAGCCCCCAGCGAGAACACAGCACGGTTCGCGGCCACATCGGCAGCACTCGCCGGGTGGTCCAGACGCGGGAAGCGAAGCATGAGACCTTTCAGAAGCGGTGAGCCGCCTTCGCCGGGCAGGATGGCCGGGAAGATGGGGTTAAGTTCTACCGCAAAGTTTGCGCCATAACGACGCAAACGCGCCATAGTCTCAGCAATCGCGGCGTCTTTTTTGGCAAGGGGCCAATCGTATTGGAACGCAGGCATTCCGCTCAATCCCGAAAGCTGTCTGGCGTACATATCGCACCGGCGTACTTCAAATGACTGTGGCGTCGCTGGAAGAAGCACGTCAATCTCCTCATTGATCATCCAGCCTTGCGTCAGAGGGCCGCCCAGGGTGACGGTTCTCAGCACGGTTTTGTCCGCGAGAGAAGCCAAAGCGGCTTGCCGAAAGGGGACAATCTCAAGCAGCGGGCTAGTCAGCAGGCCCAGGTACAAATCGGGGTTCGCATAGGGACGGCTTTGAACGAGAGGAACCCAAAAGGAGTGCGGGTCCAGGAACAAAAAGCTCGCGCCCCGCACCACGGCAGGGTCACTCGGGGAGCGCCATAGCGGCTCGAAAATGTCCGTAGAGCCGAACGAAGGCAAATCCGCGAGTTTTTGGACTTGCAGCCAGCTTATATAGTCGCCGCAGGCTGCCGGGTCGCCGCTCTTGATGCGAGCCAGCGTCAAGCGTGTCACACTCTGAGCATAACTGTTGATACTGATCATAGTGCGCCAGTATTCCAGAGAGCGGCATTCTGTTTGGAACTGCTCGCGCAACACAGGCTTTGCGGCCTGCGGGTCCCAGGCGGCGAAGTAGAGGGCCAGCGTGGTTCCGTTTTCCACATCATCGAACAGCCTTGAAGCAGTTGTAGGTTGAGAGAACGTACTCAGTGTTGCCACGCGCCGGGCCATCAGGTCTGAGACAGACGGCGTGTGCCCTCGCCGCAGGGGGAAGCCCTGCGGCGGGGCAGTGCCAAATCCATTGCCGCGTCTAATCCAGCCGCCGCGCACTTTTTCGTCGTTCGGACGAATGATTTCATGGGCCGCTTCGAGCCACTGCTTTGGGGCAGCAGCATCGTCGGCCAGGGTGCGATACCAGCGTTCCTGCACCGAAACACCTTTGTTTTTGTTCCAGTATGCCTGAATGGCGACAGCGGCCTCGGTATTACTGGTTTGAAAGGCAGGACTAAACTCGGAGGTCTGCAAAATATCCACAAGGGCGGCATGGGCCTCACCGGCAACGCTGTCCAGAGAGCGGTCAGGACGAGAATTGCGCCCGAAGCCGACTGAGCGTGTCAGGCGCGTGTCCGTGCCCAGCGTGTGAATAAGCGGCTCCACAGCGTTTTCACCCTGCGCGACGAGGGCCAGCAGCCAGGGGTTACCGTCCGGGTTGAACGCGCCAGACTGACCACTCTGCTGGGTGGTCACCTGATCCAGCGCCCCGATCAGTGCCGCAATCCGGGCAGGCTTTTCGGGGATTTTCAGGATGTCGGCAAGGACAGGTTTTGGCTTTGGCGAGGCAACCCGCCGCTCTTCATCGGCCAGCAGACGCGGCAGGGGGTCAAGATACAGGAAATACGGCTGCCCGGCAGTGTGAACGCTGCCGCCGGGATATTCTGAAAAACCACGCCGTTTGGCTTCGGCTTCCACCAGTGGCCGCGCCGCCGTCAGCTTTTGGGCCGTCAGCAGAGAAAGCTGGTCATCACCGCGCATATGGGCCGTTACCGTTCGGTCGAACTGCGCCCAGACCCATTCATCGGCCAGACGCATATACGGCCCATTTTTGTCGATCCTTGTCCTCGATGGCGCATTGTCTGGCCCCAAATAGGCCGTCCAGAAATGGCGTGCCAGTTCCCCGTCGCCGAGTCGCATCAGCAGACAGACTTTCAAGGGCAAAAAGGAGGTCTCAGAAATGGACACTGATTCCGGCATGGCTGTGCCAAAAAAGCGAAGATATGGTGATAGCGAGCCTGATTTAGCCTGAGCTTTAGTATAGGCTGCACGGGCCTCAGAATCGGCTTTGACCAGTGCCTGCACATCGGCGCTTAAATCGGCCCGGTCGCCGACTGAGGCCACCGGGTAAACCAAACCGTTCCAGCAGACCGCAAAGCGCGGTCCCGTTTGGGGAGATTTAGCGGAGCGCGGCAGCACCCAGCCGTGCGTTGGGAACGCTTCCCCGCCCCCGTTCCAGGCATTGCCGACGGCCACCGAAATCTGCCGGTACTCCCCCCCGCGTGGGTCGGCCAGGCCCTCCTGAAACAGCGCAATCGTGGCGGACACGAGCGGGCCGGGCAGGCCCTCCGGCGGCGACCACGGAGAATGCTGCCGGGGCGGCGTCGGCAGCGCTTTGCCGGCAAACGGCGGCGGGTTCATCGGCAGGGCCGAGGCGCGAAGCAGGAGACACGCCCCCCAGCCGCAGACGAGGAAGAACGGCAGAAAACGGTTCATGGAGTGGCTCCTTTTTGAGCAGCGTCAGGCAGTGACCCGGCTTTCCAGCAGAATATCCAGCAGGGCGCGGTCTACGGGGTAGCCGTGGAGGGTTTCGTAGCGGGCACCGGGGCGACCGTGGCCGATGATACCGAAGTCGCCGGCGAAGTTCCAGAGGGCGTGGCCCCAGCCGAACTCTTTGTAGAGGCCGAATAAATCCGTGAACCAGCGCAGGGCAATGTCGTTGGGAGTATGGTTGTAGCAGCCGCATTCGCCGATATGGACGCCCGCGCCGGACGCTTCCACGTCGCGCCAGGGCTGGTAGAAATCGCGCAGGGCGGCGCGGTCCCATGTCCGGCCTTCCCAGACCTGCCCCGGATATTTGGGGGCGGGGGCGGCCAAATGGCCGTCCCACCACGACGCCTCAAAGTGGCTGACCGGCATGGGCTGGTAGCCGCGCCCGCTGTGGATGACGCCGAGGTCCGCCAGCTCCGGCATCGCCAGATGGCCGCCGCCGAGGCCGTCAATCACGATTTCGCGCTGCGGGTCGATGGCGCGGATGGCGGCAACGACCCGGCGCATCAGGGCGGCGTGGGTGCCTCGGGTCAGCCCGTACTGGCCCACGGACGGCGGCTCGTTGAGCAGGTCAAAACTCAGGGACTCGTTAGGAACGCCCTGAAAGCGGCGGGCGAACGTCTCCCACAAAAACACAAAGGCGTTTTGGGCCACGGCATCGGTCCACAGGTTATCGTGTTCCAGATGGTTGTCATTGATGCAGTAGCCGGGCGCACGGTGCAGGTTCAGACTCATCTGGAAGCCCCGCGTCCGGCAGGCGTCCAAGTAGCGGTTAAAGTAGGCAAACACAGCCTCGTCGGGGTGCAGGTAGTCAAAGCCGCTGGTCCAAGTGCGGTAGTCAGTCGGGATACGCACGAAGTTGAAGCCGAAGTCGGCCATAAAGTCCAGCGCCCGCGTGTCGGGTTCTTCGGGCGCTCTGCCGGAGCCGGACAGGTACATCCACAGAAAGTTAAATCCGTAGCGGGGCATGGGGCGGGTCTCCTGGTTTGCTCTTGCTGCCTGCAAGTTCGCTTTGCACGCAGGCGTTTCCTGCATTCGGATGATACGATAAAGCCGCCTTCGGGTAGAATAGCCGCATGAAACCGTTCCTGCTGTTTACCGGGCTTCTGCTCCCAGGGCTTCTGCTGGCCTGCGCTCTGCGGCCTGCTGCCGCACAGATGCCACTGCTTGCCCCCGTCCCTGCCCCTGCCCGGCTTCAACTTGCGCCGCAGGAGCGGCAGTTTTTCGCGCTGGGCGTAACGCTGGCGCGGGGGGCGTTTGCCTACGCGGAGCTGGCGAAGGGGGCAACGGAAGTGTCAAAAATGTCCTCGCAGTTCGCGCAAATTGGACCACTGGGGGACTTGGAGCCAGTTGCACAGCGCAATCGCAAAGACGCAAAAAACGCACTGGCACAGGCCGTTCGCATGATGAAAACGCTGAAAGCCCCGCCGTCCGCCCTGGCTCCCGTGCAGAAGGCCGCTGACCGGCTGGCAAAGGGGCTGGCAACGTCGCGGGATGCCCGGCCTTTGAAGCTGTTCAATGCGCGGGCGGCCCGAACGCTGTCGTCGCTGACTGAATTTGACGCGATTTCGTCAGTGCCCGAAGACCCGGCCCTGCGCCGCTGGCTGACAGGTTCGGCGCAGTCGCGTTCGGCGGCGGTGTGGTATGACGAAGGCACACTGGCGGGGCTGACGCAAATCGCCGCCCGTCACAAAATGCCGGAGCTGCTGCCGCCGACCGAGCAGGTTGCCACCGACCTGCGCGGCTTGCGGGACTGGCTTTCCCTGCGCCTGCCCGACTCCCCTACCCCGGAGCAGGCCGCCCTGCGGCAGTCGCTGGACACATTTTTGCAGGGCAGCACGGTCGGGCAAAAGCCGGGGGTCAAGTCCACCGCACCGCTGTCTCCGGCGCAGCTTGCCGCGCTTGGGGACATCAGCCGACAGCTTCAAACGCAGGTGCTGGGGCCGGACGCCGCGCAGGAAGCGGCAGTGCGATAGGACCTATCTCTGACGGAGGGCAAGATGGCAAATATCGGTCTCATCGGCATTGTCGGCGAGGACGCCGAGCGCGATTTCTGGGGAACCATGCAGCGCGTGGCGGAGATAGGCTACGGCGGCATTGAAGCACCGGGGCAGCTTGGCACGGGAGACGTGGCCGAAAACGTGAAGCGCTTTCACGGTCTGGGCCTTGAGGTGCTGACCGTGAGTGCGAGCCGGGAGCGCCTGCGCGATGAACTCGACGCCGTGATTGCTGAAGCTCACACCCTGCATTCGCCGCGTGTGTCCGTGTGGTGGGGAACGTGTGAGTCAAAAGACGCCGTTTTGCGCGACGCCGAACTCTACAACGCTGCCGGGGCGCGGCTGGCGGGCGAAGGGCTGACGCTCTGCTACCACAACCACGAACACGAGTTTCAAACGGCCTTTGACGGCGTGTGTGGGCTGGGCTGGCTGGCCGCGCTCACGGACCCCGCCGCGCTGTCGTTTGAAATTGATATTGCCTGGGCTGCCTTCGCAGGCGAAGACCCGGTGCGCGTCCTGCGGCGCTATGCGGGCCGCGTCCCGGCGGTTCATGTTAAGGACCTGTCACGGCTGGATGAGCGTGGGCACTTCACCGCCGTCGGCACGGGCGTCGTGCGAGTGCGCGAGGCCGTCGAAGCGGCGCGGGAGGCAGGCGCGGAATGGCTGGTGGTGGAGCAGGACACCCTGCGGCATCTGTCCGGGCTGGAAACGGCGCAGGTAAGCTATTGGAACTTGAAGGAGATGGGGCTGACGTAAGCTGTGCCGTGAAGAAAGAGGCGAGGGGCAGAAGACGAGGGGTTTCAACCCCTTGCTGCTATGGTTTCTCTTGTAGCCATGCCATTTTCTAGGTATAATTGCCCTATGAGCAATTTATTTGATGGACTGAGCCGTCTGGTGCCCCCCCTCGTTCTCGCCTGCGCCGCCTTGCTGGCCCTGCCTGCCGCACGGGCCGCCGACGCCCCGGCCCTTCCTGCGCCCCCGCCCGCGACGGCGGCGACCTACCAGGCGCTGGCCGAGGAGACCGAGGCCAATCTGCAAACGCAGGTGCTGGCGCAGTGGTTTCCCCGCGCCGTCGACCCCGCCGGGGGCTTTTATCAAAATTACAGCGAAGACTGGGTGCGCGGCTCCGGCAACCCTAAAGCGATTGTCTATCAAGCCCGTCTGACATGGCTGGCTGCACAAGAAGCGCAGCGCAATCCGGCTCAGAAGGCCAAATATCTGGGCTATGCCAAACACGGTCTGGACTTTCTGGCCGCGAAGATGTGGGATGCTAAAGACGGCGGCTTTTACTGGGAGATGGGCAATGACGGCGCGCCGACCCGCAATGGCGAGAAGCATATGTATGGCAATTCATTTGCGATTTATGCACTGGCGGGCGTCTACGAAGCGACCAAAGACCCCCGCGCTTTAGACCTCGCCAAACAGGCGTATGCGTGGCTGAACGCGCACGCTTACGACAAAGCGCACGGCGGCTACTATGAAGCCCTGACGCGGGAAGGCATACCCATTCTCGCGCCGACGGCGGACGGTCAGGCGTCTGACGAAATCGGCACGCGCTACGGCAGCAAGACCATGAACAGCCATATTCACCTGCTGGAAGCCCTGAGCGCCCTGTATACCGTCTGGCCCGATAAAGGGCTGCACTCGCGGTTAGAGGAGATGTTCGCGCTGGTGCGGGACAAAGTCGCGGTGGAGTCGGTCGGCTGCCTGAACTACATTTTCCTGCCGGACTGGACGCCGCTGCCGGACCATGATTCGTTTGGGCACGATATTGAAACGGCCTACCTGCTGGTCGAAGCGTCGGCATCGCTGGGCCGCCCCGAAGACGCCCGCACCTGGGCGCTGGCCCGGCGTCTGGTGGACCACACGCTGGACTTCGGCGAAGACAAAGTCAACGGCGGCATTTTCGACGCCGGGGAAGTGTATAGCAATACTCCTTCTGCGCCCGACAAAGTTTGGTGGGTGCAGGCCGAGGCGCTCAACTCCATGCTCCTGATGCACCGGCACTTCGGGGCCGAAGACCCGCGCTACTGGGCAGCCTTCAACCGGCAATGGGACTTCATCAAGACGCGGCAGATAGACTACCGCGTCGGTGGCTGGTACCCTGCGGTTCAGGAAAACGGCGCGACCATTCCGGGCCGCGCCAAAAGCGACGGCTGGACCGAATGCTACCATCAGGGCCGCGCCCTGATCAATGTCACCGCCGACTTGCGGGCACTGGCCGCAAAGGCCGGAACTCAGTGATAGCGGCACAATACTGACAGCGGCACAAAAACAGCCGCCGCGCATTGGAGCGCGGGGGCCATTGTTGTTGATACGGTTAGCGCGTACCACCTGCCGTGCCGCTGGTGGTTCCGGTAGACGTGCCTGCCCCGGACGGTCCGGGAGGGGATGCAGGAGCACCCGGTGCTCCGGCAGCACCCGGTGCTCCGGCAGCTCCTGGCGCACCGGCAGGACCAGGTGCTCCTGCGGGGCCGGGCGCACCGCCGCCGCCGGGAACCACAACTGTTGTGTTCTTCGGCTGCGCGGACGGTGTCACCACAGTGGTGGGCGGCGGGTTGTCATCATGGGGGGCACACCCGGCCAGCCCAAAGGCCAGCGTTCCGAGGGCCAAAGCGGCCAAACCTGTCTTCAAATTCATGCGAAGGTCCTCCTGAGAACAGCTACCGTAACGTACAGCGTTCCGGCAGCAAGATAGCGCGTTATCCCCCAAGCGGCCTGCCTGCTAAACACGGGCTTGTTTCGGTCAGACGCGGGCGGCTTCAAAGCACGTTCTTACCGGGTAAACTGAAACTAAGTCAGCACCCGCTGTCAACAAGTTGCTTTCGGGGGACAAATTCATGACAATGCCACAGACAATTCCGCAAACAGCGCCGTCGCAAGACCAGTACGGTCAGCCTTTGGATGATACGACGCAGCGCGGGTTAGCAATCTATGAGACGCGGCTGAAAGCACTTTTGGAACCTGCTCACAATGACGAAGTCGTTGCCATTCATTTGGACAGCGGGGAGTATGCGATCGCTGACTCGTCGCCGGAAGCACTGCGGGCGATCCGCCGAACCCACCCTAGCGGACTTCTCTTTCTCTACACCATCGGCCCGGCTTTGGACTACGGGCTGGCCCGGCGCATGAGTGGTTTGGGCGCGGGGGCAGTATGGCCCTAATGGAAGGCCCTGAACGGAGATGGAGCAGGACGGCGAAGTATGTCTGGAACCGCTGTAAAGCAAACTCATAGCTCTGCAAAACGATACCCCCACAATAATTGTGGGGGTATCGTTGATTTGCTTGACATTTTGCCAGCAATTATGCCATAATAAAATATGGCAACGCAAAATAACGACACATTTCCCACCATGTTGGATGTTTCCGAAACTGCCGCCGCGTTTGCCCGGCGCACGCTGGAAGCCATTCGAGAACAGGAAGAAGACCCGGTTGCCGAGCTTCGCAAAATCACGGTGCGAGTCCCCGTGGAAATCGTGACTATTCTGGATTATGTCGGCAGCAAGTTGCGTCTCAGCCGCACCGGACTTGCGGAAGAGCTTCTATGCCGGGCAGCGGAAGAAGTTCTGGCCGTCGTCGGGCAGCCAACCGAAGACGAGGGGGGATCACTGATTCTCCCTTCGGAGATTGAAGCCGCTGTTCTTTCCATCACGCGCAAGCAGGCCATTGAGCAGTTGCGGCGAAACCCGGATGCTCTCACTGACGAGCAAATCACAATCATCAACAGCATCAACAAGTCCTAGAAAGAGAGGCAAACACAATGGCAGATTTCAAGCAGTTGTACGAAGAGAAAATGCGGCTGGAGAAACGCATCGTAAAAGCGCGAAAAGAACTAGCCGAGTCAGAAGTGCGGCTGAAAACCGTTAATCAAGAAATCGAAGCTGACACTCTAGCTATGGCCGAGCGCAACAAAGAGCGCCAAGCATGGTTTGACCAAGAGCGTTCTTAAAAGCGTTCGTGAAGGGGAACCGCAATAAAACGCCCCCGTACCATTGGTACAGGGGCGTTTGCTTCTCATCAGCTTACTTGTGATTACTTATGAACGCTTGCGCCTTTCACGTCCTGGGCGGCTTCCATGATCGCTTCGGAGAGGGTCGGGTGGGCGTGGATGGTGTGCATCAGCTCATCAATCGTGGACTCCAACTTGATGGAGACACAGCACTCGTGGATCAAGTCCGTGGCGTGCGGGCCGATAATGTGGACCCCTAAAATCTCGCCGTATTTGGCGTCGGTGACGATCTTCACCAGCCCGACGTTTTCGTTAATCGCCATCGCTTTGCCGAGGGACTTGAACGTGAACTTGCCAACTTTGACGTCGTAGCCCGCTTCTTTGGCCTGCGCTTCGTTCAGACCCGTCCACGCCATCTCCGGCTCGGTGTAGACGCAGTAGGGAACGGCGGTGTAGTCCATTTTCACGCTCGCGCCGAGCGCGTTCTCGGCGGCGACTTCGCCCTCGCGGGTGGCAACGTGCGCCAGGCCGCCGCCCGCCGCGTCGCCGATGGCGTAGATGTGCGGCACATTGGTCCGCATATATTCGTCCACCATCAGCTTGCGGTCAAAGGTGACGCCCGCGTTCTCCAGGCCAAGCCCATCGGTGTAGGCGCGGCGTCCCACGCCGATTAAGAGCTTGTCGAACTCCAGCTCGCCGTCGCCCTTTTCGGTGACATACTTCACCTTGCGGCCCGGCACGTCAATCGCCACGACTTTGGTGTTTGTCATTACTTTGACGCCCGCTTTGGTCAGGAGCTTTTGCAGCTCATTGGACAGGTCGGGGTCGGCGGCGGGCACGATGGTCGGCAGCAGCTCAATCAAAGTCACTTCCGCGCCCAGCCCGCGATACGTGTAGGCGAACTCGGTCCCGACCGCGCCGGAGCCGAGGACGACCAGCCGCTTGGGGACTTCGGGGGCAGACACGGCTTCATTGGAGGTCCAGAGGGTCGTGTGACCGAGCGTGCCATTGGCCTTGCGGTTCTTGACTTCGCGGTTATCCACAAAGACGTCGGCTTCGGGCGTGTCCGCACCGATCACCTGAATGGACGGGTGCAGCTTGGCAACCACGCTGCCGGTCGCCAGAATAATGGACGCCGCCGTGATCTTCTCCGTCGTGCCGTCTTCGGTGGCAGCTTCAACCGTGTGCGGGTCCAGCAGCTTGCCTTTGCCTTTGATAAAGCGGACACCGTTCTTCTTGAACAGGAACTCGACGCCGGACACCAGCGTTTTGACGACTTTGTCTTTGCGGGCCATCAGCGCGGGGAAGTCATAGCCGATCTCGCCGCCGATGGTCAGGCCAAAGTCCGCGAAGTGCTTCGCCTGCTCCAAAGCCGCGACCGAGCCAATCATGGTTTTGGTAGGAATGCAGCCCCAGTTGAGGCACGTTCCGCCCGCGTTGTCGAAGTCAATACAGACCACTTTCGCGCCCATCTTGGCCGCGTGAATGGCGGCGGGATAGCCGCCCGGTCCGCCGCCGATGACCACTAAATCTACATCATACTGCGCCATTTGAAAATCCTTCGTTTTGACTCTCGGTCTTATTGTGGTGCCGCTTTGTTATATCAATAGAACACCACGCGGGCACGATTTGTGCCTGACATAAGCGAAACCGGCACTAAAAGTGCCGGTCTACTAGCAAACGGAAAAAGTGTCTCCGACACTGAGGACTGGCAAACGTGGCCGGTTCTTAATCATGAGTCGCGGAGCGACTTTATCGGTTTGCTAGTAGACCGGCACTTTTAGTGCCGGGTCGGCCCCGTGACCCAAAATACGGTCATGCCCTGGGCGGGATTCGAACCCGCACGGGGTTGCCCCCGGAGGATTTTACTTACCACTACCGCTTTCGCGGCCTGCTGCTTTCCCCGAAACGAGAAAAAGCCGTTTGTGGTCTGGACTGTCTCTTCGCCATGCCGCCGATCAAAGCGGGTTAGGCGGCTCCTGTACAGTCTCTACACTCGGCACACGGGTTTTCCCCAATGCCTAGCTCGGGATTGTCCTGCTCTGCGTCTGCTTTATTCGCAGGCAAAGTTTAGAGTTCCCCGAATTAGGGAGCTGCTACGGCAGGGTTTCCCCCGCCGCGACCCATACTCAAGTCCGCTGTGTCTGCCATTCCACCACCAGGGCATGATGCCTCCGAAGTATACCACGCGGCAGGAAAAGAAGTCAAACGGCAGCGCAAATGGCGCGGCGGCAGAGAATTTGGGAGCCAAAGAAGCCGTGGGAATAAATTCCTCGGCTATGGGGCGCAGACGCCGTCTGTCCGCCTTCGCGGACAAAGAATAGAATAAAGAAAGTGCCCCTATCGTACTCCTTCTCCGCGCAGGCGGAGACAGGCCCGCAGGCCGCACAGCCGAGGACTTCCAGTCCCACGGCATCTTTGAGGTGCCTCTTCCCCGGCGGCCAGCCGGTCAGTTAAACCGGGGCAGGAAAAGCGCAGCGGAGCGGGGAATAAAGACGGTGTCGAAGCAATGCCGCGCCCTGTCAAGGAGAACTGCTTATGCTGACCCGACGAGAACTGCTGTCTGCCGCGCTGCTGTCCGCCGCTACTCTTGCCGCCGCCCGTGCCACGCACGCACAGGGGCCACCCGCACCACCCGCTCTTGTCCTGCCTGACGTAAGGCCGCAGCCATCAGATCAGCCGCAGGCGTTTGGGCCATTTACACTGCCGCCGCTTCCTTATGCCTACGACGCTTTGGAGCCATACATCGACACCGAGACGATGCACGTTCACCACGATAAGCACCATGCGGCGTATGTCAAAAATCTGAACGAAGCGTATGCCAAGCTGTTCTCCACCCAGGACGACTCGAGAATAGAGGCTCTCGATGCCAGCGACCTGATTGCCAATCTGCTGACGGCTCCGCATATCGGTATCACCGACCCAAACGATCCCGTCTTCAACGCGATTCGTAACAATGGCGGCGGGCATTACAACCACTCGCTGTTCTGGACGCTGATGAAAAAAGGCGGCGGCGGCAAGCCAACCCGCGACATGGCCTCCGCCATTGACAAGCACTTCGGCTCGTACACACAGTTTCAGGACGCTTTCACCCAAGCCGCCCTGGGCCGCTTTGGCAGCGGCTTTGCCTGGCTGTCGCTGGCTCCCAGCGGCACGCTGACGGTGGAATCCACGCCCAATCAGGATAGCCCGCTGATGTATGGCCGGACCCCTTTGCTGGGTATTGATGTCTGGGAGCATGCATATTATCTGAAATACCAGAACCGCCGCCCCGAGTATGTCGCCGCGTGGTACAAAACGCTGGACTGGGGCTTTGTCAACGGCCGCTTCACGCAGGCATCGAAGAAAGCCGCTTAACATCATGTTCAAGAGCCGCCGCAAGGAACAAACCGCCGAAGACGCCCCAGACAGCATCGCCCCGTGGGAAATGCTGTCTGAGGCCGACGGGGCCGTGCAAACCGCCCGGCTGCAAGCGCCCCGGCCCGGTCAGCATCTCGTCGCCTTCGCCCGGCGGCTGGACGCCGACGCCGTCGCCTGCTTTGACAAAGGGCCAGACGGCGCAGGTAAGGCCGTGTTGGTGCTGGAAAACCCCGACGCTCCCGGCGGCGTGATAGAGCGACGCTACGCAGGCTTCGGCGAGTGGTTCGACTCGGCGCTGGCGGAACACGCGCAGATGAGAGAGCAGAAATAGGAGCTTCTTTTGGACCAAACCGAACTGCAACTGATGAACGCCTACTGGCGGGCGGCGAACTATCTGTCCGTCGGCCAGATTTATTTGATGGGCAATCCCCTCCTCAAAGAGCCGCTGACGCGGGCGCATATCAAGCCGCGCCTTCTCGGACATTGGGGAACGACGCCGGGGCTGAACTTTATCTATGTTCACATGAACCGGGCCATCAAGGCGCACGATTTGAGCGCGATTTATGTCTGCGGGCCGGGGCATGGCGGGCCGGGCATGGTCGCCAACACCTATTTAGAGGGCACGTACAGCGAGGTCTACCCGAACATCTCGCAGGACGCGGCGGGCATTCAGCGGCTGTTCAAGCAGTTCTCGTTCCCCGGCGGCATCCCGAGTCACGACTCGCCCGACAACCCCGGCTCCATCAATGAAGGCGGCGAGCTGGGCTACTCGCTGGCTCATGCCTACGGGGCCGTTTTTGACAACCCCGAGTTGATTGCCCTGTGCGTGATCGGCGACGGCGAGGCCGAAACCGGACCGCTGGCGGCATCCTGGCACTCCAACAAGTTTCTGGACCCCGTGCGCGACGGGGCCGTGCTGCCGATTTTGCACCTGAACGGCTTCAAGATCGCCAATCCCACCGTGCTGGCGCGTATCCCCCGCGACGAGCTGGACAGTCTGCTCACCGGCTACGGCTACAAGCCCTACTGGGTGGAAGGCGACGACCCGGACGTCATGCACCCCAAAATGGTCGAGACGCTGGACACGGTGCTGGCCGAAATCAAGGACATTCAAACCAGAGCAAGGGAAGACGGACACGCCGAGCGTCCGCGCTGGCCGGTGATTGTTCTAAAATCCCCCAAAGGCTGGACCGGGCCGAAGTTTGTGGACGGCAAAAAGACCGAAGGCTCCTGGCGTTCCCATCAGGTCCCGATTGCCGACATGAAGACCGACGCACACGTTGCCGAACTGGAAGAATGGCTGCGAAGCTACCATCCCGAAGAGCTGTTTGATGACAACGGCACATTGAAGTCCGAAATCGCGGCGCTTGCCCCCGAAGGCGAGCGGCGCATGGGCGCGAACCCGAGCGCCAACGGCGGCCTGCTGCTGCGCGACCTGCCCCTGCCGGACTTCCGAAGCTACGCCCTGCCGGTAGAAAAGCCCGGCACGAGCACCGGCGAGGCGACGCGGGTGCTGGGCAGCTTCCTGCGCGATGTGACGGCGGCAAGCGCCGACCGGCGCAACTTCCGCGTGCTGTCCCCTGATGAGAACGACTCCAACCGGCTCGGCGACGTGCTGAACGCGACCGGGCGGGCATGGGACGCCGAGACCATCCCCGATGACGACGAGCATCTGACCGAAGGCGGGCGGGTGATGGAGATACTCAGCGAAACCACCTGTCAGGGCTGGCTGGAAGGGTACCTGCTGACCGGGCGGCACGGCTGGTTTTCGTGCTATGAAGCCTTCGCGCATATTGTGGACTCCATGTTCAATCAGCACGCCAAGTGGCTGGAAGCGTGCCAGCATATCCCGTGGCGGCGGCCTATCGCCTCGCTGAATTACCTGCTGACTTCGCACGTCTGGCGGCAGGACCACAACGGCTTTTCCCATCAGGACCCCGGCTTTATCGACCATGTGATGAACAAAAAAGCCAGCGTCGTGCGCGTTTATTTGCCGCCGGATGCCAACAGCCTGCTGTCCGTGGCCGACCACTGCCTGCGCTCGCGGGACTATGTGAACGTGATTGTGGCGGGCAAGCAGCCCGCCCTGCAATTTATGGACATGGACGCCGCCGAGAAGCACTGCGCGGCGGGTCTCGGCATCTGGGACTGGGCCTCCACCGACAAAGGCGCGGAGCCGGACGTGGTGATGGCCTGCGCGGGCGACGTGCCAACGCTGGAAACCATTGCCGCCGTGGCGCTCTTGCGTCAGGAGTTCCCCGACCTGAAAATCCGCGTGGTCAACGTTGTGGATTTGATGACCTTGCAGCCGCACACCGAGCATCCACACGGCCTGAGCGATGCAGACTTTGATACCATTTTCACCACCGACAAGCCCGTGGTTTTCGCCTACCACGGCTACCCGTATCTCATCCACCGGCTGACCTATCGCCGGGCGAACCACGATAATATCCACGTTCACGGCTATCAGGAGGAAGGCACGACCACGACGCCATTTGACATGGTGGTTCTAAACGACCTGGACCGCTTCCACCTGTGCCGCGACGTCGTCAACCGCGTCCCGTCGCTCGGCGTCAAGGCCGCCTACTTCAAACAGGCCCTCCACGACAAGCTGATGGAGCATACGGCGTATACGCGCAAATACGGCGAGGACCTGCCCGAAGTGCGCGACTGGAAATGGCCGTTTTAGGAGGCCCCCCCGCCCCCAATCCTGGGGGAGCCAGAAAATTAGGAGTAGGGGCGCGATTTATCGCGCCCTCTTTTCTCCTCGCGCCCTCCTTATTCGAAGGCCACCCATGAACATTCTCGTCCTGAACGCGGGCAGCTCCAGCCTCAAATACAAGCTATTCCAAATGCCCGCCGAAGCCGTTCTGGTTGAAGGAGCCTCGGACACCGCCCCCAGCGACAGCCCCGAGGGCGCAGCGGCACAGGTCGTTGACAAGTGCCGTCCATCTGGTATTGACGCCGTCGGGCACCGGGTTGTCCACGGCGGGCCGCGCTTTTCGGCCCCTGTCCGCGTCACACCCGAGGTGCTGACAAGCCTCAAGGCCCTCGCCGATTTGGACCCGCTCCACAGCCCCATCGAGACGGCGCTCATTGAGGCCGGTCAGCGCCTTCTGCCCGAGGCTCCCGCCGTCGCCGCGTTTGACACCGCGTTTCACCGGACGCTCCCCGAAGTCGCCTGGCGCTATGCCCTGCCCCGCGAGATGGCTGACACGCTGCACCTGCGCCGGTATGGCTTTCACGGCCTGTCGTATCAGTACGTCACGCGGCGGCTGCTGGAATGCTTGGGGCGGGACGCGGGCGGGACACGGCTGATTGTGTGTCACCTGGGCAGCGGGGCGAGCATCTGCGCCGTCAAAGACGGCCAAAGTGTCGATACGAGCATGGGTCTGACCCCGCTGGAAGGGCTGATGATGGGCACGCGCTCCGGCGACATCGACCCCGGCCTGCTGCTGTACCTCCTGCGCTCGCAGGGCAGGAGCGCCGCTGACCTGGACACTTTGCTGAACCATGATAGCGGCCTCAAGGGCGTCGGCGGGCAGAGTGATGTTCGAGCGTTGGAGCAGGCCGCCCAATCCGGCGACGCGCCCGCTGAGATGGCGCTGGAGATGTTCGCCTACCGTGCAGCCAAATACATTGGCGCTTATGCCGCCGCTTTAGAAGGAATGGATGCCATCGCTTTCACCGGCGGCATCGGCCAGCACTCCGCCGACATCCGCGCCCGCATCTGCCGCCGCCTCACGCTTCTGGGCATTCGACTAGACGCCGATGCCAACACAAGCGCCGGGCCGGGTGAGACCAAAATTAGCCCCGCCGATGCCGCCGTTCCCGTCTGGATGATCCCCACCGACGAAGAGCGCCAGATCGCCCGCGAGGCTTATGGACTGCTGTAAGAAGGGCGGTGGAAAAGAAGGGCGAGGGGACCCCGCCTCTACACCTATTGCGGCTCCCCTGGAACTCGGCGCGTCTAGAGTAACAGCGCCAACATTTTCGTCGAAACCCACTGGCTTTGCAGCAAAGCCGTTACCTACTGGTTTGTTTTCGTTTGATTGGCAATGTCGCTGACGCGGCTTTACGCCTGCATCGGGTGCTTCAGACCGAGCAGAGATTGGTGAGCGCCCGTCCCGGCCAGCATCCCGGCGGCGGCGGCGAGGTTGGTGTTCGCCATCGGGTTGGTGTTGTCGCCCGCCGCGAACACGCCAGGAACCGTAGTCTCCTTCATAAAATCCACTTTAATTAGCGGCCCCGAGTGGCCTTCCTCGGTCTCACAGCCCAGCCGCTCGGCCAGCGGCGAGGCGAATGACCAGCGCGTACCGGTGAACAGCGCCCCGTAAGGCACAGTCCGGTCGTCCGTGAACTCCACCGCTTCCAGCTCCCGGCTGTGCGGGCCACGCGCAACGAGCCGCCGCAGCGGGGTTTCATCAATGCTGATGCCGCGTGCGGCAAGCATCGCCCGGTGGTCTTCGGTCAGCCAGTCCCCGCCATGGGTCAGCAGAGTGGTGTCCTCACTCCAATCGCGCACAATCGCGGCATGATGCACCGATCCCGCCCCTGCCCCAAAGACGGCGAATTTGCGCCCTGCCTGCTCATAGCCGTGGCAGTACGGGCACTGATTGACGCCCTCGCCCCACAGCTCCTGCATTCCCGGCACATCCGGCAGGTGGTCCACCAGCCCAGTGGCTAAAACCAGCTTCTTGGCGCGGGCCATGCCGCCGTTTTCCAGCACACTGTCCTGAAATGTCACGGCAAAGCCATCTTCAGTGGCGACGGCCTCAGTCGCTTCGGCCTTGTGAAAGCAAACCGTAGGGTACGCGAGAAGCTGCCGCCGCCCGGTTTCCATGATCTCACGCGGCGAGCGGCCATCCTGCCCCAGAAAGCCGTGTGAGGCCGACGAATACCGGTTGCGCGGCTTGCCGGCATCCAGCACCAGCACGCTGCGGCGGGCGCGGGCCAGCGTCATGGCGGCGGACAGCCCGGCAAAGCTGCCGCCGACGACAAGGGCATCATACGTTGTTTCCATAATTATCTCCTGAAACAGTGAGCGAATTGTTGCTGTTCTGGTATCATAACACTGAAAGTGCTAACTATGTTTTTGCTGATTTTGCCAAGATTGATACGCTATGCAAATAAATCAAATTGAACTGTCGCACCTGCGGGCGGTTGTCATGCTGGCGGAAGAGCTGAACTTTGGCCGGGCGGCGGAGCGGCTTTCCATGTCGCAGCCGCCGCTGACGCGGCTGGTGGCCGAGGTGGAAAAAGGGGTCGGGGCGCGGCTCTTTGAGCGCACCACGCGGCGCGTGGCCCTGACCCTGGTGGGCGAGATATTTGTGGCCGAGGCGCGGGCGACGCTGGCCCGGATGGAGGCGGCGATGCAGGCGGTGTCGGCGGCGGCGCGGCGGCAAGCCGGGCATCTGCGGCTGGCGTACACGCCGCTGGCCCTGCAAACGGTTCTGCCGCGCCTCCTGGTCACCCTGCGCGAGCGCGACCACGACGCTCACATTGATTTGATTGAGCTGTGGGGCGAAGCGCAGACAGAGGCGCTGCTGTCAGGCCGCGTGGATTTAGCCTTTGCCGACGGCCCGCCTGCCAGAGCCGAGTTTGGCAGCGTGTGCCTGCACCAAGAGCCGCTGGGCCTGCTGGTTCCCGAAGGGCACCCTCTGGCAGCCCGAGCCGCCGCGACGCTGGAAGACATCGGCGAGACGCCGCTCATCCTGCACCCCCGCCCGGAGTACCCGGACTATTACGACCGCATTCGGGCGGCTTCGGCGGCACTGCCCGCGCCGCTGATAATTCGGGAGCGCGGGCCGGGGGAAAACTGTCTGGCGCTGGTCATCGGCGGCGCGGGCGTGCTGCTGACCCCTGGCAGCATGGGCGGCGTACCCGCCCCTGGCCTGCGCTGCCTGCCCGTGAAAACCTCCGTGCCGCTGTCGGCGGAAGTGTGGGCGGTTTGGAGCCTGTCTGCGCCGTCTGCCCCGGTCAAGGCGCTGATTGCACTGGTGCAGGCATCGGGTACACTTCTTCTGTGACTGAACTGGAACTCTTGCACGATGAAATCCGGGCCTGCCGCCGGTGCGAAGCGGCGGGCTTCCCCATCTCCCCGCCGGGACTGGCGTGGGGACTGGCCCCCGCGCCGTTTCTCTTGGTGGGGCAGGCCCCTGGCCTCAGCGACTGGCGCGGCGACCGGATGTATCTGGGTCCGGCGGCCCGCAAGCTGATTGGCTGGCTCTGCGAGGCGGGCTTCACCAAAGACGACATCGGCACTCGGGTCTATATGACCGCGCTGACCAAGTGCTTTCCGGGCCGTCTGCCGGGCAAAAGCACCGACCGTGCCCCATCCCCCCGCGAGCGGGCCTTATGTCGCCCCTGGCTGGACCGGCAGTGGGAATTGGTCAGCCCGCGTGTGGTGCTGCTGTTTGGCAAGCTGTCGATTGACACGTTTCTGCCATCTATGCCGCTGACGCAGAGTGTCGGCACAGTGTTTGAGCGGGACGGCCTGACCTATATCCCGCTGCCGCATTCGTCGGGCGCGAGCACATGGCTGAACACCCCCGCTCACCGCCTGCTGCTGACCGAAGCGATTGAGCGCATCCATGAGGCGCGGGTGATGACGGAGGTGGCCCCCTAGCCCCCAATTCTGGGGGAATAAGAATAATGGGGGAACCAGACAATTAGGAATGGCCTCTCTTCTCTTACTCTGGCTCCCCAGAATTGGGGCGGGGGGGCCTCGTGCAACTTTTTTGCGCCTCGCGTGTCACACATTAATAGAACCGCAAAACAGCTATGATTTACACCACACTGCTGCTGATTGGACTACTCGGACTTGTCGCGCAGGCGTTTCTCGGCTTCTCGCACAGCGGCCACGACGCCGCGCACGGTGGGCACGCGCACGCCGATATGGGGCACGTCCACGCCGAACACAGCGGACATACCGGAACGACGCACAGCGAGAAGGGACCATCGCCGCTATGGAGCTGGCTATCGCCGCTGACTATCTTTTCACTGTGCCTCGGCGCGGGCGCGACCGGCCTGCTGACGCAGCCCGCCGGGTGGCCGTCGCTGCTGACCGCGCTGGCAGCACTGGTCGGTGGCCTGCTGTTTTACGGCCTGCTGGTGCGCCCGCTGTGGAGCCTGATTTTCAAGTTTGCCTCCCGCCCAAGCGCCGCGCTGAACGGCATGGTGGCCCGGCAGGCGGAGGCGCTGGGGCATTTCGATGGCAGCGGGCGGGGGCTAGTCGGCCTCAGTATTGACGGGCAGTGGGTCCGCGTTCTGGCAACGCTAGAGACAGACGAAGACGCCGGGGCGGTCCAAAAAGGGGACACGCTGACGGTGGTGTCCGTGGACGGGCGGGCGAATACCTGCCGCGTCGCACGGCTTTAACGAGAGTTTTCAGGAAATAGGTTTTCGAAAAAAGGAGAGACAACGATGAACAGTATGCTTTTAGTGGCAGTCGTGGTCGTGCTGGCGATTATTTTGATTCCGCTGATTATCAGCCGGTTTTTGACACAGGTAGAAGCGGGAACCATCCGGCTGGTGTCGTCGCTCAATGGGCGCACCGCCATCTACAAAGGGCCGGGCAAGGCCATCGAAATCCCCATGCTGACCACGGGGACCACCATCCCGTCGAAAGCCATCAACATTGATCTGGATATCGCCGACCAGACCGCCGACGTGGACGCGAACGGGCAGCCGAAGCCCATCAAAGTGCGCGTCTTAGCGTCCGCCATTGTCTCGGTGGGCGATTCCAACGAAATGATTACCACGGCGGCGAACAAGTTTTTCTCTAAGCCGCAAGGCGAGCAGACGGCAACGCTGTCCGACCTGCTGACTTCCACGGGCCGCCGGGCAGTCAACCTTTTAAGCCATGACGAGCTGTTTTCCGCCAAAGCCCAGCGTGCCGTGCCGACACTGGGCAGCGGCGACATCGCCCGCTCCGTCGCCGCCATTCCCGTCGAGGAAGACGACCGTCTGGCGCTGATTATTAAAGGGGCCTGCTCCCGCGAGCTTCAGGACCTCGGTTTGGTGTTTAACTCGCTCAACATCAAAGAAGTGCAGTCGGAAGTCGCCGAAGCCCGGCGGCGGCAGTCCGCTGTGGAAGCCAAAGCTAATGCCGACATCGTCGCCGCCGACCAGGAGCGCCGTGCCCGCGAGGCCCAGCTTACCGCCGAGCAGGCGATCAACGACAAGCAGCGCGATTTAGAGCAGCGCCGGGCGCAGAACGCCGCCACGGTCGCCGAGGCCGAAGCGAAGCGGCAGGATGCCGTCGCCATCCAGCGCGAAGCCGAGCTGAAAGCCACGCAGACCGCCCAGGCCAATGCCGACGCTGTCCGTGTCCGCATTCAAGCCGAAGCCGCCGCCGATGCTGAAGCGGTCAAAGTCCGCACTCTGGGGCTTGCCCAGGCCGACGCCATCCGCGCCGTCAACGAGGCCATCCAGCAGGGCGGCAATGCGTACCTGGCCTTGAAGCAAATCGAGCTGCTCCCGCAGATCGTCCCTGCCATCGCCGAGGCGCTGGCGAATGCCAAGCTCATCAACATCAGCGGCGCAGGCGACGGGCGCGGCGCGGCAGGCGGCGCAACCGACCAGATCACCGGCGTCATCCAGACGCTCCTGGCAACCCAGCTTGTCAGCGGCCAATTGCGCCTCGACGCCCCCGACCCGGCACTGGCCCTGCCCGCGCAGACGAACGGAACCACCGCCGCAACCAACGGAGCCGCCCCGGCCCCTGCCGCCGCCGACAGCAATGTGTTCAGCGCCAAGCGCCGCTGACAGCAAAAGGCCGGAGGCATTGTGCCTCTGGCCTGTTTTTGTTTCGCAAAACTAGCACTTGACACCGCGTGTAGGCTGTGATACAATAGACCTGCGACGCTGACTGCCGGGCGTCTCTTGTGACCGCTGCTCTCTGAACACTGCTTTTGGAGGAATGTCATGCCCTACTGCTGTACCCGTGCGCCTCATCGCCTCTTCCTGGCTGTTCTTAGCTTGATGACGCCCCTGCTTCTGCTGCCCCCCAATGCCCGCGCTGGAACCTACACTTGGCAGACCACTGATGCCAATGGCAGACTGACTGCCCAAAGCCCCACCTACACCGGCGGCCAGGTCGTGTTCAGCGGTGGCCCTGGTCCCGATCTGACCTACAACTACAGCGGCGGCTATGGCAACGGTCCTGACCGAGGAGTTGCTTCCGACATCAACTGCTCGGGGGCCATTACCGCAACCTTCACCTGGCAGCCGGACGCAGGCAAGAATATGGACACGGACCCGCCACCCGATCAGGTAATGGTACAGGAAACCTCATATGCCTTGACCAATGCCACAGGAACGGACGCCTCGCCGCCGACTGGGGAGTGCAGCAACGGCTTAGGCATCAGTCAATCCTTGATTCTGACAACAGACCCGAACTATCCGGGCCAAGTATCCGGTCATGCAAATTGCAGCAGCACAAGATATACGCTCCACGCCGGAGGTCCGACAGTAATGCTGCCTACTTGCAGCCCGGTCGCTCATAGCGCCAACACCAGTTCTCAGTCAAAGGTTCATTATTCTGCCGTCCTCTTTCCCATTGTCATCTCTGCCCCCGACCCGCTGGGCCGACCCGACCTCGGCGACGGCAAGAACCAACGTGTTTACGGCGCACAGCAGCCCGATGGCTACCTCTATGTGCCGGGGGCTGCGCGGGCAGTCGGCGCGTCCGCCCCGGCGATGCAGTGGCTCCTTGCGAGCCAAATAGTAGACATGGCGATTGACAACAGCGTCATTCCTAACACGTTCGTTCACGGCTGGACCGTCAGCGGCGACACGCTGTTCATCAATACACCTCAGAATACGGACAACCCATACCCCAACTACCAGTTCAACTCCTGGATATTCAAAGGCTTGCCTAGCCAAAATAGCAATTTTGGCGACCACGATGTGAACCTGTATGTGCAGAACAAGAAGGCACAGACAGCCAAAATACAGACATTCTTCAATGGGCTAGCTAAGAACTGGCCCAATACAGATAACGCCACTCCAAACTGGTACCACTACTACAACCAAGTCTATCCTTCCGCCCCTGTGACCTTCGATGCAAATCTCACTGGGCCAGCCGGAGAAACAACACCAGCTGATCCCAACACCAAAGACTACTCGTGGGACCCACCAGCAAGCTATTATGTGCGGCCCAATGAATGGGTCTATCCATATTTGGCAATCGGCCCCGCAGTAATGCCCTCATACGATTTGGGCGTGTTTGACCTAGATGGCTCTGTTCTTGGTCTGCCGTCAAGAAAATATGTAAGGTACATAGGATCTTTATCCATGAATGGGATTTTTAGCTATATCAATGCAGTTTCCCACGAAAAGGCTCATGTCACGCTGATTCAAAGAGGAATATGCTATCCATGGTCAAGCAAGCCTCCACTGCAATTTGAGGATGAGCAAGGCATTGTGCGACCGTATACAGATTCTGATCGAGATACTTTAGACGATGGATGGGAACTCGGTCATCACCTGCTTCCGACCAACCCCGACACGACCGGCCACTTTAGCAACTATACTGACCCAAAGTTCCCTCGGTTTGGGACAGGAGATTTAGAAGCCCTTGCTGAAGTGCTTGTTCTCAAAAGCGTGTTTGATAACATTTCCCTTTGGAAAAGTGACTGGTCGGACAGAGGCGTACAGTATGGGGACGGAATTCACTTGTACTACACGCCACCAGATTTTTACTTCGATTTCACTGCGGCTGTTAACGGAACCAGCTTTGTCGCAGGAACAGTTTACCATATCAGAAGCTTGCAAGATTTACAAAGCGAATATCCGACACTCCTAACGGATGTGCCGTAAAGATTTACGGGAAAGAACAAAACTTTGAATAAAAGAACTTTCATGGCTGGGCTTGCCTTGGCAAGCATGTCGACTTTGATTGCTGCTTATGGACAGAACCAAGCAAATAACAACCCCAAAATGCCAGTACACACGAAGATAATATACCAATACAGCGGCTCACTAGGAGGTGAGGATGCTGAACATCTATACACTATAGAGACGGCAGGAAGGCACTTAGACAAGTCCAAGATAAGCTCAATTGTCTCAGGTTTAAACAACCCAAAGCACAAAGATTTTCCTTATGCACTAATGCTTGCGGCGGCTCGAATGGGAGCGGCAGAAGCTTTGCCACAGATAGACAAATACGCTGATGATCCCTCCTTTGCCAACTATGCCCGTGTTATCCGTTGCCGACTTCTTGCTGAGGCGTCAGTCCAAGAAGTTCCAAACTCGCAAAAGCGATCTGTTGCCAAGATTAGAAAATTCTACGACGAGTTGAATTTGAATGTCGCGGATATCAACGCCACAGTGGTGCAGGCTTACCTTCCAACAGCTACAGAAGCAAAGACTTTCACATTTGGTGATAACCACCCAGATGATTCTGTCGCAATTTACGCCTTGCGCGAGGTTGCCGACATGGCTTATCAAGACAAAGAACACACTATAGCTCTGCTCCCAAGCGTAAAGAGCCTATATTTTGATTTGGACTATCCTGCGTCCCTCAAAATGAAATTGGCCTCACTTTCGCAAGATGAGCGAATTGCGTGGCTTATTGAAGATTTGGCTAACAAAACATCTTCTACACCGGAAGCAGATTACGAAATTACTCTGCTTGCGGACGAAGGTGAAATCGGTTCGAGTGTAGCTTTGACAAAGATAGCCTGGATGGCTCGAAACCCAAGTAAGTATCCTGTGGGCAGTGTGGGATATCAAGTACTTGCTGGTGTCGTAGAAGCCGTTGCCGACTCGTCTCAAGCTCCACGTGTGCAGAGTTTGCGCCAGTATGCGGTCATAGGCGATAGCTTTGATCAACTTTATCAGAATGTCCTTGCGGGAAGAAAGCGGCCCAGAAAGATTGGCTATTGACCAATGAGAAATGTCCCATGTTCGCCTGCGCTTGAAGGAGTAGGAATTTCACATCCATATTCCCGTCTCCAATTCTGCTATCGCAGAAGCTAGAGAAAGGCCGCATGATGCCAATCAGTATTATGTGGCAATCAGGTGAACATTTCGGAATAAGCCATACGCCCGGCTTCTTAGGTGAGACCGGGCGTTTTCTCTCTGCCCCTTCCCTTGACACCCTCCCCCCCACGCGGCTATAGTACGCCTATGTATTGTACGTCTGTGTGCCAACGCTTCTTAGTCTGTCTTCTCGCCCTCCTTTCGCTGCCCCTGCCCCTCGGCGCGGCTCCAGCCAAGCCAGCGTACCCGAAGCGCATTGTCTCGCTGTCGCCGGGGACGACCGAGATGCTGTTTGCGCTGGGGCTGGGCAAATCTGTGGTCGGGGACACGACGTACTGCGATTATCCGCCTGCCGCCAAAGCCATTGCCAAAGTCGGGGATGTCAACACGAGCGATGAGAGGGTGCTGGCTCTGCACCCGGATTTGGTGGTCGCTGACGGCGTGGCGAATGCACGGGCGGTGGCGCGGCTGACGCGGCTGCATTTGCCGGTTCTGGCCGTCACGCCGACATCGCTTTCGGGTGTCGAAGACAGCCTGCGGCAGATCGGGGCGCGGACGGGCACGGGGGCGCAGGCAAACGTGGTGGTCGGGCAGATGGAACACAAAATCCGGCTGGCGGCGCAGATCGCGGCGGCGGACCAACGGCCCCGCCCACGTGTGTTTGTGGTGGTGCAGACGGCTCCCCTGTGGACGGCGGGGCGGGGGACATTTATGGACGACCTCGTGACCCATGCGGGCGGCATCAATGCCGGGAGTGCAATTTCGGGCTACGGGACGTTCTCCAAAGAGCAGCTTGTGATCCACCCGCCCGGTGTGATTTTAGGCGACGCGGGGACGCGGGCGGCGTTTCAAGCAGACCCCCTCCTGCGCCGCCTGCCCTCTGTCCGTGCCGGGCGCATTTACGCGATTGATCCCGATTTAACCTCCCGTCCCGGCCCGCGTCTGGCTGACGGGCTGGTGCTGGTGGCGCGGGCCATTCACCGATGAAAGCTGTCTCTGCCGCTGCCCTGCTGGCTCTGCTGCTGGTCGTGTCTGCTGTAATCGCGACGGGGGTGGGGCAGGCGCACCTGCCGCCGGGGGCCGTCTGGACCGCCCTGCGGCACGGGCCGCAGGGAACCGCCGACAACGACCTCATCCTCTGGTCCTTGCGCCTGCCGCGCCTGCTGCTGGCGGCGCTTGTGGGGGCCTCGCTGGCCTCGGCGGGCGTCGCGTTTCAGGCGCTGCTCCGAAACGATTTGGCTGACCCCTATTTAGTGGGCGTCTCGGCGGGCGCATCGGTCGGCTCCGAGGCGATGCTTCTCGCCCACAAAGACACCCTCTGGAACGGCTTCGCCCTGCCCCTCGCGGCGTTCGCGGCGGCGGCAGCGGCGATGACCACGGTGTACGCCCTGGCCCGGCGGCGGGGCCGGGTGCTGGTCACGTCCCTGCTGCTGGCGGGCGTGGTGGTGAGCGCTTTCCTCGGCGGCGTCTCGTCGCTGCTGCTTCAGTTCAGCCGCCCAAACGACGCACAGTATTTGATGTTCCGCCTGAACGGCTCTTTGCAGGACGCCACCCTGCCGCAGTGCGCCCTGACGGCGGGGTTTCTGGCTGTCGGTTTTCTGGTGCTGCTGACCGAAGCGCGGGCCATGAACCTGTTCGCCCTGGGCGAAGACTCGGCGCGGCATCTGGGCGTCGAAACCGAGCGGTTCAAGACGGTCCTGCTCGTCACCGGCTCCCTGCTGACCGCCGCCACCGTCGCCTTTGCCGGGATCATCGGCTTTGTCGGCCTGATGTCCCCGCACATCGCCCGCCGCCTCGCCGGGACCCCCGACCACCGCGCCGTGCTGCCGCTGTCCGCCCTGTCCGGGGCCATTCTGATGGTCTGGGCGGACACCCTCGCCCGCAGCCTCCTCCCCGATGGCCGCGAGCTGCCCGTCGGCATCGTCACCGCGTTTCTGGGCGCTCCCTTCTTCCTGTATCTCCTGCGTCGGCAGGGGTAAGCGACAGCGGCTGCCGGGGCGCGTTATTTATCGGGGTACGTGCGGAACACAGAGATTCTCGCCTTCGCACGTTCCACCGAGAGGACGTTCCAGTCTCCCTCGTTGTAGTCTCCCAACTGCCTCTGCACAGCAAGCATAGCTACCCGGTCGGCCTCATTCAGCAGAATCAGCCACCGGCCAAAAGCCTCCTGAAAGTCTTGAGAAGGCGACGGCAACTGATTGAAAACTTCCTGCGCGATTTCTTTGAGTTCTTTTTCAGTCGCCAGCCAGTTAATCACAATGGGTGTAAACCTCTCGTTCTCAACCCACGCCCACGGCATCTGACCAATCCCAGTGGTGGCGGCTTTGAGAGCGCCGCGATAGTCCTGCCTGTTCAGCCGGTACTGTGCGCGTCTGACGGGCGGCATTTGTGTCTGAAGGAAAATGGCCCAAGCCGCAAGCACGGATAAGGCAAGGCTTATTAAAGCAAGCGGTTCGTAAAGCGGCATAATAAGTTTTCCTAACTGGTGCAGGAAACCATCCGGTTCTGGCTGTCCCACGTCATCGTGCGCCCGCTGGTGTCCGTCAAGGTGTTGCCGTCGGCGTCGCTTTTTGTGAGGCGGTTGCCCCGCACATCAAACGTGTCGCTCTGGGCCTAAAATGTTTTACCTACTTATCGATCCTGTCGCTCACCCGGAAGTAGTCGAAGTCCACGAAGCCGCCCGCCGTCTTGGTCGCGTAGTTGAAGAGCGCAAAACGGTAGCCCATGAAATGCGGGAGGGTGTAGACCATCTGAAGGGGCTGCCCAATCGGCCTCCATGTCTTCCCGTCGAGGCTGTAGGAGAAATAGGCTTTATCCACTCGGTTTTTGAAGTCACAGTCCACCTTCAGGAAGACGGTCTTTTGGGTCAGCGGGACGCTTTGCACCTCTGCCGGAGGGTCGGAGCTGGCACCGGCCATGACAATGGATTTGGCGTTGCCAACACTCTTAACCCCGACGAACCCGTACTTCTTCTGCAATGCGGCCAGGCCCGCAAAGTCCCCATCTTTCATGCGGCTCACATCCAGAGCGACTGTGCCCGAACACTCGGGGCCAAAGGTCCGCTGGGTCAGAGAATTGCGAGCCGAAAGGAAATCGGTGTCTACTCGGCCGGTGGTGAGACGCAGAAAACCGGGCCGCTGGGTGACAGACCAATATCGGTTGTCTGGATTGTGGTTCCATTGCCAGGCGAGTGGAAGGGCAGGCTGAGGAGAGCGCCGGCTGAACTCATCGGAAGCCACGATGCCTGCCGCGCCGCTGACCCCCATCGTGCCTGCGGGAAGGTTGAGCGTTTTTGGCACCTTGCCGTCGACGCCCATCACAGGCCAGCCATTCTCCCACTTCACCAGCACGAGGAACGGGGTGCGGCCCACCGCGCCATGATCCTGGAAGAGCAGCGCATACCAGTCCCCCTGTGGCGTGTCAATAAGACCGCCCTGCGCGACGCCCTGGTCTTGCAGGGCGATTCGGCCCTCATAGGGGCCTGTGAGCTTGTCCGCACGGAAGATGAGCTGCGTGCGGATACCGCCGCGCGGCCAGGTGATATTGGACAGGTAATATTTTCCATGAATCTTACGCATCTGCGAGCCTTCCGCCGGCAGGCCGACGTTGGGACCGGCCACAAGGGTGGCGTTCGGAACGATGACCTGGTTCACCCCCCCCGGCTTGATGGCCGAGACATCCGCAGTCAGCTCAGTCAGCCGAATGTCGCCGCCGCCATGAATCATGTACACGCGCCCGTCGTCATCGAAGAACAGCGAGTGGTCATGCAGTGCCGGGCTGAATGAGGACTCCGTCCACGGGCCTTTCTCGATATTTTTCGTCTTGTAGATGTACGTTTTTCCCGTAGTGGAGGAAAAGGTTGAGGCGTAGAACGTGCCGTCGTGGCAGCGCAGGCTGCTGGCCCAGGAGCCTTGACCGTAGGCGTTCTTGCCATTTTGAAGTGTCAGCGCGTCATTGTCGCCGAGGGTATCGTAGGCATAACTGACGATCTGCCAATTGACCAGGTCTTTGGACTTCATGATGGGAAGCCCTGGGCTGAGATGCATCGTGGTGCTGCTCATGTAGTAGGTGCTGCCCACGCGAATGATTGCGAGGTCCGGCACGTCCGCCCAGATGATGGGGTTCTGAGCCTTTTGAGCCGGGGCCGTGTTGGCGCAGGCCGCCGGGCCGGAGAAAAGGCTAATAACCGAAAATGCCGCCCAGCACAAGCCAGCAATGGAAAGTGCCGCCGGGCACAAAAGTGACTTCTTCAATGACTTCTTCACAGAAACGTTCCTCTCGATCCCAAGGTGGTTTTTCAATAGACCTCTTGCGTAAGTGTCATTTGGGTCGCCCAAACGCGTGCGCCGGTTGCGGTAACGCTCCGCCAAAATCCGAAATATCTTTAATCCGAAATGTCTTCACACTACGGATGATAGGCTCAATGACGAACCGCTCACTTGAAAGCTGACGGTTACTTGCCTTCTGCTCGTTTGTCAACGGGCGCAGCTTGCTCTTTTTGTCCGGCAGACGGCTGTTTTCATGCCCGAATCGGCGCATTGGCGTCACTCCTCTGTGTACATTGTATCACGTCTGTGCCGTGTGTCAAGGGCGAGTGTTGCCCTTGCCAGGCGCCCGTGCCCTGTGCTACACTGGAAGCCGAAGGATGAGAGCAGACAATTTTGCGCTCTGTTCCGGCTCAGGGGGCTTTCCGAATGCGGCTTGTAATTTTTGTGTTTTCTCTCTGCTTGCTGGCGACGCTGGCCGGGGGGCGGGCGATGGCGGCCCCGGACGGCTCCCCGGCGGACCCGCACCTGCAATTTGTCGGACGCTGGGACAAAAGTAATCCCACCGAATACCATAGCTACTGGACCGCGCCGTACCTACGGGCGGGGTTCACGGGCCGCTCGGTGGGCATCCGGCTGGCTGAGGGGACGATGCTGACTGTCAGCATTGACGGCGAAACGCCCCGCACGGTCAATGCCGGGGCGGGCGTCACTCCGCTGAACACGGCCCCGCTGGCTCCGGGGCGGCACACGCTGCTGGTGGGCGGCGCGGCGCAAAACGAGGAAGTGCGGTTTCAAGGGCTTGTTTTAGAGCCGGGCGCGTCTACGTTTGCCCTGCCCGTGCGGCCTTTGATTGAGTTCGTCGGCGACTCCATCACGGCGGGCGGCGCGGACAACTACGCCTGGCTCTCTGCCGAGGCGCTTGGCTGTGACCATGCCCAGATCGCGTTCAGCGGCGTTGCCCTGACCTCCGGCTACGGCTGTTCCAGCACAGTCGGGCAGGATGTGATGTTTTTCCGGCTCAAAAACTACAACCATTCGGAAGAAGTCCCACCCGTGCCGTGGAGCTTCTCCGACACGCCGCGTCTTGTGGTCGTCAACCTTGGGCAGAACGATCAGTGCGGCAGCGAACCCGCCGACGTGATGACCGCCAGCTATGCCCGGTTCCTGCGGCATCTGCGGGCCGTCTACCCAAGAACTAATCTTGTTGCCCTGCGCCCCTTCGGCGGCGCTTACGCTGCGTCCATCCGTCAGGTCGTTGCCGCCGTCCGCGCCAGCGGCGATGCCCGCGTTCAGTTCGTGAACACCACCGGATGGCTGGCTCCCACCGACTTCCGCGACGGCATCCACCCCAACACCGTCGGCAACCAGAAAGTCGCGGCCCATCTCGCCCCTCTGCTGAAACCGCTGCTCAAATAATGTGCTACAATGACGCCGTGACCTGCTGCTGCCCCTTTTAGCAGCCCCTGCGTGTCAGGTGCAGCAGATTGGACGCGGCGGGGAGCAGCACCGCCGCCACAAGCGGCAGGCAACTGAGCATTAGCCCAGCGACACAGACCCGCCTCCGGGCAGGCGGCAGTCTTCCCGCGCCAAGCATCTGGGCAGCAAAGCAAACAATCCCCAGAACAGCGAGTGTGCCGGGAAAGGTGACAACCGGCAGGGGCGGCTCGGGGAACCACGGGAGCGAAAGCGCATAAGTTGGGCAGTCGGCCCAGGCGCTCCGGGACCGGTGAACCCACGACACTGCCAGAAGCAAGTTTGCCGCGACGGAGGCCGTGAACCCGGCCATGTAGAACACTCGTTTCATGATTATTGATGGTACCTCGAAAGCAGAAATGATGCACGAGACAACAACGGAGCAGGCGCTTTTTGAAGTGCTGGGGGAGGCACTAAAGCATAACGAGCCGATGGCGCGGCACACGACGCTGAAGGTGGGCGGCCCGGCACGGTGGTTCTGGGCGGCGGCGGATGTGGACCAACTGGCGGAGGTGCTGGCTGTCTGCACGAGGCTTGGCGTGCCGTATTTGTTTTTGGGCCACGGGTCCAATGTGCTGATGAGCGATGCGGGCTATGACGGTCTGGTGATACAGAACCGGTGCAAGCAATGTCAAGTCGGCGAAGAAACGACTGCCGAGAGCGGGGTGTCGTTCGGGTCGCTGTTTATGCAGACGGCGCGGGCGGGCTTTTCGGGGCTGGAATGGGCCATCGGCATCCCCGGCACGGTGGGCGGGGCGCTGGTCAGCAACGCGGGGGCGTACCGGGGCAATATCGGGCCGCTGGTGACTTCGGTGCGGGTGTTCGCCGATGGGCGGGACCAGACGGTGGGGCCGGAATGGATGGAGTTTTCCTACCGGGACAGCCGCCTGCGCCGGGCAGGGATTGGCGCAACGGTGATTTTGTCGTGTACTCTGCGGCTTCCCGAGCGGGGCAACCCCGAAGCGATAGTCGCCCGCGCCAAAGAGTATCAAGCCCAGCGGCGGGCCAAGCAGCCGTTTGCGCCGTCGGCAGGATCGTTTTTCAAGAACGTCATCAGCCGCGAGCTGGCCCAGACGCTGCCGGGGCTGTCGGCGGGGATGGTTGCGGCGGGCGTGGTCCCGGCGGGGTTTCTGAGCGAAGCCTGCGGCCTCAAAGGCCACACCGTCGGCGGGGCGCGGGTGTCGCTGGAACACGCCAATTTCTTAATCAACGCGGGCGGCGCGACGGCCTCGGACCTGCGGACGCTGGCGGGAGAGGTCAAATCCGCCGTTTACGCCCGCTTCGGGGTGACATTAGAGGAGGAAGTGCTGTATGCCGGTGACTGGACAGGCTGGCCCGCCGCCGGTGAGTAGCATGGCTCCGAAGGAGCCGGGGCGGGCGCGTTGGGCGGTCGCCGCCGGAGGCGCGGCATTGCTGGTTTTGGCCGTGAGCGCGGGCGTCTGGTATGCCCATCGCCCAACGCCGACGCTGGCGGGCAAATGGACCGGCGATGTGGTCTGGAACTCGGCGACCGGCGGCGACTACCGGCAACCGATGCAAACGGTGCTGTTCTTTCTGCCGCAGGGCCGCTTCGGAACCGTGCTGACGTTCCCCACCGGCGCGGTCGGCGGCAGCGGGACATATAGCCTGCACGGGGACCGGTTGACGGTGCAGTGCTTGGCGCTGAACCTTGACGGCCATGACATCCCAACCGCACTCTTTGCGTCCCGCCCATGGTACCATGCCACGGCTCGATATATCGTCTCGTTTCCCGGCAATCAGCTTGAGCTGACGCCGGTGGCCCCCGGTCCGGTCTCCGCACCCAGCTACCCGCTGCTGACGACGACCGTGCCCCTTACATTTGGCCGGGCTGAGTCCGCCGTTGCCCCGGTGGCCGCCCCCGCACCGCCTCGAGAGTGAGCCGACCCCTTGACAGACGGCGCGGATTCGTGCTACCATACCGGCGACAAACCTATAGCGAAGCACGACGTTCTTATCAAGAGTGGTGGAGGGACCGGCCCGACGAAACCACAACAACCACTTCAGCCCGAGGCTCCCGCCCCGGCTGAGGCAGGTGCTAAATCCGGCACGCAGGGAATAGCCCCCTGGACGTGCAAGATAAGAAGACGGCAGCAGGCACGCGCCATTTATTTCACGAAATGACACACGCCCGCGCCCCCTTTCTTCTCGGAACCCCTTGATAACCCCGCCGCTGCTTTCCTAGCGTCTGACCACGCACACAGAAAGCAACACACCATGCCTGACACAAAATTGTTCACCTCGGAGTCCGTCTCCGCAGGCCACCCCGACAAGCTCGCGGACCAGATTAGTGACGCCATCCTCGACGCCCTGCTCGCTGAAGACCCAAGCAGCCGCGTCGCCGTCGAAACCCTGCTCACACGCGGCCTCGCCGTCATCGCGGGCGAAGTCACCACCAAAGGCTATGTCGAAATCCCCGATGTCGTCCGGCAGGCCATCAACGACGCCGGGTACACCAAGACCGACTACGGCTTTGACGGCGACACTACGGGCGTCTTAGTCGCCCTGCAAAAGCAGTCCCCCGACATCGCCAAAGGCGTGGACGCTGGCGCAAAAGGCGACAAGCCGCAGGGCGCGGGCGACCAGGGCATGATGTTCGGCTATGCGTGCAGCGAGACCCCCGAACTCATGCCACTGCCGATTACGCTGGCCCATCAGCTCACCGCCCGCTACGCCGAGGTCCGCAAAAATCCCGCGCTCGGCCTGCGCCCCGATGCCAAGTCGCAGGTGACTATCGCCTACGACCGCGCCACCGACAAACCAATTGGGATTGATACGATTGTCCTGTCCGCCCAGCATGACCCCAATTTGACCCAGGCCGATGTGCAGGCTGTGGTGATGGAGCACGTTATTCAGCCCGTTCTGGCCGACTACGAAAAGTACGTCACGCAGGACATCACCTACCACGTCAACCCCACCGGCATCTTCGTCATCGGCGGCCCGCAGGCCGATACCGGCGTCACAGGCCGCAAGATCATCGTCGACACCTACGGCGGCTATGCCCGGCACGGCGGCGGGGCCTTCTCCGGCAAAGACCCGTCCAAAGTGGACCGCTCGGCGGCCTACGCCGCTCGTTTCATTGCCAAAAACATCGTTGCCGCTGGCCTGGCTGAAAAGTGCGAAATCCAGCTTGCCTACGCCATCGGCGTCGCCCAGCCCGTCTCGGTTCTGGTGGAAACCTTCGGCACGCACACCGTTCCCGAAGCCGAAATCAGCCGCCGCGTCCAGGCCGCCTACGACCTGACCCCACGCGGCATCATCAAGCTGCTGGATTTGACGCGCCCCATCTACTCGCAGACCGCCAAAAACGGCCACTTCGGCAACCCCGCCTTTAGCTGGGAAAACATCGCCGACGCCAGCCGCTTGGCCTCTTAATGGCTCCTTAGTCACAGACACCAAAGGCCGTCGGGCATCTGCCCGGCGGCTTTTTTGCGTATTCAGCAAACTGTGCTATAATCACTGACAAGGCTAAAGCGCAGGAGAAGTAATACAATGGCACAATCAATCACCTACGAACCCGCACAAGCAAAAGAGGATGAAGAGATGTCCGACCATGACCGGCGGCTCTTGGATAGCCCGGAAATACTTGCGTCTGTCAAGCAGGGGTTGGCGGACTCCGCCGCAGGCCGCGTCCGCAAGCGTCAGTCTTATGCGGAACACGCCGCCGACACTTTGGAAGACTAATGCAATTCGAGCTTCGCTACACTGATACAGCAAATGACACTTTAGACAGGCTTGAAACAGAAGACCAAGAGAAGTTTGCAAAGGTCCAAAAAATGCTGGGTCTAAGAGCGTGTTGAAAAAGTCGAAATTTCCAATGCTGGGCTGGAATTTGCTCGTCTGAAATCGGGCATGGCTTCTAAAACGCCAGCCTCCATTGATACAAAAAAACGTCGTTAGACACCAGAAAGCCGACTTTTTCAACACCCTCTAATGCAGACCAACATGAAAAACCCAGGCTTACAGACTCACGAATACAATGCCATCGAAGGTGCAAACGGAGAGCGGGTCTGGGAAGCGTATGTCGAAAACAACACGCCCGGTGCGTATCGCGTTTTCTGGCATTACGGGCCGGGGCGCGGGGTCATCACTATTGTTGACATCACCCCTCACCCGTGAGAACGCCGCTTACAGTGGCAAAAGCCGCCGGGCTTCTGCCCGGCGGCCTTGAGTGCGTCCCGTGGTACAATAGCGTCAGGAGACAAGTTAATGGCAGCATTGGAACGCGAAGTCATACCGCAAGCTGCTCAGTCGCCGTCGCTGCGCCTGACCTCGGCACAGATGACAACCTTGCAGCACGCCGCCGTTGCCGAAGGGCAGACCCTGGACGAGTTTATGGTGTCCGCCCTGCTCCGTGCGGCAGATGCGGTGCTGACTGCTCCCCCCCTTGTCAACCCTCTGGATAAGGTGATCGGCATTTTCAAGGACGAGCCACTCATGGAGGACTTAATGAACCGCATTCGCCGTGACCGTCAAGAGCAGATAGATGCACTGGATGCTGAGATAGAAGCCGAAGAAAAAGCACAGTCAGCAGAATAGCCCCATGTATTCTCTGGATTCTGACACGGTCAATGGCCTGCTTCGTGCCAATGTGACGCTGGCCCGGCGCGTTCGTGCTAAGGCCCCTGCTTCTCTCTGGGTTTCTACGATTGTGGTCGAAGAAATTGTCGGCAGACAGGTCAGCCACCTTAACACCCTGCGCTCTCAGCGCAGGCCGTTTGGCCGGGAGTCGCGGTTTCTTGCCGAGCTTATTCCAGCCCTCGCGGCGTTCCAAATCCTGCCCTACACAGACGAAGCGGAGCAGTTATATCAATCTTGGCTCCCCAAAATAAAGCGTGTCGGACCCAACGACTGCCGGATTGCTGCAAGCGCCATCCTTGCGGGCTTTACAGTCATTACCGGCAATGGCAAAGATTTCTCCACCATTCCCGGTGCTATCTGGGAAGATTGGAGCCGGGGCAGCGAGGAAACCGCTCATGGCAGCTCCTAAACACATCGTCGCTGTCGCGGGACTTGTGACGGACGCACAGGGGCGTGTTCTGATGCTGCGAAGTCCACGCCGGGACTGGGAGTTTCCGGGCGGGCAGGTTGAGAAGGGCGAGGACCTAACAACAGCCCTTGTGCGCGAGATTGAGGAAGAAACCGGCATCACGGTGGCTGTTGGCGCACTGGTCGGCGTCTATTCCAACCTCAAGTCCCATATCGTCATGCTGGACTTTCTCTGCCAGCCTCTCGGCGGCGAAATCAGGACAAGCTCTGAAAGCCTGTCGGTGGAGTGGGTGGAGCGCAAAGACGCTCTGGGCCGAATTATCCGGCCCGTTATCCGCGACCGGATGCGGGATATGATGGAGTTCACGGGCCGCGTCATCTACCGGGCGTATGAGTTTGACGCCGCCGAGGTTTATGCCCCCTACACCATCCATCAGGAGAGGCTCTTCTGACAAAGACGGCTTTTTTCTGGCTCTATTCCTGTCCCGCCAGCCACGCTTCCAGGTCGGCGGCGGTCTCAAAATCAAGCAGGGCTTCCCCTAACTCATCAAGCTGCTCCGCCGACAGCAGGGGCAGACGGGCGGCGTCCTGCGCCGGAGCCGCCCCGAGACGCCGCCGGAGCAGACGCACCACCATTCCCTCTTTGCCTTGCGTCATGCCCTACGCGACCCCCACTTCCTGCCAGCTTGTCATCATTGCCACTGTTTCTGTCCTCTCAGTCGGGGTAAGCTTTTCCATCACCCGCTCGTATTGCGTCATTTCCTGTGCCGTCAGCGCGAGGTAGCTCTCCACAAACACGCCGATCACCGTAGCGCGGGCCGGGTCGAGGCGCAGGCTTGCCAGCAGGCGCAGGCACTCGGCTTTGACACGGGGGCGGTCCTCCGTCCGCATCTTCATCTTTGACATCAGCGCACTCGCTACCGGGTTTTCCTGAGAGCGTGTTGAAAAAGTCGAAATTTCCAATGCTGGGCTGGAATTTGCTCGTCTGAAATCGGGCATGGCTTCTAAAACGCCAGCCTCCATTGATACAAAAAAACGTCGTTAGACACCAGAAAGCCGACTTTTTCAACACCCTCTGACGCATGAACCGCCGCCACGGCAGACGGTTAAGCTGTATGACGGCGTACTCAAAGCGCAACACACTCTTTCCCGGAAACCGCACTCGAAACACCGTCGGCTCCGGGCGCTGCGGCGCGGCATAGGAAAACAGCACCGCAGGGTAGGCCGGCAGGTCGTACTTTTCCGTCAGCCGCGCAAAATAGCGAAACATCCGCTTCGGAAAGTCCGCCTGCGGGGTGTGGTATAATAATCATTATACGGGACAGCGTCCCAGAAACACACTATTGTTTTTGAACGTGCTATAATTCAAGGAGGAGAGACACCGTGTCCACAAATTTCCCGCCTCTTGTTCGTCCTTTCGTCAACACCATTTTGCCCGGCGATGCCGCAGAGATGTTAAAGCAACTCCCCGACGCCTCGGTGAACCTGATTGTCACATCCCCACCCTATGCCGACCAACGAGCCTCTACCTATGGCGGCGTCAAGGCTGATGACTATGTGGAATGGTTTCTTCCCATCTCCGCGCAACTACACCGTGTCTTAAAACCGGAAGGCTCTTTTGTCTTGAACATTAAAGAGCGAGTTGTTAATGGCGAACGGCATACCTACGTCATGGAACTGATTATTGCATTGCGTAAGCAGGGCTGGCTTTGGACAGAGGAATATATCTGGCACAAGCGCAACTGCTACCCCGGAAAATGGCCCAATCGTTTTCGGGACGCCTGGGAAAGATGCCTGCACTTCACCAAGCAAAAACAATTTGCCATGTACCAAACCGAAGTTATGGTTCCAATGGGAGATTGGAAGGACTCGCGGCTGAAAAAATTAAGCGAAACAGATCAAAGACGTGATGACTCGAAGGTACTCAGCGGCTTTGGAAAAAACATATCCAACTGGGTTGGGCGGGAAATGGCCTATCCGACCAATGTTATTCATTTAGCGACCGAGTGCGGAAACCGAAATCACAGTGCTGCATTCCCTGTAGAGTTGCCTTCGTGGTTTATCAAGCTTTTCACTCAGCCGGGCGACCTGGTTCTTGATCCTTTTATGGGGTCTGGCACGTCAGCAGTGGCGGCTCGAACTTTGGATAGATGTTTTGTCGGGGTTGAACTTAACTCTGAATACATCGCAATCGCAGAACAGCGTTTAAAAGCGAAGGACAACACTAACCTGTTTACCATCAAAGAGAAAAAGAGAAGCTACAAATAAATGGAAGCGTCAACATTAGAACTCGTTCGGCAATACGTAAATGACAACGTAGACGATTTTCACACCAAACGGCTAAATCGTTTGAAAGCTTTGAAGTTGGCTGACCTCTTGAAGCGTAAAAATCCATACCTCTTCAAAGCCAAAAATATCAATGCTGCGGGCGTTTTAGTTCCTTCGCTTTTAGACGCTTACCTTTCATCTTCTGAAGAAGGCAGCTTTGGAGGATTTTTGGAGGGGCTTGCCATTTACGTAGCGGAAATTGTTTGCGGGGGGCAAAAATCTGTTGGTATAGGGCTTGATTTGGATATGACCCGCAATGGCATACGGTATGTCATTACCGTCAAGTCCGGGCCGAATTGGGGCAATTCCGACCAGTACGCAAGCCTCAAAGCAAACTTTAAGAATGCTGTTCGCATACTCAAACAATCCAATTCCATGCTTCCTGTTCAGCCTGTTCTGGGCATCTGTTACGGAAACTTTAAAACCGTCAACAACGGCGAATATCTGAAAATCGGCGGGCAAAGTTTCTGGGAGTTCATCTCCGGCGACCACGATTGTATGTAGACATCATTGAGCCTATCGGCTTTGAGGCAGAAGCACATAACCTGCGTTATCAGGAGGAAAAGGCGCGGACGTACAATCGATTCATCCGTGATTTCACCGTGACCTTTTGTGATGCGGAAGGGCAGATAGATTGGGAAACACTGGTGAAGTTCAACAGCGGCAACTGGAAGAGTCCCTCGCCGTAGGACTGACTGTTTAGAATATCGCAAAGGCCGCCGGGCACTGGCGGGGGGGTGGCTCGCTCTTGACACCCCCCGCCCTGTCCCGGTATAATTACTATCCCTCGCAGCGCCGCGTGGCCTCATGCTAACTTAAGTCAGGAGCCAGCCGCGCACTTATGTCCCTCTTTGAACACTACACCCTGGACGGGTTCTACGATGAGATGTTTCAGTCTCCCGGCAAGCCTCGCCCCCACTACCGCAGCCTTCATGCGACGCTGGAGTCCCTGACGGGACGTGATTTCAAGCAGCGTGCCCAGATGGCCGAAATCAGCATGATGAATCAGGGGGTGACGTTCACCGTCTACGGCGATGACCAGGGCCTGGAAAAAACAATGCCTGTGGACCTCGTCCCGCGCATTATCACGCACGCGGAATGGACGCGCATCGAGCGCGGCCTGACGCAGCGCCTGAGGGCGCTGAACCTCTTCCTGCACGATATTTACCACGACGGCAAAATCTTAAACGATGGCATCGTGCCGCGTGAGCTGGTGGTCAATGCCAAGCACTACCGGCGCGAGCTTCTGGGCGCGGACGTTCCTAAAGGCATTTATGTCCACATCTGCGGCACGGATTTGGTGCGCGACGATAGCGGCGATTACTGCATTCTGGAAGACAACCTGCGCTCGCCGTCGGGCGTGTCTTATGTGCTGCAAAACCGGATGCTGATGACCCGGATTTTCCCCGGCCTGTTCCGCGAAAACCGGGTGCTGGCCGTGGACCATTACTGCTCCCAGCTTCTCGCCAACCTGCGCTTCATCGCGCCGCGTGGCAGCGATGACGCCACGGTGGTGCTGCTGTCCCCCGGCGAATTCAACTCGGCCTACTTCGAACACGCTTTTCTGGCCCAGCAGATGGGAATTGATCTGGTGCAGGGCCGGGATTTGTATGTGGACAACAACTGTGTCTGGATGAAAACCACGCGCGGCCCGCAGCGGGTGGATGTGATTTACCGGCGCATTGACGACGACTTTCTGGACCCGCTGACGTTCCGCCCCGACTCAAGCCTCGGCGTGCCGGGCCTCATCAACGCTTATCGGGCAGGCAATGTCGCCCTCGCCAATGCCGTCGGCACAGGCATTGCCGACGACAAAGTGATTTATGCCTATGTCCCGGCCATGATCAAATACTATCTCGGCGAGGACGCCCTGCTGCCAAACGTGCCGACATTTTTGTCGTGGGACGACGCCCAGCGGGACCATATCCTCCAAAATCTGGACAAGCTGGTTGTCAAAAGTGCCAACGAGGCGGGCGGCTACGGAATGCTGATGGGGCCGCAGTCCACCAAAGCCGAGCAGGACGAGTTCGCCCGGATGATTGAGGCCGACCCGCGCAACTTCGTCGCCCAGCCGCTCGTGCAAATCTCCCGCGCCCCGGCCTTCGTGCCGTCACTCGACGGCTTTGAAGGCCGCCATATCGACCTGCGCCCGTATATTCTGATGGGCGAAGACGTGACCATTATCCCCGGCGGCCTGACCCGCGTGGCCCTCAAAAAAGGCTCCTACGTGGTCAATTCCTCGCAGGGCGGCGGCTCCAAAGATACATGGGTGCTGGCCCGGCCAACGGGGCAGTTCCAGTCGCAGACGATGGGCAGCATGAGCCAGCGGCAGGGTGAGCCGGAAACGCAGCCTGTGCAGGGAGACCGGGCGGCAGAGGAATAGGTTATCAAGATGTCACCCGTCTATCCATCATGGTTTTTGCCATCGCTGTCAATTTTTGAGGACATCAGAACCCTGCTGATGGTTGTGCTTGGCCTGCTGATTGTTGAGACCGTGCGGCGACCCGGCCTGCGGGTGCATCTCCAGTGGGCCATGCCGGCGGCGGGGGCCTCAATTTCGGCGGCAGTGGGCAGTTTGCTTCGCCTGTTCAGCTTCGGCGGAAACGCGCTGCAAGCAACGTTTACGGCCAACACTCTGTCCCTGACATTCCATATTTTGGCGATAGGATTGTCCCTGTACAGCGTGTGGATGCTCTGGCGGACGCTGTACGACATTGCCCACAAATCCGCTTCAGCCGATTCGGCGGCTCAAACACCCGCGTCCCCGGATGTTTGGCCGCCGCCGCCGACCCGACCCGTTCGTTAGGAAACCCTTTTATGCTTGCTCGTGAAGCCGACGCGATGTTCTGGATTGGACGCTATGTAGAGCGTGCCGAGGCAACCGCCCGCATGGTAGATGTGCAGTACCACTCGGAGCTTGAGGGGGCCTTCCCCCTGACCCGCGCCGAAGACACGGATGAGGTCGAAAGCGACCCGTCGGCGCTGTGGGGGCCGATCCTTGCCATCTCCGGCGATGCCGACCTGTTTACGCGGCTCTACGGCAGCGATCTCGGCGAGCGCAATGTGCTGGACTTTTTTGCGTTTCGCCGCGATCACCCGAACTCTATCATCTCCTGTGTATCCCGCGCCCGTGACAATGCACGTGGGGTCCGCGAGTCCCTGCCGTCGGAGATGTACGAGAGTCTGAATATGTTTTTTCTGGAAGTCACCCGCTGGAACGCGGACAAGATTCTGGATTCGTCGCCGCACGGCTACTTTCAGCAGGTTAAAAATGCCTCGCACCTATTCCACGGTATCACCGACCGGACGCTGCCTTACGACGAAGCGCGGTCGTTTCTGGAATGCGGCATGATGCTGGAACGCGCCGACAAAACGGCGCGTATTTTAGATGTCAAATATCATATTCTGCTGGGGGAGGCCGAGATTGGTGGGACACTGGACCAGCATCAGTGGATTGCCGTGCTCAAAAGCGTCGGCGCGTTTGAAGCCTTCCGCAAGGCCAATCGCCTCGGCATCACGCCCGGCAAGGTCGTATCCTATCTGGTTCGCAACCCGGCCTTCCCGGCGTCGGTGTCCTATGCCATCACGCAGGTAGACCGTGCCCTGCGGCAGATTGGCGGAACGCGGGGGATGCCCGCGTCGAACCGCGCCGAGCGTCTGGTGGGCCGTCTGCGGTCAGATTTGTCGTATATCACGACGGATGAGATTTTAGCTTTGGGTCTGCATCAGTTTTTAGAACAGGTGCAGGTGCGCTGTATGGAGATCGGCAACGCGATTTCCGAGGCGTACCTGAAGCATTGAGCGTGAACGATCAGAGACTGCCAGCCTTGACAAATCCGGCTCCGGCGGCGTATAGTAGGGGGAGAGGAAATGTATCGTGGCACGTCCCAGTTCTGCTTTTAAATCCACACGCGGCGGCTCCGGCGGCGGCGCGTGGAAGTATGTCGGTGCCGCCGCCGTCGCCATTGTCGGCGGCGTCGGCATCGGCTACCTGTTCGGCGGGGCACATGCCCCGCATGCGCCCGAGCAGCCCGTTTCGCCCTCGGCCACCGTGCTGACGCCGCCTGCCGCGCCGGGCATCTCGCCGTCGTCCATCCGCCCGCAGACGACCAACGGCAACTACACCGCGCCCAATGCCCCGCGCATTACAATCCGCGAGGAGCAGACGCCGACAATGCGGCGCGTCACGCCGCCCCCGACGCCGCCCGTCGACTCCGAGGCTAGTCAGGAGGCCGTGCCCGCGCTCAAGCCGCCGCGCCGCCCGACCGCTGGCACCGCTTCTTCGGGCGGCGAGACGCCCGCGCCCCTCGACACCAACCCGTCAACGACGCCCCCGACCGTCAACGCCGGTCCCGCTGCCCCGGACCCCGGCAGCACCACGCCGACCACACGCCCTGCCCCGAAGCCGCCCGCCAATGCCGACCCGGATATTGAGCAGGTGACCCCGCGCAGCACATCCCCCGCCCCGGCCACCCCGGACAGCGCCACCCACGCCCAGTTCCGGGTGCAGACGGGAGCCTATGCCGACGAAGGCAACGCCCGCAGCGTCGCCGACCAGCTTCGCAGCCAGGGCTACACCACCAGCACCCGCAGCGAGCGCGACGGCGACCATCTGGTGTACAAAGTCCAGGTCGGCGCGTACCGCTCCCACTCCGGGGCTTCCAAAGCCGCTGACGACCTCCAGAAAAAAGGCGTCCCGGTGTACGTCTCGCCGATAGGGCCGTAGGTGAAAGCAGTAGGCAAAAAATGGACAAGCCTGAAACACGCATAGAGCAATCTTCATCTGCTGGGTTCATCCGCACGATCTTAGCAATCGGTACGTCGCTCGCGCTGCTGTTTTTGTGGACGGCCATAGGCAATCAAGACCCCGAGGGGCAGCTTATCTCAGCCGCGCTTGGCACGATGGGTCTGGCTTTTTTTGCGCCGATGTGGGGTGCGATGCGGGGCAGATTTCCTCTCAGTCTCGCCCTTGCCGCCATTGCGCTTGTTCTACTTGGAGCAATGCAGTTTGATGTATGGGCATGGCGAAGGGCTTCAGGCCCCGTTTCCATCCACCTTTCTGATTTCCTCTTCGTCCTTGTTCCTGCTGTTCCAGGAATGGTCTGGCTGGTCCGGTCGATTGGGCAGCCAAACCACAACGACTAACCCCTCTCGGAGCGCGGGTCCAGTGCGTCGCGTAGGCCGTCGCCGAGGAAGTTCAGGGCCAGCACCGTCAGCGACAGGCATAGGGCCGGGTAAATAATCAGCGCGGGCTGACTGCGGTAGTAGCCGCCCGCGTAGGCCGTGGAAATCATCTTGCCCCACGACGGCATCGGGTCCTGAATGCCAATCCCCAGAAACGACAGCGTGGACTCGGCGATAATCACGCCCGCAATGTCAATCGTCGCCGCCACAATAATCGGCGACAGCAGGTTCGGCAGCAGGTGACGGCGGATGATCTGCCCGCCCGGCACGCCCAAAGCCCGCGCCGCCTCCACATACTCCCGCCCCCGCAAAGACAGCGCCTGCCCGCGCACCAGCCGGGCCAATCCCGGCCAGCCGGTAATCGCCAGGGCGACGAATAAGTTCAAAAGGCTTGTCAGCGGGTTGGTCTGCTTGATGACGGCCATGATCAAAATCGCCAGCAGAATGTCCGGGAACGCGAACATCATATCGGTCAGCCGCATCAGGGCCACATCCAGCCCCTTGCCGTAGTAGCCCGCCACCAACCCCACCGAGACACCGACCAGCAGCACAATCGCTTCCACGCCGAGGCCGACGCCCAGCGAAATCCGTGCCCCCACCGCAAGCCTTGTCAGCAGGTCATAGCCCGAATCGTCCGTGCCCAGCCAGTGCCGTGCCGACGACCCCAGGCTGTAATCATTGGTGGGCCGGTCATAGCGGTATGGCGAGACAAGCGGGTAAAAGACGGCCAGCAGCACAATCAGCGCCAGCACCACCAGCGACGCCACCGCCAGTGGGTTGCGCCCCAGATGCCCCCACACCTGGCGTGCCTGGCTCGGCGGCGCTTCCCCTAGCCCCGCGATTTCTTCCCGCTCCTGCTGCAATATAATACTCATAGGTTAGTCATGTAGGAAAGGAACACGGGGCTGAACCCCCGTGCTTTAAAAGTGCAAGCTCCCGCCTTCGCGGGCGAAGATTTTAGGAACGCTCACGGTAGGTTATCTTGTGCCCGCGAAGGCAGGGAATTGCCCTTCAAAGCATGGGGGTTCAGCCCCGTGGCCTCTTTAGCCCCCCGCCTCCAATGCCTTCACACGCGGGTCCAGCACGACATACAGCAGGTCAATCACGAGGTTGGTCGTTACAAAAACCACCGCCAGCAGCAGCGTCGTCCCCTGAATGACCGAATAGTCGCGCTGAAAGACCGAGTTAATCGACTGATAGCCAACGCCCGGCACAGTGAAAATCGTCTCCACGACAAACGAGCCGGACAATAAATAGCCGAACGACACCCCCGCCGTCGTCAGCACCGGCAAGAAGGCATTTTTGAGCGCGTGCCGCACCATGATTCTTAGGGGCGACAGCCCTTTGGCGCGGGCCGTGCGGATGTAATCCTGCCGCAGCGTCTCCAAAAGCGACGCCCGCGTCATGCGCCCAATCAGCGCGGCGGGCCGGGCAGCCAGCACAATGGCAGGCAAAATCAGATACTCTGGACCGCTCCATCCGGCCACCGGCAGCCAGCCCAGTTTCAGGGCGAATATGGAGATGAGAACCGGGGCCAGCACGAAGTTCGGCAGGGTGACACCGATTAGCACGCTTGTCATCAGAAAGCGGTCCAGAAACGTGTTCGGCTTCAAGGCTGCCAGCACTCCCACCAGAATGCCGACCACCAGCGCCAGCACAATCGCCGTCAGCGCCAGCAGGGCGGTATTCGGCAGGGCGCGGGCGATAAAGTCCGTCACCGGCTCATGCGTGTAGTACGAAAAGCCGAGGTTGCCGTGCGCGGCGTTCCACAGGTACAGGCCATAGCGCACCAGCGGCGGCTTGTCCAGCCCAAACTCGTGCCGGATATGCGCCAGCGTCGCCGGGTCCGAATGCTGCCCCGCTGCAAGCTCGGCGGGGTCGCCGGGGGCAAGCAGTGCGATAAAAAACGTCAGCGTGCAGACCGCCCAAACGGACAGCAGGGCCAGCCCCACGCGCTGCAAGATAAAACGTGCCATAGGTTATTCCAGGTGGAAGGCCCCCCCGCCCCAATTCTGGGGAGCCAGAGTAAGAGCAGAGCGAGACCCATAGGGGCAGGGCTTACCCCTGCCCTCTTTGCCCTCTCTGTACTTGTCCGGCTCCCCAGAATTGGGGCGGGGGGCCGCCCTATTTCAGCGACACGCCTTTGTACGGCAGATGCCCCATCAAACAATCGTCCAGACCCTGCACACGCGGGCTGACCAGCTCCGGGTCCACGCCGTAGTACAGCGCAATCCGGGCGGGCGACGCGCCCACAATCCGGGTCACCTGCCCGTAGAGCGCCGCCCGCTTTGCCGGGTCGCGGGTGGTGTCCGCCTCGGCGCAGAGGGCGTCCACCTGCGGGTTGGCGTAGCCCGTGTGATTTTCCGGGCTATGCGTCGTGAGAAGCAGGCTGTCGAAGTCCTGCGGGTCCAGATAGTCAGCGTACCAGCCCAGCACGAAGCCCGGCGCGACAGTGTTTTTGTTTTCGGCGGCAATCAGCGAGCCGAACTCAAGCTGCCGGATGCGGACAGTGACGCCCAGTGTCTCGGTGTACATCTGCCGGAGCAGGTCAGCCGTTTTGGCCGACAGCGGTTCTTTTTCCTGACAGTAGATTTCCAGCGGCGGCAGGCCGCGCCCATTCGGATAGCCCGCCGCCGCCAGCAAGGCTTTCGCTTTGGCGGGGTCATAGGGCAGGCCGGTGTAGGCCGGGTCGCCGCCGGGGATGCCTTTGGGCAGAAGGTCGTAGGCCACAGGGTAGATGTCCGCCGTGCCGACAGTGACGATTTTCTGCTTGTCGGTGGCATAGGCAAACGCCGTGCGGACACGCGGGTCCTTGAAAGGCGCGTAGGCCAGCTCGTTCAGGGCAAAATAGGTGACGCCCGCACGGGGCCAGAGCTTGATGCTGTTTCTAAGAGCCGGGTCCCGGCGGTCAGCCACGACATCGCCCACCTGCCCGCCGCGCATGATATCGATGTCGCCGCGCACAAACTCCTGATGGCGCGTCCCGGCATCTAAAATAATTTTATCCACCTGCCCGGCAATTTTTGGAGCGCCGCCCCAGTAGGCGGGGTTCGCGTCCATGTCCACTTCCTGATCCGGGGCAAATCGGGTGATTTTAAACGCCCCGCTGCCTGCGCCTGCCTCGGCATCGGCGGCGGTGAGGGGCTGCGTGCCGCGCTTTTCAGCAATCGCCTGGCAAACTATCCAGTCGGTCGGGTAGGTCAGCGTCGCCAGCCAGTAGGCTTTCGGCTGCGTGAGGGTGATTGCGACCGTGTGCGGGTCCACGACTTTGACGCCCGTTAAGTCTGCCCTCTTGCCGTTGTAGACGTCTAGCGCCCCCACAATATCGCCGAGATACTGCTTGGCAACCGGGGAGGCCAGCTTCGGGTCTAAAGCGCGGCGCAGGCTGAACGCGACATCGGCGGCGGTGACGGGCATTCCGTTCTGAAACTTCGCGTTAGGCCGCAGGTGGAACGTGTAGGTCAGGCCGTCCTGGCTCACGTCCCAGCGCTCCGCGAGGCACGGCGCGACCTTGTTCTGCGTGTCGTACTGCGTCAGCCCTTCATACGCCTGCCCGAGCATTTGATTGGTCTCGACATCCTGGCACATGGCCGGGTCAAACGTGATGGGGGCTGTTCGCATGGCAACCCGCAGGACATTCCCGCCCGTTGCCCCGCCGCCGCTAAAAAAGCCATGCGAGGACGCGCCCCGATGCCCACACCCGGCGAGCAGGGGCAGAAAGGCGAGTGAGAGGGCGGCGAACAGGGGACGGGGGTCTTGCTTCATAGGTATCTTTCAAAAGTCCGCAGACGGATCAGGCGCCTGGCTTGTGGCCCGCCAACTCCTGCTCAATCTGTTCCAGTGTCCGCCCCTTTGTTTCCGGCACGAAACGCTTCACAAACAGCCACGCCCCGACACTCATCAGGCCGTAAGCCCAGAATGTCCACGCGAGTCCCAGCCCATGCACCAGGCTCAGGAACGACACCGTCACCAGCAGGTTGAAACCCCAGTTTGCCAGTGTGGCAACACTCATTGCCACGCCGCGCACTTGCAGCGGGTAGATTTCCGAGATCAGCAGCCAGAACACCGGCCCCAGACCCACGGCGAATGCGCCGACATACAGCACCAGGCTTCCGGCGGCAAGCCACCCCTGAAGCCGCCCCAGGCCGGCCATATGAAAGGAGAGGCCAATCAGGGCCAGCCCGGCGATCATGCCGCCAATCCCCCACAGCAGCAGAGGACGCCTTCCAACCCGGTCCACCAGACGCACCGCCGCGACGGTCATCACCACATTGACAATGCCGACGCTGACGCTCGCTAGAATGGAGTGCGCCGCCGATCCCAGACCGGCCATCTGGAAAATTGTCGGCGTGTAGTAGATAATCGTATTGATCCCAGTAAGCTGGTCAAACGCCGCCAGTCCGAGACCGACCAGGAGCGCCGGGCGCAGGGAAGGCGCGATCAGATCGGCCCAGCCGCCCTGTTTGCTTTCTTTGCTGAGGTCCTTGCGGATGCCTGCCATCTCCTGCTGCACCTGACCTGCCCCGTCAAGGCGCTTCAATGCCTGAGCCGCTTCGTCTTTTCGTCCCTGCTGAAGCAGCCAGCGCGGGCTTTCCGGCAGGAACATCATCCCGATGCCCAGTCCCAGGGCCGGAACCACGGCGAGGCCGAACATCCAGCGCCAGGAACCGGACGCAGACAGGGCGTAATCGACAAAGTAGGAAATCAGAATGCCCAGAGTGAGCAGGAGCTGGTTCAGAGCAACCAGACCGCCACGCATCGGGGCAGGCGAGATTTCAGAGATGTAGAGCGGTCCCAGATAGGACGCCACTCCAATCCCCACGCCTACAATGACGCGCCCGACGATCAGCACGATGATATCCGGCGCGAGGGCGGTGACCAGAACGCCCACCAGAAAGACGGCACTGGTGATAATCATCAGCCGACGCCTGCCCAGACGGTCGGCCAGCCGCCCGCTGCCAATAGCCCCGAGGCTGGCCCCGACGAGGACCACGCCGGTGACGACCTCCTGCATGGTCGGCGTCAGGTGATACTGCATTTTGAGGAACAGCAGGGCACCGGAGACGACGCCGGTATCATAACCAAACAGCAGGCCGCTGAGCGAGGCGACGGCAGCGGCAAGGTAGAGAAAACCATGACGGGACGAAGTGGGCTGCGTTTTTGTCGTCATAACAGTCTAGTGCGCCGCCAGCGTCAGGTGCTTCCAGGGCAGGTGGCCCATCAGGCCGTCGTCGATGCCGGAGACATAGGGCTTGACCATCTCCACGTCCTGCTGATAATAGAGCGGGATGACCGGGACCTGATCGGCGGCAATCCGCGCCGCCTGCCGGTACAGGGCGGCACGGGCGGGCGGGTTCTGCGAGATGTCGGCGGCATCGCAGAGGGCGTCAAACGGCGGGTTGGACCAGGCGACATGGTTTTCCGGGCCATTCGTGCGGAGCAGCAGCGAATAGTAATTCTGCGGGTCCAGATAGTCAGCGGCCCAGCGGATATGGTAGCATTCGAGCTGATTGTGTTCCTCGCGGTCCAGCATCGCGGTCCACTCGCTCACCGACGGCTGCACTTTGACGCCTAAATTCTCACTCCACATCTGCCGGATGAGGTCCACCGTCTTTGACAGGGCCGGCTCGGACTGCCGGTAGATGAGCGGGATCGGCGGCAGGCCCTTACCGTTCGGATACCCGGCGGCGGCGAGCAGAGCTTTCGCTTTGGCGGGGTCGTAGGGAATGCCTTTAAACGCCGGGTCAAAGCCGGGGAGGCCCTTCGGGAGAATGTCCTCGGCCACATCGCGCTTGCCGTCAAAGACAACTTGCACAATCTTTTGCTTGTCAATCGCATAGGCCAGCGCCTGCCGGACACGCGGGTCGGCAAAGGCGGGGAACGCTTTCTGGTTCAGACCAATGTAATAGGTCGCCGCACGGGGGAACTGCTTGAGTTGGTCTTTCAGCTTCGGGTCCGCCCCGTCGTGGGCGACATCGCCGGGGGACATGAATTGCAGCATATCCACATCGCCCCGGACATACAGGTCGTGCCGCGTCCCGGCATCAATCACCACAGGACGCTCGATGCCCGCAATCTTCGGTGCGCCGTCCCAATACCCGGCATTGGCGGTCAGGATCACTTTGGAATCGGGCAGATAGCTTTTGATCTGGAACGCCCCCGTGCCCGCGCCTCTGGCGGCATCCTCGGCGGTCAGCGCGACGCCGTCTTTGGCCTCGGCTTTGGACAGCACGTAGCCGGTCGGGTAAGTGAGCGTATAAATCCAGTAGGCTTTGGGCTTGGTGATCGTGATAGCGACCGTCTCCGGGTCCAGCACCTTGACGCCCGGCAGGTCGGTTGCCTTGCCGCTGCTGAGTTCCTGTGCCCCCACAATATCGCCGAGATAGTTCTGCGCGACCGACGATTGCAGCTTGGGGTCCAGGGCGCGGTGCATGGAGTAGTACACATCCTGCGCCGTGACGGGGTTGCCGTCCTGAAACTTGACACCGGGCCGCAGGTGGAACGTATAGGTCAGTCCGTCCTTGCTCACGTTCCACTTTTCCGCGAGGCACGGCACGACTTTGTTTTTAGGGGACCACTGCACCAGCCCTTCAAAGCACTGCTGCAAGACATCAATCGTGTCGCCGTCCCTGACCAAGGCCGGGTCAAACGTTGTTGGGGAGGCTTTGATGGGGTAGCGGAACACATTGGCGGCATGCGTGTTCCCGCCTCCAAAGATGCCGACACTGCCCTTTTTCTGGCCGCACCCGGCGGCCAGCAGCGTCGGCAAAAGCAGCAGCGGCAGAAAGCGCATCGGCGCACATCGAACAGGGGCACAAGCGCGGAAGCGAGCATCAGTCAAAAGCAGTCTCTCCAATCAAAACAGGTGGCCGCACAGGCACACGGGCAAGGGATGGGCTATTATACCACGCCCCCACGCCCGCCGCCAACCTGCCCTGACAATGGCTACTGTAAGACAACCGGTTTGCTCTGTTGGATTACTAGCAAAGCGTGTGCCAAGATGCCAGGGGTGCAGAAACCCTCGGCAGAAAACTTTCCTTCGGACAACGAAAATAGACGGGGCGCGATTTATCGCGCCCTAAGAACCGTTACCGCCAGCGGCCCGACGGGCCAAAAAGAGCAAATGCGCGGCGTACAGGCGGCTATAAAGGCGGGCGCGGTCCGCGAAGCTGCGCGGGCGGGGGGCGTTGGGGTCGTTGTAGAGGCCGTGGTAGTAGTGCGCGACCAGCCAGCGGAGGTCAGGAAGCAGGGTGCGGCGCAGGGCCGAGCGACGCGCCCGTGCGGTTCCCAGCAGGCCCCAAAGCAGGGGAAAGCGCAGGCGCTCGGTGGCCGCGCCGTTTGGGGATGTATCGGAAGCCCGCGCCGCCGCAATTCGAGCCAGTCGTGCCGCGCCGTGCTTCGGGGTAAGAGCGGACAAGACGGCGGCGGGGACAGGAGTTTCGACAACGGTTGCCGCTGCGCTCAGGGCGGCAAAGCTCAGGGGGGCGGTGTGGGCCTCTTCGGCCAGGCGGGTGAACAGGGGCCAGTCCATCGGCGTACAGCGGCACAGGAGGTCGATGTCGCGCAGGGATTGGGGGGCGAAGCAGTAGTGGCCCGCCAGATGCAAGCACAGGTGCAAAAGCTGGTCTTCGGGTCCCAGAATGAGGGCGTCAGTGTCCGCGAGATGGGCCGGGCGGGCACGGGACCAGAGGCCATCGGCGTCTAGCTGAACATGGCCGCGAAAGAAACCGTTGCTGAGGAGGTCGGTGTGCAGCTCAACCACAACAACGCCGCGCTCGGTGTGTTTGAAGAAGTTCGCCTGCGTGTCCGCACCCTGCATAAGCGCGTCCCAAGCGGCGGGGGCGACGATGTAACCCAGGCGTTCCAACAGGGTCCGGGTGCGGGGGGCGTCGCCCTGATGGACAAGAACGTCAATGTCGCCGAACGGGCGCAGACCGGGGCGCGGATAGAGCGTTTCGGCCAGCGCCGCGCCTTTGAGGACAATCATCTCCAGCCCTGCCGCCGCCGAGGATTGCAGGAGCGCAGCAAGATGGGGCCGGAAGAAGAGGCCCTGCACCAGCGCAGCGAGGTCGTTAGACGTTTCCGCCACGGCCCCCACACACACTTCCGACGGGCCGCAGGCCGGGGCAGCAGGGCCGAGTTGCGGAGAATGTCTGGCCGCGACTGGCACAGCCGATAGACATTGCCATTGCGGGTGTCGGGGCGACCATGCTTTGCACCACAGGAATCAGCACGGACAGGCCGCCTATGAGTGCGGCTTTCCGCAGCACATCGCGCCGCGAAATCTGCCCCATGCCTTCGGGCCGGGTCAGCGTTCCCTGAAGCAGCTTTTCTTTGTCCAGACGATCCAATGCCAGCCAGACTACATCTTCGGTTACCGGGGCTGAGACGCCGGGGACGGATGCCAGGTCGCGGGCGACAGCCTGGGCCAGCGCGGCCACTGTGTGGTGGCCGTCGCAGTAGCGCCAGACCAGAGCGGCAGTGCGGTTGAGGCGATGCACATGATCGCGCTGCTCGTCGTAGATAATGGTTTCGTCGGCGACTTCCTGAACAACAAGTTGTTCCTGACGTGCCAGCGGCAGGGGTTCGGAGCGTGTCATAGTGGTCTCTTTCGTCCTTGTCAAGCCGGGTATACCCGCTGTTGTCGAGTACAGTGTGCCGAGTATACCCGAAAAGTCAGGCAATCAGGCGCGGGCCGTCCGACGGCGGCGGGCAATCAGTGTCATGCTGCCCAGCATCGCCAGTGCCAGGCCGAGGCTGATCACGCTGGAAGCTTCGGGAACCGCCGCCGGCTGCGTTCCGAGGCTGGCAAATAAGAAGTCATTGCTCGTTTTCTGCACTGCGCCTCCCGCAAAGGAAACGCTGCTGATGACGACGCGAGTGAACATATCGCCGCCGTTCGCCTGAGCGCCCAGAAAGACGGACTTGCCGTTGCCCTGCGTGTTGTCGAATTGAGGCGTGGTGTACGTGCCGACTAGCGACCCGCCGTTGTAGGTGCTGAACGTGAACGTTTCCTGGTCAAAAGCAAAGGACTGAACCTGCAAGCCAAAGGCCCCCACCCCGGAGCTGAAATCAATTTGCAGCGGGCCATTGGAGCCGGAGGGATTAGGGGGGGTACCAACAGGGTAGCGACCATCAAAGGTATTCAGAAGCTGCGTGCCGGGCGCAAAATCGAATCCGGCGCTGTCGAAGCTGCCAAAGACGCCGTTTGTCTGCTCTCCGGTCGTAGTAAACGTGACCGTCTGCCCGCCCACGGTCTGCGAGTACGGCGAGGCCACGTAGTTGTTTCCGTCACCAGAGGTCGGATCAGCCGCGCCGACGGGGTAGGGGGCCGTGGTGCTGGCTCCCGCACCAAGCTGGGCGGCGGTCCCGTTCGGGTCATAGGGGTTCTGCCCGGCGTGGGCCGCCGAGCCGCCGAGGACGGCGAGGGCGAGCAGAGCGGCAAGTGGGGCCGATTTGCGAAGAATGTAATGAGACATGAGTGTTCCTTAAATGGATGAAGCTGAACTCATCCGGTGAGTGGCTGTTCGGGTCCTTAACGTGCTGGGGCCTTAGAGGGTGTTGAAAAAGTCGGCTTTCTGGTGTCTAACGACGTTTTTTTGTATCAATGGAGGCTGGCGTTTTAGAAGCCATGCCCGATTTCAGACGAGCAAATTCCAGCCCAGCATTGGAAATTTCGACTTTTTCAACACGCTCTTAGGCCGTGTGTAGTGTTTCGGTCAGTGTGTTCATTCGTGCCAGCAGCCATGCCGCAACCCGGTCCGCCTCGCCGCGCCGCCCACGATACGACTGCGCTTCGCGGACAGCTCCGGGGAGGGTCTGCATGGCAAGGCGCGGCAGCTCCCGCACCCGGACGGCGTTTTCTAGCAAAGTCATCAGGGCCTGCCCGGAGGTCAGGACCGATGGACGCCACCGGGCACCGGCTTCATACCGCGCCGACACAATCATGCCTACCGGCAGCGGCCCGGACGCCGCATACCCGCCCAGCGCCTCGGCGGTGTAGCGGCCTTCCGCCAACTCCGCCCCGGCCCGCATTGACAGTGATTTGGCATACGGAAGAACCTGCCCGGCGGCGTTGATGACGGCGTACTCGTCCGACAGATACTCGGCCCCGGCCTTAACCAGCGCCGCCGTCAGCGTGGTTTTTCCAGAAAAGCTGCGGCCCGGTATCAAAATTGCCTGCCCGGCATACGCGACTGCCCCAGCGTGGACAAAAACGTGGTCTTCGGCCCGCGTGGCAATCGCCAGATGCAGGTCGGATTCAAGTGCCGCCGTCAGGTCGTCCCAACTGCGTGAACGCGCCAGCAGGCAGCCGCCCCGGTAGACATAATAATAGGGGGCCGGGTTCACCCGCGAGCGCCCAGCAATTTTAGTCACCGAATACAGCGTGTCAACTTCGGGCATCGCCGCCGCCGCCCATCCCGGCGGCAGCAGGGCCAGCACCGGCGGCAGCAGGCCAGCATCGGTGACGCGCACGCCAAGCGAGACGCCGTAGCTTTGAAGCGCCAGCCCCGCCTCCCAGCGAAACCGCTCCAGCACCTGCCAGCACGCCCGGCAGTTTCCCGAGGGCTGCGCCTGCGGCATGACGGTGTTCAGGCTGCTTGTTGTATATGCAAAAGTCATGCTTGCTTTTCTGCCGACGTGCAGTTGTTTCAATTCTTCTCCTGCAAAAACAATGCCAAAGCAGGCAAAGGCGCAGTAATTGAATAGATTTTGATAACTTTCTAATTAAAATGTGAGCCGGTTTACAAACATTTAGCCCACTCCCACTCCCACAATTAAAGTTTCAGTGAACGCTTGACATTTGGAAGACCCTGTGTTAAAGTAATCCGTCACCAAATTTTCCCGCACAACTTTGAATCTCGCACACCCACCCGCTCGGAGGCGTCCTGCATGAAACTCTCGTTAACCGGTTCCTTACGCAGCCTGACCGGCACTGCCGCCCTGCTGGCCGCCGCACTTGGCCTGAACCTGCTTGGCCCCCACCGGGCCTACTCCGCGCCGCATCTGGCGACGCCCGGAGACAGCGACCTCGGCGTCACGCTGCTTTCCCCCGACCCGCACACGCCCCTCAGCGGCTTCAAGCCCGTCGAGATTTCCGCGTTTTATCAGGGCACGCCTGGCAACCAGATTGTCTCTATCGAGCTGTATCTTGATGGTGCGAAGGCTGCTACTAAAACGCTGGACGTTCCTGAAACACGCGGCGTGGTGTCGTTTCTGGTAGACTCTTCGCAGATCGCTCCCGGCCCGCACAAGATTGTTGTCCGCGCCACCGCCGCCGATCAGGAAGTCAAGTCCGCCAAAAGCAGCTTCCTGTTCAGCACCGATGTGGCCCCGGCGTCCGGCCCGGCCATGACCCTGCCCGCCGCGCCCGGTTCCACGCTCGACGAGGCCCCCATCCTGCGGCTGATCAATCCGTCGACCGACGGCAAAGTGCAGGGCGTTGTCACCCTGCGTGTGGAAGCCCACGATGCCAGCGGCAAGGCTCCGTATGTGTCGCTGTTTGTGGATAAAACGTTTAAAACCCTGCGAAACTTCGCCCCCTACGAGTTTGAGTGGGACACCACGGCGTACTCCAACGGCGTCCATACGATTGAAGTCTACGGCTACAACGACTCGCCGCACGTCGGCCACGCCAAAGCTATCCAGCTCCTTGTCAACAACCCCGGCGGCGAGACGCAAATCCGCCATGACCTGCTCGATGACGTCAAATCCGTCAAGCCGCTCAAATCCATCAAGCCGCTCAAAATCGTCAAGCCTCTGAAAGCACTCAAGTCAGCGCGTATCGTTCGCGCCGCCGCGTCGCAGAAGGCTCTCGGACGGCCCCTGCCCCTGCGCCGCCCAGACGTGTTCACGGCGGACGAAGCCCCGCAGATGGCCGCCATTCAGCCAATGCGCCCGGCGTCCACCCGCGAGATTGTCCGCGAGATGACACGCGGGGCCAGATCGCTCCACTTCGGTCTGCCCGGCTTTGCGTCCAATCTTTCCACGCCTTTTGTGACCCCGCAGGCCGCGTCCGCCGCTGAAGCTGCCCCGGCCCTGCCGATGGCCGGTCCCCAGGCATCTACCCGCGTACTGAAAACACCCCGAAGCGGCTTCAGAGCTATGCCCGGCGCTCTGCCCGCTCCTATCATCCCTGCCGAGACCGTCCGGCGCGTGGAGCCGGCGGATGCCGCCCTAGTCGAGACGCCCGCCCGGCGCATTGCCGACAAAATCGCCCGCGCTCCGCGTCTGCCCGGACAGCGATTAGCTGCCCTGCATCTGCCCGCCAACGACCTCGCTTCCCCGTTCCTTGCCGCCCCCCGCGTGCGAACTCAAAGTGTTGCATCATTCGTCAAAACCGCCGGACCGGTAAAGGCCATGCATCCGCTGCGCGTTCACCTGCCCGTCAGCCTGGGCAGCCTGCTTCGGGCCGTCGGCCAGAAGACTCTGATGTACAACCATACGGTCGTGCAAATGGACCGGCCCGTGAGCGCCCAGAACGGCGTGGTGTTCGGCCCCCTGCGGCAGATTTTCGAGCAGGGCGGCGGCACGCTGACCTGGGAGTCCCGCACCGGCACAGTTCACGCTAAAAGCGCGAGCCGAGACATCACGCTAACTATCGGCCAGCCGATGGCGCTGGTGAACGCCAAAGAAGTGGCGCTGGACGGCACGCCGTACCTGCTGACGGGCCGGACGATGGTTCCGGTATCGTTTGTCAGCGAAGCAATGGATGCCGACGTGCAATACGACGCCGCGACGGGCCATCTGCTGATTACAAGCCGCAAGTAGTATGGAAAAGTAGCGCCTGTGCCAGACTCAAGAAAGCCCCGCGCCGTCTGGCGCGGGGCTTTACTGGTTCAGAGGAAGGCCCCCCGCCCCAATTCTGGGGAGCCGGATTAGGAACCGGAAAAGAGGGCGCGGCAAGTAGCGCCCCTCTCCTAATTTCCGGCTCCCCCAGAATTGGGGGCGGGGGGGGTCTTCGGCGCGAGGGCAGTCTCGGTCTTGGGGGCTGCCGCTTCAGGCTTGGCCTCGCTTTTCGTCTCGCTTTTGGTTTCCGTCGTGCCTGCGTCGGCTTTGGGCGTCTCTGTTTTGGTGGCCCCGCTGGACTTGGGCGCGTAGTCGTTCACGTAAAAGCCGGAGCCTTTAAACGCGATGCCCACGGGGTAGATGCGCTTTCGCAGCGTGCCGCCGCAGTCGTCGCACGTCGTCAGCGCGTCTGCTTTGATGCTCTGATTGATTTCAAACTGGTTGTCACACGACAAACACTCGTAGCCATAAGTCGGCATAAAATTAGGTACCTCGGCAAAGTTGATCTTGCATCATTATAACACACGCACGCGAAAGGCTGGTTCCCCGTGACGCCTACCCCTCCTCCCCCGCCCCTGAATACGCTGACCACTGAGGCAATTGACCCGGCGCTGACCGAATGGGACGCTTTAGACACCCTGACTCGCCTGCGGCTGATGAACGACGAAGACGCCAAAGTTGCCGCCGCCGTCGCGCTGGAGCTGCCGCAGATTGCTCGCGCCGTGGCGCGGGCGGCGGCGTCCCTGCGGGCTGGGGGACGGCTGATTTATGTCGGCGCGGGCACAAGCGGGCGGCTGGGCGTGCTGGATGCCTCCGAATGCCCGCCGACGTTCGGTGTCGCCCCCGGCGTCGTGACAGGCATTATTGCGGGCGGCGACGGAGCCATGTTTCAGGCCGTGGAAGGGGCCGAGGACGACCCCGATGCGGGTGCGGCGGCGATTGTGGAGGCCGATGTGACTGCCCGCGACACGGTGGTCGGCCTCAGCGCCTCCGGGCAGGCCCCCTTTGTGCTGGGGGCGCTTCAGCAGGCCGCGAAGCGCGGCGCGGCCACAGTGGCTTTGACGAACAACCGCCCGTCGGCGTTAGAATCCGCCGCCCTGATTACGATAGCCCCCGTAGTCGGCCCGGAAGTTCTGGCCGGGTCCACGCGCCTGAAAAGCGGGACGGCGCAGAAGATGGTGCTGAATATGATTTCCACCAATGCGATGGTGGAAGTCGGCAAAACTTATGGCAACCTGATGGTGGACGTGCAGGCCACCAACACCAAGCTCCGCGCCCGCGCCGCCCGCATTGTCCGGCAGGTCACGGGAGCCGCGCCCGAGCGTATCACCGAGACGCTTGCCGCCGCCGACGGCTCCGCCAAAGTCGCCATTCTGATGCTCCAAACCGGCCTCAGCGCCGCCGACGCCCGTGCCCGCCTATCCTACTCCGGCGGCTTCCTCCGCCGCGCCCTGTCCGAAAAGTGACGATGGAAGACACGCTCACCGGCACGCTTGCCCCGGCACAAGCAACGCTCTGGCAAAGCTACCTCGCCGCCGAAGCGCGGGGCCTCCGAACCGAGACCCTGGCAACCCTGCGGACGTTTATAGACGCCCTGCAAACCGGCCCGGCAGAGCAGCAGCAAGAGTTCGCCGCCGAGTTCTGCCGCCTGGCCGCCGACGAGGGGGCAGAACTGCCCCGGCGCGAGCCGCTGTTCGCGGGCATTCTTGCCCCCTATTTGCTTGCCGCTTATGAACGGGGAGAAGAGGGCGCAGGGCGCAGACTGGCCTTCTTCCGGGACGGGTTTTGGCAACTGCCGCAGTCACATCCCCTGCACCAGCCTACCCCCTCGCCCCTAGACTTGTTGCTAGAGGCATTTCAGCAAAACCCAGCCGATGCCCGCACGCGGGAGCTGCTCCTGCGGCTCCTGCAAGACGACTTTGAATACGCTATCCATGAAGTCCCAACGGGCGTTCTCTACGGGTTCGACGGTGCCACGGTCGCCGAATGCCACGAATGGGAAAAAGACCTGGCCCTCTTCCGCGAAGTGGCCGAAGTGCACGGCGTCACCGCGCAGTACAAAGCGGCTATGCACAAATGGGCCTTTCACTTTCACGGCTACGCCAACTATCTGACCCACCGGGCAGAGTACGAAAACTACGCCACCTATATCGAGCGCCACTGGCAAGCAGAGCCATGAGGTATCATAACCAAAAATGCAGCATTTTTCAGCGCACTGGAGTATAGCCCTGTTTATTTATGGGGTTGCAGTGCTTGTTACAGGCTTTCCCATGATACTATCTGCGGCAAAAAACGCTGACTCCAAGAAGAAAGAAAAAATACTGATACGCTTCATTGCACTGGGTGCATTCTATGCAATAGTCTTGCTGTGCTACCGGTTCATTTTTCTGTGATTTCGTTGCCTTCAGGTTACCTTTGGATGCATCAGGTATCATAACCGAGGGAGAATAACCTATGGCACAGCAAGTTTTGGAAGGCACCTGGGGAGAAATCGCCGCGCACGCGCACGAGTTTACCGGCAAGCGGCTAAAAGTGGTGGTTGCAGACACTACCTCACCAACAGCAGTTCAGCCGAACTGGAAGATGCTGGAGGCTATGCACCAAGCTGAAGAGATACAGCGCGACATGAACCCCAAGCCGGACAGTGACGGCGTTGCCATTGTGCGCTATGGACGGACCGGCCCGATGTATAGCATGGAGCATCGCCCGGATTGAAATCCGGGGCTACAAAAAGCAAATGTCCGCCTGCGCGGACAGAAGATAATCGGGGCCAATTATCCCATGATTCCTAATTTGTCCCCACTCTGGACGCGCCTGCTGCGCGGGCTGTCGCTGGTGCTGCTGCTGGGCGGGGCGGCGGGCATTCTGGCGGGCGCGGTCAGCCCGTGGGCGGTGTTCAAGGTATTCCAAAACATTGATGTTTCCCTGCCCGGCATCGTCTTTCCCTGGGGCGGGCTGTGCCTTGCCACCGCCCTGCTTGTCTTGTTGGGAATGCGCCGCTCGCCGCTTCTGTGTTTAGTCGCCGCGCTGTTTGTGATTTCGTGGACGACCGAGGCGCAGAGGCGGGTGCCGCAACGGGTCAAATCTCAGCTAATCGGGTCGCAGCTTGTGTTTGAGACCTCGATCAACCGCCTGCTGGACCAGTTTCATGCCCGAGATATTGTAGTCACCGATTTAAGCATCCCGAACCCTGATTTGCTGGGGCCGGGGCTGGATTGGACCGTCAAAGGCGCGTATGCCCTGCTGCTTGGCAGTCTCCTCGGCATCCCCATCGACCCCGCCGCTGTGTGGCTGTTCCGGCACACCGTCCGCGTCCGCTGCCGCGCCTGCGGGATGCCCCGGCTTCTGGCCCGCAGCGCCCTCTTTTGCCCCGCCTGCGGCATTTCCACCCGCCCCGCCCACCACCGCGACAGCCCCCACTGCGCCGCCCCCGCCCGCCGCTCCGACCGCCACTGCACTGCCTGCGGGACGGCTCTGGCTGCAAGGTAGATTTGTCGAATAGAGCGGCTATACTAATGACAACAAACTGACTGTTCTCACGGAGGATACTAGCGAAATTATGAACACATCCCTGATTGCTGATGCCGACAACCAGAAGCTGCGCGGCGGCTACTACACACCTGAAGTGATCGCCCGATTTATGGCAGACTGGGCTATTCAAAGCGCGGACGAAGAGATACTGGAGCCAAGCTGCGGCGACGGCGCACTGTTAGATGCCGCCGCCCGCCGTCTGCTGACACTGGGGGCGACGCCGGAAGCAGCGGCCCGGCAGCTTCAGGCGACGGAGCTGTATGCCTCCGAAGCGGCTCTGGCCCGCACCAAGTTGGATGCCATTGGGGTTCCGAGCAAGAACATCGTTACGGTTTGTGACTTCTTTTCGGGTGAGGACCAGGAATGGGGGCTTGTCGGCAGTCAGGTAGATGTGGTAATTGGTAACCCACCGTTTCTGCGCTACCATGCTTTCCCGGAAGACCAGCGCGAGCGAGCCTTTCGACTCATGCGAACCGCCGGGCTATCCCCAAGCCGCCTAACAAATGCCTGGGTCGCCTTTCTAGTGGCCGCCAGTTTGCGCCTTCGGGCCGGGGGGCGGCTGGCTATGGTCATCCCGGCAGAATTGCTGCAAGTCAAATACGCCGAGCAGACCCGCGCTTTCCTGGCCCGGCATTTTGGCGCGATTACCATTGTCACTTTTCGGCGGCTTGTCTTTGAAGGCATTCAGCAGGAAGTCGTTTTAGTGCTGGCCGAAAAAACACCCGGCATTGAAAGCGGCATCGATGTAGTGGAACTTGATGACGCCGCCGATTTGCCGGGCTATGAAGTTAAACTGCGGGCACGGCATCATCTGAAGGCCATTGACCACAGCGCGGAAAAATGGACGCAGTATTATCTGGAGGAGCGCGAAATTGGGCTTCTACGGGCATTGAAAGCGCACCCGGAGCTGACCCGGCTGGGCACGCTAGGCAGTGTGGATGTGGGCGTGGTAACGGGAAGCAATTCGTTTTTTGTGCTGACCGAAGAGCAGGTTTGCCTGCGGGGCCTAAAAGGGATGACACTCCCGCTGGTGGGGCGCACCGCACAGCTTCCGGGTCTCGCATACTCAGAGAGTGATTGGCAGGCAAACCGGCAGAACGGCGTCCTCTGCCATTTGCTGAACCTGCCTGCGGTGCCTTTTGAGCAGCTTCCCGAAGACGCACGGGCTTATGCCCAAAGCGGCGAGGCACTGGAAACGCACCTCGGTTTCAAATGCCGCAACCGCAAGCTCTGGTACATTGTGCCAACGCTGTGGTCGCCCGATGCGTTTCTGTTTCGGCAAATTCACGGCTACCCCAAGATTGTGCAAAACCACACGCAGGCAACTTCCACGGACACCATTCACCGCGTTCGGTATCAGCACCCGGAGCAGGCTGCACAAATCGGTTTGTCTTTTCTAAATTCGCTCACTTTCGCATTCGCAGAAGTGCTGGGCCGAAGCTACGGCGGGGGCGTTCTGGAACTGGAACCGAATGAAGCAGAACATATTCCTGTGCCTTTTTTTGAAGAGACAGTGCTTGATGCCGAGGAACTGGACACCTTGGAGCGGGCCGGAAATATCACCGCGATTTTAGACATCACAGACCGGGCGCTGTTGGTGGACAAGCTGGGATTGGACAAAAGCGAGGTGATATTGCTCCGACAGGCATGGCGCAAACTGTCGGGGCGTCGCATGGGACGCAAGGCCAAAGCGGCAAAAGACAAGGCGGCAGTCTAAGAGCGTGTTGAAAAAGTCGAAATTTCCAATGCTGGGCTGGAATTTGCTCGTCTGAAATCGGGCATGGCTTCTAAAACGCCAGCCTCCATTGATACAAAAAAACGTCGTTAGACACCAGAAAG
>JAABUK010000585.1_pt1 | contig 74923 bp, 69 predicted proteins | sample 5559141 | NCBI WGS metagenome assembly JAABUK01 (sample SAMN10711869, study PRJNA513367) | rock metagenome | isolation source: Antarctica rocks | place: Antarctica: Victoria Land, Pudding Butte nord | collected 2016-01-03
GCTCCTGGTACAGCGGCGTGGACGAAACGCCGACGTTGATGCTGTCCACCGCGTGCACCGCGAAGATCGCCGCAAATGCCCAGAACCTCAGCCCGTCCAGGTGCGGGAAGTACACTCGCTCGCCCCAAGCGCCCGCCGTGCTCCCCGAGGCTCCAGGAGCCTGAGCTTCAGGGGCTTCAGGAGCTGCATGGTGGCTCGTCGGCACTGCGGCTGGAGCGGAGGGCGTGTCGGCTGGCGTGTTGGTGGAGGACGGCATAGCTCGCCCGCAATCATAGCATAATGGCTGCTGCAAGATGCAGGCTGCGAAGAGGCTGCGAAGAGGCTGCGGGCGCGCTGCAAGTGGCTTCAAGTACTTGCGCCGTCTCTGCCCTGGGTGGTTTTGTAAGATTTGCTCACGTCTGTTGAGGGGAGAATAAAAATGTCGCTTGACCTGGTGTTGGTGATGCCCGTCTACAATGAAGAGGAGTGCATTGTCGAGGTGGTTCGCTCGTGGCGCATGGCCCTGGGCGATCTGGGCGTGGACTTTGGCATCCTGGTGCTCAACGATGGCTCCAGAGACGGCACCCGCCAAGCCCTCGAATCCTTCGCGGGCGATGCCCAAGTTGAAGTGGTCAACAAGGAAAACAGCGGCCACGGCCCGACGATCCTGGCCGGCTACCGCCAGGCCGTCGAGCGCGCAGCCTGGGTCTTCCAGTGCGACAGCGACGATGAAATGTCTCCGCGCTCCTTCGCCTCGTTCTGGGAGCAGCGCGAGAGCTGCGACGCCCTCTTCGGCATCCGCGATGGCCGCGAGCAAAACCTGGGGCGCAAGCTCATCAGCGCCTGCTCGCGCTGGACGGTGCGCCTGCTGCTGGGCGCCGGAGTCACCGATGTCAACGTGCCCTACCGCCTGATGCGCAGCAGCGTGCTGCGCGACATCGTGGCGCGCATCCCGGACGACACCTTCGCCCCCAACGTGCTCATCTCGGGCGCCATGGCCAGGGCCGGCCTGCGCCTCAAGAACATTCCCGTGCCGTATCAAGACCGCAGGACAGGCACCGTCTCGATCATGAAGTGGAAGCTGTGGCGCATGGCCGCGCGCTCCTTCTGGCAGACGCTGCGCTACTGCGGCGCGCCCTCCAAGCCCCAGCTGCTGGGCGCGCTGGCCCTTGCGCTGGCCTTGTCCTGGCTCAAGCGCCGCGCCCGCTGAATTAAGCGCCGCTTGAGCGCCACGGCCAGCCGGAGGCGGAGCCGGAGGCGGCCCGCAAGTACTTGAGCCGCCTTCGTGATAATCTAAGCCGGTGATGCAACAGTTCGAGGAAAGCCAGCCCGAAGCCGCTGCACCCAAGCCGCCCCCGCTCGTGCCCAAGCCGCCCACGCTCGCGCCAGAGCCTGTGGATGAGCACGAGTTCGACGACATCATCGAGTTGACGCAGCGCTCCACGGGGCGCGACGACAAGGCCGTGATGACCATGTTCGCGCGCCTGCGCGGGCCGGCCCAGCGCCTGCGTGCGGGCGACGCCCAGTCGCTGCGCGACCACCTCGTCCTGCTGCACGCGCCGCTTGTCGAGCACTGCGCGCGCAACTACGTGGCCTCGGGCGAGCCGCTCGAAGACCTGCTTCAAGAGGGCTACGTGGGGCTGATCAAGGCCGTGGACCGCTTCGAGCCTGACAAGGGAGTGCGCTTCTCGACCTACGCCTGCCACCTCATCACCGGCGAGGTGCGCCACTACCTGCGCGACCTGGGCAAGCTCATCCACGAGCCCGGCTGGCACTCCGAGCTGCGCAGCCGCATCGCGCGCACCGGCGACGAGCTGTCGCAGCGGCTCGCGCGCCCGGCTCAGCCCGAGGAAATCGCCGAGTCGCTGGGCGTGCGCCCCGAGTCCGTCCGCGACGTGTTGCGCAACACCCAAGTACTTGCCGTGGACTCGCTGGACGAAGGGCACGGCGAGGACAGCGACGAGCCGCGCCGCGCCGAGATGCCCTCCAACGCCCGCCTGACCGCGCCCCAGGTCGAGGAGCGCGTGCTGTTGGGAGCCGCGCTGCCTCAGCTCAAGGAGCTGGAAAAGCGCGCCATCCACGGCTTCTTCTTCGAGGAAAAAAGCAAAACCCAGGTCGCCCACGAGCTGGGAATCTCGGTCAACTACGCGGCTTACCTTATCAAGCAGGGCACCGTGCACCTGCGCGAAATCATCGAGGGCAGCGCCCTGGACGCTCCCGCCACGCCCTCCGAAGCGCGCGCCGCCTACCTGCTGTCGCTTGTCAGGAAAAAACTGTGGCCCGAGCCTTCAGCACCTTCAGCACCTTCAGGCTCTTCATCAACTTCAGCGACCGGGCTCAAGGGCCAGGCGCGCCGCAAGCGCCAGGCGGTGGTGGGAGCGCCGGATTTGGTGGACTTCGCGGCCTTCGTCTCGGTTCTGGACGACGAGCTGCGCCGCTGCCGCCTCTTCGAGGCTGAGATGGGCGTGGTGTGGCTGTGGGCCTCGAACTGGGCCGCCCTGAGCGCGCGCTGGGGCGCGCCCGAGCAGAGCCGCGCGCTCGAAGGCATCAGCCTCGCCGCGCGCCACAGCGTGCGCGGCGACGACCGCGTCGCTCTGGCTCCTCTGCCCTCGCTGCCCGACCTGCACCTGGTGGTCGCGCTGCCGCACACCGGAGCCACGGGCCGCATCGTGCAAGACCGCCTGCTGCGCGACCTGCAAGGCAGCGGGGCCTTCGCCGACTCGGGCAAGGTGCAGTGGAAGAGCGCGCTGGCCGTGCTGCCTCACGAAGGCCACAGCGCCGACGCCCTCTTCGAGAGCCTCGCCGCCCGCCTCCTCAGCTCAGCTTAAGCCAGCCAAGCGACCCGACAAAAGCCACCCGCATCCACGGCTCAGCTGTGCTCAACTTTGTCCGCCTGCTTAACGGAGCACAGGCGTGAGGAAGCCCGGCAAGTACTTGCGCAAGTACTTGCCGGGCTTCGAGATTCCTGACGGTCGGCTGCTTCAGCCAACGCGTGGGAACAGCTCGTGCTCGAAGGGCGCGCCCTGGTGGAGGCCGAGCGGGTCGGTGACGACGTGTGGCTGCTGGCGGAAGGTGGCGCTGGCGTCGAAGAAGATGGCGACGTGGGCGACGCGGTCGGCGTCGGAGTCGTTGGGCGTGGCCATGTGAGCGCAGCGCCCGTGGTGGAAGGTGCAGTCTCCGGCGCGCAGAGGTACGGTGACGCGCTCGCTCCACTCCAGGTCGGGCGCGATGGAAAACAGCGAGCGCGAGTCGCCCAGGTTCTGGGCCGGCAGGTCCGTGCGCCGGTGCGTGCCGGGCAAGAAGGTCATGCAGCCGCTCTCGACGGGCACGTCGCCCAGCGCAACCCAGCACGAGATCGGGTTAGGCGACTGCGCGTGGGGCCAATACGGTTGATCCTGGTGGAACTCGGTCGCCTTCTGGTTGCGCGGCCTCTTGATCAAGAGCTGGTCGTGCCACAGGCGCAGCGGGACGCCCGCCAGTTTGGTGGCGCAGGCCGCGATGTTGGCGTGCAGCGTCAGCTCGCGCATCTCGTCGTCGCGGCTCCACACGTTGACCATCTGCGTGAAGACCTCGCGCCTGGCGCTCGAAGCCACCTCTTCCTGCAGCTTCAGCGCGCGCTCGCGAAAGCGCAGCGCCTCCTCGCGCGCGATGACGCCGCGCACCCGCACGAAGCCGTTCTCGCGGTAAAATAGCACATCATCCTCGCTCAGCCCAGCCGCGCGCTCGTTTGCAACCTCTGCTGTAACCTCTGCCATCCAATGCCTCCTCAAATCTGCAAGTACTTTGAACCATGATAAGGCACGCGGCCCGGCGGGGCACGCGCAAATCTTCAGCTTTTGTAGCATGATGTTCAGCAAGTGCAAGTACTTGCCGCGGCTCGGGCCGCGCCCAGGGAAGCGATGCGCCTCTTGAAATCCAGCGACTACTTCGCCTCGCACCTGCCGCTGCGCGTGCAGAGCCAGGTCGTGAGCCGCACCTTCGAGCCGCACGCGCACGAGTTCTTCGAGATCGCTCTGGTGCTCAGCGGGCGCTCGCGCCATGCTACGGCCCTGGGCGAAGGCGAGCTGAGCGCGGGCTCGCTGATTCTGCTGCGGCCCGGAGCCTGGCACTCGCTGGAGTCGCCGCGCTCGCTGCGCATCGTGAACTGCCTGTTCGGGCGCGAGCTTCTCGGGCGCGAGCTGGCTCCGGCTCTGCAAGACCCCGCCCTGCGCGTCGCACTGGCACCGCCGCTTGCGAGCCGCCCCAGTACCAACCGCAGCCCTGAGCCCAGCCCTGAGCCAAGCGCCGGGCAGAGTGAGCCAAGCGAAAGCGGCGTCCTGCTGCTGGCGCTCGAAGCGGCGCCGCGACGGGCCTGCGCGCGCCACCTGAGCGCGATCGAAGGTCTGCAGGCCCAGCACTCCACGCCAGCCAACGCCCTGGCCCGGCTGGGGCACCTGAACCTGTTTCTCTCGCTGCTGGCGGGCTCGCTGCAGGTGCCTTCGCTAATCGAGGCGCGCTTTCCGCGCGGGCACGAGGGCGTGCGCGCCTGCATCGCGGCCCTTGAACAAGACCCCGCGCGCCCGTGGACGCTGCCCGAGCTGGCCCGCCGCGCGCACCTGAACCCGCGCTACCTGATCCAGCTTTTCAAGCGCGACACCGGGCTGTCGCCCATCGAATACGCGCACAGGCTGCGGCTGGAGCAGGCCGCCACGCTGCTGGCCCAGAGCGACCAGGCCATCGCCCGCGTCGCCCAGGCGGTCGGCTGGGAGGACGCCAACTACTTCGCGCGCCGCTTCCGCGCCCACTTCGGCTGCGCTCCGGGCTGCTACCGCGCGCGCTTCCGGCTTTAGCTCGTGCCTCGTGACGCCCTGCAAGCGGGCGTGCAAGTACTTGCGGCCTGGCTCCGAGCGCCTCAAGCGCCCTGAGCGAGGGCGGCGGCGCGTCCGCTGTCGCGAGGCGTTGTTACAATGGTTTGCGTGCAACCCAACGATTCCTCGCCCCGGCCCCCGGCTTCGACGGGCGTCTTCCTTTACAACTCGCTCTCGCGCGCGCGCGAGGAGCTTGTGCCGCGCGAGCCGGGCCGCGTCTCGCTGTATGTGTGCGGCGTCACGCCCTACGACGCGCTGCACATCGGCCACGCGCGCGCCTTCGTGGTGTACGACGCGCTGCGCCGCTTCCTGGAGCATCGCGGGCTCGAAGTGCTGCACGTCCAGAACGTGACTGATGTGGACGACAAGATCATCAACCGCGCGGCTCAGGTCGGCACTTCGGCCCAGGAGCTGGCCGACCGCTACGCGCAGGAGGCTCAGGTCGAGCTGGCTCAGCTCAACGTGCTGCCCGCGCACCAGTATCCGCGCGTGACGGCTCACATCGCGCCCATCATTTCGATGGTGCAAGTACTTGAGGCCAAAGAATTCGCCTACGCGCGCGGCGGCGATGTCTATTTCGACGTGTCCAAAGACGAGCGTTACGGCACGCTCTCGGGCCAGAAGCCGGACGAGCTGAGGTCAACAGGCCGCATCGAGCCCGGCGAGCTCAAGGAGGACGCGCTCGATTTCGCCCTGTGGAAGGGCGCCAAGCCGGGCGAGCCCTCGTGGGAATCGCCGTGGGGCGCGGGGCGTCCGGGCTGGCACATCGAGTGCTCGGCCATGGCTCTGGAGCTGCTGGGCCCGGCCTTCGACATCCACGGCGGCGCGCGCGAGCTGATCTTCCCGCACCACGAAAACGAGCGCGCCCAGAGCGAGAGCTTCCTCTCCGGCGAGGCGCAGACGACCTTCGCGCGCACCTGGTGGCACTGCGGCGTGGTCATGGTCGACGGCCAGAAAATGAGCAAGTCGCTGGGCAACTTCCTCTCGGTCAAGGACGCCCTGGGGCTCGCCGACCGCAATGAGTGGCGCTTGTTCTTCCTGATGACCCACCCGACCTCGCCCCTCGACTACACGCCCGAGCGCCTGGGGCAGTCGCGCAACGCCTGGAGCCGCCTCTATTCCTCGCTGCACCAAGCTGAGCCAAAGGCGGAAAAAACCACCGCCGCCCTCAAGTTCGAGGAGCAGTTCGAGCTCGCCCTGGGCGACAATTTGTCAACGCCGAGCGCGCTGGCCGCTGTCTTCGAGGCCGTGAGCGAGGCGAACCGCGAGCAGGACGCTGCGCTCGCCGGGGCCGCGAAAGAGGCGCTGCAAGTACTTGGCTTCACCTTCGAGGCGCGCGCGCAGGAGAGCCTGGGCGACCTGTCGCCCGCCTTGATCGAGATGCTGATTTCGGTGCGCGAGGCGGCCCGCGAGCGCCGCGACTTCAAAACCTCGGACCTGATCCGCGCCCGCTTAGCCGAGCTGAAGATCGTGCTCGAAGACACGCCCGAAGGCACCCGCTGGAAGGCCGAGCGGCAGCTGAGCAGCTGAACTGAGCTGAGCAGCTGAGCCCGGCCAGCACTTCAAGTACTTGAGGAGCCGAAATTTATGAGATCGATTGTGATTCGCAACTACGCGCTGGGCGCTCTCGAAGGCAACGCGCGCGTGCTGGCCTTCCTGCTGCGCGGTGTTAGGCCCGGCTCGCCTGCCTGGGACGCCCGCCCGGACGCCGAGAGGTTCACGCTGCGCGAGATCGTCTGCCACTTGGCTGAGTTCGATGAGGTGAGCCGCGAGCGGTTCGAGCACATGATCCGCGAGGACAAGCCCGCGCTGCCCAACTGGGACGAGGGCGAGGCGGCGCGCCACTACGCGCAGCGCGACCCCGAGCATCAGATCGCGCTGCTGCTTGAATCGAGGCGCGAGCTGCGCGCCTGGCTGGCCGGCCTGGCCGACCACGAGTGGAAGTGCGTGGGCACGCGGCCTCGCCTGGGCGAGTTTTCGGTCGAGGAAGCTGTGACGCTGCTGCTGGCTCACGACAGCTACCACCTGGAGCAAGTCGCGGAGTGGCTGGGCCAGATTCCTGCTTGAGCCCGCTTGAGCCCGGCTTTTGAAGAAGGCGCAAGTACTTGCGTCCAAGTACTTGCGGCTTGCCGGTTGACGCCGGGTGGCGGGTGCCCTATAATTCCTCTTCGCCCGTTGGCAAAGCGGCGGGCGTTGGTGGAGTGTGGCGGAAGTGTGGCGGTGGAGTGTGGTGATGCGAGGCGCGCCGGTGTAGCTCAGGGGTAGAGCAGCTGTTTTGTAAACAGCAGGTCGCGGGTTCAAATCCTGTCGCCGGCTTTTGAGCGGAGGCCTTCGGGCGCAAGCTCAGGACAACTTGCACAGGTGGCCGAGCGGTTAATGGCGTCAGACTGTAAATCTGATCTCTTCGGAGTACGGCGGTTCGAATCCGTCCCTGTGCACCAAAACCGTCGGCTGAGGGCGATGCATCGCCCAGGCTGATGGCTCAAGTGCCCCCTTAGCTCAGTGGTAGAGCGCATTCTTGGTAAGAATGAGGTCGTGAGTCCGATTCTCACAGGGGGCCTTTGTCGTGGTTGGTGTCGTGGTTGGATTTGTTAGGCGAGTAGCACAACGGTGGTGCACCGGTCTCCAAAACCGGGGGTTGCAGGTTCGAATCCTGTCTCGCCTGTGGAACTGAGGCGAATGCAATGGCATCCCCGCGCGCTAAGGCCCGTTGGCTTGAGCGTGCTGAGGAGACCAAGAACCGCGGTGGCCTTCAGCCGGAGGCCACCGCGCTTTCGTGTTCAAGACCTGCTCGCGCCGCAAGTGCTTGCCTCAAGTACTTGCGGCGCGAGACTGAGTTAAAGAAGCAGAGGTGTTCTATGGCCGTCATCAAGACTTCGCCCAACACAACGGGAACCACCGGGAACGCGAACCGGCCCGCGCCGCCCGTTTCGGTGGCCAAAGCTCCGGCTTCGGCTCGCGCGGGCATCGCGGCGCGTCCTGCGGCAGGGCGGTTGCCCCAGGCGGCTCCCAGGTCGTCGCGCGCCTTTCTGACAGACACCCAGGCCGAGCTGAAGAAGGTCGTGTGGCCCACGCGCGAGGAAGTTCGCTCGGGTACCATCGTGACCGTGCTGCTGCTGCTGGTGTTCGGGGCTTACATCTTCGGGCTGGACAGCATCATCGCTAAGGTCTTCCAGGGCCTGCACCTGTATGGCGACACGGTGATGACGCGCTGAAGGTGTTTTGGGTTTGCTGAGCGAAGCGGAGCTGAGGTCAACTATGGCGATGAGCTGGTACGCGGTGAACACCTATTCGGGGCAGGAAGACAAGATCAAGGTCAACATCGAGCGGCGCATCGGGGTGCGTGGGCTGCAGGATCGCATCGGGCGCATCGTGATCCCGACCGAGAAAGTGGCTTCGATGGTGGCCGGCAAGAAGCGCATGGTCACCAAGAAGATCCTGCCCGGCTACATCCTGATCGAGCTGGAGATGGACGACGAGACGTGGCACTTCGTCACCGAGACCGTGGGCGTGACCAACTTCCTGGGCCAGCCTCCGGGCTCGACCATCAAGCCGCCGCCTTTGCAGCCTTCGGAGATCGCGGTCTTCGTGGGCGGCGAGGAGGCCGAGCCGCTGGCCAACGCGCCCAAGATGTACCACAAGGGCGAGCAGGTCAGCGTCATCGGCGGGCCGTTCGCGGGCAGCGAAGGGCGCGTCGAGGACATCCACGTCAAGACCGAGAAGCTCACGGTTTCAATCCCGCTGTTTGGCCGCGAGACCAAAGTGGACCTGGACTTCTCGCACGTCGAACGTGTTACGTAAAACAAGATTCACCGTGAAATCTGTGGTGAATCTTTCGGAAGCCGCGCATTCGGAGCCTGCAAGTACTTGCCGGTGCTTGGGGCGATTACGAGGCGCGCGAAGGAGAATTGGCAAATGGCAAAGAAAGCAACTGGCTTCATCAAGCTGCAGCTTCCCGCGGGTCAGGCGACCCCGGCGCCGCCTGTTGGCCCCGCTCTGGGTCAGCACGGCGTGAACATCATGCAGTTCGTAAAGGCCTACAACGAGCAGACGGCGGCTCAGACCGGCACCATCATCCCGGTTGAGATCACGGTCTATCAGGATCGCTCCTTCACCTTCATCACCAAGACGCCGCCCGCCGCCGCGCTCTTGAAGAAGGCCGCCGGGCTGGACAAAGGCTCGGGCAACCCGCTCAAGGAAAAGAAGGGCTCGGTCTCGCCCGAGAAGCTGCGCGAGCTGGCCGAGCTGAAGATGCAGGACCTGAACGCCAAGGATGTAGAGGGCGCGATGAAGATCCTGGCCGGAACCGCCCGTTCGATGGGCATCGAGATCAAGTAAGGAGGTCGAACCGATATGGCGAACAAACACGGGAAGAGATTCCGCGCGCTGGCCGAGAAGGTCGACCGCACACGCACCTACTCGCTCGAAGAGGCCCTGGCCCTGGTCAAGGCAACCGCTTCAGCTAAGTTCGACGAGACAGTCGATGTCACCATTGTGCTGGGCATCGACCCGCGCAAGGGCGACCAGCAGGTGCGCGGCACCATCACGCTGCCGCACGGCACGGGCAAGACGCCGCGCGTTGTCGCGGTGGCTCGCGGCGACGCGGCCAGCGCAGCCGAGGCTGCCGGAGCGGATTTAGTTGGAGCCGAGGAGCTTATCGCTCAGCTCGAAGCGGACGCGGTTGAGTTCGATGTCCTGGTGGCGACGCCGGACATGATGCGCCTGCTGTCGCGGCTGGGCAAGAAGCTCGGCCCGCGGATGCCCAACGCCAAGTCGGGCACCGTGGGCCCGAACCTGGGGCAGATCGTGGCGGACCGCAAGAAGGGCCAGATCGAATACCGCAACGAGCCCAAGGCGGCGGTTGTGCACTCGATCATCGGCAAGGTGTCGTTCGAGCCCGCTCAGCTGCAGGAAAACGCCGAGGCTCTCATCGAGGCGCTGCGGCGGGCCAAGCCGTCCTCGTCGCGCGGCACGTACTTGCAGAACGTCACGCTGTCCTCGACGATGGGGCCCGGCGTGAAGGTAGACCCGGCTGCAATCGCGGCTCGTGGCGGAGGTGCTTCGTAAATGGTCGAGAAGAAATACAAGGACAAGGAAGCCCTCGTCGGCGCGCTGCACGCGAAGATTGAGAACGCCAGCGCGATCATCATCACCGAGTATCGCGGCATCAAGGCGGGCGACATGGTCAAGCTGCGCACCTCGCTGCGCGCGGCTCAGGTCGAGGTCGTCGTGGTCAAGAACTCGCTGCTGCGGCGCGCGGCTGTGGGCACCCAGGCCGAGCCCGTCGTCGGCGACCTGGCCGGGCCCATCGCGATTGCCCTCGCTTACGGCGAGGCGACCGAGGCGGCCAAGGCGCTGTCCAAGGGCGCGGGCGACTTCGAGCCGTTCAACCTCAAGAACGGCATCATCGAGAAGAGCGTGCTGGACGAGAGCGGCATCGTGGCCGTGGCCAAGCTGCCGGGGCGCGCCGAGATGCAGTCGCAGTTCGCGGGCGCTCTCGAAGGCGTGGTGGCTGAGTTCGCCTTCGTGATCGAGGCCGTCATCCGCGAGTTCGCCGGCCTGCTGGACGCCAAGTCCGAGGCCGACGGCGCGGCGGCCTAACGAGCGGCCTAACCAAATTTGCATTCCTTTTCCCGCAAGTACTTGCAGGCAAGTGCTGGCGGGAGTGATTACGGAAGTTGGCGCTTAATCATGGTCAGCCGACGGCGCAAGCTGAGCGACTGCCCGGCGCAGGAGACAATTCGATGGCAAGCGAAAAAGTTACACAGATTCTGGACACCCTCGATGGCATGACGCTGCTGGAGTTCAACGAGCTCAAGGAAGCGTTCAAGGACAAGTACAACGTCACGGCTGCGGTCGCCATGCCCATGGGCGGCGGCGGTGGCGGCGCGACCGCCGGCGCGGAAGCGGCTCCCGCTGCCGAAGAGCAGACCGAGTTCACCGTCGTGCTCAAGGACGCGGGCGCTCAGAAGATCCAGGTCATCAAGGCCGTGCGCGAGGTCGTCGAGGGCCTGGGCTTGAAGGAAGCCAAGGACCTGGTCGATGCTGCTCCCTCCAACATCAAGGAAGGCGTCACCAAGGAAGACGCCGCCAAGATGAAGGAGCGGCTCGAAGCCGCCGGCGCCAGCGTCGACGTCAAGTAGTTCGCCCCCCGTTCGACCGAACGCCAAACGCCCGCTGCAAGTACTTGTGCTTGCGGCGGGCGTTTGTGTTTGCGGCGTTCTCAAAGACCCTCGCGCCACAGCCTGGGCTTGAAGAGCAGGGCGCAGAAGAGCAGAGCTGAGTAGATGGCTGGCGGCGCTGCGATTGCGAGGCCGTATATAGGAGAGAATGCGGTGGCCACCAAGCCGTAGAATACGGCGATCAGGGTCGCCAGCGACCAGATGAGCCAGGCCGCCCACTTCTTCATATACACGAGCTGAAGCCACACTGCGCCCAGCAGAGGCCCGATCACGAAGCCGAAGGCCAGGATAAAGCGTAGATCACCTACCGGCGTGTCGCGGTGCGAGATAAGGAGCCCGAGGAAGGAGATCGTCGAGAGCGTCGAGTAACCCAGCCCGGCCAGCGCGCTGAGCTGGATGGCCCACTTCCAGAGCGTGTCCTTTACGTCTTCCATGCCTCTATCGTAACACGCCGCTACAAGTACTTGCGCCGCTCAAAACCCGCCGCGCCAGATTCTGGGCCTGAAAATCAAGGCGTACAGCAAAGCCGCTCCCGCCACGGCGCAGCCAAACCCGCACAGAAAGCTCGGCCAGAACTGCGTGAGAAACGAAGTCCAGCTGCGCCCGCCCTTCTGCTGAAGCAGCGCGTAGCCTTCCCAGGACAGCCAGAAGAGCAGGGCGCACGAGCCCAGCCCAGCCCAGCGCCGCAGGTCCAGCAGCCGCCAGAACGGAACCGCCACAAGCGGCAGCAGCAGGATCGAGAGGGGGATGCTCTTGTCGTCGCCCGCTTCGGCCAGGTGCAGGTTGAACAGGAAGCCCCAGCCGCAGATGTTGAGGCCGGTGATCGCGATGAGCTGAGCGGCCCAGCGGCTCAGCGTGTCCTTAGCATCTTCCATAATCCCGTGGCCTCGCGCCTCAAGTACTTGCAGCTAAAACCCGCCGCGCCACAGCCTGCCCTTGAAAATCAGCGAGTGCGCCAAAATAATCGCGGTGGCCAGCGCCAGCAGCGGCGACCAGTGCCACAAGCCCAGCTCGCTCAAGGCGATGCTGCGGTACACGTGCGCGCCCGAGGTGAGCACCTTGAGCCAGCCCGCCCACTTGCGCAGCCCCAGCAGGCGCAGGTAGAACAGCAGGGCGACGGCGATCATGCCCACGATGAGAGCGGTTGTCACCTCGCCCGGCATCGGCTCCGAGCCCGGCGCCTCGCCCAGCTTGCGCGCGAAGAACGTGATGCCCCAGATTTCCCAGCCCAGGTTCGCCAGCGCCAAAATCTGCACCATCCACTTCCACAGCGTGTCCTTAACGTCTTCCATGATCTGACTTTAGCACGCCCGCGCCTCAAGTACTTGCGGCTGTGTGCCCCGCTTCGAGAGAACGTGCAAGCGCGCTCCGGCGTGAAATCGGCGCGCTTGGTTACACTGCGGGCGATTTATGCAGAACAAAGCCCAGCACACGGCCCGCGATGGCGACGCTCCCCAAAGCAGCGCGCTCGCAGAAGACGCCGTGCAGCAACTGCTGGCCGGGCTCGAAGCCGCCCAACATCCCGCTGCAGCCTCACTGCGCGAAGCCTGGCTCCTCGATTCCCTGCTGCGCCACCGCTTGAGCTCATCGCTGCCCCGGCTGCGTGGCAGCCGGGCGGCGGCGCCTGAGTTCTCGGCTGTGCTGCCGATTTTCAACGAGGAGGAGAACATCCCCGAGCTGTACCGCCGCCTGACCGGTGTGCTGGAGACCCTGGGCTCCTACGAGCTGATCTTCGTCAACGACGGCAGCTCGGACGCTTCCGAGCGGCTCATTCGCGGGCTGCGCGAGGGCGATCCCCGGTCAAGCTGGTGCACCTGTCGCGCAATTTCGGGCACCAGGCGGCGATCACGGCGGGCATCGACCTGAGCCGAGGGCAGGCCGTGATGCTGCTGGACGCCGACCTTCAGGACCCGCCCGAGCTGCTGGGCGCGATGATCGACAAGTGGCGCGAGGGCTTCCACGTCGTGTACGCGGTGCGGCGGAAGCGGCGTGAGAACATGGCCAAGCGCGCCTGCTACTTCGTGTTCTACCGCGTGCTGCGCGCCCTGGCCGACATCGAAATCCCGCTCGACAGCGGCGACTTCTGCCTGATGGACCGCGTCGTGGTCGATCACCTCAAGAGCCTGCCCGAGCGCAACCGCTTCCTGCGCGGGCTGCGCTCGTGGCTGGGCTTCGAGCAGTTCGCGCTGCCCTACGACCGCCAGGCGCGCGCCCACGGCGAGCCCAAGTACACCTTGCGCAAGCTCATCAAGCTGGCCCTGGACGGCCTGATTTCGTTCTCCTCGTTCCCGTTGCGCGCGGCGGCTTACCTGGGCGTGGCGACCTCGCTGGCCGGCTTCTGCTACCTCGCCTACGCCCTGGCCCTGCGGCTGCTGGGCGACTCGATGCCGCCGGGCTGGGCCTCGATCATCGCCGTGCTGCTGCTGCTGGGCGGCACTCAGCTCATCGTGCTCGGGGTGCTGGGCGAGTACATCGCGCGCATCTACGACGAGAGCAAGCAGAGGCCGGGCTACATCGTCGCCGAGTTCCTATCCTGATTCGCCCGCCCTGGATTAACCCGCCCCGGCAGCTTCACGACTTCGCCGGCGCAAGTACTTGCAGCGCCTTGCGGCTCACCGGCCTGCTTCCTTGGGCTCACGGATGTTTTTCAGCCGCCTGCCTTCAACTATGGAAACCAGCTACTACCACCAGATGGCGCGCATCGAAGACGATCACTGGTGGTTCAAGGGGCGCCGCGCCGTGGTCGAGGCTTTCCTGCGCCGCAACTTGCCGCGCCGCGCCGAGCGCCGGATTCTGGACGTGGGCTGCGGCACGGGGGCCATGCTGCCCTTGCTGCAGCGCCTGGGCTCGGTTGAGGCGCTCGACTTCTCGCCGGAGGCGCTGGGCCTGTGCCGCGAGCGCGTGGGCGAGCCGGTGCGCCTGTATCAGGGCCAGCTGCCCGAGGGCCTGCCCGCAGGCCGCCGCTACGATGTGGTCACGGCCTTCGATGTCATCGAGCACATCCCGGACGTGGTGACGGCGCTGCGCGCAGTGCGTGGCTCGATCGCTCCCGGCGGCGTCTTCGTGTGCACGGTGCCCGCCTTCGAGTTCCTGTGGGGGCCGCACGACGAGGTGAACCACCACTGCCGCCGCTACACGCGCGGCCTGCTCGCCCGCCACCTGCGGCAGAGCGGCTTCGTGCTGAGGCGGGCCTCGTACTTCAACACGCTGCTCTTCGGGCCGGTCGCTGCCGTGCGCCTGGCGCGCAAGCTGCTGCCCGCGAGCAGCCACGCTGCGCCGCGCTCGGACTTCCCCGACGAGCCGCCGTTCTACAACGGCCTGCTCACGGCTCTGCTGGCCTCCGAAGCCCGCGTCGTGCCCCGCTACGCCCTGCCCGTGGGCGTTTCGCTCATCGCATTGGCCACGCCCCTGCGCTCGCAGCCGCCCCAAAAGCCCGAGGAGCTCAGGGAGCCCGAGGAGCCCGATGCTCAGTAGACAGCTCAGCTCAAGCCGCTCGCCCGCAGCCTCCCAGGGAGAACAGGGCATGGCGGCACAAGAGCGCGCGGAGATGGTTTGCCGACGGCGCTGGAAGCGGTTGCTGCTGCTGATTGTCGCGGCGGCTCTGCTGCTGCGCCTGGCTGTTCTCGCGGTTGACACGCCGATGGCCTTCGAGGGCGACGAGCCGGACTACGTTTCGCTGGCGCAGAACATAGCGCGCAGCGGGCAGTTCCAGATCACGAGCGCCCGCAACCCGCTGTACCAGGGCGGCAGGCCCGGCGAGCCCACGGGCTACCGCAACATCGTGCTGCCCGCTTTGCTGGCCGCGCACTACCGCGTCTTCGGCTTCACCCAGACGCCGCCGCGCCTCACGATGGCCTTGATCGGCGCTCTGAGCTGCGCCCTCATCGGGGTTCTGGGCCGCCAGCTGTTCTCGCCTGCGGTCGGGCTGTGGGCGGCGGGGGCGTGGGCGATCTGGCCGCCTTCGTTCGTGGGGCCGTATGCCGCGCACCGCTTCACGCCCGAGCACGTCGCCATCGCCCTGCTGCTGGGCAGCCTGGTCGCTTTGGCCTCGCTGCAGCGAGCGCCCCGGCCCGGCGCTTGGGTACTTGCAGCGGCTCTGGCGGGCGTGCTGCTGGGCCTGGCGGTCTTGACGCGCGGCTACTTGCTCTTCGCCCTGCCCTTGCTGTGGGCGTGGGTGTGGCTGCTGCCCGTCGCGGGGCGGCGCAGGCTGGGCGCGGCCTTCGCCTGCGCGAGCTGCCTGGTGGTGGGAGCCTGGGTGCTGCGCAACGCGCGCGCGCTGGGCAAGCCGGTGCTCTCGACGCAGACCGAGGCGTTTTACTTCGGCAACCAGCGCACGGCGCGCGGCTCGCTCGACGGCGACCTCTTCACGCTGGGCGCTCGCTCGCCTCAGATTCAGTTCGTGGTCCGCAGGCACCCCGACTTCTGGCGCATGAGCGAGGTCCAACGCTCGCAGATGTGGACGCGCGAGGGCATCTTGGCCGTCAAGGGCAACCCCAGGCGCGCGGTGTGGCTGGCCTTCCGCAAGACGGCCATCTTCCTCAGCCCGCTGCAGTATTGGACGGCGGGGCCGTACTCGCGCCACTACTTCTACGTCGTCGCGCTGCTGCTGGCGCCGCTGGGCATCCTGGCGTCCTGGAGAACCAACCGCCGCGCCCTGGCCCTGCTGCTCGCTCCCTTCCTGGCCTGCTACGCCGCCGCCCTCCTGACCTACGGGCTCGACCGCTACCGCTACACCGTCGAGCCGGCCATCGTCCTGGTCGCCTGCGCCGGAGCCGCCTCGCTCCTCGAAGCCTGGCAGCGCCGCCCACGCCGTGCCTGAACTCCCCTCAACCACCACAGCCTCCGCAAGTACTTGCAGAGGCTGTGGTGGTTGGAAGCGGTTCTCAAACGCAGCGGTCGGGCTGCAGGCGAGCCCCTGTCGCCCCGTGGCCGCCTGGGAAGCGCAACACGGCGAGAGCGCCTCGATTCTGCAGCCGGAGGCGCCGCTACCAGCCCGCGCGCCACAGCCTGGGCTTGAAGACCAGGGCGTAGGCCAGCGGAACGACAAGGGCGGTGAAGGCCGCCAGCCAGTTCCAGCGCCCGGCTCCGTGCAGGGCGGCGGCCTCGCACAGGCTCCACCCCAGCAGGGCGCACACCAGCCAGCCCGCCCAACGCTTGAGGAAGAGCAGCCGGAAGCACGCCAGCCCCAGCACCGGGCCCAGCAAGACCGTGCCCGCGATCAGCATGGTGGCGTCGCGCTCGGGCTCAGCCGCCAGCTCGACGCCGCACATCCACAGCGCCCACGCCGCCAGCACCAGCCCGGCCAGAGCGCCCGCCTGAATCGCCCACTTCCACAGCGTGTCCTTGACCTCTTCCATGCTCTATATTTAGCACGCTCCGCCCAACTCCCGCGAGCCGCGCACCAAAACGCGCCCGCAAGTACTTGTGTACTCGTGGGCGCGTTTTGGTGCGCGGCACAGCGAGAAACCCGCTCCCACAGGCGCGGGCCTAATACTTGTCGGTGCGAAACGGAGTGGCGGGCAGGCCGGCCTGGTTGTACACGAAGCCGCGCGGCAGGTTGGACCAGCCAAAGCGCACGTCCGTGGGCTCCTTGACCGTGGGCGACGTGAGCACAACGGTGTCGCCCTCGATCTTGGGCGTGGCCCACGCGAACTGCTTGTCGGCCCCCGCGATGGCGAAGACGTGCTCGGCGTCGCCCTTCATGGTGAGCGCGCCGCCCGTGTTGGCGAACTTCAAGGCCAGGGCGTCGCCCCGGCGCGTGACGCTCTGCAGCGTTGGGCCCTGGAAGACCACGTTCTGCCCGTAGTCGTGGGCCAGAGCCTGCAGAGCCAGGCGACGCCCGACCTCCTGCTTGTTCGTGGGGTGGATGTTCTTCTCGTTGCCGATGTCGATGGCCAGCGCCACGCCCGAGTGCCCGACGGCCTGCGCCGTCATGTTCTGGGCCTCGCGCAGGTTGGGCCAGCCGTCGTTCTTGGGCGTGTCGTCGGGAGCCATGAACCCGGCCAGCTGCACGATGTAGAACGGGAAGTCGCCGCTGCCAAAGCGAGCGCGCCAGTCGTGCACCAGCGAGGGCAGCAGCCGCTGATACTGCGCGGCCCGCCCCGCGTTGCTCTCGCCCTGGTACCAGATGGCGCCCTTGATGCCGTAGGGCACAAGCGGCGCGATCATGGCGTTGTACAAGACCGTGGGCACGTTGGGGTTGCTGCCGGGGTTCACCGGAGCCGCGCTCATGTCGGCCAGCGCCTTGCCCGCCTGCATCTTCCACTCGCCGGTCAGCGGCACGAACTCAGTCGCGCTCGCCGACAGCATCATGGCCTCAGCCGGGCCCACCAGCCCGCCGCCGCCTCCGGTGTCCAGCACGCGCACCGCGATGACGTTGCGGCCCGCCCTCACTTTGGCCGCCGGGATGGTGTAGTCGCGCGTGGCGGAGTACAGATCGCCGTGCCCGATCTCCTCGCCGTTCCAGTAGGTGGTGTCGCGGTCGTCCACGGTGCCCAGGTGCAGCGTCAAATCGCGGCCCGCCAGGTTCGCGGGCACCTCGACCACGCGCCGGAACCACGCCGCGCCATCGAAGTTCGCCATCTCTGCCACGCCCGAGTTCTCCCAGGTGCCAGGTACTTGCACGCTCTTCCAGTTCTCGTCCGCGAAGTCGGCGTTGGCATAGCCCTGGGCGGTGCCGGCGTCGTTCTTGAGCCACCACTCGGACATCTGCCTGGCGAAGGGCGTCGCGGTGTCCACCGTGCTCAGGGCGTCGATGGTCGGCTTGAACTCGGGCACGTCGCGGTTCAACGCCTGCGAGGAAACCCAGGCCTCGGCGATGGTGCCGCCCCACGACGAGTTGATGAGGCCGATGGGCACGTGCAGCTTCTGGTTCAGCTCGCGCCCGAAGAAGTAGCCCACCGCCGAGAAGCCGCCCGCCGTCTGCGGCGAGCACACCTGCCAGGCCGCCTTGACCAGGCTCTGGGGCGCGTTGGCGGTGACGTTGGGGATTCCCAGCAGGCGAATCTGCGGGTAGTTGGCCGCCGCCACTTCCGCCGCCCCGTTGTCGGAGCCGCCCACGTTGAAGCCCATGTTCGACTGCCCCGAGCACAGCCACACGTCGCCGAACAGGATGTTCGAGCGCATCTCGGGCTGGGCCGCGCCGCCGCCCGAGACGCTCAGGGTGTGCGGCCCCCCGGCGGGGAAAGGCCCGGCCAGCGCCATCCACTTGCCGTCCACGCCGCAGCGCGTCTTGAGCGAAGGCCCGCGATCCATCAGCACGGTGACAGTCGAGCCGGGCGTGCCCCAGCCCCACAGCGGCACGCGACGGTCGCGCTGCAGCACGGCGTTGTCCGAAAAAATCGGGTCCAGCAGCGGCATGGCGGGCGCGGCTGCGGGCGCGGCCACCGGCATGGCAGCGGGCGCGGCCATTTGCGCCGACGCGGGCAGAGCGGCGGCCAGAGCCAAGGGCAGCAGGCCCAGGCCAAGAGTCATTGGTTTCAAAACAGTACCACCTTAGATAATGTCGCCCGCCGCGCGAGCAAGTACTTGCAGCTCGCGAAGCAGCGGAAGCGGTTAAGAGGATGACCCAAAACGCGCTCCCTCCAACATCGCGGGGCCAATTTCGCGCGGCCCGTTGCTATAATAGTGTCGATTCCCGCCCCTCGTCAGGATCGCCTGCGCGCCGCAGTTTTCGTTTGCGCCCCCAGATTACGCTCTGCGCAGCCAGGTTTTCGTTTGCGTAGCCAGATTTTGCTCTGCGCAGCGAAGTTTTCGTTTGCGCAGCCAAGTTTTGGTTTGCGCAGCGAAGTTTTGGTTTGCGCGGCGGGTTTTTGCTCTGTGCGGCGCGGGAAGCGGTTGCGCGAGGGCGCGGGCGTCGATTTAAGGGAGGCCGAGCATGAACTTAGAAGTGCGACGTTATGTGTCGCGGATTCAGGCTGTGCTGTCTTTTCTGCAGGCGAACGCGAGCAGCTTCGCCGGAGTGTCGCGCGTCGGGGCGCTGCAGACGCAGCTCGCGGCGGCTCTGGACACCATCCAGACGCTGGCCGAGCAGCAGAACAGCGACGAGGGCGATGTCGGAAGCGCGGTGCGGCTCAAGAGCGCGCTGCTGGACGCCGTTCTGGACGACCTGCGCCTGATCGCGCGCACGGCGCGTGCGATGTCGGTCGAGACGCCGGGCACCCAGGACCGCTTCCGCCTGCCACGCTCCAACGGCGAGGACGCGATTCTGTCCGCCGCGCGCCAGTTCGCAACCGACGCCACGCCCCTGGCCGCTGAGTTCGAGTCCTACGGCCTGCCCGCGGGCTTCCTCACCGACTTGCAAAGCGATGTCGCGGCCTATGAGGGCCTGCAAAGCCAGAAGGACACCTCGCTGCAAAGCCGCGTCGATGCCGTGAGCGGCCTGGATGAGGCCATCGCGCAAAGCTCGCAGATCGTGGACACCCTCAACGCCATCGTGCGCAACGTGCTGCGCGAGGACACATCGAAGCTGGCCGCCTGGCGCACCGCGATACGCCTGGACAACCTGCGCGCCCACCGCGAGGCTCCCACTCCTCCCACTCCCACGCCTCCGAACCCGTGAGGCCCACGGCAAGACGCCCCGCAAGTACTTGTGACTTGCGGGGCGTTGTGCTGTGGGGTTGATGGGCCTCAGGCGGAGTGGGCTACAGCAGTTCGCTGGCCTTGGTGATCTTCTTGAAATCTACTTTGAGCGCATCGCCGAAGTGCCGCTGGCCGCACTTGATCTTCTGCTCCTCGCCAGGCCGCAGCTTGCCGGGCGCCAACGTGCTCTTGGTTTCGCGCACCAGATGCAGCAGCGGCCCGTCCTCGCCGTATTCATCCCTTTCCACCGCGATGACGGCCCAGTCGGGGTTGTAGTCGCCGATGGGAGTGGGCACGAGAAAGAGGCGCGGCAGCTTGATGTAGCGGCGCACGTAGTCCAGCTTCTCCATGTCCTCGACGAACTTGCGCTCGGTTTGAGAATCGAAGGCGAGCCTGTCGTAGAGGCCTTTGGGCGAGAGGATCATCTTGTCGCTGAACCCTTCGACCTCGCCCTCGAAGATGCTCATGTCGAATTCGCCTCCCGTCTCGTGATACTGGATGCCGTTGATGAGGTGAGCCGCCAGCTTCACCTTGATCTGCTCGACGGCGCGCAGCGCGAATTCCTGCGGGTTGGCCAGAGCCGCGCCCAAGTCGCGGATGCCCTTGAGAATCTGCAGCAGAGTGGCGCGCGAGAGACACATCCGTGGCGTGGTGAATTCCAGCAGGTGCAGCATCCCCGCGATGATGTCGCTCGGCGGCAGGTCGCTCGACAAGCCCAAAACTGTCCTTGGAGCCGAGAGTTGCTGCGTCTGAAATTCATCCTCGCTGCCCAGCGTTACGTTCGCTTTGGTGGCCGAGATGCGCGGCGGGCTGATCTTAATCTGATCCAGCGCCTCCACAACTTCCTGCACCAGCTTGGCGGTGTCGAGGTGAACCGTGTAGCGCGTCTTGCGCTTGATGGCGTCCCACAAACTCGCGAACTCCGCGTCCAGCTCGAACGCGGGCCGCAGCTTCGCCAACTCGCGCGGGCGGTCGGCCTTGGTGACGGGCGGCGTAGTGCCCTGGCCGTAGGCGTCCTCGATCTCCTCCTGCAAGGTCGCGACGTAAGCCTCGTAGCTCTGGTTGGCCACCACGGTCAGCACGTTCACGCGGTCATCGCGCACCAGGTTGCCGTTCGCGCCTCGCGCCAGGCGCACGCCGCGCCCGACTTCCTGGCGCTTCTTCATGTCCGAAACGGTCTGGTTCAAGGTGCAGATCTGGAACACGTTCGGGTTGTCCCAACCCTCGCGCAAGGCCGAGTGCGAGAACAGGAAGGCGACCGGCTCATCCAGCGAGAGGAGGCGTTCCTTGTCGCGCATGATGAGGTCGTAGGCGGCCTCGTCTTTCTTGGCCTGGCCGTTGGTCGAGTCTTCGAAGACCACCTCTCCCTTGGCCTTGCGCTTCTGGGCGAAGTAAGCCGCCTGCACCTCGCTCGCGTTCTTGCTGCCCCAAGAATCCTTCCAGCGCAGGTCTTGCTTCATCTCGTCAAAGGCGCGCGCGAACGCCTGGGCGATGGAACCCGGCTCGCCGTCCTCGCCACGGTAGTTGGCCACGCGGTCGATGAAGAACAGCGAGAGCACCTTGATGCCCTGAGCGCGCAGCCTCTCCTGCTTGCGCAGGTGCTCGCCGATGGTGTAGCGGATTTGCGCCTCGAAAATCTGCTCCTTGGCCACGCCGTGCGCGCTTCCGGCGCGTAGCTCCAGGCCGTTCTCGAAGCGCACGAAGCCGCCGCCGGGGTTGATTTCCTCGATGACGTAGCCGTCGTAGTCGGGCCGGTTGGCCTTGTCGCGCAGGTTGTCGCCGGGGCGCAGCGTGTGCGCCTTCTCTTTGATGGTGCCGTCGAGCATCAACTGGTGCACGCTCAGCTTCGTCGTGATGGTGTTCTTAACTGAGGTGATCTTCTCGACGCGCACGAAGGCATGGTTGAAGTCGTTGTCCTGCAGGACGGAGGCGACCTCGATCTTCTTCACCAGGCCCTCGCGGTAGGCATCGAAGGGCGTCAGGCGATACAGGAGGCTGTAAGCGTTGCGGTGCGTGGCGCTGTAACGAAGCGCCAGCAGTGGATGCAGCGCGGCGAGAGCGGCCACGCGCTTCTCGGACTCCATGTTCTGCGGCTCGTCCAGCAGCAAGATCGGGCGCGCGGCCTGGATCAAGTGCAGCGGCGTCTCGCCCGCGAGCCTGTCGCTGTCGCGGTAGATGACGTTGAGGTCGGCCTTAGCGAACGAGTCGATCGTCATGACCAGAAACTCGACGTTGTTGGAGCGCGCGAAGGCCGAGACGTGCGAGAGGTTGTCCGAGCTGTAGACCGCGAACTTCCACGGCGTGTTGTCGAACAGCTCCGCGAAGTGCTGCTTGGTCTGGCGCAGCGTGGTCAGCACGCCCTCGCGCACGGCGACCGAAGGCACCACGACGATGAACTTGCGCAACCCGTAGCGGCGGAACAGTTCGAGAGCCGTGCGCAGGTAGACGTAGGTCTTGCCCGTGCCGGTCTCCATCTCGATGGAGAAGTTGGGGAAGCTCACCTCGCGCGTGTCCTTCTTCCTGCCGCCGGGCACTTCGATTGTGCCTTTGATGAAGTGCAGCGCCTCGTCTGGCTCCAGGCCGTTGCGCTTCTGGACTTTCTTGAGGTTGGCGAGCAGAGCCCCATCGTCCAGGTCAAGCCGGTTGCCGCAGACGGGGACGCCTTCGCCCATGACGAGCGAGAGGATGTTGTCCTGGCGCGGCTGACCCTCGAACAGGTCGGCGACGGCGGCGATGGCGTCGAGCTGATACGGCTGGCCCGATTCAAAGCGGAATTGCATGGTGGGCCTCAGATCATCTTCAGTCGGCACTGCAGCGCGAGGTTGGCAGCGGTGGTGTCGTCGAGCGCGACGCTGCGGCAGATGAACAGGTCTTCGGCTCCCAGCTTGAGCGGGCGCAGCGATTCGAGCGAGAAGCCATCGTCCAGGCAGGCGAAGAACGACTGGCCCTTCTCCTCATCCAAGACGCGCCACACCTGAGCCTCGGTGACTTCCTCAAGTACTTGCAGCCTCGCGTTGAGCCCGAACCCTTCCTTGAGCGCGACTTCGTGCAGCACGGCGCGCGTGTCCGAGCCGGGCAGCAGCGCATCGTTCATCAGCTCAAGCTGAGCGAGGTAAGCCGTGGTGTCGCCGGGCGGCGTGGGCTGCATCTGGCGGAAGTGCGACTCGCCCAGCTTCCACACCTTGAAGCCCAGGTCTTCGGGCACCTCGCGCGTTTCCAGGTCGAGCTTGCCCCTGCTGGCCTCGGTCATGCGCCCGATGACGCGGCGGATGCGCTCCTTGGCGATGTCGGCGATGGTCGGGAACTCCGCGTTGCCCGTCTTCTCCGGCAGTTGCACCAGCACGAAGCGCCGATTGCCGCCGTCCTCGCGATTGAGTTCCAGGACGGCCTGCGCGGTGGTGCCGGAGCCAGCGAAGAAGTCGAGGATGATGTCGTCCGAGCCAGTTGCGATGACCAGCATTCGTTTCAAAAGATTGACGGGCTTTGGAGTGTCAAAAACAGCTTGGCCGTCGAACATTTCCATCACAGCCCGCTTTGCAGAGTCTGTTGTTCCAACTTCATCCGCTTTCCAAAGTGTATGAGGTGTCAGACCGAGATTAGCCTCGGACTTAAACACCTTCAGTCGCGGCGCATTGTTACCACTCTCGCCGAACCAAACGCGATTATCGGCTATCAACTCCTCAAGCCTGATTTGTGTAACTACCCAGCAGCGGCCAGGCGGTGGCTCAAACTCTTTTCCTCCAGGCGTTGTTATGGTGTAGAACTGATTTTTTGTGGCGTGTCCAGCCTGAGCATTCAAGCTCACCGACTGCCAATCACCACGAGGATCGTCATCAGGGTTCGAGTAGCGAGCGTGAGCTTCTTCCGTAAGCGGCAGTAGATTCCGCGAAACTTGGAATGCTTCTTTGCCTCGCGCATAGCAGAGGACGTAATCGTGGTTGAACGAAAAGACTTGCCTATTCTCGCGCGTCGTCCTTTTTTCCCAGATGAACGCAGCAACAAAGTTCTCCTCGCCGAACACCTCGTTCATCAGCAGGCGCAGGTGGTGGACTTCGTTGTCGTCAATCGAGACGAAGATCACGCCGTCGTCCTTGAGGAGTTGGCGGGCCATAAACAGGCGCGGATACATCATCGAGAGCCAGCGCGAGTGGATGCGGCCCGTGGTGTCGAGGTTCGATGTCTGCAGGTCGCCGTTGGCGTCTCTCTGCCCGGTCTGCACCAGGTAGTTCTTGAGCGGGTCGGCGAAGTTGTCGGGGTAGACGAAGTCGTTGCCCGTGTTGTAGGGCGGGTCGATGTAGATCATCTTGACGCGCCCGAACAGCGGCTTATACAGCAGCTTGAGCGCCTCCAGATTGTCGCCTTCGATGAAGAGGTTCTGCGTCTCGTCCCAGCTCAGCGACTCGTCGGGCGCGGGGCGCAACGTGGCGTGTGAGGGCGACTGCAGGAGCTTTAAGGAGTCGCGCTTTCCGGCCCACGAGAACAGGTAGCGCTCGGAGCGTTCGTCCGACAAGTCGCCCAGCGCCTGGCGCAGCTTGCCCCAGTCCAACTCGCCCTCGCTCCACGCTTCGGGGAAGAGCGCGCGCAGTTGCTCCTGCCTCTCGTGCGCCAAATCGGGCGTCTGAGTCGCGATCTTCTCGATGTTCTCGTGCATAGTGGAAGTGGCCTCTCTTCTTGGTGGCAGCAGTTAAACAGCGGCATCTCGTAACGACAAGCGCCGCCTGCAAGTACTTGCAGGCGGCGCTTGGGCTTGTGACGATGGGTTAGAGCTTCTTCAGTCCCACGGCGATGGAAAGGGCCGCGTCCACTTCGCTCATGGTTTCGTCGGAGACGTGGCCATAGAAGCTCAGGATGCGTGACTTGGACATTCCGCGAAGCTGGGCCAGCAGCACCTTCGACTGGCGCGGCGTGCCGTCTCCGGCTTCAATGAGCACCTCGTAAGGGTAGAGGCGGTCGAGGTTCTTGGTGGTGAGCGGGGCGAGGATCACGATGGGCGCGTGGCGGTTGAAGTCGTTGGGCGAAACCACAATTGCCGGGCGGACGCCGCCCTGCTCGGAGCCTTCCACGGGGTCAAAGCGGGCCTGCACTATGGCTCCGCGCCGCAGTAACCCGGAAGCATTACTTGCCATGCTCGGCCTCATACGCTGCGTAGCCGTTGGGGAAGACGATGGCTGGCTCCGGCCAGTCGTCTTCTGGAGGCAGCCGCGCCCACAACTCGTCGCTGACGTGCGACCACTCGCGCTCGACTTCGAGATACAGTGCCTCGTTCTCCTTGTCGGCCAGCCCCTCCTCGATGCGCGCCCGCAGCTCCTCGCGCCGCTTCTCTTCGAGATACTCGCGCACGATCTGCCCCAGCACAGCGCCGCGCTTGCCCGGAGCCACGTGCTTCTCGAACTCGGCCACTACATCGGATGGCAAGGCATACGTCTTTTTGGTGAGTGTCTTCATACGGCCTCCTGATACTATTCTACAGAGGCACACAGCAAGACGCCGCCCGCTAAGTACTTGCCCGTGGCGCGCCGGCAGCGGGAGCTTCCGGTACAATGGTCTACGGGATGGGCAGGGCGATCCAAACAGCATTATGCAAGCGAGCACAAGGCACAGGGCGGGGTTTACCTTGATCGAAATTTTGGTGGTGGCGGCCATCATCGGGATTCTGGCGGCGTTGCTGTTTCCGGTGTTCGGCTCGGCGCGCGAGAAGGCGCGGGCGGCCTCGTGCCTGTCGAACTACCACCAGATTGGAATCGCCATCCAGATGTATGCTCAGGACGCCGACGACAAGACCCCGGCCAACGGCGGCTCCTTCGAGGGGCTCATTGAGGACAGCGCGCCCTACATCCACACCGACAAGGTGTTCGCCTGCCCGGACGACTTCGACCGCGAGGAAGAGGCGCGCGCCGGCTCCTACCGCGTGCCGAGCTTGTATCAGGGCAAGCCGCTGTCGTGCGGCTGGGCCAACCCCTACGTGGCCGGGGAGACGACGGCGGCTTCGACCACGACTTTGGCTTACGAGGCCGAGCAGGACTTCGCGCAGTCGCCGATCGTGCCGACTTACCGGCACAGCAAGGGCACCCAGGTCTTGTACTTCGACGGCCACGCGCGCTGGCTGCCGAAGTAGCGAGCGCCCGCCTTCGAGGACCCAGCCGCCGCCCGCAAGTACTTGCGGGCGGCGGCTGGGTTTGTGGCGACTCAGGCGATGACCGGCAGCTCCAGCAGCGCGGCGCGCGCGGCGGCAGCAGGCTCGGTGCTGAGCGCGCGAAGCTGGCCGCAGGCCCCGGCGACATCGGCCCCGCGCTGGCGGCGCTGCGTCACCGAGATGTTGGCCTGCTCCAGGATGGCGCGGAAGTCGTGCAGGTCGGCGGGGCGGGGCGAGGCGAAGGCCCGGTCTTCGAGGGTGGCGTCGGGCACGGAGTTCCAGGGGATGAGGTTGACGTGGCAGGGCCAGCCCTTGCACAGCGCGGCCAGCTGCCTGGCGTGCTCGGGGCTGTCGTTGACGCCGCCCAGCACCACGTACTCGAACGAGACGCGGCGGCCCGTGGCCCGCACGTAGTCCTGGGCGGCGGCGACGATCTCGTGCACGCGCGTCTTGCGGCTGGTCGGGATCAGGCGGTGGCGCAGGGCATCGTTGGGCGCGTGCAGCGAGATGGCGAGGGTGAGCTGCCACTTTTCCTGGGCTAAGCGCGCGATGCCGTCCAGGATGCCCACGGTCGAGAGCGTGATGTTGCGCATCGGGATGCCGCACTCTTCGTGCATGAGCAGGATGGTTTCGCGCACGTTCTTCCAGTTGAGGAGCGGCTCGCCCATGCCCATGAACACGATGTGGGTCGGCACCGAGCGGGCGGAGTCGTCGCGCATGGCCACAAGTACTTGCGCGATGATCTCGGTGGGCGACAGGTTGCGGCGGAAGCCGCCGAGCCCGGTCGCGCAGAAGGTGCAGCCCACGGCGCAGCCCGCCTGCGACGAGACGCACACGCAAACCCGCTCGGGGTAGGGCAGGCGCACGGCCTCGACAGCCTCGCCGTCGCCCAGGCTCAGCAAGTACTTGCACGAGCCATCGGAGGAGGGGAAGCGGGCGCTGACTTCGGGCAAGCCGATCTCGTGCCGGGCGGCGAGCGCCTGGCGCAGCGGCAGGGACAGGTTGGTCATGGCCTCGAAGGAAGCCGCGCCGCGCTTGTACATCCACTCGGAAAGCTGGCGGCCCCGGAACCTGGGCTGGCCGCAGTCCACAAGTACCTGTTCGATCTGCGCGGTGGAAAGCCCGAGGAGTTGCATAGTGCTCTGAGTGTAGAGTTTCAAACGCCCAGGGGACGCGCGAAGGCGGCGCGGGTGTCGCACGGATTGCGGAGGGCGTGGGGCCGCCGGGCTCGCCTCAAGTACTTGCCGGCAGGCACAAAGCACGAGAGGACGCTGCGATTGCAGCGTCCTCTTGTGCTTTGGAGTTGCGGCTGAGGGTGAGCGGTGGGCCTGGCTGAGCTTGGCTGAGTGGTGAGCTTAGCGTTCGCGCTCGGTGTCGAGGATGGCTCCGGTGATCAGGATGGCCAGGCCCGAGAGCAGGGTGGCTGTCGAGGCCAGCGTGAGGCCGGACTGGGCCTTCTGGGCGTCCTCGGGGGTTTCGGTGGTGGGCTCGGTCGCCTTCTCGATGGGCGTGTAGGCGTCGGGCTCGGCGTGCACGGCGTATTCGCCCAGGGCCATCGAAGCCAGCGAGGAGACGGCTGCGGCAGCCATCAGGCCGTCCTTGACGCGGGCGACGGTCTTGAACTTGGCCGTGGGGCGGCGCGGCGGGTTGCGCCGCATGATGAAGTGCGTGATGATGGCGGCGCCCAGGCCCGCCGCGCCCCACGGCTGGAAGCGAGCCCAGCCCTCGTCCACCATCTTGCCGCGCTCTTCGGGGTCGTCCAGTACCTCGACGGCGGGGTTGAGCGCGAAGCAGCCCATCAGGGTCCCGCCAAACCACACGGCTGTCCCCACGGTGTTGATCGCACGTACAATGCTTCCCATTTCTGCCTCCAGAAAAAGTGTCTCTCTAATCCTACTTCAACAGCCCGCGCCCAGGAGCAATGAAAGTGCCCGCTCACTCATCGCCCCCGCCGCCACGCCGTTCCGCCGTTCCCGCAAGCTCCGCAAGTACTTGGCAAGCGCCAGGCAGAGCCGGTTCTCAAAGAGCGGGTTCTCAAAGAGCGGGGCCGAAGACTTCGACTTCGGTGGTGAAGGCGAAGGTTGGCGTGTAGCCGAGCGCGTCGCTGTGGTGATCGGCGTAGGTGAGGCGCACGTAGCGGGCGGGCGTGGCGGACTGCACGCTCAGGGCCAGCCCCAGCGAGGCGGCGGGCAGCAGAAATCGGCGCGCCCCAAAGCGGGGCTTCTCAGTTTTTCGCATGATGGTTCTCTCTTGGGCAGGCGCGTCATCGCACCTGCGGGTCAGGGCTCATCGTACCCAAGTACCCAAGAAGCCTCGATAACTCGCAAGGCTCGCAAGTACCTGGGGCCTGGGGCCTGGGGCGGCGCTTCAAGGCGGCTGCGGGCACCAGGCTTCACGCGACGCTGATCGGTGAGATCGTCTCGATCAGCTCGCCGTCGCGCATTCGGAAGACCACATCTGCGTGATCCAGAATCTCCAGGTCGTGCGTGACGACGATGAGCGCGCCGTGCTCGGTCTGGGTGCGCAGCACTTCGAGGCAGCGCCGCCCGGTCGCGCCGTCCAGCGAGGCCGTGGGCTCGTCCACGAAGAGCCATTTGGGACGATGAACCAGCCCGCGCGCCATGGCCGCGCGCACCTTCTCGCCGCCCGAGCACTCGTTGGGGAACTTGGGCGCCAGGTCGTCGATGCCCAGCTGATCCAGCAGGTGCAGCGCGCGCTGGTGGTCCTGGGGCGTCGGGTTCTCAATGGGCACCAGGACGTTTTCCAGCACCGAAAGATACGGGATGAGGTGCGGCGACTGGAAGATGAAGCCGAAGTGCGAGCGCCGGAAGTCCAGCTTGGCGTCGGCGCTCGACTGCGAATACTCCACATCGCCAAAGGCCACGCGGCCCGAGGTCGCGGTCTTGAGCCCGGACATCATGTACAGCAGCGAGCTCTTGCCCGAGCCCGAAGGCCCCACGATGCCCGCGAAGGAGTTGGCCCGGATCGCGAGCGAGACGCCGCGCACCGCGTACGTCGTCGAGCGCGGCGAGATGTAAGTCAGCGTCAGGCCTTCAACAGAAAGGGAATCCATAGCAAGTACTTGCAGGGCGTGCAGCCGAAGCCTGCCGCAAAAAGCTGCTGCGGGAAGCCTACCTGCGCTCCATGATCTCGATCGGGTCCAGGCGGTAGAGCCGGGACAGGACGGTCGCCAGCGAAGCCATGCCGACCAGCAGCGGGATCGGCGCGGTGTACAGCAGCGCGGTCGCGTCCGGGCGCGCCAGGACCAAGCCCCTGGGCCGCATATAAACCGCGTCCAGCAGCTCGAAAGCGCCCAGCGAAAGCAGCAGCCCGAGCGCCCAGCCGATGAGAACCAGCGAGCCGGTCTCGACGATGACGCGCCGCGCCAGCCGCTCGCGCCGGAAGCCAAAGGCCGCCAGCAGGCCGAACTCGCCCAGCCGCTGCTCGAAGTAGATGTTGGCCAGGAACCCCGAGAGCAAGCCCACGGCTCCGATCACCAGGGCGTCGGCGATGGAGAGGAACTCATACAAAAAGCCCGTGGCCTTGCGCAGCTGGCGCACCAGGTCGATGAAGGTGTAGAACTTCACGTTGGCGACCTCGCCGGCCAGCAGCCTGTGCTTGGTTGGGCTATCCACGATGCTTTGCACCGCTGTGTTCATCGCCTTCATCTGCGTGGGCGACCTGGGGATGAGCAGCAGGGTCGGGCGCACCACGACCTCGGGCAGCACGAGCAGCAGGTAGTCTTTGTCGGCCAGCGCGATGTTGTCGCCGCCATCGAGAATCCCAACCACGCGCTGCTTGGCCTTGAGCGTGGGCAGGTTGTCCTCGCCGGGCCCAATCAAGCCTCCCACGCCCACGCCGTAGTTGTTGGCCCAGGCGCGCGACAGAATCACCTCGGGCTCGCCCGCCCTGGGGAAGCGCCCGCCCGCAGCCAGGTGGTTCCCGGTGACTTCGAGAACCCGCGTGATGTCGGCGGGCTCCAGGCCGTAGATCGGGACCGGAATCTGGCCGAAGACGGTCTTGAGCGAGCGCACGATCGGGATGGCCACGGCGACGCGCCCGACTTCAGGCACGGCGCGGGCGCGCTGCTGCACGCGCGGCGGCACTTCCTGGATGAGCTGCGTGGCCAGCACCGAGAAGTGGCGCGTGAAGCCGTAGGTCGTCGTGATCGAGCGGTCAACCGAGCTGAGCAGCGTGACAATAGAAGCGATGAGGAAGACCGAGAGCACAATCGAGCCGCCGATGGGCAGCGTGCGCCAGATGTTGCGCTTGTAGTAGGTCAGCGCCGAGAGCGGCGGCAGTGTCTTGATGTGCCCCGGCTTCGAGCGCGGCGCCTGGGCTGGCCAAAGGCCGGACGTGCCGTTGCCCGGCTCGCGCGGAGCCGCCTGGGAAGGCGTGGGCGAAGCCGCTTCGGGAGGCGCCTGGGAAGGCGCGGGCGGGGTCTTGGCGGGCGGGGATGCAGGGCGTGTGGGCATGAAAGCGGCCTCAGTTTACGCGGGCGCGGCGGGCGAGGGCGTTCGTGTTGGAGCTGTTGGCGCAGAGGTGCAAGTAGCAGCGCAAGTACTTGCGGGGCGGGCCGCTTCAGGAAAACGGGTTTAGTGTGGTAGAATCACGGCGTCGTTTGAGGCTTCTGCTCTGGAACCGCTATGCCCGCCACCTCGCAAACCCTGATTTCTTTCCTGGAAGACTCCTCGCTCTCGATCCTGGCCGATGCCGCGCAGGACGTGCGCGCCAACGCCGGGCCGAGCCTGGCCGGCGTCTCGGACGACGACCTGCAAGTCGCCTTGTACACCGTGCTGCTCAAGATTCTGGACACCCTGCGCGAGAAGGCCGAAGCGCCCGCCGAGTACACGCCCGACGTGCGCGCGCTGTTCCTGCGCAACACCAAGCGGCTGGTCTCGTTCATCGACTCGCAGAGCGCCTACACCGCCAGCCACACCGAGGCCGTGGTGCGCCATGTCGTGCGCATCGCCTCCCTGCTCAAGATGACCGACGCCCAGATCGACGACCTCGAATACGCCGCCTGGATCCACAACATCGGGCTCATAAACCAGTCACAGAAGCTCTCGCTCTTGCCGCGCGCTCTCTCACAAGACGAGCTCAAGGCCGCGCGCAACCACACCGTCGTCGGCGCTGAGATGATCCGGCCCATCGAGTTCCTCTCGCACATGGTGCCCATCGTGCGCTACCACCACACCCGCTACGACGGCGGCGGCCAGAACGAGCTGCAGGGCGACGCCATCCCCCTCGGCGCGCGCATCATCATGCTCGCCGACGCCTATCAAGCCATGCTCGAACCGCGCGCCTACCGCCCTGCCCTCAGCCGCCGCGACGCCCTCACCGAAATCCAAAAAGGCTCCGGCACCCAGTTCGACCCCTCGCTGGTGCCCGTCGCCAACGAGCTGAACTAAGCGGCCTAACCGAACACCATGAAGCCGCCGCTCGATTTCGCAGCTGCCCGATGGAGCCGCGCATCAATTAGCCGCGCGCACCTTCGGGGAAATCCACAACACGCTCCAGGATGAAGATCGCTGAGCCGCCTTGAGCCGCCTTAGCCGAGGGCCTTGAGCTCAACGAGATGCAAATCTTATTCTGCTGGCGCTGCCGGATGGAGCTGCCGATGCTCGATGAAGCCGAGTTCGCGCAGGTCTCCAGGCTCTTCATGCGCCTGCCCCGCTCGCAGATGTTGGAAGCCTACGCGCGGCTCACGGGCCTGGACGAATCCAACCCCGCCGCCATTATCACCACCGCATCGCGCAGTTCGGGCCGCCGTGCCAAGGCTGCAGCAAGCCCTTGAGGTCGCCGCAAGCCGCCTTCTGCGCCGCGTGCGGGCTTGAGCGGGCTTGAGCGGGCGTGAAGAAACTCCGCAAGTACTTGCAGGCCCCTACTTGCAGGCCCCGTTTCTCACGGCTGGTAGAGCGGCTTCTCGCGCAGCAGATCCCAGTACACACGGCGCGGCAGCGCAGCCCACACGCGAGCCTGCAGCCTGAGCCTGGCTGCTTCTTCGCGCACGGCCTGGGCGATGTCGGCGTCCGGGTAGCGCGTCGAGATGTGATACAAGACCACGTTTTCGACGCCCGCCTCGTGCGCGACTTGCAGGGCTTGAGACACCGTTGAATGAACGTGGCCGACGTCCTCGCCGGCTTCCTCGGCGTCGTAGTCGTCGGCGCTGAGGAAGGTGGCTTCGTGCAGCAGCAGCTGGCTGCCCGCGACTTCTGCGGCGCGCAGCGGCTGGCCGTCGCCGCCGATCGAAATCCACTTTTCGTCAACGGGCTCGGTGATGGCTTCGCGGCCAAGCTGCCCCAGCAGGGCCTCGCGCTCGCGCGGCTCAGCGGGCGCCTGGCCGCTCGCCTCAAGTACTTGCAGCGCGGCCAGGCCCTCGCGAAGGCGCAGCTGGTCCAGCTCGGGCTGAGTAAGGTGGCGCAGGTCGGCGCGGACTTTTTGCTTACGCCACATCAGGTGGAAGCCCAGCGACTTGGGCGCGTGCTGCGGCTGGTCGTCCGAATAGTGGCGGGTGCGGAAGGCGCGCACCCAGCGGCCTTCGATGCCGGTTTCGATGGGGTCGCCCTCTTCGAGCGCGTGCCAGATGGCCTGGTGGCTCGAACCGGGGTTGAACTTCATCGCGAAGGCGGCCAGCTCGCCGAACGAGCGGCTGCCGCAGGGGTGAGCCAGCGCGAAAGGGCCCGCCTCGCCGCGCTGGTTGATGACCTGCAGCAAACCGCCGATGTGGTCGCGGTGCGCGTGCGTGCACAAAACGGTGTCGATCTTGCGGATTTTGTAGCCCAGCTGCTGCGTCGCGCCGTCGCCGGCGTCGATGAGCGCGCGCCAGTCGCCCAGCCAAATCCACGTCGAGAAGCGCGGTGAGGAGTGCATCGCCAGCGAGATTTTCATCGTTCGGGTTCCTTCCTTGAGCTTCGCCTTGAGCTCAGTTCCAAGCTCAGCCCTGGGCTTCGCCTTGAGCGAGCGAGTGTAGCCGTGGCCCCAGTACTTGCGGCTCGGCGCGCCGATGCGTTCAAATTGATTGCATCGAACGCATTCCGCCTCGCCGCATCGCGCCCGCCGCCTCCGACTGGTTCGGGGCAGGCGCGGCTTCTTCTTCCTCTGCGCCTGATTCGAGCGAGGCGACGGGCAGGCGCTTCTGGGTGTGGCTTTGCACGGCCTGGGTGCTCGGGCTGTGCGCGGTGCGGGCGTGCCGTCCTCTCGAAGGCGGCGTAGATTTCTGGGCGCACGCGGCCATCGGGCGCTGGATTCTGCAGCATCATCGGGTGCCCCGGCAGACTTTATGGATTTGGGGCGCGCCGCCCCAGCACTGGATCGCGCACTCGTGGGGCGCTCAGGTCGCCTTCGCCGCCCTGATGCGCGCGGGCGAAGCCTGGGGGCCGCGCCTGGCCATCGTGCTCTCGATGATCTGCGCCGCTGCATCCTTTGGGCTGCTGTGGCGCGCGACCTTGAGCTCGCTGAGCCGCTTCAGCTTGAAGCCCGACCTGCCGCTCCTGGCCTTGTATGCGCTGGCCGTGATGTGCGCGGGGGCCCGCTTCAAGCCGCGCCCCGAGCTGTTCACGGCCCTCTTCGTGACGGCTCAGCTCCTCTTCTGGCTCGCCTGGCACCAGGAATCTCCTAACCCTGCGCTTAAGCCGCGCGCCCTGCCGCTGCGCCTGTGCTTAGCTCTGATGGCGATGTGGGTTTTGTGGGCCAACGTGCACGGCGCGTGGGCCTTCGGGCTGGCTTTGTGGGCGCTCACGGTTGTCGGAGACGGGTTGCAGGATCGGCTGGACGCGCGCTGGCGGCGGCTGCTGCTGGTGGGGGCGTGCTGCGTGCTGGCGACTTTGCTCAACCCGTATGGAGGCGAGCTGTGGCAGGCGCTGCGGGCGACGCACTCGGGCACCTTCGCGCAGATCGAGGAGTGGAAGAAGCCGTGGGCATGGCCAGCTGTGCCGCCCGAGTGGACCTGGGGCGAGGCCATCCTGGCGGCGGGCGCGCTGATCGCGTGGATTTACGACGAGCGGCGGCGCTGGTCGCACGGCCTGTGGGTGGCCTTCGCACTGCTTTCGTATTGTTTGGCGCGGCGATTTCTGTGGCTGTCGGCGCTGGTGGATATGGCTGTTCTGGCGCACTCGGGGCACGCGCTGCAGCGCCCGTGGTGGCTGGCGCTGCGGCGCGACGCGCGCGTGCGGCTGGCTCTGGACGGCGGCGCGCTGGCCCTGATGATCGTGGTGTTGGCCAACCAGACGCCGCGCGACATCCTCGCGATGCGAGCGGTGCCGCCCTCGGTTCCGCTGCAGCTGTCGCACCGGGCGCGGCTGCTGGAGCGCGGGTTCAGGCGGCGCGGGCGGCGGATGCGGCCCTTCAACGACTACGAGTATTCGAGCTACTGGCAGTGGGCGTTTTCGGGCCGCCCGCCGCTCTTCATCGACTTGCTCAACGCCTACCCCGACTCGCTGATGGACGACTACTTCGCCGTGCTGGGCCAGAACGCGCGCGGCAAGGCGCTGCTCGCGCGCTGCAACGTGGTGCTGTCGCGCCCCGCCGCCAGGGGCGAGCGCCTGCTGCTCTTCCAGCAGGCCATAGACGCTCAGCCCAAGCAGTGGCGGCGCGTCTACAAAGGCAAGGACGGCACCATCTGGACGCGCCGCTGAAGCCGCGTTCAGGGCGCTGATCAAATCAAAACGATTGAAGCCGAGGCTGGCTGGCTCGATGATGCGCAACTCTTGGATGCGCAACTTTTGTAAACCGCGTCAGAAGCCGAGAGGCAGCGAAAAGGTCTTGCTGCAAGTACTTGTGGATGGGCTCGGGCGCTGCGGCTCAAGCGGCTGCTGGCTGGCCATTGACGATGAACTGGCTTGACGCGCGCGACCGGCGCAACGCTTTGCTGCTGTCGGCTTTGCTGCTGGGGCTTTACGCCCCGGCGGTGCAGGCGTGGGCGCGCGGCGGCTGGGCCTTTGGCGAGGACGCGCCGGGCCTCTTCGCTCCGTGGCGCGCCTTCGCCGCCTCGGAGCTGCGGGCCGGGCGCTGGCCGCTGTGGAACCCCTGGCTCTTTGGCGGGCTGCCCTTCGCGCTCAACGGCCAGGCTGCCCTGGGCTACGCGCCGAACCTGATCTTCTGGCTGCTGCCCTTCAAGAGCGCGCTCTTGCTCGATGCCATCGCGCACTCGCTTCTGCTCGGCTTGGGCGGCTACTTCCTGGGGCGCGCGCTCGGGCTTTCGCGCACCGCTTCGTGGCTGCTGGGCTTGTGCCTGGGTGCCAACGGAGCGGTGTCGGCGCACGTGTACGCCGGGCACCTCACCTGGCACGCGGCGCGGGCCTGGCTGCCCTGGATGCTGTGGGCCCTGGCGCGCGGGCTGAGCACGCGCCGCGTCCGCTACGCCTACGCGCTCGCCCTGTTCTTCTTCTTCCAGTTCGCTGCCGGCTACCCTCCGCTCGCCCTGGCTGGCGCCGCGCTGTGCGCCGGGGGCTTCGCGGCTCACTTGGCCTGCTCCTGGATGCTCGCCTCGAATGAAGATTCAAAGCCGCGCAGTGTCAGGCAGCGCGTGGGCCGCTGGCTTCGCGCGACGGCCTGGTCGTGGCGTTGGGCGGCGATTGCGGGCGGGCTGGGGCTTGGGCTGGTGGCGTCCCTGGCGCTGCCGCTGCGCGAGGTGAGCGGGCTGTCGGTTCACGGCTCGGGGCTGCCGTGGAGCCAGGCGAGCGAGCTGTCGGGCTCGTGGAAGAGCTTCGCGCGCTGGGTCGTGCCCGGAGCCTTCGACATGGCGCGCCCGCTGCAGTGGAGCCTCAGCTACGGCGCGCAGGAGGAAGCCTCTTCGATCGGCATCCTGCCCACGCTGCTCGCCCTGGGCGCTCCGCTGTGGAGCCGAGGGCTGGCCTCGCGCCGCCGGAGCCTGCTGCTGATGGGCCTGTGGCTCGCGATGCTGGGCTGCAGCGTGCTCAGCCTGGGCGCCAACACGCCGCTGTACCGCCTGCTGTTCGAGCACGTCGGCCTCTTCCGCGTGCTGCGCTTCCCGGTGCGCTGGCTCGAACTGTGGGCCACGCTCGCCTCACTAACCGCCGCCCTGACCTTCGACATCTGGTATCGCGCCAGCAAAACCGCCCCGCCCCCCCACGAAGATGAAGCCCAAGACTGCAAGTACTTGCAGCCCCGCGAAGATGAAGCCAGCCCACCACAGCCGAACCTAACAGAGCAAGACTCAACGCAGCCGATCTCAACGCAGCCGATCTCAACAGAGCCGAGCCTAACGAAGCCCGGCTCAAAGCAGCCGGGTCTGGCGCGCGCGAGGCGGGCTTCGGCTGAGCTCAGCTTGTCGAGGGCGCTCGGGGCGCGGGCGCTCGGGGCGCGGGTGCTCGGGGCGCGGGTGCTCGGGGCGCGGGCGCTCGGGGCGCGGGTGCTCGGGGCGCGGGTGCTCGGGGCGAGCGGAGTTGGGATTGCGCTGGGCGCTTGCGTGCTGGGCGCGGCGTGGTGGCTCTGGAGCCGTAGCCTGAGCGGGTTCTGGCGGCCTCTGCTGATCTCGGTTGACCCGTCTCGCCCGCCTTCAGCGCGGCTGCGCCTGGCCGCGATGCTGCGTCTGGTGGCCGTGAGCGAGTGCCTGTGGGCGGCTCTGCTGTGCGCCGCGACCGCCTGGCTTTTGCTGAGCACGCGGCGAGTTCTGGAGCCGGGCCACGGCCTGGAGCCGGGCCGCGCTCGGCTCGTGATGGGGCGTTGGCGGCTGTGCCTGGCCCTGGTTGCGCTCGAACTGGGCGCGCTGTTCGTGCGCTCGGAGCGAACCTGGGTCCAGCCGGTGCCTTACCAGGACCGGCCCGCGATTCCGGCTGCGCTGGCCGCGCGCTACAAAACAGGCGAGCGTTGGGCGACGCGGGTGGAGTGGCGCTCGATCGACAGCGGCATGGGCGCGCGCATCGAGATTTTCAACGGCTACGACGCCATGAACACGCGCGCCTTCTGGAGCCTGGCGCAGGCCGTCGAGGGCAGCCCGCTGTGGGTCGATATGTATCAGCCTTCGCGCCTGTCGCCCTCGCTGCGCATCGCCGGAGTGACTCACTTCCTTTGTCAGGACGGCCTTCAGCTGCCCTTGCCGCCGGGCTCGCGGCTCGAAGGCAGCGTCCGCGAGTGGCGTCTGCTGCGCATCTTCGGGAGCCACGACGTGTGGCCGCGCCTCTTCCTCAGCCGCCGCGTGCAGAGCGTGCGCTCAGCCGGGCTGGTGCCCGCTCTGCAACGCCTGGCGCGCACGCCCACGCCCAGCCGCGAGCAGGATTGGCCGCTGCTCCTCGAAGGCCCGGTCGCTTCGGCAAGTACTTCGGCGCTTCCCCAGGCGAGCGGGCGCGTGCTGAGCTGGAAGTCGCGCCCGGATGTGCTGCAGTGTGCTGTTCAGGCGCGGGCTTCGTGCTGGCTGGGCATTTCGCAGGCGTGGTCGCCTTCGTGGAGGGCGTGGGTCAATGGGCGTCCGGTGCCTCTGCTGCGCGCGAACGGGCCGTTTTGCGCGCTGCGCCTGCCGCGCGGAAAGTCGCAGGTTCGCCTGGCCTACGCTCCGCAAACCTGGCGTTGGAGCGGCTTTGTAAGTCTGTGCGCGCTGGCCCTGCTCAGCGCGGGAGCCGCCGCCTTCCTCGCCGCGCGAAAAGAAGCCGCAAGTACTTGAGGCGAAGAGATTGGTTATAAGTGTTGCACGCGCGGGAACCATAGCCTGAGCCGCGAGGAAGCGCAGAGCTTCGGGCGCGGCCACAGCAGAGAACAGAGGGAGGTTTCCCGATGCTGTTCCGTCTCGGATAAAGCAAGAGGCTGCTGCCGAACCGTTGGACAACTTGCCTGGGGCTGGCCGTGGCGCTGGCCCTGATATTGTGTGCTCGCCCGGCTTGGGCCGGTTACATAGTCGCTTACAGCGGCGGATCCGCGACCCTGACCAGCAGTTCAGGCACCTCCTCCTCCCCCTACTCGCTCAACACCTACAGCGGCAGCTACGGCAACCAATACACCTCCACCGGGTGGGGCACGGAGACAGGGCCAGGTGGCACCACGGTGGCGACTTCGGGCAGCGCGCACTGCCAGGGCGAGATCACCGCGACCTTCACCTGGCAGACCAATAGTTACGGCTACGGCGGTGGCTATGGAGGCGGCTACGGCAGTGGAGCAGCAGAAGACCCGCCGCGTGCGGTTGTGGTGAAGGAGACTTGTGAGGCCAGCTGGGACAGCGGCAACGCCACGGGCACGGGCAGCAGCAGCAACGGGCTGGGCTTTGCTCAGCAGGGGTATGCGCCGAATGGAACTGGAGGTTCATCCTCGGGCACGCGCTACAATATTGTGGAGAATCCGGGAGCAAGCTTCACCGTCCACTGCACGCCGGACGCTCTGGTTTCGGGCACGGGAGTAGTTGGCCCTCCTTCAGACAGTGGCGGTGGCCGCAGCTACGTGAGCTACAACGCCAGCGCCGAGCCACTCGAAGTCGTACTCAGCGGCGGCATCGGCACCAAGAACAGCAAGCGGTATCTCATCGGGCAGCACGTCGGGGCATCGCTGAGCACAGGCGGGCTTATAGGAGATACGTTCAGTTGGAGTGTCAGCGGTGGCGAGCCATTCGGCGACTACACAGCAGACCAAACCACTGGTCACTTTGATGGCGCTTGGCCAGCCACCGCGAACCCAACTGGCTTCTACTTCAAGAAGCCCGTGGTTTCGAGTACTTCTGGTTTGCCGATCCCTGTCACAGTGACCTGCTCGGCTCATCTCAATGTGCCAGCGGGCGCTCTGCCTGCCGCAGGTTTGGATGTAGCTACGGACAGGCAATGCACGGCGGAACCACCTGCTACTGCTACCCTTGGCGCAGCTATAGGCTCGGTGTCGCTGATTGGCACACCGCCGAACCTAATTGGGCTTGGTGGCGTGACCGATCCAACTCTGTTCCCAGGTGATGTAGGTATTACCTGGGAAGGCTCAGTCGCTACACCATCGGATTTTACAGCGTCAGGCACCGGCAGCTGGACCTTCGTGCAGTTGGTGACGGCGAGTCGTTTCCGGGTCAAGCAGGGCACAGCTGAGAGCTTCGTGAAGAACGGGCAGCTGTGCTTGGATAACTGGTATCCCTACGATGGGACCTTCGCTGCCGACGGACAGCACACAAAGCGCGTAGATTCTCCTTCTGCGGGCCTTTCCTCCAACTCGCAAGCGCTTGATTCGGTCAACGCGCTGGACAGCTTCGGCACATGGCTGATGTACTTGCCCCCTGGCGGTGACAGCCGCTACATCCCGATTCGCAAGATCAAGTGGTTCTGGCATGGGATAGCTTCACGGTCAACTACTGCTCCCTACACCTGGAGCATGACCTCCTCACCCACCGACCGTGGATGGAGCTTCGATGGCGATCCGTATCCCTCGCATCCCGAGTGGAGCGTTCTTTCCTCCAACAGCGACCTTGACAACTACACGACGCCTTAGCGCAGCAAAGGAGAGGCAAAGATGAAACCAAAGCCAGTGACACTGGCCGTGAGCCTGACGGGTGCGGCAGCCATTGTGGGTGCTGTGATGGCTCAGAGCCAAAGCAAGCCGAGCCGTCCAGCGGAGCGGAACTCCCCCAGCCCAGCGCCTCGCCATGCTCCACGTGCTGCAACTCCGCGTGCCGCAGCTGCGTTAGGTACCCGCCTGTCGCCCGAAGAGCGCAGGAGGTCGGATGAAATCAGCGCGCATGGCTACCAGATCCATCTGGCGGCTCAGGCCCTACTGCGAGAGGGAAAGTTGGAGGAGGCCGAGAAGAAGTGCCGCGAGGAGATCGCATACTACCAGTCGCTGGGCGGGCGCACTACCGTCAACCAACTGCTGGGCGACATCCAGTTGGCCCAAGGCAAGTACCAGGAGGCGCTCGACACCTACGCCGTCGTCCGTGAGCACAGCGACGATACAGAGACATGGCTGGCTATGTCCTTGTGCTACATCCGGCTGGGCAAGTTGGACAAAGCCCAGGAGGCGTTCCGGGCGTGCCCGAGTGAGGATCTGAGGAAGTTGGCCTCAGATCCACCTCCTGCGGGTGCGCCCGGCGTTGGAGACCTGAAGTCGATGGAGCTCACCCTGATGCTGGCACTGTCGGGTGTGCATAGCGGAGACTCACCCGAAGCGCTCAAGTACCTGCTGGCGGCGGAGAAGCTGGCGCCCGAGAACTGGGAGATTGTCGATGCAATCGGCCAGCGGCTGGACTACATGGAGCGTTACGAGGAAGCGATACCGTACTACAGGCGCGCCCTGAAGCTGGGTGGCGACAAGGTGTCCTACCACCATCGGATGCGCGTTGAGATGTACGACCTGCAAAAGAAGCAGCAGGCCAGCCAGCGTGCCCCGGTCGCACCAAGTGCGCCTCGGTAGCGGCGGCCACTCCTCGCCCAACGCATGAAAAAGCGCGGGCAAGTACTTGGTTCAAGTACTTGCCCGCGCTTTTCTGCTTATGAAGAGATTAGTCCCGGCACAGCTTCAATCGATCCTCACGCGTGAGCTGAATTCGGCGCGGCCCGTGCTCTGGGTTTGCAGCTCGAACAGAGCGCCCGCCAGCTTCTCCTCGCCATCCTCGGCCTGGCCGCCGGCGCTGGTGATGAACAGAGTGCTCAGCTCAGGGCCGCCGAAGACGCACGAGGTGATGTGGCGCGTGGGCAGCGGGATCTCGCGCTGGATGCGGCCCCCGCTGTCGAGGACGCGCAGGCAGCCCTGGTCGTAGAACGCGACCCACAGGTTGCCTTCGAGGTCGATGGTCAGGCCGTCCGGCGCGCCTTGCCCGTCCGAGCGCCAGAAGACGCGGCGGTTGGACATCCGGCCCGACTCGCGCTCGAAGTCGAAGGCGAAGATGGTCCTGGCGCTCGTGTCTGTCCAGAAGAAGCCGCGCAAATCTCCCGTGAAGGCCATGCCGTTCGAGCAGTGGGTGCCGTCCCACAGCTGCTCGACGCGCCCGTCGTGCTCGATGCGAAACAGCCCTCCGTCAGGCTGCCCGTCGCGGCCCATGGTGCCCGCGTACACGCGGCCTTCAGGCCCGGCGATGACATCGTTGAAGCGGCCCGTGCCCAGGTGCGAGCAGTCCACAAGTACTTGCACGTGCCCACCGGGGCCGAGCCGAGCGATGTTGCGGTCGCGAAAGAGCAGCAGCGAGCCGTCGCTTTGCAGCGTGAAGCCGCCGACCTCGGGGCCCTCGTAAATGCGGCTCCACCACCCGCTCGCCAGGCTAAGCGCGAACAGCCGACCGTTGGGGATGTCAGTCCACAGCAGCCGCCCCGCCTGGTAGAGCGGGTTCTCGCCGCAGCCGCAGTGCGCGTTGACCAGCAGGCGCGGCTGGAGTGATGATTCGGATGTGGTGCTCATGGTTGAGGTGGGGCAGGCGGGAAACTGCGGCGGCAGTATGACAGAAGGGGCTCGGTTCGGGTTAAAATGCGGCCCGTCTTGAGGTGCTTTCACAGGCCGGGGCGCGGGCGAGATCACGATTACGAAGAGGCGAAAATGTATCCAACACTGAACGCGGTGACGGCTGGCGGCGGGCTGGGCCTGAGCGAGTACGTGGCCCTGGCCGCGCGCCACGGCTTTCGAGGCGCGGATTTTTCGATGGAGGCTGCCCAAGCCCTGGGCGCGGGCGAGGCCAACGAGCTGTTCGCGGCGCACGGCGTGCGGCCCGGCGGCTGGGGCCTGAGCGTCGAGTGGAGGCGCGACCAAGATGCCTTCGAGAGCGGCCTGGCCAAGCTGCCCGCCCTGGCTGAGACGGCGATGCAGCTGGGCGCCAGCCGCTGCATCACCTGGGTGCCGCCTCAAGGTGGCGAGCCCGCCGCCGATTACCAGGCGCGCGTGCTGCCGCGCCTGGTTCAGGTCTCGAAGGTGCTGGGCGATCACGGCGTGCAGTTCGGCCTGGAGTTTCTGGGCCCGAAGATGTTCCGCCAGCAGCCCGAGCAAGTCTGGTTCTACGACATTCCAGGCGCGCTGGACGTGACGGCCAAGATGCGCGAGCAGGGCGCCAGCAACGCCGGCCTGCTCATCGACTGCTGGCACTGGTACACAAGCGGCGGCAGCATCATGGACCTGGCCTCGGTTCCCATCGAGCAGATCGTGCACGTCCACATCAACGACGCGCCGCGCCGGCCCGTCGAGGAGCAAATCGACAGCGTGCGCCTGCTGCCCGGCCAGAGCGGAGTCATCGACATCCGCGGCTTCCTGCGCACGCTGAGCGCCCTGGGCTACGAAGGCCCCGTCGCCGTCGAGACCTTCAGCGATGAGCTGAAGGGGCTCTCACCCGACGAGAGCGCCGCCCGCGCCTCGGCTGCCATGCGCAAGGTGTGGGCGGACGCCGAGCTGGAGTTTTGAAGCGGTTTCAGATGAAGTGATAGGCCGCCGAGCCCGCAACCCCGGTTCGGCGGCCCGCGACTTCGCCTGCAAACGGCTTTAGCTCAGCGCCCGTTGCCTCAGCTCCTGCAGCTTGATGATGGCTTCGAGGGGCGTCAGGTTGTCCACGTCCAGCTCCTTCAGCTCCTCGACGACGGGGTGCGGCGCGCTTGGAATCTCTGGCGCCGCCTCGAAAATCGAAGCCGGAGCTGCAAGTACTTGCTCGCCGTTGGCGCCTGGAACCTCGGCGGCTTCGACGTGCTGGCCGCGCAGCCTCTCTTTCGAGAAGGCTTCGAGCAGGACACGCGCGCGGCGGATGACGCTCTCGGGCAGCCCGGCCAGGCGCGCGACCTGGATGCCGAAGCTCTTGTCGGTGCCGCCGCGGATGATGCGGCGCAAAAAGATGATGTGCTCGCCGTCTTCCTTGACCGCGATGCGGAAGTTCTTGGCGCGCGGCAGCCGCTCCTCCAGCTCGTTCAGGTGGTGGTAGTGGGTGGCGAAGAGCGTCTTGGGCCCAGCTTCGTGCAGGTGCTCGGCGACCGCCCACGCGATGCTGAGCCCGTCGTAAGTGCTGGTGCCGCGCCCGACCTCATCTAAAATCACCAGGCTGCGCGGCGTGGCGTTGTTGAGGATGTTGGCCGTCTCGTTCATCTCGACGGTGAAGGTGCTCTGGCCCGTGGCCAGATCGTCCTGCGCCCCGACGCGGGTGAAGATGCGGTCAACCAAGCCGATCTTGGCCGAGCGCGCGGGCACGAAGCTGCCGGCCTGAGCCATCAGCGCGATCAGCGCGACCTGCCTCAAGAAGGTGCTCTTGCCCGAGGCGTTGGGGCCGGTGATGATGAGCACCTGCTGGCTCTGCGCGTCCAGGATGCAGTCGTTGGGCACGAAGGGCAGCTCGCTCATGGCCTCGACAACCGGGTGCCGCCCGCCCCGGATGTCCAGCTCGTCGCCCTCGATGATCTCGGGCCGCACGTAGTCGCGCCTGGAGGCGACCTCAGCCAAGCCCGCGTACACATCGACGTGAGCCAGCGCGCGGGCTGTTGTCATCAGCGGCCCGGCGTGCCCTGCGACCTGGTCGCGCACCCGCTCGAAGAGGCGCTTCTCCAGCTCCTTCATGCGCTCGTCGGCTCCCACAATGAGGGCCTCTTTTTCCTTGAGCTCAGGCGTCACGTAACGCTCGGCGTTGGCTGTGGTCTGCTTGCGCGTGTAGTCGGCGGGCACGTTGGCCAGGTTGGTCTTTGTCACTTCGATGTAGTAGCCGAACACGTTGTTGAAGCCGACTTTGAGGCTGCGGATCCCCGTGCGTGCCCGCTCGGACTCTTCGAGCAGCGCGATCCACATCTTCCCTTCGCGGCTGGCGCGTCGCGTTTCATCAAGCTCCTCATCGAAGCCTTCGCGAATCAGGTTGCCCTCGGTTAAGACCGCCGCCGGCTCATCGGCAATCGCCGTCTCAAGTACTTGGAGCAGGTCGGGCGCGGGGTCCAGATGCTCGCGCACGTTGACCAGGGCGCGCGAGCCGGCGCTTTCCAGGCTTTGCCTGAGCGCAGGAAGCGTTTGCAATGCGGTGCGCAGGGCGACTAAATCGCGCGCGTTGCCGGCTCCGGTGACCGAGCGCGAGACCAGCCGCTCGATGTCCGAGATCGACTTGAGCAAGTCGCGCACGTCGCGCCTCAAGAGCAGGTTGTCGAGCAGCTCGGCGACGGCGTCCTGGCGGTTTTCGATGCGCTCGCGGTGCAGGAGCGGCTGCAGCACCCACTTGCGCAGCAGGCGCGCCCCGGCGCCGGTTCGCGTCTCGTCGAGCAGGCCGAGCAGGGTGCCTTTGGCCGAGCCGTCGCGCAGCGATTGCACCAGCTCCAGGTTGCGCCGTGTGGCGTTGTCGAGCAGCATCCAGCCTTCGGTTGAGAGGATCGCGACGCGGCGGATGTGGCCCAGCGCGCCCAGGTGCGTCTGGCTCAGGTAATCCAACGCAAGAGCCGCAGATTCTTGAGCTAAGGGCAGGTTCTCGATGCCGAACCCGCGCAGGCTCGACGTGCGAAAGTGGCTCTGCAGCTTCTGCGCGCCGCTCTCGAAGCCCGCGCGGTCAAACGGCGTCACCGACAGCTTCATCTCGCGCAGGAAGTCCAAAAACCCGGCGCACTCGCGCAGGTTCTGCGGCACCAGAATTTCCGCAGGCTCGAAGCGCAGAATCTCCTCGCGCAGCCTGGCCCAGCGCGCCGTGTTCTCAGCCGCGTCCGGCGTCACGTCCAACGCGCCATCGAGCCGGGCCGAGCCGCCAGCCGAGCCGTTGGAAGTACTTGCAGGGCCACTCTTGTCGTCGGTTGAGCAGCCGTCGCGGGCGTCGAGCTGAGTCTCGACCTGCTGAGTCTCGACCTGGCCGCTCACGAACTCGCCCGTCGAGATGTCTAGCAGAGCCAGGCCGAAGGTCTTGATGGCGGCGTCCGAGGTCAGAGCGGCCAGGTAATTGTTGCCCTTGGCGGCCCCCACGGACTGCAAAAAGGCGTCTTCGATGAGGGTGCCGGGCGACAGCACGCGCGTGATCTCGCGCTTGACCAGGCCGCGCGAATACTTGGGGTCTTCGACCTGGTCGCAGATGGCGCAGCGGTAGCCTTTGGCCAACAGCTGCGCGATGTAACGCTCGGCGGCGTGGTAGGGCACGCCGCACATGGGAACCGCGTCCGGGTCTTTGCTGCGCGAGGTCAGGGTCACTTCCAGCTCGCGCGCCGCCGTCACCGCGTCGTCCCCGAACATCTCGTAGAAATCACCCATGCGAAACAGCAGCAGAGCGTCAGGATGCTGAGCTTTGACGCGGTTCCACTGCCGCATCATCGGCGTGTTGGACGACAGCGCGGGATCGGCGCTGGGCGCGGCGTCTGCGGGAGTTGCGGCGGCGGGATTGTCCATAAAAGTAGGTCGAAAGGATAGCAAACCGGGCCTGGAGCCGCCCTCCTCAAGTACTTGCGCGCCCGCAATTTGCCCGTGATGCGAGCCTCAACTGAGCCTCGATCTTTATGAAAACGCCGCCTCAGACGCTCTCGATTCCGTTCGTGAAGATGCAGGGCATCGGCAACGACTTCGTGGTTCTGGATGCGCTGGCTTGCCCTGAGCTGAGCTCGCTTGATTTTCCCTCTGTTGCTGTGGCCTTGTGCGAGCGTCGCCTGAGCATCGGCGCTGACGGCCTGCTGCTGCTCGATGAGGCGGCTGAGGAGGCGCAATCTCAAGGCTGCGCGGTGCGCATGAGGATGTGGAACCCCGACGGCAGCGAGGATATGTGCGGCAACGGCCTGCGCTGCGTGGCTCGGCTGGCGCACGCGCGCGGCTGGGCCCCGGCTCAGTTCAGGGTGCAGACTTTGGCCGGGCCGCGCCAGGTTTGGATTGAAGGCCCCCACGTCCGCGTCGAGATGGGCGCGCCGTTGTGGGAGCCGAGCCGGATTCCGCTGGACGTCCGCTTCATCGAAGGCGAGCCGCAGAGCTATTTTCTGGATGTGGGCGGCGTGAAGGTCGGGCCGCTGTGCTCGCTTTCGACGGGCTCGACGCACACCGTCTTCTTCACGGACCACAGCAGCACGGGCGAGCACTTCGAGGCGTGGAGCGCGCTGCTCGAAGTGCACGCGGCCTTCCCGGAGCGCACTTCGGTTTTGTGGGCGCAAGTACTTGCGGGCGGCGAGCTGAGCGTGCGCATCTGGGAGCGCGGCGTGGGCGAGACGCTGGCCTGCGGAACCGGGGCGTGCGCCGTGGCGGTGGCCGCGATGAGGCTGGGCTTGCTGGACGCTCAGCAGGCGCGCGTGCGCTCGAAGGGCGGCGTGCTCGAAATCGCCTGGGCGCACAAAGCCCAGGGGCACGCGGCGACGATGTGGAAGAGCGGCCCGGCTCAGATCGTGTTCGAGGGCCGCACCTGAGGCACCTGAGCAAGTGGTTTCAGACGCGAAAAAGCGGCAGGTGCTTGAGCCTCAAGTACTTGCCGCTTTTGAGAGCTGAGCCGGCTGTTTTAGCTGTTTTAACGGGCGCGCTTGCCGCCGCGCTTGGATTCGATGTTGCGCTTGAGGTCGGAGAGCCGCTCGTTGGAGGAGCGCATGAAGTCGCCCATCTTCTCCTCGAAAGAGGCGCGGGCCTCGCGGCGGGCGCCGGGATCGAGGCGCGGCGGCGGCGGGGCGTCGTCGTTGGGATCGCGCTGGCGCTTGACGATGGCCTCGCCCTCGGCGCGCGCTTGCTTGGCCGACAGCTCGATGCGGCGCCCGCCCTCTTCGATCTTGAGGATCTTGACCTTGACCTCGTCGCCCGCGCCGAAGTAATCGGCCACGTCGCGCACATAGTTCTGGTCGATCTCGCTGATGTGCACCAGGCCAGTCTGCCCGTCGTCCAGCCGCACCAGAACACCATACTGCAGCAGACGCACAACGGTCCCCTGCACAATCTCGCCAACTTCCAATGCCATAACCCGAAAAAACTCCTATCCAAGCGCGTAAGCACCGCAGACATGGCCGCCGTTTTTCCTGCGCTCATCCAGGCCTGTAGCCCGCAAGGGGCCTTCAAGCCATACAAGCATAACAGAGCCCTCCGCCGTCAACAATCGGAGGCCGCCAAAGCTGCGGGCCCGCGCCGGTAGGACGCGATTTCGATCAGTACGCCGTCCGGGTCGCGGGCGTAGCACAGGCGCTTGCGTCCCAGGCTCGCCACTTCAAAGGGCACTTCGACCGGCTCGCACAGCAGCTCGGCTCCGGCCTGGCGCAGCCGCGCGGCCACCTCGTCTACGTCCGCCACCTGCCAGGCGATGTGCCGCACTCCGATGGCATTGGGGCAGCCGTGAGCTTCCAGAATCAGCGAGGAGGGCGCGAGGAAGCGCAGCAGCTCAAGCCGCGCGCCGCCCGCGGGCGATTCGAGGAACAGGCACTGCGCGCGCACCTCGCGCAGCCCGGTGAGGGCTTCGATCCACGGCCCTTCCAGGATGCGCTCGAAGCCGCGCCGCAGCCCCAGAGCCTGGGTGTAGAAGGCCGCCGAGCGTTCGATGTCGCGGACGACGATGTTGACGTGGTCGAGCATGAGGGCCCTGCAAGTACTTGTGGCGAGCGCGGCTTCAGGCGCGCGGGTGGGCGCTGCGGTAGGCCTGGCGCAGGCGCGAGGTCTCGACGTGGGTGTAGATTTGTGTGGTCGCGATGTTGGCGTGGCCCAGCATCTCCTGGATCGAGCGCAGGTCGGCGCCGCCTTCGAGCAGGTGGGTGGCGAAGGCATGGCGCAGCGCGTGCGGCGAGACCCACGCCGGCAAGCCCGCTCGCTGCGCGTGGCGCGTGACGATCTGCAGCAGCAGCTGGCGGCTCAGCGGCAGGCCGGTGTCCGAGAGAAAAATGGCGTCCTCCGCGCCGGCGCGACTCTTGGCGGGCGCAGCCTGGGCGCTTGCAAGTACTTGAGGCGGGCGCCGCGAGCGCCGCTCGTCTAAGTCGCGCCGCCGCTCGCTGAGCCTGGGGCGCGCGAACTCAAGGTAGCTTTGCAGGGCGTGGCGCGCGATCTCGCCCAGCGGAACCGTGCGCACCCTGGAGCCCTTGCCCGTGAGACGCAGCACGCCGCGCTCCCAGTCCACGTCGCTCGGGCGCAGGGCGCACAGCTCGCTGGCGCGCAGGCCGCCGCCATACAGCATTTCGAGCAGGGCGCGGTCGCGCACGCCAATTGCCGTGCCCGCCTCGGGCGCTTCGAGCAGCAGGCGCATCTGCTCGCGCGACAGGATGTGCGGCAGCCTGGGCGTGCTCGCGAAGCCCTCCGAGTGCCGAGCCACGTCGCCCAGCCCCTTCTCGCGCGCCAAAAACTTGTGCCACGAGCGCACAGCCGCCAGCTTGCGCGCCACGCTCGAATCCGCGTAAGCCACGCTCGAACGCGCGCCCTCTCCAACCTGGCCGCCCTGCAAAGCGCGCACGTAATTCTCGACGTGAGCCGCCACGATGCCGCGCGCAGCCTCGACACCGCACGTGCTCAGCCAAACAGCATACTGCAGCAAGTCGCGTTCGTAAGCCGCGATGGTGTGCGGCGAGAACCCGCGCTCGACGCGCAGGTGATCCAGGAAATCGGCGATGTCAGGCTCGAAGGGCATGGGAGATTGAACCGGGCAGCTGGCTTACAAGCTGTGGCAGCTGCCTCGGTTTTTTCGGTGGCCGAATCGGGTTGGAAAGCGGCTGAGTTGACCTGGGAGAAATGGACGCTGGCTGCAAGTACTTGGGCACTTGCTCAGCCGATGCGCACGCGCGCCCACTTGCGCTTGCCCGCGCGCAGCACCGCGCCATCAATCAAGCTGAGCCGAGCCTTGTCGTCTTCGATCTTGGCCTCATCGATGGCGACCGCGCCCTGAGCCACCAGCCGCCGCGCCTCGCTGTTCGAGCCGCCAAAGGCCAGCCTGAGCAAGTCGAGCACGCCGATCTCGCCGCTTTCCAGATGCACCTCGGGCATCTCGTCCGGCACCTCGTGGCGCTGGAACTTCTTCTCGAAATCCTCGCGCGCCGCAGCAGCCGCCTCCCCGCCGTGATACAGCGCCACGATCTCGCAGGCGAGCCGCTTCTTGGCCTGCATGGGGTGGCCTTCGAGAAGTACTTGCACCTCGTCCAGCGGCACCTCGGTGGCCAGCGTGAAGTACTCGCGCATGGCGGCGTCCGGGATGCTCATGGCCTTGCCGAACATCTCCCAGGGCGCTTCGGCCAGGCCGATGGTGTTGCCCAGGCTCTTGCTCATCTTGGCCGAGCCGTCGGTGCCCACCAGCAGCGGCAGCAGCATCACGACCTGCGGCTGCTGCCCATCGGTGCGCTGCAGCTCGCGGCCCATCAGGTTGTTGAAGCGTTGGTCGGAGCCGCCCAGCTCCACGTCGGCGCGAATCTCGACCGAGTCCTGGCCCTGGCACAGAGGATACAGAATCTCGTGCAGGCTGATCGGCTTGCCCTCAGCTAAGCGCCTGGAGAAGTCTTCGCGCTCCAGAATCTGCGCCACGGTTGTCCTGGCGGCGAGCTTGATGACCTCGGCGAAGCCCATCTTGCCCAGCCAGTCGTTGTTGAAGTGCAGCGTTGTCTTGTCAGGGTCGAGGACGCGGAAAATCTGCTCCTGGTAGGTGAGGGCGTTGGCCTGCACCTCGGCGCGCGACAGCTGGGGGCGCGTCTTGCTCTTGCCGGTGGGGTCGCCGATGAGGGCGGTGAAGTCGCCGATGATGAGGTGGGCCTGGTGGCCCAAATCCTGGAACTGGCGCAGCTTGCGCAGCACGACGGCGTGGCCCAGCGTGATGTCGCGGCTTGTTGGATCCACGCCCAGCTTGACGCGCAGCGGGCGGCCTTCGCGCCGGGCCTGGACGAGCTTGGCCCGCAGGTCCTGGCGTGAGATGATGCCGTTGCTGTCGCAGCCGCGCTCCAGAATCGCCAGCGCAGCCTCGATCTGAGCGCCTGCTTCTTCCGCTTCCTGCTCGTGCTCGACCTGCTGGCGCGTGCGCTCCGCGGCGTGCGAGGCCGGGGGCGGCGGCGCGTAGCCCACGGTCTCTTCGACGGTTTCGACAAGCGGCTCCGAGGCAGCTTCGCGCGAGAATCGTTCGCCGACAAAGGCGTTGGTCGCGGCGTCTTCGTTCAAGGGGGCGTTCATGGCGCGCAGTTTAATCGCAAGTACTTGCAGCGCCCCGTCAGCACGCGCAAGATTTATACGATGCCCCAGAACCCAGCTGATTCAGCCCAGTGGAAGCCGCCTTCAGCGCGAGCCATCCGCGCGGCCAACGCGCTGCTCATCGCGCGCTACGGCGAGCGCGTGCCGCTCGCCCGCGACCCTTTGGACGGCCTGATCCTCATCATCTTGTCGCAGGCAACCAGCGACGTGAACTGCGACCGCGCCTTTTCCTCGCTCAAGCGCGCCTTCCCGAGCTGGCCCGCAGTCCTGGAGGCCAGCGATCAAGCCGTCGTCGAGGCCATCCGCAGCGGCGGCCTGGCCAACCAGAAGGCCGCGCGCATCCGGCGCCTGCTGCGCGAGATACACCAGGAAACCGGCGCTCTCGACTTGAGCTGGATGCACAGCACGACTGCCGCGGAGTGCGAGGAATACCTGAAAAAATTCCACGGCGTGGGCCCGAAGACCATCGCGTGCGTCCTGATGTTCTTCCTGCTCAAGCCCGCCTTCGCGGTGGACACGCACGTCCTGCGCGTGACGAAGCGGCTGGGCTGGCTGCGGCCCAGAGCCTCAGCCGAGGAAGCGCACCGCGTTTTCAAGGCCCTGGTGCCCGACGAGTGCAAGCTGAACCTGCACGTCAACCTGATCGCGCACGGGCGCGCCGTCTGCCGAGCCGAGGGCAACGGAGGCCCCAGGTGCGGCCAGTGCCTGCTGCGCGCGCGCTGCGCGTTCGGCAAAGGCGTCGTGGGCGAAGGCTCAGCTCAGCTCAAGGCCCTGACAGAGCGCGTGCACGGCGGCGACTTCTTCGTCACCGTCCAAGCAGGCGTTCCACAGCCGCTGGACGCCATTGAAGCCGTGGTCGAAGCCGTGGACGAGTAGAGCAAGCGCAAGTACTTGAGGCTATGAACGAAAACGAAGAGCTGCAGCCGATCGCACGCGCGCTTGGCATCGGGAGCTACGAGCGGCACATCTTCCTGTGCGTGGGCCCGACCTGCTGCTCCGAGGCGGCTGGGCTCGAAACCTGGGAGTTCCTCAAGGCGCGCCTCAAGGCGCTGGGGCCTTCGGCGCGCGCCTTCCGCTCCAAGGCGGCCTGCCTGCGCGTCTGCACGCAAGGGCCCATCGCGATCGTGTACCCCGAAGGCACCTGGTATCGCAACGTGTCGCCCGAGGTGTGCGAGCGCATCATCGTCGAGCACCTGCTGGGCGGGCGCGTGGTCGAGGAGTTCGCCTTTGCTGCCAACCCGCTGCAAGTTCTTGAGCAAGAGCTTGCAGCGGATGAAGACGCTGAGGCTTGATTTACCGCTGGATTCCCCGGCTGGCTACTCGCCGCGCTCGATGAGCACGGCGTTGGCGACCCCGACCTGGCGGCGCTCGGCGGCTCTTTCGATGATGCGCTTGTCCTGCACCAGGTCGCTCTCGGCGGTGACAGTTTTGCCGCGCACCCACATCGTGGTGGACGAGCCGCCGTCCAGGTTGATGGCTTGCATAGCTCCCGCGCGCTGCATCTCGGAGGCCGCGGCGTCGATTGTCATGCCGCGCAGCTTGTTGAACCAGGCCTCGATCACCATCACGATCAGAGTGCCGTCTTTGGCGATGCCGATCATGGTGCGCGGGCCGCGCGCGATGACATCGGGCCGGAATTCCTCCTCGACGAAGGTCGTCTTCTGCCCGCCGTCCAGCACCAGGCGCGGCCCGGCCCCCAGAATCGTGCGCGTCGAGTTCCAGCGGGCGGGCGTCGCCTCGACTTGAAACGCGGCCTGGTCACCGGCCTTGAGCGCCTGAACCCCTCCGCGCTGGGGAGCCTGAGCCCCCGCCACAAGTACTTGCAGGCCGCGCTTGAGCTCGATTCGCCCCGCATCGGCCACGCCAACCACCTCGCCCGCGCCCAGCACAGCCGCGACTTCGCCGGGCTTGAGCGTGTAGCTGGCCCCAACACGCCACGTCAGCAGAGCGCAGGCGTTAGCCGAGGGCCAGCCGTTGAGGTTGGCGACAGCGATGTCGCCGCCGGGAGCGCGCACGAAGGCGCGGGCCGCGAGGTTGTCGATGAAGGGCCTGGAGCCGTCGTTCCAGCCGATGGAGGTGCGGTTTTTCCACGGCAGGCGCATCCACTCGCCCTCGACCTTGACGGCTCCCACCGGCGCGCCGCCGTAGGCGAAGAAGCCGCCGTTGACGGCCACAGGAGCGCGGTTCGAGGCCGCTGCGTTGTAAGCCGTCGCGATTTGCGAGACGGCTCTTTGATCGAGTACCGAGTCGCCCGCAGGCGCGAGCCGCAGCTTCCAGCCGCGCCTGATGTCGGCGCGCACGGTCAGGATCGGGATGTCCTCGGTCGGCGTGTGCACGACCTCGCGCTGCAGCGTCAGGCCCGGAGCCAGCGTCTCCAGAGGAGCGTCGCGCCGCACCCTGACGGTGCGCAGGAAGTGCCACACGCCCAGCGAAGAGAGCGCCACCAACGCGAAGATAACGGCCAAAATGCCGCCGAACCGGGGCCTGGCGACGGGGTTTGGGTCGAGCGAAGGGCCCGAGCCCGCGTTGGAGCTTGCGTTGGAGCTTGCGTTGGAGCTTGCGTTGGAGCTTGCGTTGGAGCTTGCGCCCGCCGCGCTGTGGGGAGAAGAATTCACCAGCCAAGTGTAGCGACGCCCGCTCGCCAGGCACTTTGCAAGGCGCGCCGCGTAAAGTGCCTGAACACTGCGAGTCGCCGCAAGTACTTGCGGGGCTTGCGCGGTGGGGTGCTTGCGCGTTGGGGTGCTTGCGCCTGGCGTCTGCTATCCTCAGCTACGCTTTCAAAGGTTCTATCATGGCGATGTTCTACGGCCTGGCTTCGTTGGGGGCGGGCGCTCTGCTGGCGTCGCGCGACAAGCCGGCGTTCTGGAGCGCGGCCCGCTCCTTCCTCGCGCTGCACCTGATGCTCATCGGAGCCGTGGTCGCTCTGGTCGGGCTGTCCGAACGCCGCGCCCGCGCTCAATACGAAGACGCCACCCGCCACGAACCCGACGCGCGCCCCGAAGCCAAAGCGAGCTGAACCGAGCGTGCTGACTTGCGAGCCAGGCCGAGGGCCCTGGAGACGCACTGGTGGAAGGCAAGGCGAACTGGGGCGATGGCGGGCCGCTTATCGCGTTGCTCATCGCGCCTGGACGCCAGTGTTGCGGCGTGGCGCCGGGGCCTGCTGCAAGCCCTTGAAGCCTAACGCGCCGCTGCTTTCTTGGGCGCTGGATACGCGGCTTCTAAAATGGCTTTGCACACCGGGAGCGCGTTTTCGCTGCCGTGGCCGGCGTTTTCGACGATGGCGGCGATGGCGTACTTGGGCTTCTCGTACGGCGCGAAGCAGACGAACCAGGCGTGGGGCAGGGCGTTGTGAACGTCCTCAGCCGAGCCCGTCTTGCCCGCGACGGTGACCTGGGGCATCGCGATGGGCTTGCCGGTGCCTTTGAGCACGACGGCGCGCATCCCTTCGCGGATGAGCTGCAAGTTCCTGGGGTCGATGCCGATGCTCTCGCGCTGGGTTGGGGCGCCTTCGAGGGCGCGCCCGTTCTCATCGAGCACCGACTGCAGCAGGTGAGGCTTGAGCTTCCAGCCGCCGTTGGCCACGGCTGCGGTAGCCAGCGCCATCTGCAGCGGCGTGGTGAGCACATCGCCCTGGCCGATGCCCATGTTGAGCGTGTTGCCCGGAAACCAGTGCTGCAAGGCGGGCCGCGCGCGGTTGAACTCGCGCCTCCAGGCCGGGTCCGGGATGAGGCCCGCGCCGTCGATGGGCAGGTCGATGCCCGTCTTCTGCCCCAGCCCGAAGCGGCGCGCCACGCTTGCCAGATACGTCGGCCCGGTCGATTCGGGGTTGCCCAGGTGCAGCGCCGTCTGGTAGAAGAACACGTCGCACGACAGCGCCAGGGCACGGTTGAGGTTGGTCGCTCCGTGCGTCTGCCAGCACTTGAAGAAGCGGCCCAGCTTGAGCCCGCCGCTGCAGACCCACGAGGTCGAAGCGTTGATGGCGCCGTTTTGCAGCCCGGCTGCAGCCGTAATCATCTTGAAGGTCGAGCCTGGCGGCCAGCGGCTCGAAACCGCGCGGAAGAGCATCGGCTTCTTGGGGTTGCTCACCAGCGCCTGGTAGCTCGCCTTGCCCTGAGCGCCGCGCTGCGAGAACACGTTGGGGTCAAAGGTCGGGTTCGAGGCCAGCGCGACGACCGCTCCCGTGTTGACATCCACCACGGCCACCGCGCCCGAGTTGCGCGCCCTGGCCAGAGCGCCCTCAGCCGCGCGCTGCAGGGCGGCGTCGAGCGTGAGCTGAAGGGTGCGGCCCGGAGTCTCGGGCAGCGAAGGCAGCGTCGAGACGGGGCGCAGGCGCGAGTCCACCAGGTATTGCTTGGCCCCGCGCTGGCCCGAGAGCACATCGTCGTAGGATCGCTCGACGCCCAGCTTGCCGATCGAGTCGTCGAAGCCCAGTTCGCGCACCGAGGCGCCCTCCTCGATCTGTACTTTGTTGGCCTCCAGTTCGCGCGCCGAGACGCGGCCCGTGTAGCCCAGCACGTGAGCCGCCAGCGAACCGTTGGGGTAGAAGCGGCGCAGGTCGTCGGTCACGAGCACAGCCGGGCCCAGGCGCGGCTTGTTCTCCTCGATGCGCGTGAGCAGCTCGTAGGGCGCGTCTTCCAGGATGCGGATGGGGTCGTAGATGTGCGCGCCGCCTTCCTTGATCGCCTGCGCGATGGCCGCCTCGATCTGCGCGGGGCTCTGCCCGATCAAGAAGCCCAGCGTCTTGAGGACGCGCTCGCGGCCCTGGGGGTCGCGCTTGGGTGAGGGCAGGGCGGCGGGCACCACGCAGATCGAGTGCGTGGTGCGCGAGGTCGCCAGCACGCGGCCACGGCGGTCTAAGATCAGCCCGCGCGGGGCGGTGAGCGGCACGCGGCGCACGCGGTTGGCCTGGGCTAAGGAGAAAAATTCCTGCCCCTGCACGACCTGCAAGTACCACAGCCGCGTCGCCAGCCCCGCGAAGATCAGGGTGAGAAAGGCCACGGCGCTCCAGGCGCGGCGCCGGATGAGCGAAGGGTCGGCGATGCCCCACTCGGGGCGATCCAGTCGGCGGGAAGATGTGGCGGCCATTGTGGTGGGAAGGGAAGCGCCTCGACGCTTGAGGCGGCTCGAAACAATTTACCACGCGCTGCCCCTGGGCGGGCGGCAAAAACGGCAAGGACTTGGAATGCAAGTACTTGCCGTTTTCATGCGCCGGCGCAAAGCGGAGCTGTTAGCGACCGCCCCACAGCAGTGGGTCGGACATTTGATCGGCGCTCAAGAGTTTGACGTGGCCGTCGCCAAAAACCACGGCGTAGGTATTGAGATGGCGTGGTTCTCCCTCGGCTCCCGCGATGCTTTCGGGTGAGACGATCTTGTCGCCTATGGTTGGCCCGGCCCAGATGCCAATGCCATCGAGAGCGAGGATCGTCTTGGTCGGCTCACCGCGTGTGAGCGAGTAAGACGTGCCCTCGAAGTTGTAGCTGCCCGCTCCGGTTTTAATCGGTGCATCCGCACTATTGCCACAGGCCGGGTTATAAACCTGATCCGATTCATCATCCGGGCACTGGAAAACCTCGGCGCTGCGTGTGTAGCGGAAGAAAAGGTCGGGCCAGCCACAGCGAGGCAGTTTATCTTTGGACGGCGAGGGCGGACGTGGCAGGCCTCCATTGTTGTCGTTGGCATACAGCAGTATTCCCAGCCCGATTTGCTTGAGGTTGGAGGAGCAAGCGGCTGCTCTGGCGCTCGCTCGCACGCGATTAAAGACGGGGAAGAGAATCGCCGCCAGAATTCCGATGATAGCCAGTACAATCAGGATCTCAATCAGGGTGAAGCCTACGCGCCTTGGCCTGCGCACCTTGGAGAAGCTCTTCATGGCGTCCTCCCGGCGTTGCGTCCCGCACCACGTGTCGAAGGCTGTGGCGGGGGCAGCCGATGCGCTTCTATCTCGGCTTTGACATAGGCCATCTCCGTTTCAACCGCCTTGCGCGCTTCGGCCTCGCGCGCCCCAGCCCATGCGTAAGCGTTCACCACGTTCTCGACGGTGCCTTGCGAACCGACGGCTGCACTGAGCTTGGGCAAGGCCACAGCCGAGCCAGGCAGAGCGACGATCTCTTTGCCCTGCGCTCCCGGAGGCAGCAGAGTGATGGAGAGCGCCGTGGGCGCGAGGCGCATCGCGTCGCTCGTATAACCTGTGCGTACCACGCTGGTGAGAGGCTGCTGCCTGGCGTCGGTGATGCTAAGCCGTGCCCGCTCTAAGTTGATCAGTAGCACACCCTCGAAGTTGATGCGCAGATCGCGCAGCGCATACTCGGCGGCCTCGCGGCGCACCGTGTCCTGCAGCTCCGAGGAAAGCTGCGTCACGGGAAATCCTTCGGGAGAGAACAGAGTGTCTCCGGCCTCATCATAGAGGGCGCGCGCCATGTCGGCTTCCTCGCCTCTGTCATTCTGGCCCTGGCGAACATCTTCATACTGCTGGGTGCTGCCCATCTGGAGCAGCGGGCGGTCGATGTCGTTGTAGCTCGTTTCCTGAGCCACTGCCTTGTTTTCTTGGATCTTCCACTCGATGAGGAAGATACGTGACAGCGACTGCAGGAACTCTTGCGGATGCATCCCGCGCACATCCAGGGTCAAGTGTGCCTCCTGCAAACGCGGCAGAGACACTTCGATGGTAAGCCCGCTCTGCTTCTGCACTTGGTCCAGCACCTGGCGCAGCGGCAGGCGCCTGCCCTTGAGCTGCAAACCGCTCTCGGGGCGAGGCGGCATTGGCTCACGAACCAGCTTAACGCTGTTGGGCGTGTAGGGCTGGGGATCGTAGTAGCTGACGGTGAAATACCGTTCTTTCTCCTCGCCAGTTGGGTCGGGGCCGCTCATATAGAGGAGGCGTCCTGGCCCTTGATCATGAGGGCCGACGTGCAGGCGGGCCTGCTTCCAGAACTGCTCGCGCAGCGGCGCATCATACCAGACATCGCCGGGATTAGGCCCGCTCTCTCGCGTTTTGATGCGTGCCAGAAACGCAGCCGCTTCGCGCGCCTGGGGTGGCAATTCGTTTAAGGCGAGGGTGCGTCCGATCAACGGCTCAACTCCCTGAACTCTGCCGGCCTGCAAGTACTTGAGAACGGCGTCGCGCACCTGCTCCTGCAGGCGCTCGCGACTGGCGCGCGCGTAGCTGGCTCGCACCTTCTGGCGGGCTTCGGGCGTCTCAGCGATCTGAAGCTGCTTCAAGGCTGCAGTGACTTCCTCATCGCCCACGGCCTCGCTGGCCTCATCGCGCGCCTTCTGCTCCTTCCACCACTGGCTCCAGGTGCGGCCCATCTTCTCCTCATCGGGCTGGGGCCACATCAAAACCGTGCGCTCGTTCTGGCGGCACCACGTCAGCCCACCCGCTGAGCACGCATGATCGATATATCCCAGAGGTCCCCAAGACGGCAGCGTCTCGACCTGGAACGTGGACTTGGGCGCGGCACAGATGAGGTTGATGTTGGCGGTCTGCGCCAGGGCCAGCAGAAAGGCGTCGCCCTCGCCGGATTCGACTTCCATGCCACGGCGCAAAACATCGCGCCGGTCGCGCGTTGGCCCATAGATGGGGTAGTCCTCAGGGACTTTTATAGTAGCGGGTAGCTGCGCTTGGGCCGGAGCGGCTGCCGGAGCGTCCTGTGCGTGGACGCGAGGGGTGACAGTAAGCGGCGCCATCGCTGCCATGTAGAGCGCGCAACGTGGCCCGTTCAAGCTTCGTCTGAGCATGATGTTCCTCCACTGGATGCTCGATAAATCAAAGAGACTACGGGCCTTCAGGCCCGCGGTCTCTTTCTCCCTCACCGCTTCCCCGGCTGCGAGGTGCAAGCGTCTTCCTCACTGGGCCGCGTTTAAAACCAGCCCGACGACCGTAGTTTGGTCGCCTATTGTTGTGGCGCTGCTTCCGTAGGATGCCCCGGACGAAAGCTCGCTGAACCCGTTGATGCCAACATCCACTTGAATGGTGCCACTGGGGTCAGCCGGGTAGAGTGTGTTGGTGGTGACGCTCTGTGTACGTGCTGTTGTGGCGCTGTCCACAAAGTCCTTTGGGTCGGGCTTAGCCCCGTTTGAGGCCACGGAGGCGTCCATGTGCGGCCCGTAATAGGGCACTGTACCAGTCAGGTAGGCGTACATATAGCCGTGGCTGCTGGCGTCGTTGCCCTGCGCGTGCGCTGTGATCGAACCGGTCAGCGCCAGGTCGAACTGACCCTGGAAACCTGCGGGAGCCACATCGAGATTGTTGCCCCCGTTGTCCCACTGCCAGTAGGTCGCGACCGTCTTGGGATCGTCGATAGATCCCAACGCCTGTGTGTAAGGTTGGTTCGCCTGGGGCGTGGAGGTTGTTGTTTGCGAGCCGTGCCCCGACAGTGAGGCAAGCGGGGCGGTTGGGCTGCTGCCAGGTGGTTGCACCCTGTTGTATTGTCCTGCGTAGCAGGCTGCGCCTTGTAAGTACAAGGCCAAGCCGAGAAACGTGTAACTGATCTTCACGAAACCCTCCTTGCTGTCTTCATCTTGCGCATCGCACAGGCTCAACGCCCGCGATGCAGTCCGTTGTTGGCTGGGGAAGCCGTGATTGAATGGGATTGATGCCAATCTTAACCTCGCCCCTTCCCGCTGTCAAGGAAAATTTTAAACACGCGAAAACGGCAAGCACTTGCCTCCAAGTACTTGCCGTCGTTTGTTAGAAGAGACTGCTACTCCTCGATAGGATCGAGGCGGGCGTCGGGTGGCAGCAGGTCTTCGATGGCGTTGTCGCCCAGGGCTTCGATGTCGAGCTCGCCGGGCGCATTGGGCGCGTCCAGCGAGGGTGACATCAGCGTGCTGCGCGCTTCGGGGTCGTCCTGGCTCTCGACATCCAGGTTGCCCAGCGGGATTTCGGGCACCAGCGGCGCCTCCAAATCTTCGTCCAGGTCCGCGCTTTCGAGGCTGAGGCCTTCCTCGTCGTTGTCGAAGGCGCCGGGCTGGTGGCGGCTGGGCGCGTCCAGGTCGGAGTCCAGGCCGGCGTCCTCATCGCTGGAAGCCGACTGCGTGCGGCCCGGCATCAGGGGCGCGGACCTGGTGAAGTCCTCGGGCTCCTCGAACTGGCGGATGGGATCGACATCCTGGCTCAGCGGCGTCGTGTTGCTCTGGCCGGTGCCTTGAGCCGAGCCAGGCGCGCTCTGGACGCCGGGCGAATCGGGAACGGGCTCGCCCGAGAGCCCGGAGTTGAAGGTGGTGTCAGTGGTGCCCTGGTCTCGGCTGTGCTGGGTGCGGTCGTGGTTCTGGCTTCTGGGGTCTTCCATAAAATGTTCCTCGCGCGAAAGTTGGTGGGGCCAGCGAGCCAATTGCGCGCCCGCAAGTACCTGGCGCAAGTACTTGCGCCAGGTTTCATGGCGCGCCGCCCATCTCTTATCCTTAAGGCCGACATGGAACCATTCGACGAAGACGAGATGCGCGCGCTGGTCTGCGAGGTCGGGCGGCGCATCTGGGCGCGCGAGTACATCGCGGCCAACGACGGCAACATCTCGGTGCGGCTTTCGCAAACCGAGGTGCTGGCCACGCCCGCCTCGGTGGGCAAGGGCTTTCTCAAGCCTGGGGAGCTCGTGGTGGTCGATCTCGAAGGCAACAGGCTGCGCGGCGCGGCGCGGCCTTCGAGCGAGATCAGGATGCACACCGCGTTCTACCACGCGCGAAGCGACATCCGGGCCGTGGTGCACGCGCACCCGCCGACCGCGACGGGCTTCGCGGTGGCGGGCATCCCGCTCGACCGCGCTCTGCTGCCCGAGGCCGTGATCTACCTGGGCGCGGTGCCGCTGGTGAAATACGGCGTGCCGGGCACCGACGAGCTGATGGAGGACATCCTGGAGAACTTCGTGCGCGATTACGATGCGTTTCTGCTGGCCAACCACGGCGTCACCACCATCTCGCGCACGCTGCTGGACGCCTACCACAAGATGGAGATGGTCGAGCACTTCGCCAAGATTTCTCTCGTGGCACGCCAGCTCGGGCGCGAGAACGTCTTCTCGCCCGCCCGCGCCCAGCAACTGCTGGACGCGCGCGCCCGCTACGGAGCCGTCGCGCGCGGCGGCTGCCGCATCGAGCCGCCCGAAGAGCATCCCGAAACCACCTACGCCCGCGAAGTGCCACTGTGCCCCAACAACCCGCAGGCTTGAAAACAGGCTCCGCCGCAAGTACTTGCACCCCAACACACCATGAGCCCGCAATTTGAAGAGCTGCGCGCGCGCCTGACCGAAGTCGATGACCTGCGCTCGGCAGGCGCTCTGCTCAGCTGGGATCAGGCCACCTATATGCCCGCCGGCGGCGCGCTCGCGCGTGGCCGCCAGCTCTCGACGCTGAGCCGCCTGGCCCACGAAAAGAGCATCGACGAGCGCATAGGCGAGCTGCTGGACGCGCTGGAGCCGCAAGTACTTGCCCTGCCCTACGGCTCGTTCGAGGCTTCATTGCTGCGTCAGGCCCGGCGTGGCTTCGACCGCTCGCGCCGCGTGCCGCCCGAGTTCGAGGCGCGGCTGAGCGACCACCTCTCGGTCGCCTACCAGAAGTGGACCCTGGCCCGCCCCGCCAACGATTGGCGCGCCGTCGAGAGCGACCTGAAGCAAACGGTCGAGCTGTCGCGCGAGCTGGCCGGGTTCTTCGCGCCCTTCGAGCACCCCAACGATCCGCTGATTGATTTTTCCGATCAGGGCTTCACGGTTGCGACGCTGCGGCCTCTGTTCGCCCGGCTGCGCGAGTTTTTGGTGCCTTTGGTTGAGCAGATTGCTCAGCGCCCACGCCCTCGCGACGACTTCCTGAAGCGCCCGATCAGCGAGGAGCGGCAGTTCGCCTTCGTGAACCAAATCGTGCGCGGCCTGGGCTACGACTTCGAGCGCGGGCGCAGCGACAAGACGCACCACCCCTTCATGACCAAGTTCTCGCTGGGCGACGTGCGCATCACCACCCGCGCCCGCGAGGACGACTTCTCCGAGGCCTTCTACTCCTCGCTGCACGAGGCCGGGCACGCGCTGTACGAGCAGAACATCGACGCCGGCTTCGAGGCCACGCCTCTGGCTGACGGCGCCAGCTCGGGCGTCCACGAGGCGCAGTCGCGGCTGTGGGAGAACCTGGTTGGCCGCTCCAGGCCCTTCGCCAAGTACTTGCAGCCGCGCTTGCAAGCCGAGTTCCCCTCGCAGTTCGCGGACGTTTCTTCGGATGAGTTTTACGCGGCGGTCAACGCGGTTGGCCGCTCTTTGATTCGCACGGACGCCGACGAGGTGACTTACAACCTGCACGTGATGATCCGCTTCGAGCTGGAGTGCGCGCTGCTCGAAGGCTCGCTGGAGGTAGCCGATTTGCCAGGCGCCTGGCGCGAGAAGTACAAGTCTTACCTGGGCATCGACGTGCCCGACGACCGCGACGGCGTGCTGCAGGACGTGCACTGGTTCGGCGGCACGGTGGGCGGCGCGTTCCAGGGCTACACGCTGGGCAACATCCTGTCGGCTCAGCTCTTCGAGCGCGTGCGGCTGGATGAGCCGAGCTTAGATGAGCAGATCGAGCGCGGCGAATTTAACCCGCTCTTAACCTGGCTGCGCGACCATGTGTATCGCTACGGCTCGCAGTTCACGCCCTCGGAAATCATCGAAGGCGCGACGGGCCAGGCGCTGAGCATCGAGCCTTACCGCAAGTACTTGCAGGGCAAGTTCGGCGCGCTCTACCATCTGTGAAGTGCTGGGAATAAAACTTTATGCGACTCACCGGCCCCGGAAAGTTCATCGTCCTCCTTTTAGCTCTGGGCTTAGCCATCGGCGGCTTCCGCCTCTGGAACCGTTCGAGGCCCGAGCCTGATGCTCCGTCTGGCGCTTCAAGCGGCCATCGTGAATTCCCTGCGGGCTTCGCCTCATCGCCGGGCGCGGCCTCATCGCCCGGCGCGGCGTCAGGTGGCGGGGCCTTGAGTTTGGTGACGAGCAAGTCGAGCAAGAGCTGGCTGCTGAGCGAGATCGGGAAGTTCAACGCGCGCGGCGGGCTTCAGGTGGTGCCTCAGTTCGTGGAGACGCGCGAGGCGATGCACGGCATTTTGGACGGCACGCTCAAGCCGGTGCTGTATGCGCCTTCGACGACGGTGTGGGCGCAGCGCCTGCAGAGCGCGTGGAAGGCGCAGCACGGAACCGACATCCTGAGCACGGGCGACGCGGCTTCGTATCGCGTCTTCCTCAAGACGCCGCTGGTCTTTGTCACCACGCAGGACAAGGCGCGCTTTCTGCGCCCGCTGCTGGGGCGTTCGGGCGGCTGGCAGAAGCTGCACGAGCTGGGCGCGGGCCGCCTCAAGACGCCGTGGGGCCGCTGGAGCTGGGCGCACGCCGACCCGCTCACCGCCAACTCGGGCACCATGACGCTGGGCGCTATCCTGGCCGACTACGCCAACGCCAGCGCCCAGGACGACCTGGTGGCGGTCGCCCAGAGCCAGAAGTTTCGTGCCTACGTGCGCGAGCTCGAAGGCGGCCTCAAGTTCGACCTGCCCGCTCAAAGCGGCTCCAGCGCCCTGTTCAGCGCCTTCGTGAAAGACCCCGCGCGCTACGACTGCATCACGAGCTACGAGAGCAACGCTCTGTCAGCGGCGGCTGGCCACCCGAGCCTGGCCGTCATCTACCCTCAGCCGACCGTGACATCCGAATCGGTGGCGGCGATTCTGTCCGCGCCCTGGGTGAGCGCCGCGCAGAAGCAGGCCGCTGAGCAGTTCCTGGCCTTCCTGGGCTCGCCTGAGTCCATCGCGGACGGCGTGCGCGATGGCCTGCGCCCCATCTCCTCGACCGACGAGGCGCAGGCGGCCCGGCTGAACAGCCTGCGCGCCCAGGGCTTCAGCCAGGCCTTCACCTCGGCTGAGCTGCCTCCCTACGAAGCTCTCAACGCCGCCGCCTTCAACTGGCGCGGCGATGTGGGCGGCAAGTTCTGAAGTTCTGAAGCAGCCCTGGTGCCTCGGCTCGCCTCGCGCTTGTTGCTCAGTAGCCTGAGCCTGCAGCAAGGCTGAAGCGATGTTTGAGACTTCGGCTCGGGGTTTTGAGGCTTGCAAGTACTTGCGTGGAAATTTGTGGCGAGGTTGGCGCGGATTTTGGGGATACTGCAACCCGGCCCGCAAGTACTGGCGGAAAGGCTTGGGGCACGCGGAGAGAAGCGGGAGCACGAATGTTCAAGAGACTGTCGAACCTGATCAAAGCCTTCTTCGGGATGTTTATATCCAACGCCGAGCGCGCCAACCCCGAGGCCCTGCTCGAAATGGAGAAGGAGAACCTGCGCAAGCAGATCGCGCAGTACAACCAGGGCCTGGCCACGCACGCCGCGCTGTGCGAGCGCCTGATGACCCAGGTCAAGAACCTGGAGCAGCGCGAGCGCGAGCTGCGGGCCAAGACCTCGGCCAACCTCAAGGCCGGCAACCGCGAGGCCGCAGGCTCGCTCGCGCTCGACTTGCAGAGCACGACCACGCAGCTCGAAGAGAACCGCAAGCAGCTCGAAGTCGCCGAGAAGACCTACAAAGACCTCGAAAAAGCGCGCGAGGTCAGCGTGACCAGCGCGCGCGACAAGATCGAGAAGCTGCGCTACGCCATCGGCGACATGAAGGTGCAGAAGTCCACTGCCGAGATGATGGAGATGGCCACCGGCATGATCTCCAGCATCGGCGGCTCGGGCGACACCCTGAACCGGCTCGAAGAAATGGTGCAGGAAGAGCGCGAGAAAGCCGCCGGACGCGCCCGCGTCGCGCGCGGCGGCCTCGACATGACTGACGTCAACGTCAAGGAAGCCGAGCACTCCGCCCTGGCCGACCAAGCCCTGGCCGACTTCGCCGCCAAAGAAGGCATCGTCCTCGACGCCGCTCCCGGAGCTACCGAATCGCCCGCCAACGGCAGCGGCCCCGCCAAGCAGATGGGCCCCACCGCCACCTTCGAGTAACTTCACCGCACACGACTTCACGATCCACCACAGACGACCACGGAGAACCAAAGAGAAACACAGAGAAGATAAAAGAGAATCAGCAAGTACTTGCAAGAGTTCTATCTTTCTGTGCTCCTCTGCGGTTCTTCGTGTTCTCCGTGGTAAATTCTAAATGCAATCAACTGTTGGGATGCCGGCTTGGGCGCGCGAGTTGGTGACGGCTTACGAGAGCGGCGCGGCGAACCAGTTCATCCTGTACGGCAACGTGGAGGATCGGCTGCTGCTGCCTTTGTCTGAGTCGAGCGCGCCGGGCACGCTGCCCGAGTTCTTGCTCAAGGTGCTGCTGGGCCGCTTCGATGTGATCTTGTCCTACGACCTGGGCAACGGCGTGCGCGTCGAGAAGGGCGGGCCGCTCTTCGCGCAGTGGCCGGCCTGGAAGGAAAACCCCGTGCTGCCGCGCGAGCCGCGAGCCGCCATCGAGACCCTGACGCACTACTTCCGCTACTGCGCCAACCTGTCGCGCCTGGGCCGCGAGCGGGCTCAGGTCGGCTGCATCGTGCGCTCGGCTCACCTCGTCGCGCCCAACCCCGGCGGCAATTACGACTACGACCTGGCGGCCCTGGCTCTCTTGATGCGCGAGTGGAGCAGCGATCCTCTGCTCACAGGCCACGATCTGGCGACGTTCTTGATGTGCGAGAACCTCAACGACCTGCACCCGCTCCTGGCCGACAACACGCGCGCCGAGAAGATCAAGATGCCTTTGCCCACGCCGGACGAGCTGCAGGGCGCGCTCAGCTTCCTGCTGCCTCAGTTCCCCTGCGCTCTGGCCAACTACCACGGCTCGCTCGAAATCCCCGCGCACCAGCTGGCCGGGGCCACGCTCTCCTCGGTCGAGAACCTGCTCAAGACGACTGAGTACAAGAAGCAGCCCTTAGCCGACAAGGACCTGTCGCGCTTGAAGAAGCAGCTCGTCGAGGCCGACTGCGGCGGCTTGATTGAGTTCATCGAGTCGGAGCGCACGCTGGACGATTTATACGGCCAGGAAGCCATCAAAGAGTGGCTGCGCCAGGACATCGAGCTGTGGCGGCGCGGCGACCTGGAAGCGATGCCGATGGGCTACTTGCTGTGCGGGCCGGTCGGGACCGGCAAGACGTTTTTGGTGGACTGCCTGGCGGGTGAGGCGAACGTGCCCGTTGTCAAGCTGAAGAACTTCCGCGACAAGTGGGTCGGCTCAACCGAGGGCAACCTGGAGAAGATTTTCCGCCTGCTGCAGGCCCTTGGCCGCTGCTACGTCTTCGTGGACGAGGCGGATCAGGCGCTGGGCAAGCGCGACACCGGAAGCAACGACGCGGGCTTGTCGGGCCGCATCTACTCGATGCTGGCCGAGGAGATGAGCAACACGCGCAACCGGGGCAAGGTCCTGTGGGTGCTCGCTTCGAGCCGCCCGGACCTGATCGAGGTCGACTTGAAGCGGCCCGGACGCATCGACGTCAAAATCCCGATCTTCCCCACCACGACGCCCGAGGAAGGCTTCCGCCTCATCCGCGCGCTGTCCCAGCGGCGCGGCCTGGACATCGCAGAGAGCAGCTTCGAGGAGCTCAAGCACCTGGTGCCCAACCTGCTGACGCCCGGAGCGGCGGAGTCGCTGGCCATCAAGGTCTACCGCGTGGTCAAGACCAAGGACAACGAGCCCGTCGAGGCGCTCAAGCAAATCCTGAGCGACTACCAGCACCCCATCGCGCCCGAGGTGATGGCCGCGCAGATTCGCATCGCCGTGCACGAAGCCTCCGACCTCTCCTTCGTGCCCCTCGCCCTGCGCGACGCGGGCTGAGCCCGGCTGCAAGTACTTGCGAGCCAGAGCAAGTTCGAGAAGCGCGAGCGATGCTAACAACCAAGCTCACCCGCCGCCCGAAGCCGCAGCGAGGAACGAACGAAGCTGTAGGAGGTCGGATGCAGCGCCTTGTTAGCTTGCAAGTTGAAACCTTGGAGTTGCCATGGCGTGAGCCATCATAACTCCGAGGGGCTTGGCGAGTTTACATCTCCATCTCTTGAAAGGCCTGAACCACCTGCGGGTCGAAGTGCGTGCCGCTGCCCTGGCCGACATGCTCGCGTACTTTTTCTTCGGGCCAGCCAGCGCGATAGGGACGGTCAGAGCGCAAGGCATCCCATACATCAATCACGGCGAAGATGCGGGCGCAGAGCGGGATTTGCTCGGCCTTCAAGCCGCGCGGGTAGCCGCTGCCGTCCCATTTTTCGTGATGGCAATACGGAATGTCCAGCGCCGGACGCAGATAGGCGATAGGTGAAAGTAACTCATAGGCATAAATCGGGTGGCGGCGCATGATGACCCACTCTTCATCGGTGAGCGGGCCGGGCTTGAGCAAAATGTTGTCGGGGATGCCCATCTTGCCGATGTCGTGCAGCAGCGCGCCGCGCCGGATGTGTACCAGTTCCTCATCACTCAAGTTCAGAGAGCGCGCGAGGCGCAGCGCCACTTCGGTAACGCGCATGGTGTGGCCTTCGGTCTCCTTGTCGCGCAGGTCGAGCGCGCGCGACCAGCCTTCGATGGTGGTATCATAGGCGAGGGCAAGGTTGGTGTTGGAGCGTTGCAGGCCGTCAAAGAGCGTGGCGTTGTCCAGAGCAATAGCGGCTTGCCCGGCCAGAGCTTCCAAAAAGTCCAGCCATTCCTGGTCCGGCTGCAGAGGCGTGCGCTGAAAAATCTCCAACACGCCCTCGACTTGCCCCTTAGCCAGCAGCGGCACACCGAAATAGGCAACGAAGCCCTCGCTCGACAGCAACGGCGCGCGCCTCAGGTCGCCCGGCTGTTGCGTCAGGTCTGGCACATGGACGGTGCGGCGTTCCAGCGCCGCCTGCCCGGCGTGGCCCTCGCCCAGTCTCAAGTGTGTATGCTGCAAGGCCGGAGAGAGGAAGCCGCGCCCGGCGGCGTATTCCAGCGTTTGCGTGGGCGCATTGAACAGCAGCACTTCCGCCGCATCCACTTTCAGTTGTGAGGTCACATGGTCGAGCAGCACGTTCAGCGTGACGCGCAAGTCAAGGCTGCCGGTGATAGCCATGTCAATGCTACGCAACGCCGTAATCTGTCGTAACTGGCGCTCAATTTGTGACTCGGCGCGCTTGCGCTCGGTGATGTCGCGGGCGACGGCCACGAAACGCCCGGCTCCATTCTCCGGCGCCACGAACTGCATGAAGACCTCAACCGGCACTTCGCTGCCGTCCTTACGCCGCTGGCGCGTCTCGAAGGTGTACGATGGCAGCGTTCCCTCGCGCAACTCGGTCAACTTGTCCCGCAAGATGGCGGCGTCCGCCTCCGGCACGAGGTCGAGAGGCGTCAGCGTCAGGATTTCTTCCCGTTCGTAGCCAAGCTGCCCCGCTCCACCGTGATTGGTGTAGGAAAAGTGCAGACTGTGGGCGTCGAACATGAAAACGCCATCCAACGTGGCGTCCAGAGTACTCTTGAACTCGCTCAGGCTGGCTTCGGACGCGGCCAGTTGGCGCTCTTTTTCCCGCCTCTCATTGGCCCACAGCAAGTCGGACTGGCGCTTGATTTCCTCGCCCTTCTGGAACAAGTCCACAAAGATGGCGACTTTGGTCTTCAAGACATCCGCGCCAAAGGGCTTGACGATGTAATCCACCGCGCCGGCGGAATAGCCTTGCAGCATAAAGCGTTCCTCGCGGCTCACTGCGGTCACAAAGATAATGGGGATATGGCGCGACTTCTCGCGCTCCTTGATAAGACCGGCGGTCTCGAAGCCGTCCAACACCGGCATTTGTACGTCGAGCAGAATCAGGGCGCAGTCGTGGCCCATCAGCCACTTCAAAGCCTCTGCGCCGGAGTTGGCACGCACCAGATTTTGGCCCAACGGCTCCAGCACGGCTTCGAGCGCGAGCAGGTTTGCGGGGTGGTCGTCCACCAGTAGAATGTTGACGGGTGCGGCATCCGGTAAATTGTCTTGTGCCATGAGAGGTTCCTTCCGCGCCACAGAAGCATAACGATAAGCAATGCACGCTTCACCTTCCATCTTGCCACAAATTCTTTCGTCCCCAGTGCAAATTCATCGCTCTTGGCCTGTTATTATTACTCTACAACATTTTGCCCTATTGCCCTATTGAGAGATGCCTAATATACCAATTTTGAATCGGAGCGCACCGCACCTGACCAAGCCGCGCGCTTGCAAGCTAACTTGTAATTATGCCGCAAAGGTTCGGCGTAATCCCGCGCATGGCGAGCAGGAGCCGAGCAGCCAAGCTGAAGCCGCTCTAATCGTCGGGGATGGCGCGGTGGATGTGGCTCAGGCTGTTGAAATACCAGCTTGAGCGGGTGAAAGGGCGCAGCTGAACGCCATCGGGGATGCTGTGGCCCTCGCAGTCGAGGTGCCCCGAGCCGGTGCTGTCGAGTACCAGCGGCGTGCCGTCGGGCGAGCGCACGATGCTCCCGGCCCACAGCACGACGTGCGAAACCTGGCCTGACAGGGCGCGGATGTAGAGCAGGTCGCCGGTCTTGAGCTCGCGCACGCAGGCGTCGAAGGAGGCTGGCCTGGCGATGCTCTGCACGGCGACGCTGCGGCTCTGGACATGGAGCGTGGCCTGGCTGGCCTGCGCTCCGATGGCGCTGCTCATCCTGAGCCCAAGAGCCAGGCTGTAGACGAAGGCCGTGAAGTTGGAGCAGTCGACGCCCTTGCCGTTGTGCCCAGCCGCGACCTTGAGCCACGGCCAGCCTGCGGGAGGCTCCCAGTCGGGCAGGTGGTGGTGCTGATACGAGTAGCCCACGTAGCGCAGCGCGACGGCGAGGACGCGCTCGCGCTTCCATTGCGGCCCCTTGCCCTCGATGCCGGCGGGCGGCTCGAAGTTCTTGAAGGGCACGCCCCAGGCGCCCCAGCGACGCCGCGTCGCCTCCGAGTACCAGGCGGCGTAGGCGAGCGAGGAGTGCTGCTTGAAGTCGCCGCGCCCGCCGCTCTCGATGTCGCCGATGAGGTCGCTGGCCGGGTAGGAAAACCGAACGCTGTAAGGCGATTGATAGGCCGCCGCGCCCGTTTCCTGAGCCCGCGACGGAGCGGCCAGGGCTGCGGCCAAAGCAAGCAGAGCCAGAGGCGTGGCGAAGCGTGTCATGGCTGTCATGGTTGTCGTGGCGCACCTTGCGCTGAGCGGCGCGGCTGCCGAGCCGCTCGAAGAGCAGTGTACGGCGGCCACAAGTACTTGTGGCCGCCGCCAAGGGAATCGACAGCCGGGCTTAGCTTAGCTCCCTCACCAAGAACGGCAGCTTGAACTCGAACGGCTCGCCTTCAGTAACGTGTGGCGCGCCTCTGTTTGTGCCAGCTCGGCTCGGGCCACGAAGAATGCTCCATACTTGAGAGGATAAGCGCGCCGCGCCTCAAGTACTTGAGGCGCGTCTGCGTGACACTTTCCTATGAATTCGCAAATCGAAGCCGCGCCGCACCAGCTCATCGCGCGCGCCGTGATCTGGAAGGGCGGGCGGCTGCTGGCCAACCGCGCCCGCAACGCCGCCGGCCAGCCCTACGCCGCGCTGCCCGGCGGCCACGTCGATCCCGGCGAGGACTGCAAGACCGCCCTGGCTCGCGAGATGGAAGAGGAGCTGCAGGCCCGCGTCAGGGTCGGCGAGCTGCTCTTCGTCTCCGAGGCCAAGTACCTGGGCGGCAAGCGCGGCCACAAGGTCATCCACGAGCTGGCGCTCTTCTTCCACGCCGAGCTGCTCAATGAGCTGAGCGAGCAGGGCGGGCGCATCGACTCGCCCGAGGCGCGCAAGAACTTCGGCTGGCTCGCGCCCGAGGGCTGGGACGAGCTGAACCTGGTGCCGCTCGCCCTGCGCGCCGTGCTCAGCGGCTCCAGCGCGGCCCGCTACGACTTCCTCGACCTGAGCCGTGAACCGAGCCCCGAGCTAAACCCCGAGCAGGAAAGCAACTCGTGAGCGCACCTGTTCCCCAGCAGGAGGCTGCAGCAGAGGAGGCTCTCGCAGCGCGTGCTCCCGACGCTGCAAGTACCTGGGCCGTCGAGGTGTCGGGGGTGAGCAAGAGCTACGCGAGCGCGCCGGGCATCGGTGGCGCGGCTTTGGTGGTGGCGGCTCTGCGCGGCGTGGACTTGAAGATTGGGCGCGGCGAGTTCGTGGCGATCGTGGGGCGCTCAGGCTGCGGCAAGAGCACGCTGCTCAACATTCTGGGCGGCCTGGACCGGCCCGACGAGGGGCTGGTGCGCGTGGACGGAGCCGACATCGCGCGCCTGGACGAGCGCGCCCTGACGATCTACAGGCGCCGGAGCGTGGGCATCATCTTCCAGTCCTTCAACCTTCTGCCGCTGCTTTCGGTGCGCGAGAACGTGGCTCTGCCGGCTCTGATGGCGGGCCGCCGGCGCGCCGAGTGCTTCGAGCGCGCCCGTGAGCTGCTCGATCGGGTCGGGCTTTCGCACCGGCTGCACCAGCAGGCCGCGCTGCTCTCGGGCGGCGAGATGCAGCGCGTGGCCGTGGCGCGCGCCCTCATCAACGCGCCCGCTCTGCTGCTGGCCGACGAGCCGACCGGCAACCTCGACTCGCAAAGCGCCTCCGATGTGCTGCGCGCCCTGGAGCGCGTTGCCCGCGAGGAAGGGCGCACCGTCGTCATGGTCACGCACTCGCCCGAGGCCGCCCGAGCCGCCGACACCACGCATGAAATGCGCGACGGCAGGTTCGTGCCGGGCCAAACCTGACCTTCGGCTAAGCAGCCGAGCTTGGCTAAGCAGCCGGGCAAGGGCTTTTGACCGACCGCTCAGCCCGGCTGCTCAAAGGCACGAAAAGGCACGCACCGGACGCTTCAAGCTGGGTGTGCCAGGTGCTTGAGGGCTGGGTTCAGGTGGCGTCGCGCAGGCAGATGGCGCCGCAGAGCGGGCACAGGGCGCCTGCGGTGCGGAAGGTCGAGCGCGTGCCGCACTTGCCGCACGCCTCCAGCCAGGTGCGTCCGCGCCGCGTGGGAGCCTGCGAATCCTCGCTCACGATCAGCGTTGCGGCCTCGACCTGCGACAGCCGCTGCAGCGCGCCGTCGGCCTGCATCGCGGCGCGCCGCAGCTCGCGCGCCCTGGCGTCGCGCCGGGGCTTCTTGAGCTCCTGCGCCGGGGGCGCGGCCCCAGGATCTCGCCTGGCTGCGCTCTCGCCGTAAATCTGCGCCAGGTTGCCCGGCACACGCGAGCGCCGCAGCTTCTTGGGCGGCGAAACCGGCGCGGCCTGCGGGCCGGGCGCGGGCCGCTCCTCGGCTTTGCGAGCCTCAGCAGAAGACGGAGCGGCGGCTTGAGCCTCAGCCGGCGAGCGGCTCGCGGAACGTGAACCCGAAGCGGCTTGAGCAGAGTTGCCCGAGCCGCGCGAGTTCGAGCGAGGCGTGAAGGCGGCGGAGGTGAGAGCGGAAAGCGATGGCATCGGTTAATCTCGTTGAAATGATTTCACGCAAGCGAATGATAACCGAGATTGTAGCAGCCATCGGCTCGCGTTTCAACGGCTGTTCGCGCGAAGTTTTTCGCCTGCCGCCTGGCCTGCAAGTACTTGGATGAAGACAATTATTCTGTTCGCGCGCGCCCCGCAGCGAGGGAAAGTCAAGACTCGCCTGGCGCGCGGCATCGGCCAGGACGCGGCCCTGGGCTTGTATGTGGCGATGCTGCGCGACACTCTGGAGAAGGCCGAGCGGCTGTCGCGCGTAGTTAACGGGCAGGTTGTCCTGGCTTACACGCCGTGCCAGGCGATGGAGCTCGAAGCTCAGGACGGTGCGCCTTCGCTGGGCCAGCTGTGGGGCGGCTTGAGCTGGGCTCAGCCCGAGGGCGACCTGGGCGCGCGGCTGCACGCGGCGCTGGAGTGGGGCTTCGCGCGCGGCTCGGAAGTGGTGGCTCTGCTGGGCGCGGACGCCCCGGACTTCGAGCCGCAAGCCTTGAGCCTGGGCTTAGCTCAGCTGGGCGGCGCGGCTCAGGCGGATGCTGTGCTTGGCCCGGCTCGCGATGGCGGCTTCTGGGCTCTGCTGTGCTCGCGGCCTCTGCCTCGCGGGGCCTTCGAGCTGGACTGGAGCCGCGACGAGACGCGCGCTCCGCTGCAGGCTGGGCTCGAAGCTCTCGGGCTGCGCGTCGGCACCGGCCTGGCCTCAGCCGAGGACGTGGACGACCTGGAATCGCTCGAACGCTTGAGGCAGCGGCTGCGCCAAAACCCCGCCGGAGCCGCGCACACGGCGCGCTGGATGCACGAAAACGGCTGGGTTTGAGAGCAGCCAGGCGTCAGGATGCGGGCGCGTCCTGCAAGTACTTGCAGAGGTTTCCAGAGGTTTCCAGAGGTTTCCAGAGGTTTCGGGACGCCGCGCCGCGAGAATCGGCTCGCGACGACTGCTTTTCGATGCGTTTAGAGCGCGCCTCGCACGGTGTCCAGCGCATCGAGCCGGGTGAGGTCGACGTGCAGCGGCGAGACGGAGATGAAGCCCGCGTTGACGGCCAGGATGTCGGTGTCGTCGCGCTCGGAGCGGTCGACGAGCACGCCGCCGCGCCAGTAGTAGGCGCCGACGCCGGGGGCTTGGTGGCGCGTGATGTCGCCCTTGTAGCGCCGCGAGCCCTGCGTCGTGGCCTGGACGCCGCGAATTTCGTGCGGCGGCAGGTTCGGCACGTTGACGTTGCAGAAGGTGTCGCGCGGCAGTCCTAAGTTGGGCATGGCGCGCGCCCACTGCGCGCAGAACTTGGCGGCGGCCTCCCACAGCGGCTCCTGCCAGCCGGCCAGCGAGATCGAGAAGGCGCGAACGCCGTGGAAGGTGGCCTCCATCGCTCCGGCGACGGTGCCCGAGTAGTGCACGTCGTCGCCCAGGTTGGGGCCCAGGTTGATGCCGCTGATCGCTAAATCGGGCGGCTCGGGCATCAGCTGCAAAATCGCGAGCGGGACGCAGTCGGCGGGCGTGCCGTTGCAGGCGTGCGCGATGCCATCCTCGCTGGGCACTTGCTGCACGCGCAGCGGCTTGTGCATGGTGATCTGGTGCGAGCAAGCCGAGCGCGGGCGGTCGGGGACGCAGACAAAGACCTCGTGGCCATCGGCGTTGAGGGCCTTCCACGCGGCGTGTAAGCCTGGCGCGCGCACGCCGTCGTCGTTGGTGAGCAGAATTCGCATGGCGCCCGCAGTGTAGAAGGCTCAGCCTCGCCAGGCTCGCGCGCGAAGGTCACTGAGGTCACTGTGGCCTGAGCCGGGCTCAGCTCAGCTCAGAAGCCGCCTCGAAACGCGCCGCCGGCTGATGGTGCCCGCGCAGAGGCGCCCTCCTCTGGCCCTGTGGCCGCTTTGGAAGCGCAGCACGGGCGAGAGAACCTTGCTCCTACACAGCACGCGCCGCCAAATCGCGCTGCCCAAGACGGGCCGAACGAGTTTCGAGGCCGCTTCTCGGCTCCGGGCTCAGCTCGGCTCGGCTCGGGCGTGGCTAAAGGGCGCGCGATGCCTCATCCTTTAAGCGATGAGCGACAACGCTTCCGCTTCCGCCGCTTCTGCCTTGAGCTCGAACTTGGGCTCGGGCTCGAACGGTTTCCGCTTCGACCTGGTGGCCTTCGACCTAGACGACACGCTGCTGCGCCCCACGCACGACCTCTCGCAGCGCACGCGCGCGGCTTTAGTTGGCCTGCACGAGCGCGGCGTGCGCGTGTGCCTGGCCTCGGGCCGGATGCTGGTGAATATGCTGCCCGTGGCTGAGGCGCTGCCCTTCGAGCCGAGCGTGGTCTCCTTCAACGGTGCTCTGGCGCACGCTGCGCTGAGCGAGGAGCCGATTTTCCACCGGCCCGTGCCGGCGGCGCTGGGCGCGCGCGTCATCGACTGGGCCTGGGAGCGCGGCCTGCACCTGCATTTCTACGCGGGCGAGCGGCTCTTCACCAACCGCAACGACGACTGGAAGGCGCGCACCTACCGCGAGCAGACCGGCGCCATCCTCGAATACGAGCCCGACTTCTCGCGCTTCCGCGAGCAGCAGGCGACCAAGCTGCTCGTCGTCGATGAGCCCGCGCGCATCGCCGAGTTGCTGCGCGAGTGCCGCGAGCTGTTCGCGGGGCAGCTCACCGTGACGCGCTCGCGCCCCATCTACCTGGAGTTCCTCAACCGCGAGGTCGACAAAGGGCGCGGCCTCATCGAGCTGTGCAAGTACCTGGGCGTGCCGATGAGCCGCGTTGCCGCCTTTGGCGACGCCTACAACGACACCGAGATGCTGCAGGCCGCAGCCTACGCCGTCGTGATGCAAAACGCCGTCGAGGAGCTCAAGCGGTTCGGAGCCGAAGTGTGCCCCTCCAACCAAGAAGACGGCGTGGCGCAAGTACTGGAGCGTTGGCTCGCCGAGTAGAAGCTGAGTAGAAGCTGAGTAGAAGCCGAGTAGAAGCCGAGTAGAAGCCGAGCCGAGCGCCAGGCCGCGCCTCAAGTACTTGCAGCGCAAGCCGCGCGGCTCAGCCCTTGACAGGCCCTGACAGCCCGTCGCAGCACTTCGATAAGCGGGGCGCGTGTTTTGGGCGCTTTGCCGGGGCTTATACTGAGCAGCATGACTAACAGCGATCATTCTTCGGCGGCTGGCGAGCCGGATGCGGCTGGCGAGCCCGATGTGGTTTTAATCGGCGCGGGCATCATGAGCGCCACGCTCGCCGTGCTGCTCAAGGAGCTGCAGCCTTCGTGGACCATCGAAGTCTTCGAGCGCCTCGACACCGCCGCCGCCGAAAGCTCCGACGCCTGGAACAACGCCGGCACCGGCCACGCTGCCTTCTGCGAGCTCAACTACACCCCTCAGCTCGAAGACGGCTCGATCGAAACCATCAAAGCCGTCAAAATCTGCGAGTCGTTTGACGTTTCGCGGCAGTTCTGGGCCTCGCTGGTTGAGTCCGGCTTCCTCGCCTCGCCCGAGAGCTTCATCCGTGGCGTGCCGCACATGAGCTTCGTGTGGGGCGCCGAAAACGTCGAGTACTTGCGCAGGCGGCACGCGGCCCTGGTGCAGTTCCCGCTCTTCAAGGGGATGCGGTTCTCGGAGGACTTCGAGCAGCTCGCGCGCTGGATGCCCCTCGTCATGGAAGGCCGCCACCCCGAGCAAAAAGTCGCCGCCACGCGCATGGAAAGCGGCACCGATGTCAACTTCGGCGCCCTGACGCGGCAGATGTTCGAGCGCCTCCAGACGATGCCCGGCGTCGCGCTGCACTTGCACCACGATGTGGCCGCGCTTCGTCAGGATCCCGACGCTCGCTGGCGGGTCCAGGTGCGCGACAAGGCCACGAGTCAGGCGCGCGAGGTGCGGGCGAAGTTCGTGTTCATCGGGGCCGGAGGCGGCTCGCTGCCGCTGCTCTTGAAGTCGGGCATCCCCGAGGGGCGCGGCTTTGGCGGCTTCCCGGTCGGTGGCCAGTGG